>Ga0187770_10000030_pt1 | contig 65620 bp, 53 predicted proteins | sample 0116_SJ02_MP02_2_FD_133154 | JGI IMG/M metagenome (GOLD analysis project Ga0187770, IMG submission 133154) | Tropical peat soil microbial communities from peatlands in Department of Meta, Colombia - 0116_SJ02_MP02_20_MG | ecosystem: Environmental > Terrestrial > Soil > Wetlands > Peat | place...
CATCTCGCTGCCGCTGCCACCGCCGCCGCCCGCCTCCAGGTTCACCATGATCAGTTCGCGGCCGCGCTGCTCGTGCACCGTGATGATCAGGAACAGGAGGGCGATAACGTGAATCGCCACCGAAAGTGGGAAAGGACCGATCATGAAGCGGACGGCGCGGCGAATCGCGGCGGTGATTCCCTCATCGCCGCCAGAACTACTCTCGCGCTCGGCGAGATCGCGCGCCGTGGCCGGTCCGCGCGAGAGCCCGACAGCCGCGCGCGCGGGCGCCGGGCGAATAGGTGCAGCCGACTCGGCCTCGAGCGCGCCACCACGGGCGAGCAGAGCGAGATCGCGCTGGCATAATGCACATCCCGCGACGTGCCGTTCCCAGCGCTCGTACTCGGATGGTTCGAGCGCGCGGGTGGCGAAGCATGCGAGCAGGTCGGCGTCCGGGCACTCCCGTCCCGACTCATCGAGCCCCGAGGCGAGCTGGCGCTTCATCAGCGTGTCGAAAGCGTCATGATTTTCGCCGCGGTTAGCCATCACTTCCCTTGCGCGAGCGCCTGTTTCAAATCGAACATCCAGTCTTCGGTCGCGTACTCAAAGCATCTGCCGATCTGGTCGTCACTGAGGCGATGTTCGCGGCGCAGCCGGCGCTCGACGTGCCGGCGGATGGCGAGCCGCGTCCTGGCGAGATTGCGCGATGCGGTCGATTCATGCTCGCCGATCAGCGATGCGGTTTCCGCGAGCGTCAGGCCCTGGACGTAATAATAGGATAGCCGCAATCTGTCGCGCGGACTTACCGCCGTCAGTGCGCACGTCAACGCCTCGCCCACGAGCGCGAGATAGCGAGGCCGGTCGGGATCGCCCGGTTCGGCGCCGCCGGTGTTCGCATCGGCGGCGGCGCGCTCCGCGGTCATCTCATCGATCGGCTCTGTGCGCCTCTGCTTGCGCCACGCATCAGCCTCGCGCCGCGCGATCACAACCCGCAACCACGAGGAGAGTGCGCTTCGGCCATGGTAATGAGCGAGCGGCGAGCTGAGCGCGTCCGGCGAGCAGGTGAGCCCGTAAAGATCGGCCCACAAGGAGTCGGCAATCTCGCGTGCGCGCACGGGGTCGCGAACCAACGCGCGCGCGAAACGCTGGACGATCGGCCCGTGACTTTCCTGCAGATGCTGCCACGCCTGCTCGTTTCCGGCACGGCAGCCGATCGCCAGCGCGAGATCCTCAACGTGCAACGATTCAAGAAAGGATTCGACCGCTGACTCGCTGGATGCCTCCGGTTCGCCGGCAAAGCGATGCTCGAAGCTTTGATGGAGCATCGCGGCGAATTCGTCGATTCCCACTTGCCATCGCGCGCCGCCGCTGCGGACGTACAGCCGCTCGATCGTCGCGCGGTGGATGCTCAGAAATTGCCCGAGCGGCTCCATCGCTACGATCCTCGTCCTGCGCCTGCGTTTGCTCAAGACCCGCCAGCCGCGCCGTCCGAGTCGCTTCCTCGATGCGCTCGGCTTGGCTAATGTCGAACGGCGGCCGGCGAGCGTCGCGCGCGTGGAGTTGCGATGCTCGAGATGCGAACGGGGTCGCCCCGGCTCAGTTGGTAGAGCAGCGGATTCGTAACAGGCAGGTCGTCGGTCCAAGTCCGACGGGTGGCTCCCAAAGAACGAATAACATCAAGCGATTCGAGCGATGGTCGAGCTATCTATCAGAGGAGACGATCTTCATCTTGAGGTCCTCGGCTGGAGCAAATTCTTCGCCCTGAAAAGCAGCATCGATATTCCGCGCACCTCGATAAAGGACGCCCGGGTCGGGCGGCATTTGCCTGCGCGGCGCTGGACAGATTTGCGCGCCCTTGGCACGGGATTTCCGGGGATAATTAGCGCCGGCACCTTTTGGATGGGTTCGCCCCGCCAATGGGTATTTGTCGATCTTACGCGATGGTCGAAGGAAGTGATTACACTGTTTACTGAAGGCCAGCGGTACTCAGTAATTTGCATTGAGGTCAAAGACGCCGCGGACGCTCTTAACACCATTCGATCTTTTGCCGGCCTTTCATCTCAAGCCGGATAGCAATGAAACACCGAGCCATCCGTAACGTGGCTGAACAGTTGCCAATGGCTATAGCAGGCTGGTGATAAATCACCGCCTGCTCCCGCTCTCTTATCTCCCCCGGAAAACACCAGGGGAGAAGATAGAGGAAAGCGGCCATCTTTCGCGCAGGATGTTGAGAGCCCGCTGCAAGCGAACTGCGATACTCGTTCAGTCCGGTTGACTCGCGCGCAGCGACGCTTGTAGATTGTTGCCTCTATGAAAACTCTGCTCCGAGTCGCTGTCATGTACGTCAGCCGGGCGGGCGGGGTGTGCGTGCGCCGCTAAGGGCGCATCGGAAAACGCAACCGGACCCCTCCCGCCAGATCGGCTGGAGGGGTTTTCTTTTTGCCCGATTGCCCCATCCCTCCACCGGCTCCGAGAGACGGTCCCACAAGACGAAGAGGCGCGACGATGAGCGCATGGTTTCAGGACGAAACGTTCTGGGAGACGTTCGAACCAATTCTTTTCAATGAGGAGCGCGTGGCGCTGGCGCGCATCGAGGCCGAGAAGGTCGCCGGACTGCTCGGACTCACGCCGGGCGCGAAGCTGCTCGACCTATGCTGCGGCGTCGGCAGGCATTCGGTTGAATTCGCGCGCCAGGGGTTCTCGGTGACGGGCGTCGACTTGAATCAAGCCTATCTCGACCGCGCGCGAAGCAGGGCCGAGGCGGAGAACCTTGCAATCGAATTCGTTCAGTCCGACATGCGCGATTTCATCCGCGCCCGAGCGTTCGACGGCGCCGTGAATCTCTTCACTTCGCTCGGTTACTTCGACGATCCGGCCGACAATCTGCGCGTGCTGACCAACGTCCATACCTCATTGAAGGCCGGCGCGAGGTTCGTAATCGATGTCCTCGGCAAGGAGATCCTCGCCCGCATCTTTCAGGAGCGCGTATGGCGCAACGCGCCGGACGGAAGCCTGATACTCGAGGAACATCATCTGCGCAGCGGATGGGATCGAATCGAAAACCGCTGGATCCTGATCAAGGGCGACCGCCGCGAGGAGTTCAGCTTCTCGCACTGGCTCTATTCGGGAGCTGAACTCGCGGCGATGCTGAGGCAGGCCGGTTTCCGCGAAGTGCAGCTCTACGGGAGTCTGTCCCGGACGCCATACGACCACCGCGCGGAACGCCTCGTCGCCGTATCGGTGAAGTGAATGCCGGTTGGCCGACGCGATCGGGCCAGGAGCCCCAAACTTTCTGTCTGGCCGCTAAGCGACCCCGGATGTAATGTTTTCCGTGGGAGGCGAGAACGCGGATTTGTGGACCGGACCGACCGTCGCGAACCGTACGCTCGCGCCCCGGGACCATAACAAAAGGAGAAATCCCCATGGCCTTTACCCTTCCACCACTGCCCTATTCAAAGGACGCGCTGGCGCCGCAAATTTCGGCTGAGACGCTCGAGTACCACCACGGCAAACATCACGCGGCGTATGTGAACAAGCTCAACGAGCTTGTCGCGGGCACGAAGTTCGCCGAAATGCCGCTCGAGCAGATCATCAAGACGGCCGGGCCCGGCGCGATTTTCAACAACGCGGCGCAACACTGGAATCACAGCTTCTATTGGAATTGCCTGAAGCCCGCGGGCGGTGGCGCCCCGTCGGGCACCGTTGGTGATGCTATCCGAAAGTCGTTTGGCAATTTCGAGAACTTCAAAAAGCAGTTCACCGAAGCCGCAATTACCCAGTTTGGCAGCGGATGGGCATGGCTGGTGAAAAATCGCGACGGCTCGCTCGCGGTCGAAAAAACCGGGAACGCCGACACCCCGATTATGAATGACAAGCCGACGCTGCTGACCTGCGACGTGTGGGAGCACGCATACTACATTGACTATCGCAACGCGCGGGCGAACTATGTCGATGCGTTCTGGAACCTGGTCAACTGGGAGTTCGTCGCTTCCAATTTGAAGTGATCGCGCACCGAGCCCGGATTCCCGTTTTGCATTGGCGGGGCTTCGCGCGCCGGCGCGTTCGCACGGGTCCGGCGCAAAATTACGCAGTCGGTGGGTGACCCGAGACCGCGCTCTCGCGGCTCAACTCCTCTGCCCAGGATCGCACGCGGTCGAGCGCACGCTTCAACGCCGGGCGCATCGTTTGGCTGAGGGTAAAGGCTCGGCGCGCCGGCGCGGGAGCGATTTCGATCGCGAAGATTTTCCCGCGCTCGGGTGCGCATCCCAACTTTCGCGCGAGCGCGACCGCCTCCGCGACCCCCATGTCGTGCGAGGAAACGAACCGAGCGGCGCATCGAGCCACGTCATCGAAACTCAGCTCATGGAGAGTGCCGGCGCGCGCGCCGGATCGCACGGCGTCGATAAGGATGGCGGCATCGATTCCGCGCATCAGTTCGAGAAGGCTCACCCCGGGACGATCGGCAACGATTACTTCGCAGTTGGGCGGCGGCGCCTCGGCGAGGATTCGCGCGACCTCGAGCCCGCACGCATCGTCGCCGAACGGGCTTCCGATCCCGATGATCCGAATCAACATCGTTCGGTCTCCAGGCGGAGAAAGTGCGTCGAGCACGAGATGCACGGGTCGTAATTGCGAATTGCCATTTCGCAGGCGTGAGTCGCTTCCGCCTCAGTCTTCTGAATTATGCCGGGAACGAGTTCGCGCAGGTCGGCCTCGATTCGCGCCTGGTTCTGCGCGGTGGGCGGGACGATCCGCGCGGATCGGATCGATCCGCGCTCATCGGTCTCGAACGCGTTATAGAGCAGGCCGCGCGGCGCCTCGGTGATCGCGCGTCCGATTCCGGCGCGCGGATGGAACGGCGCGGCAGAGGGTGATGGCGGTTCGTATGCGTCGATGATCCTGAGCGCTTCGTCGATCGCATAAAGAATCTCGAGCGCGCGGGCGACGATGCTCGTGTAGGGATTCGAATTCGGCCACGGGATGCCGGTGTCGCGCGCGACGGAGGCGACGTCGGGCCCCAGCCGATCGAAATTCAGGTTGATGCGGGCGAGCGGTCCGAGGAAGTACGATTCGCGGCCTTTGACCTTCGAGCGGAGCGCATTCGAATACGGCACCTGGTGCTCCTCGAAAAAGTCGTCGAAGTTCTCCTGGGGCGCATCGATGCCTTTGCTCGAGACGATCCTCCCTTCGTTCATCGGATATTCGTCCGGATGGCGGAGCGAAACGAATTCGATGTCGCGATTGGCGGCGGGCAAATCGAATCGGGAAACCCAGCGCACGCACTCGACCGCATCGGCGCGCCCGCGCAGGAGTTGCTCGCGCAAAACCGCAAGCTCGTCGCGCCTGGGGACGCGAGTAAAGCCGCCGATGCAGGCGCCGACCGGATGGACCGAGCGGCCGCCGAGCTTTGCCACGATCGCGTTGCCGAGCTTCCTGATTCTGAGGCCGCGCTCGACGGCGTCGCGATGTTTCTCGGCCATCGCGATCACGCCGTCGCATCCCAGGAAATCCGGCGCCGCGAGGACGTGGACGTGGAGGGCGTGGCTTTCTATCCACTCGCCGCAGTAGTAGAGCCGGCGCAGGGCGCGGATCGCGGGATCGATCGCGATATCGAACAATCGCTCGAAAGCATGTACCGCGGTCATCTGATACGCGACCGGGCAGATGCCGCAGATTCGCGCGGTGAGGTCGGGCGCCTCCCGGCAATCGCGGCCCCGCAGCAATGCCTCGAAGAAGCGGGGCGGCTCGAAAATTTCCAGGCGCAGGTCCGCCAACTGGTCATCGTGCAATCTGATCCGCAAGGCGCTTTCGCCCTCGACGCGGGTCAGATAGTTGACCTCGATCGTCCTAGTTTTTTTTCGCCGCGATGGCATCCGCGGTCTCCCGCCACGGCCTTACGTAACCGTTGATTGCACGCAAGCGGCGCAGCGCGTCGTCGCCGGCAATCCCCTGATTTGCGAGCAGGCGCGTGAACGATTCCATGTTCTGATCGTCGGCTGGCCCGAAACATCCGTAGCATCCGCGCCGCAACGACGGGCACAGCGCGCCGCATCCCGTGCGCGTTACCGGTCCGAGGCACGGCTCTCCGCGCGCAACCACCACGCACGCATTGCCGCGCCGCTTGCACTCCATGCACACGCTATGGGCGGGCAGCACCGGCTTCGCCCCGGATAGCAACGAGCGCACCACGCTCAACAGCTCGCGCACATCCACGGGGCAGCCCCAGATCTCGAAATCGACCCGGACATGCTCGGAGATGGGAGTGGAGGTCGAGAGCGTCGAGATGAATTCGGGGCTGGGATAGACGACGCTCCGGTATTGTTCGACGTCGGCCCAGTTGCGCAGCGCCTGGATTCCGCCTGCGGTGGCGCACGCCCCGATCGTGACGAGAAAGCGGCTGTCTTCGCGCACCCGGATGATCCGCCGGGCATCGTCGGGGGTGGTGATGCTGCCCTCGACGAACGCGATGTCGTACGGTCCGTCGAGATGGCGGCTTCGAATCTGCGGAAAATGGGCGAAATCAACCAGCCCGGCGAGCTTCAGCAGCTCGTCCTCGGCGTTCAGGAACTGCAACTGGCAGCCGTCGCACGAAGCGAACTTGAATACCGCGATTCGGGGTTTCATATCCCGGATTCTCCGAAGCGCTGCCTCACCGTGTGATAGGAAAATATCGGGCCATCTTTGCAGACAAAGTGTTCGCGATACTGGCAATGGCCGCAGAGCCCGACCGCGCACTCCATCCGCCGTTCCATCGAGAGGTAAATGGCATCATCGGTGATGCCCTTCTGGCGCAGCGAACGTGCGGCGAATCTCATCATCATTTCCGGTCCGCACATCATCACGATCGACGATGGTGGCACTGTTACCTCATCGAACAATTCCGTCACCACGCCGATCTTATAATGCCAGCTTTTATCCGGGTGGTCGGTCGTCAGGTAAACCTTGGTGCGCGGCGCGCGGCGCCATTCATCGAAGCGCTCGCGGTAGAGGAGATCGTTGGGCGTTTTGACGCCATGAATAATATGCAGTTCGCCATAGTCGGCGCGGCGGCGGAAAATGTAGTTAATCAGTCCAACGACCGGCGCGCATCCCAGCCCCCCGGTGATAATTACTACGTCCCGCCCGCGCGCCACATTGACCGGCCATCCGTTGCCATATGGGCCGCGCACGCCGACGATGTCGCCGACCTTCCACTTCGCCATCACGCCCGTAACGCGTCCCGCGATCCGGATGGTGTGTTCCAGGATTTCCGGCTCCGCCGGATCGGAAACGATCGAGATGGGCACCTCGCCGACGCCGAAGACGTAGATCATGTTGAACTGCCCCGCCTCGAAGCGATATGAGCGGCGCACCTCGGCATCGAGCAAACGCATCGTGAACGTATAGATACCTTCGGTCTCGGTCCTGCGCGCGATGATGCGGGCCGGATGCATGGCGTAAGGAGTCATCGTTTCCCCCGCTGGGCGCGAATTGCCGCGACTTCCTCGGTGAGGTCGATTCCGACCGGGCACCACGTGATGCACCGGCCGCATCCGACGCATCCCGACGTTCCGAACTGATCGATCCATGAAGCGAGCTTGTGAGTGAGCCACTGCCGGTAGCGGTCGTGGATTTTCGGGCGGAAGTTGATGCCGCGGATGTGCGCATGTTCGAGCGAGAAGCAGGAGTCCCACTTGCGCACGCGACGGCTCATGTTCCCGTCGATTTCCTGAACGTCGATGACGGTGTTGCAGAAGCAGGTCGGACACACCATCGTGCAGTTGGTGCAAGAGAGGCACCGCGCGGCGACATCGTTCCATCGCGGATTCTCGGCTTCTTCGTAGAGCAGGCCCGGCATATCCGACGTATCGAGGCGCCGTTGCATGCTCGCCGCGCGTTGGCCGATCCGCGCCTGCGCCGCCGCGATTTGGTCATCCGGCGCCGCACTCAGGCGGAGCTTGGCGACGATCGCGTCGCCGGCGGGAGAGTTGCTGCGCACCACGAAACCATCTTCCATTTCGGTGAGGGAGAGGTCGAAGCCCGCCGTCGCTTCCGGCCCGGTTTTCATCGAAACGCAAAAACACGTGGGCGCGCATCGCGTGCAGTTGACCGCGACCATGAAGGCGTCCTTGCGCCTCGCCTCGTAATGCGTGTCGCGAAAGCTGTCGTGCAGGAAGATGCGATCCTGGATTGCAATCGCGGCAAGATCGCACGCGCGGACCCCGATGAATGCAAGGCGCGGCGCCTGCGGGATTGTCTCCCTGACCTGGAAGCCGCGCCGCTCCCGCTGCACCTCGAGCAGCGGTTCTTCCGGCGCGAAAAAGAACGGCTTGAGCGATCCGGCGCCGTTTACTACGCCAAAAATCTCGCCCGCGACGCCCGCAGAGAGCCGGTAGCGGCCGGGCTCCTGCGATTCGCGCATCCCGACCGCCATGTCGGAAACCGCGCGCACCTCGGCGAAGGTCACGCCGCCATCGTTCGCGACCGGGCCGAGAACCTTGAGTCCCTCGCCGCGCAGTAACGCGATGAGATCGTCGAGCACAGCCTTGGGCATGCTCAGAGGTTCGTTCATGCACAACTTCCGCGAACGCAGAGCGATCTCGCGCGAGCCCGCCTCATCGACGGTTTATCCCGCGATGGGATGGCGGCCAAAGAAGCTCGCCAGCGCTTCTCCGACCGCCTTGGGATTCTCCATCTGCAGCATGTGCCCGGCGTCCGGTATCTCGATCGATTTCGCCTGGGGCAGGATCGCCACAATCGCGCGATGGATTTCCCGGAAGACGGGGACGCTGTTTCCGCCGACGCCTGCGAGCACGGGGCTGCGAAGGCGGCGAAGGTCGCCGGCCGAAAAGGCCGTCATGAATTCCTGAATCGCGGGCATCTCGATCTGGAAGAACGTGTCGCCATCGGCGACCGCGGCCTCGCAACCACCGGGCAGAACGCGCTCGAGATTCGCGCGATAATCCGTTCCCGCCACGCGCATGAGGAAACCTTCGATCGCACCCCGCTTGTTTCCTCCGAAGTAACTCTGGATCGCCGCCGCCAGGTCCAGTCCGGGCGTCATCGAGGCCGGGAGTAGACCGACCAGCGCCGGCTCCAGGAGCGAAAGCGAATGGACGGCGTCGGGCGCGTCGAGCGCGACCCGGGTCGCGATCACCCCTCCGTACGAATGCCCTACGACGTGCGCCTTGCGGATGCCGAGATGACGAATCAGCCCGAGGCAATCATTCGCCTGGTCCGCGATGCTCACCGGGGGACGCGAATGCGAGCTGCCTCCGTAACCTCGGCGGCGGTATCGGATCAGCCGATAGCGCCCGGAAAGCGAGCGCTCGCCCATCAGCGGCAGGTAAGAATCGGCGACTACGCTGCCGTGAATGAGCACGACCGGCTCACCCTGCCCGCGGCTTTCGAATTCGATTTTGATTCCGCTCAAGTCTGCCGTTTCCATATGAGCACCTCTCCGCGCTGGCAGCGCCCGGCCGTCTTATGGCTCCTTGCGCCGGAACGCTGCAAGCTCCTCGAAAAGGGAACGAGCGCCCCGCGTTTTCGGTTCCGGGTCGGCGCAAATTCCGCGCTGGTCAGCAACCGCCGGCTGCGCAATAGTGGACAGCAACCAACCGGCGCTGTGCAAGAGCGCGCGAGCATGCGAGGAGAGACATAGCCCATGGAATATCGCTATCTCGGAAAGAGCGGCCTCCAGGTTTCAGCAATCGGACTGGGATGCAACAACTTCGGCATGCGCTGCGATGCGGAGCAGACTCGCGCCGTTGTACACCGCGCCCTCGACGAGGGCATCACGCTGTTCGACACCGCGGACGTTTATGGCGGCCGCGGCGTCTCCGAGGACCTCCTCGCCAAAGCACTGGGAAACCGCCGCAACGACGTGATCGTCGCGACCAAGTTCGGCATGCCGATGGGCGATGGCCCTTACCTGCGCGGAGGATCGCGCCGCTACATCATGGCCGCCGCCGAGGCGAGCCTCAAACGCCTGGCGACCGACTACATCGACCTGTATCAAATCCACCAGCCCGATCCCGCGACACCTCAGCAGGAAACCCTCGAGGCGCTCGATGCGCTGGTTCGTTCCGGCAAGGTTCGCTACGTCGGATGCAGCAACTTCGCCGGATGGCAGTTGGCCGACGCGATGTGGACCTCGCGCGCGGGCGGCCTTGCCGCGTACATTTCCGCACAGAACCTGTACAACCTGCTCGATCGGCGCGTCGAGCGCGAGCTGGTGCCCGCCTGCCGGCATTTCGGGGTGGGAATTTTGCCCTACTTCCCGCTCGCCAGCGGATTTCTGACCGGCAAATATCGCCGCGGCGCGGAGCCGCCCAAGGGAACTCGCCTCGCGCTGATGGGGCGGATGGCGGGCCAGTATCTAACCGACGCGAATTTCACGGCGCTCGAAAGCCTCGAGGAGTTCGCGCGCGCTCACGACCACACCATGGTCGAGCTTGCAACCAGCTGGCTCGCCTGTCAGCCGGAAGTCTCGAGCGTGATTTCCGGTGCGACCCGGCCCGAACAGGTCGCCGAGAACGTGAACGCCGGAAACTGGAAGCTCACCGCCAACGAGCTGGCCGACATCGATAAGATTACGAAGCATTAGAAGCGCGATCGCGCCGGCCAGCCGTCAGGCGCCGATCACCGCAAGGAACTGAATGATGCGCCGTCGCGTTAATCTAGTAGGGACGCGCTCAAAGCAGCGTGCGAAGCAGCCGAAAGCACCAACGGTATAATTACACCATCCAGCTTGAGCGAGATGCTCCTTCGGCGGGCGGCTGATGGAATCACTATTACGGTCGGCGCACGCATCGAATAGCCAGACATGACCGGGATTGGCGGCGGTCTCTCGCGCGAAGTCACTCCGGAGAGCGTGTATCTTCGGCGCCGGGAATTTCTTAAGAATGCAATTCTGTTCGCGGCGACGAGCACCGGCGTCGGCGCTACTCTGCTCTGGTTGATGCGCGGTTTGCGCGCGGCAGACCACCAGAAATCAACCAGCGCCGAGATCGCAAGGAATCCTGCCGGGCTCTCGATTGCCAGGCACTCAGACTACTCGGGCGGCGAAGCCAAAACCCCATACGACAGCGTGACCAGCTACAACAATTTCTATGAGTTCGGATCGGACAAGAGCGATCCCGCGCAATACGCAACGACGCTGAAACCTCGTCCGTGGACGGTGAGAATCGAAGGGGAAGTAGCGCGCCCGCAAACCGTCGATATCGATGAGCTGATGCGATGGTTCCCTCTCGAGGAGCGCATCTACCGCATGCGCTGCGTGGAAGCCTGGTCGATGGTCATCCCGTGGGTCGGCATTCCGCTGCGGGATCTTCTCAAGCGGGTCCAGCCAACTTCGCGCGCGAAATATGTCGCGTTCACTTCGCTTCTCGACCCTGCGCAAATGCCCGGTCAACGCACCGCGCTCCTGCCCTGGCCCTATGTCGAGGGCCTGCGGATCGATGAAGCGATGCATCCGCTGACGATACTGGCCGTCGGCCTGTACGGGCGGCCTCTTCCCAATCAGGATGGCGCGCCGCTGCGCCTGGTGGTTCCCTGGAAGTATGGATTCAAGGGGATCAAGTCGATCGTGAAGATTCGGCTAACCGAGGAGCAACCGCCGACCACCTGGAATCTGGTCGCGCCCGATGAGTACGGGTTCTATGCGAACGTGAATCCTGCGGTCGATCATCCCCGCTGGAGCCAGGCGACCGAGAGACGCATCGGCGAGTTTCGCCGCCGTCCGACTTTGCCGTTCAACGGATACGCCGAGCAGGTGGCGGCGCTTTATGCGGGAATGGACCTTCGGAGGAATTTCTAAATCGTGGCCGGAGCAACAAGGACGCCACTTCCATGGCTGAAGCCGGCGGTGCTCACCGGCTCGTTAGTCCCGGTCGCCGCCATTGTTCTGCGCGCATCGCAAAATGAGCTAGGCGCGGATCCCATCGCACAGGCGCTTAACCAGCTCGGCCTGATCGCACTTGTCTTCCTTGTTGCCGCGCTTGCCTGCACGCCGCTCAAGGCGATCGCCGGCTGGACATGGCCGATGCGCGTGCGCCGTATGCTTGGCCTGCTCGCGTTCTTTTACGCTTCGCTCCACGTCACCACGTACGCTCTGATCGATCAGGGATTGGACTGGCACGCGATTGAGGCTGACATCCTGAAGCGCAAATTCATCTTCGTTGGGTTCGCGACCTTTGTGCTCCTGGTGCCGCTGGCTGCGACCTCCACGAACGCCGCGCTCAGGCGCCTCGGTTTCGTCCGATGGAAGCAACTTCATCGCATCGCCTACCTGGCGGCGGCGCTCGCAGTCATCCACTTCACGTGGCGGGTAAAGCGCGACGTGCGCGAACCGGTGACCTACGGACTCATTCTCGCAAGCCTGCTCGCCGCAAGAGCCGTCGTCTACCTACGCACCCGGACGATCCAGTGGAGGCAGGGCTTGCGCCGCCGCGCGGCGGAAACCGGCCGGCCGCGATTCCCGAACTGGTCGCTCCCGTTTCGGTTCGGGCGGGAACGATAAGAGCGCTCGCGGTTACGCGCGGCCGCCGCGCTGCATCGCCGCCATCGCCTCGGCCATCTCGGCGAGGCCTTTCTTGACCGATGGCCGGCTCTGCACGTGATGCCACCACGCGGTGAGCTTCGGGCGTCCCTCGACGGCCGGCTTCGCGCCGAACATCGGGAGCAGATTCGCGATGAAGAACATCGTCGGCGCAAGCGCGCAATCGGCAAGCGTGAAATCCGCGCCGCAGGCGAACCCGCTGTCCGCGAGCATCTTCTCGAGCTGATCGAGCCGGGCGCTCAAGTCCTTCAGCTTCTCGGCGACCACTTTTTCGTCGCGAGTCTTCGGGTTCATCATCGGGAACAACGCGCGCAGGGGCGGTTCAAGATACAGATCGTGGAAGCGGGTGAAGAGCCTCACGCGCGCCCGTCCCTCGGCCGACTTCGGAAGCAGCGCCGGCGTGGGAAACTTGTCCTCGAGGTACTCGTTGATTACCTCGGACTCGGCGATGATCAACCCGTCCGCATCGAGCGCGGGAATCTTGCCGAGCGGATTGACCTTTAGATACTCGGTCGAGTGCAAATCGCCGCCCGGCGGCGCGACGATCTCGATTTTGAGGCCCTTGTCGTAAATCGCGATTCGCGATTTGGTCGCGAAGTTGGAGAGATTCATGCTGTACAACTTCATCGTCATCGCTCCTCGGGTTGGAATTGCACGCTCCGCTTATCGCAAAGCACCGCCGATCGCGCAAGAGCAAATCGCGCGGCCGCTTGGGTCAGCGGCCGCCCTCGGTCTGCTTCAAGATGAACAGCAAGGCCTCGGCGAAGTCGGCGGGATGCTCGAGTTGCGGGTAGGGCCCTGAAGTTTTGAAGATGACGGTTGCCGACCCGGGCAGCGCGACGTGAAGCGCCTGGCCGTCTGCGTTCGAGAAACGCGGATTCCTGCCGCTCCACATGACGATTGTGAGCGTGTTGATAATCCGGCCGAGGTTGGAGCGGATGTGCGCCTCGTCGCGCACAACCGAGTTCAGCATCGCCGTCTCCGCCTGACGATCGTTGGCCAGCGCCGCCATCATCCGCTCGTACATGAATTCCGGCATCGGCGGCAGGCCGAAGAAGCTCGTCTCGACCTCCGCGCGCGCGCCTTCCACGGTCGCCGGGATCATAGCCGCGCGCAGTTTGGCCGCGCCGCGCGCGCCGATTAACCCTCCCGAGATCAGGATCAGCCGCTCGACTTTGTCGGGATGCTCGACCGCATAGTAGAGCGCGACGTCGGCGCCGAGTTCATCGCCGATGACGTTGACGTGGCCGAGATTGAACCGGTCGATCATTTGGGCGATCGCGCCGGCCTGATATGCGATGCTGTAATCGATTTGCTTGTGCTCGGACGATGCGAATCCGAAAAGATTCGGCGCAATCACCTTGAAGTTGCCCTCGGCCAGCGGAGGAATCACACCGCGCCACAGCAGCGCGGCGTTGGGCCCCAGCCCGTGAATCAGGACGACGGGCTCGTGATCCCAGTAGCCTGCCGAGGCCAGGTAGGTCATCAAGCCGTCATCGAGCGCGACCTCGTTCTGCGTCACGCCCGACCATCCCAGGCGCGTGAGCTGGAGCCATCGAAGCACCCCGATCGGGTGCAGGTACATCGCGGCCGCGAAGATGCCAAGGAAGATCGCTGACAGAGGGCCAGCGATGCGGATCCATGAGTGGCGGCGAATCGGCGGGCGATCGAGATCCGTTCCGGCGGCGGCTTTTGATCGCGCTGTTGTTGATTGCGCCATGAATCCCTGCGCGCCCGGCGCGCTAACTTGCGGGCGCTATTTCGCGGGCGACGGCCCGGCGGCGGGCGATGGCCCGGCGGCTGACGACGGCTCGGCCGCAGGCGCCGACGCGACGGGCGCAGGCGCGGACGCCACGGTCGGCGGCGTCTTCGCCTTGGCGTGGACGGGGCGATGCGATCGCGCCCTTTGCGCCTCGCGCCGGCGTTCCAGCTCCTCGAAGCGCGCCGATGCGCGATCGATCGATTTGGTCGCCTCTTCCACGGCCTTGGCCGCCTTATCGGCCTCCGCCGCCGCCTGCTGGGCCGCTACCAGTGCCTTCGCAGCCGCCTCCTCGGCGCGCGCGGCGGCCTCCTGCGCACGGTCCGCCGCGGCCTCCGCCTGCGCGGCCTGCTCCTGCTGCCGCGATGCGGAACATCCCGAGAGCATCGCGATCAGCACGATCGCCGCCGCGCACATCGCGGCGGATCGGAGAAGCGGGAAAATCGACGGCGCAGCTTGCTTGCCCGCAACCCTCATCGCGGGGCGAACGCCTCGATTACGCGATCGTCCGGGAGCGGCGAGCCATCGGCGCGAAGCGGCAGAATGCATACGTGCGTCGCGCCGGCCTTGAGATGCGCGTCGATGCGGTCGCGGATTTTTGCCTCCGTTCCCCAAGCTACGATCGCATCGACCAGCCGGTCGCTGCATCCGTTCTCGAACTCGGCGTCCGCCCATCCGAGCGCCTTCAGGTTGTTGGTGTAGTTGGGCAGCCGCGGGACGTAAGTCCTCATATATTCGCGAGCGGCGGCGCGCGCCTTTGCGGGGTCGGTCTCGAGAAATACGGCCTGCGCCACGCAAATCCACGGCTTCGGGCCGATCTGCGCGCGCGCCTTTGCGGTGTGCTCGGGCGGAACGAAATAGGTGTGCGTCCCGTCGGCCTCCGTCGCGGCAAGCTTGAGCATCTTGGGATGGAGCGCCGCGAGCACGATCGGCGCCGGTTCCTTCGGTTCGGGCGCACGGTAGAGCGCGCCCTTCACCCGCGGCAGGTACTCCTTCATAAAGCTGTAGGGCTTATCGTAAGCGTGCCCGCGCAGATTGGTGACGAGCGGTTTGTGGCTCACCCCGATGCCGAGGACGAAGCGTCCGTCCGAGAGCTCGGCTACGGTCTTCGTCGCTGCGGCCATCGTGATCGGGTCGCGCGCGTAAATGTTCGCGATCCCGGTGGCGATCACCAAACGCTCGGTCCGGCTTAGCAAGTAAGCGGCATGCGCGAATGGCTCGCGGCCGACCGCCTCGGGAATCCACAGCGTCCGGTAGCCGAGCTTCTCGAGCTTTTTTACGAACTCGGCGCTCTGAGGCCCGGCCATCCCATCGAGAAAGAACCAGATTCCGACTTTTCCGATTTCCATAGGCCCCTTCTTACCGCCACAGCCGAGTTCTCACAAGCGATTCGTGAACGATTTTTCGGCCATCCCAGCGGCTTGTTCCGGGCGACGCCTGCGCGGACTTGCCGAACTCGGGAAAATCGCCGCGGCGCGCCGCAGAGCGCGTCATTCGCTTTCCATTTCGTCGTCATCGGGCGGGTTCGACGGAGGCGCCAGCCGCTTGAAGAAAAATACCTCAGGATCGCCTTCATCGAGGTTTTCGACCATCCCGCTTCTGACGAATCCGATTTTCTCGCACAAGCGCTGCATCGGAATGTTCGACTGGTTGGTCGAGGTGAAGAGCTTCTCGGTGGCCGCATCGAGTTCCGCGGCGCGCATCAGAGCGGTTGCGATTCCGTGCCGCCGGAAGTCGGGATGAACGTGGAGCAACTCGATGAACGTGTGGCCGAAGAACCTGTCGTCGGCGACGAGGAACCCGCGCACCGATCCGTCCACGCGCGCCACCACGCATCGCCCCCGCCCGAGCGCGGCGCCGATCAAGCTCCTTTGCTCGGGGCGCGCGAGCGCGATAATTTGCTCAAAGTCGCCGCTGAGCGCTTTTTCGATGATAACCATGGGTTCGACCCAAACGAGGTCATAGACCGCCGTGAGCGAACAAGCCGCACCAGACCCGCTGATCGTCCGACACGAGCCGCCCCTGGGATGGCTCGTGCTGAACCGCCCGCAGGTGCGCAACGCCCTGAATCTTAGGACGTGGCAGCGCATCTCGGAAGGTGTGGCGGAACTGGAGGGTGACCCGTCGGTGCGGGTGATTGTGATGCGGGGGGCGACGGCGGAGGCGTTCATCTCGGGCGCGGATATCTCGGAGTTTCCCGCGATGCGATCCGATGCCGCGCAGGCGCGCGCATACCGCGATGCGCCCAACCGCGCGGTCGCATCGATGCTGCAATGCTCCAAGCCGGTCATCGCGATGATTTCGGGCGCATGCGTCGGCGGCGGCGTCCAGGTCGCGCTCGCGTGCGACATCCGAATCGCGGCGCGCGGCACGCGCTTCGGTGTTCCGGCCGCGCGGCTCGGACTCGCCTATCCGCTCGAGGGCGTGATTGCGCTCACGCACACCGTGGGGCACGCCAACGCGCGCGATATCCTGCTCTCGGCGCGGCTGTTCGATGCCGATGAGGCGTTCGCCATGGGACTGGTCAACCGCGTCACCGAGCCCGCAGAACTCGAATCGGCGGTACGCGACTATGCGACCCGGATGGCGACCAATGCGCCGCTCACGATGCTTGCGGCAAAGGCCGCAATTCGCGAGGCGCTCAAGGACCCCGACCAGCGCGACACCAAGTCCGTTTCCGAGCAGGTCGCAAGATGCTTCGACAGCGAGGATTATCGCGAGGGCGTGCGCGCCTTTCTCGAAAAGCGGCGTCCCAACTTCTCGGGACGGTGAGCATCGCGGCGACCCCGCCACGGCGAATCGAATTGCGACACGCGGCGCGCGCCCGGCGCCGGCAGCGGTGACCGGCCAAGGACGCGATCAGCGAGTGAAGGAAGCATGAAATCCGCACGCCTGCGAGTGATTCGAGACGTTCTCGTGGTGCTGCTCGCCCACGCCGCGATCGCCGCCTGCACGCATTCGCCCGCGGTATCGATCGTCGCGCCCGACGGCAGGTCGCTCGCTCGCGTGAGGGTCGAGGTCGTGAGCACGCCGGCCGCCCGCAACACCGGACTGATGTACCGGAATCATCTGGACGAGGATGCCGGGATGCTGTTCGTGTTTGCAGAGCCGGGCCAGCTTCAGTTCTACATGAAAAACACGGAGATTCCCCTCGATATGATCTTCGTGGGCAGCGACCGCCGGGTGCTGGGGATCGTCGCCAACGCAGAACCGTACTCCGAGAAGCATCTCGGCGTTCGGGGCGATTCGCTATACGTGCTGGAGGTCAACGGCGGATTCGCCGCGCGCCGGGGAATCGCGCCGGGCGATCGCTTCGAGTTCCTGGGCTTCACCCCGCGCGCCGCGAACTGACCCCTGATGCGAAACGGAAGGGGCGCGCGGGCGCTTTAACCCGTCTCTGACATGCGGTATCTATCAGGCGGTCGCCAGGGTTTGCGCCGCCGGGACTGAGCGCCGTATCATTCCACGATCGCGCGAATTCTGAAGTATGGGACTTAAGGAAAATCTCGACCGCATAGAGGAACTCTCGCGACAGGCCGAGGCCGGCGGGGGCGCGGAGCGCGTCAAGCGCCAGCACGAGAACGGGCGCATGACCGCGCGCGAGCGCATCGACTTTCTGCTCGACCGCGGCTCCTTCGTCGAACTCGACAAATTCAAGACCCATCGCTGCACCGATTTCGACATGGCTGAGCGGCGCATCCCGGGCGATGGGGTCGTGACGGGCCACGGCATGATCGACGGCCGGCAGGTGTGCGTCTTCTCGCAGGACTTCACCGTGTTCGGCGGAACGCTGTCGGGCGCATACGCCGAGAAGATCTGCAAGGTGATGGATCTCGCGACCAAGACCGGGTGCCCGGTGATCGGGCTCAATGATGGCGGCGGCGCAAGGATCCAGGAGGGCGTCGTCTCGCTCGCCGGATACGCGGATATCTTCCTGCGCAACGTCCTCTCATCGGGCGTGGTGCCGCAGATCTCGGCAGTCCTGGGGCCGTGCGCCGGCGGCGCGGTCTATTCGCCCGCCATAACCGACTTCATCGTGATGGTGCGCGACACCTCGTACATGTTCATCACCGGGCCCGACGTGGTTAAGGCGGCGACCAACGAGGAAGTCACGATGCAGCAGCTCGGCGGCGCCGACACCCATTCGACGCGCTCCGGCGTCTGCCATCTCGAGGCCCCCGATGACCAGGGCGCGCTGCTGATGGTCCGCGAGCTGCTTTCCTACATACCGTCGAACAATCTCGATGAGCCGCCGTTCGTGGCGACCACCGACGACACCAACCGGCGCGAAGCGGCGCTCGACCTGATCGTGCCTGAAAATCCGAACAAGCCGTACGATATCGGCGAAATAATTCGGCGCGTGGTGGACGACGGCCATTTCTTCGAAATCCAGAAGGATTGGGCGCGCAACATCATGATCGGCTTCGCCCGGATGGGCGGCTACTCGATCGGCGTGGTGGCGAACCAGCCCGCCTACCTGGCCGGATGCCTCGATATCGACGCATCGGTCAAGGCCGCCCGCTTCGTTCGCTTCTGCGACGCGTTCAATATCCCGATCGTCACTTTCGTGGATGTGCCGGGCTATCTGCCGGGCACCGACCAGGAGTTCGGCGGGATAATCCGCCACGGGGCGAAGCTGCTCTACGCGTACTGCGAGGCGACCGTGCCCAAGGTGACGGTAATCACGCGCAAGGGGTATGGCGGCGCCTACGACGTGATGTCATCGAAGCACATCCGCGGCGATTTCAACTTCGCCTATCCTACGGCCGAGATCGCGGTGATGGGGCCCGAGCAGGCGATCAATATCGTGTTCCGAAACGAGATCGCACGCGCGGGCGACGCCGCGGCCGAGCGCAGCCGGCTGGCCGACGACTACCGGCGCACGTTCGCCAACCCGTTCAAGGCGGCGGAACTCGGGTACATCGATGAGATCGTGATGCCGCGCGACACGCGGCCGAAATTAATCGGCGCGTTGCGCGCGCTGGAAAACAAGCGTGATCGCAATCCGCCGCGCAAGCACGGCAATATCCCCCTGTGACGACGGTTTCCACCCGCCGCCGGCGCAATTCCAGCGCGCGGCCGGTATTGAGTATAAAATAAAAAGAGTCTGGGGTTCCGGTCTCCGAACCGCGAACTGTGCAGGATAACGGATGTTCAAGAGAGTACTGATCGCGAATCGTGGCGAAATCGCCGTCCGCGTCATCCGCGCCTGCCGCGAGCTTGGCATTGAAACCGTCGCGGTATACTCGGAGGCCGATCGCACCGCGCTCCACGTCCGCCAGGCCGACTACGCCGTCCTGGTCGGTCCGCCTCCCGTCTCGCTGAGCTACCTCAACGTCGAACGCATCCTGGAGGCGGCCCGCAGCACCGGCGCCGATGCCGTCCATCCCGGTTACGGATTCTTCTCCGAGAACGCCGGCTTCGCCCGCGCGATCGAGGATGCCGGCCTGGTCTGGATCGGTCCTCCGCCCGATGCGATCGAGCGCATGGGTGACAAGGTCGAGGCGCGCAAAGTGATGGCCGCGGCCGGCGTGCCAATCGTCCCCGGCTCGCCCGGAACGCTCGAGAACGAAGGGCAAGTGCTTGCCGTCGCGCGGGAGCTTGGTTTCCCGATCATGGTCAAGGCGGCCGCCGGCGGCGGCGGAAAGGGATTGCGCCTGGTCGAGAACGAAAGTGACCTCGCCTCGGTGGTTCGGACCGTCGCGAGCGAGGCCAAGGCATCATTCGGCGACGGACGCTTCTACGTCGAGAAGGTGCTGAGCCGTCCGCGCCACATCGAGGTTCAGGTCCTGGCCGACAAGCACGGCAACACCGTCCACGTGTTCGAGCGCGAATGCTCGATTCAGCGCCGCCATCAGAAAGTCGTCGAAGAATCGCCATCCCCGTTCGTCACGCCCGAGATGCGCCGCAAGATGGGCGAGGTCGCGGTGCGCGCCGCCAAAGCGGTGAAATATTGCAGCGCCGGGACGATCGAGTTCCTCGCCGATGCCGAGCACAACTTCTACTTCCTCGAGATGAACACGCGCATCCAGGTCGAGCATCCGGTGACCGAGATGGTGTGCGGAATCGACCTGGTGCGCGCGCAAATCGAGATTGCCGCGGGCAAGCCGCTCGGCCTCAAGCAGGAGGACATCGCTCAGCGCGGATCGGCGATCGAATGCCGCATCTATGCCGAGGATCCGCTCAACGGGTTCGTGCCGGCGCCCGGCAGGATTGAGACGCTGCGATTCCCCGAGGGACCGGGAGTTCGCAACGACGCCGGCGTCTATGCCGGCAGCGAGGTGCCGGTGTTCTACGACCCGATGATCTCGAAGCTGGCGGTGTGGGGCGCCGACCGCGCTCAGGCGATCGATCGGATGCGCCGCGCGCTCGGCGAGTTCGCGATCTCGGGCGAGCTTAAGACCAACCTCGCGTTTCACCGCTGGATCATCAGCCACCCGCGCTTCATCTCGGGCGATTTCGACACCCAATTCATCGACCACGAATATCGCCCCGGCGCCGGCGGCGCGGCGGCCGACCGCGAGCGGCTGGCCGCAACCCTGCTCGCGGCCGCGATCGCGCAGAGGAGCGCAAACCATGCCAACGGGCAGCCGGCGCAGGCCGCGCCTCGCACCTCTGCGTGGCGAAACTTCGCGCGCCTCGAGGGCCTTCGGAGATAAGAAGGAATCGCGCGCATGCGTTACGTCGCGACCCTGCACGGAACCGAGCACGAGATCGACGTCGAGGAACTCGCGGCCGACTCCTACGCGATTCGCTTCGGCGAGCAGCGCTTCGAGGCCGACCTGCGCAAGGTCGGCCCGGCCAGTTTTTCCGTTATCGTCGGCCATCGTTCGTTCGACTTTGACGTGGTGCGCGATGGCGACGACCTGATCGTCGCATCGGGCAACTCCGCCGCCCGCGTCACGCTGGTGGACGCCGCGCGCCGTGCGCTGCGCGCGGGTTCGCGGCGGCGCGAAGTGAGCGGGCGCGCCGAGATAAGGGCCGCGATGCCCGGGCGGGTGGTCGACGTGCTGGTCGCGCCCGGCGATGAGGTCGCCGCGGATCAGGGCGTGCTGATCGTCGAAGCGATGAAGATGGAGAACGAACTGAAGAGTCCCAAGGCCGGCAAGGTGATCGAGGTGAAGATCGTCGCGGGGCAAACGGTCGAGAAGAACGAGCTTTTGCTGGTAATCGAGTAATCCGGGGCAATCGACGATGCCTGAAAACGACCGCGCCGCAATCGATAAGGCGCGCAAGCAATGGGATGAGCGCAAGCTTGGGCCCGCGCTCAAGCGCGGACCGGAGCGAAAGAAGCAATTCGCCACCAGCTCGGGAATCGAGGTCCGGCGCACCTACGATCCGGCCGACCTCGCGAGCTTAGACTTCCTCGGCGCGCTCGGCTTCCCCGGCGAGTATCCCTTCACGCGCGGCGTGCAGCCCACGATGTATCGCGGGCGGCTGTGGACGATGCGGCAGTACGCCGGCTTCGGCACCGCCGAGGAGTCCAACCGCCGCTACCGCTATCTCTTCGACCAGGGACAGACCGGGCTCTCGGTCGCATTCGATTTGCCGACCCAGATGGGCCGCGATGCGGACCATCACCTCGCCGCGGGCGAGGTCGGCCGGGTGGGAGTTTCGATCTGCTCGCTGGCCGACATGGAAACGCTGCTCGACGGGCTTCCGCTCGACAAGATTTCGACCTCGATGACGATCAACGCGACCGCATCGATCCTGCTCGCGCTATACCTGGTCGTGGCCGAGCGGCGCAACGTCGGCTGGGACAAGGTCAACGGCACGATCCAGAACGACGTCCTCAAGGAATACGTCGCGCGCGGGACTTACATTTACCCGCCGCGCGGTTCGATGCGGATCATCACCGACATCTTCAGCTTCGCATCGAAGGAAGTGCCCAACTGGAACACGATTTCGATCTCCGGCTACCACATCCGCGAGGCCGGCTCGACCGCCGCGCAGGAACTCGCTTTCACGTTGGCTGACGGGATCGCGTATGTCGATGCGGCGGTGAAGGCGGGGCTGAAGGTCGACAGTTTCGCAAGCCGCCTGTCCTTCTTCTTCAACGTGCACAACAATTTTTTCGAGGAAATCGCGAAGTTCCGCGCTGCGCGCAGGATGTGGGCGCGGATCGTCAAGGAACGGTTCGGCGCGAACGACGAGCGCTCGATGATGATGCGGTTTCACGCGCAGACCGCGGGCTCGACCCTGACCGCGCAGCAGGTGGACAACAATGTCGTCCGCGTGACGTTGCAGGCGCTCGCCGCGGTGCTGGGCGGGGCGCAATCGCTGCACACCAATTCGCGCGACGAGGCGCTCGCGCTCCCCACCGAGCAGTCCGTGCTGCTCGCGCTGCGCACCCAGCAGGTAATCGCGCACGAGTCGGACGTCGCCGACACGATCGATCCGCTCGGCGGCGCATACTACATCGAGACGCTCACCGACGAGATCGAGAAGCGAGCCTGGGAGTACATCTCGAAGATCGACGATCTGGGCGGCGCGGTCGCGGCCATCGAGCGTGGTTACATGCAGCGCGAAATCCAGAACGCGGCCTACCTCTACCAGCGCGAGATTGAGACCAAAGAGCGCGTCATCGTCGGCGTAAACGAGTTCACCGCCGGCGACGAGCCGCCATCCGATATTCTGAAGGTCAAACCCGAGCTCGAAGACAAGCAAAAGCAGGCGGTTGCCCGCGTGCGCGCCGGGCGCAATGCCGATGCGGCTCGCGATGCGCTCGCGCGAGTCGAGGCCGCCGCGCATGACGGCTCCAACCTGATGCCGGTGATAATCGACGCGGTGCGCAAATGGTGCACGCTCGGCGAGATTTCGGACGCGATGCGCCGGGTGTTCGGCGAGTACAGACCGATAAATACACTCTGAGGTAGCGCCGGTCCTTTGAATTATATTAAAGAGGCACCGTTTTGGACGGGAGCCGAACGGCGGATGCGAACCAGCGCGCCGCCGCCCAAATCGGCCGGTCAAAGGACCTTGGCATTACGGCGGGCTTAGGCGGAGAGTGAATCGATGGGACCAATTCCCAAGGGCGTTTTCTTGACCAAGGGCGCGGGGAAGCATCGCGAGAAGCTCACCTCATTCGAGATGGCGCTCAGAAGCGCCGGAATCGCGGAATTCAACCTGGTCCGCGTCAAATCGATCTTCCCGCCCAACTGCAAGCTCATCACGCAGCAGGAGGGCCTCAAGTATCTCACCCAGGGACAAATCGTCTTTACCGTGATGAGCGATAACGCGACCAACGAACCGCACCGGCTGATCGCCGCATCGGTCGGCGTCGCGATTCCCGCCAATCCGCAGCACTACGGCTATCTGTCCGAGCATCACAGCTTCGGCGAGACCGATGAGAAGGCCGGCGAGTATGCCGAAGACCTGGCGGCGACGATGCTCGCGACGATCCTGGGGGTCGATTTCGACCCCAACGCCAGTTACGACGAGCGCAAGGACATCTGGCGCCTGTCGGACAAGATCGTCACCACGCGCAACGTAACCCAGTCCGCGATCGGCGACCGCGACGGATTGTGGTCGTCGGTGGTGGCCGCTGCGGTATTCGTCGATCTGCCAAACGGCCGCTCAGGATAGGAGTCCCGCTCGTCAGCGCAACTGCGCATCGCTTGAGCGCGGTCGTGGGCGCGCGATAAGTTGCGCCGCTTACGCGACGGCGAGCAGGCCGCGCGAGAGTTCGCGCAAATCGCGCGACGGCAGCAGCGCGCGCACCTCGCGCGCGTACTGGTTAATCGCACTGTCGCCGGTGCCCCATCGAGCCGGGTCCTCGGGATTGAGCCACACAACGCCGCGCACGATGCCCGCGATCTCGCGCAACAGATCGGCGCGCGCCGGGCGGCGGTTGTTGCGACCGTCGCCCATCACGACCACCAACGTCCGGCGGTTGAGCAACTCCGCGCGCCGCTCCCACAACTCCCCAAGCACGCGGCCGAAGTCGGAGCGCGCGTGAAGATCGAGCGCCGGGGTCATCACCAGATGGCCCTGCTCGAATTCGGCCTCCGCAAGACGGTCGATATAAACGAAACTTCGCACGCGCCGGAAGCATCCGCTTGCTCCCGCCGCCAGCGCGAGCATCAGCTCGGCCGCATAGCGGACCGAACCTGAAATATCGGCGAGGATCACCAAATCGACGTGGCGCGGCCGGCGCGCGCGAAAGCGCAGGTCTGCCAGCGCGCCGCCGTGCTGGATTGCAGCCCGGATCGTGCGGCGGAAATCGACGCGGCCCGCGTTTGCGATTCGAAGCCGGCGGCCAAGCCGGATCCTGAAGCGGCGCTCCAGCGGCACGAGCGCCGCGCGCGCCTCATCGTAATCCAGGTCCGAGTAATCCCGAAACGGCTTGCGCTCGATTGCACGCAGCCTCGCCAGTCGGCGGCTTTCCGCGCCCGATTCGTGCTCATCCGCCGATTTCCCCGCGGCCTCATCGCGCTCGCGCGGCGATTTCCGCACCGCTCCGCGATCGTCCCGGTCCCGCGTCTCGTGCCGCGCGCGATCGCGGTCTTTACTCTCGCGCGTTTCTTCTTTTCCGGCGCGCGCCGATTGCGGCGGCCTGGCATGAACGTGTCGCGGCTCCTCGGGGACGGCATGCGGCGATGGCTCCTCGCCCGGGCGGCCGCGTCCGCTCGCGGCGGATTGCGCAAGTCCGCGACGGACGTCGCGATGCTCGCCCCGCAGGCGCGCGGCCGCGGCGAAAAAGCGTTCGAAGGCGGCGTCGAAGGTGACCCGGTCGGCCTCGTCCTTGATGACCGCGGCGGCGAGCGCCTCGCGCATCCGGGCGCGCTCGAGTCCCGCGGCCGCGACTGCGTTCATCGCATCGATGGTTTCGGCGACCGAGATTCTCACCCCTTCGGCGCGAAGCCCGTCGATGAACTCGAGCAACTGATCTCGAAGCGGAGTCATCGGGTGCGCGCGGCAAGCGCGCTCGCCTTCGCCTCGACCTTTTCCCGATCGTCCTCGTGCTTGAGCAGCAGCCCGAGAGTCGCGCGAATCGCATCGGTGTCGAGTTCCTTGACGCCCAGGCGCACGAGCGCGCGGCACCAGTCCAGCGTCTCGGCGATCGAGGGCGGCTTGCGCAACTGCATCTTGCGCACCGCGCCGACGAATCGGGCGGCCTCGGCAGCCAGCCGTTCATCGAGGTCCGGCACCTTGAGCTCGATGATCCGGCGTTCCTGCTCGATGCCGGGAAAGTCGATGAACAGATGGAGGCATCGCCGCCGCAGCGCCTCTGAAAGCTCGCGTGCGCGGTTGGAGGTGAGCACGACGACCGGATGCTCGCGCGCGCGGATGGTGCCCAGCTCGGGGATGCTCACCTGGAAGTCGGAAAGCAGCTCGAGCAGGAACGCCTCGAACTCCTCGTCGGACTTGTCCACCTCATCGATCAGCAGCACGACGCGGCGCGGCGCGGTGATCGCGCGAAGCAGCGGGCGTTCGAGCAGATACTCGCGCGAAAAGATGTGCTCGGACAGGTCCTCCCATCGAAGCCCCGCCGCCTCATCAGCCTGCATGCGCAGAAGCTGCTTCTGGTAGTTCCATTCGTAGAGCGCGCGCGCCTCATCGAGTCCCTCGTAGCACTGGAGGCGGACCAGGTCGGTCGAGAGCAAATCGGCGAGCACCTTGGCGACCTCGGTCTTGCCTGCGCCGGCGGGTCCCTCGATGAGGAGCGGCTTGTCGATGGCGAGTGCGAGAAAGATCGCGGTCTCGACGCGCTCGTTGGTGACATAGCGCGAGCGCTTGAGGCCCTCGCGAACGATTTCAGGGGTTATTTCCATCGTCGGCGCCGCGCGCGCCGTGCCCCGCCGCGGCGGGCGGAATGCGGCTTGATGTTCATCGTGCAAGTCGAGGCGCAAGAACCGGTCGCCTCGACTAAATATAGCATCAATCCGGTAGGCCTGAGATGCGGGCGGAGAGCCGGCCGTTCATCGGCGCCGGGTTATCTTCGGCGCGCGGCGGCGCTGGAGAAAGATTCGCGCGCGATGCGCTATGCCGGTGCGCTCGCCGCGCCCCTCGGCGCGAATCTCCTCGGTGAGCGCGCCAATCTCGGCGAACAGCCGTTCGACATCAAAACCGCCGCGCTCCGGTTTCATCTCGTCGAGGACCGCCATCGCCTGCGACAGCAGGTTAATCGATGACTGCCGCGCGCCGCGCTCGAAGCGCATGTGCAGCGCCGCGGCGATCCGGTTCAGCGCCGCGGCCAGATCGCGCAGCTCGGCATCGATCGCCGGGGCGGCGAGTTCGAACATCTCGGCGGCATCGAAATACTCGCCGCGATTGAACGCGGCGATCGCTTCATCGAGCGATGGGTGCGGACGGTTCTCGGTCATATCGCTTGCGCGGCGCAATCGGCTTGTCGCGCGATCGAAACCCGCCGGACGGAAACGGACTCCGCAAAAGGAATCGCGACGCGCGGGCCGCGCTACAGTTCTTCCTTTTCCTCGACCGCGCGGAATTCCTCATCGCCGAGCGCGCGTGCCTTGCGGGTGCCGAACTTCTCGTAAAGCTCGAACAGCGATGACTTGTGCGGACGCACCCTGCCGAGCGGGCACTTCTGCCAGTCCTCGAGCGACTCATCGCAGTAGCCCATCCGGTTCTCGCCGCACTTGGGCTGCAACGAGATCGCAATCTCGGGCAGGACGCGCATGATTTCCGCCCGCATCAGCGCAACCATCCGGCGTATCTCCCATTGCGCGCGCACGCACAAGCGGAGATCGCAGATGTGGAGCATCTCCGCGAAATTCACCATCACGTGAAAGTTGGTCGGCGCGGCGTTGGGCAGGACGAAACGCGCATCCTCGGCCGGAATGCCCGCCTGGAGCGCCCTGGCGTACAGCTCCGAGGTTTTGGCGAGCAGCGCCTCGTAGTCGGCGCCGAGCCCGGCGCGCTCCCACGAATCCGGCATCACGAACGCGATGCGCTCCTGCTTGAACTTCACGTAGCGCTGGCTCTGCTGCTCGAAGCTGATGCCGATGCGATGGCGGACGAACTGGTGCGAGAGCGAGCGTGACACCCCCGCGATCGCGAACCAGAAGACGATCTGTTCGAGCGGAGAGCCGTGGCCGGTCTTGAGCCGCTCGGCGATGAACTCGCGGATTTTCTCGCGGCTGATCTTCTCCGCATCGATCTTGCGCCAGATCTCAATCGGCGTATCGGACGAGTAGCAGGTGCGGAACGCGGCGTAGAGTTTTTCGAGCGGGACGCTCGCGTGGTCGATGAGCTTGACCTGCATGGTGGCCCGGTTGTTCACGGTTTCGCCGCGCGCCTCGTGCGAGAATCTTACGCCATCGACACGCCCGCGGTCATCATCAGGATTCGGCCTTATGCACATGGCCGGATTGCGCGGCGGGCGCGCACCGTCTGGCAGGATGTTGAGACCCTGGCGCGGTCGAGCGGGGGCGGTCACGTTTTTCTCGACATCCTGCTACGCTTCGCGGTCGAAGCTTTCGATGATCGACGTGCTTTACAACCGGTTCCTCAGGCACCTGATGCTGCGCTTCGATGCCGAGACGGCGCATCGGATGACGCTCAAGCTTCTCGCGGCGTGGCCGTTTGCGCACATCCCCGCCGCCGATCCGCCCGAGCTTCGCGTGCGGCTGTGGGACGTCGATTTTCCCAATCCGGTGGGGCTGGCGGCCGGGATGGACAAGGATGCGGTGGCCGTCGCGGCGTGGCAATCGCTCGGATTCGGATTTGCAGAACTGGGCACGATAACGCCGCGTCCGCAGCCGGGAAATCCGCGCCCGCGAATCTTCCGGCTCCCCGAGCATCGCGCGCTCATCAACCGGCTCGGCTTCCCAAGCGACGGGATGGACGTGGTCGCGCCGCGAATCGAGCGGATGCGCCGGCGCGGAATCAGGCTCAGAGTCGGGCTCAACTTCGGTCCCAACAAGGACACGCCCGCGGATCGGGTCGCCGGCGATTATCGGGCGCTGATGGAGCGGCTCGGCGCGATGGCGGACTTTGTCGTCATCAACGTGAGTTCGCCGAATACGCCCGGGCTGCGCGAGTGGCAATCGCCCGAGCGAATGAAGCAGATTTTCGCCGCGATCGCGGATGCAATCCCGCCGTCGGCGCGCCGCCCTCCGATTCTGATCAAGGTCGCGCCCGATCTCGTGGAGTCCGATCTGATCCCGATTTGCGATGCGGCGCTGGAGGCGGGCGCGGGCGGAATCGTCGCGACCAACACGACGCTCAAACGTGCGGAGGTCGGCGTCGCGAGCGCGTACGAGGGCGGGCTCAGCGGCGAGCCGCTTCGGGAGAGCGCCCGCGCGATCATCCGGCAGATTTTCCGCCACGTCGGGCGCCGCCTCCCGATAATCGGAGTCGGCGGAATCGCGAGCGCCGATGATGCGTGGGGTCACATCCGCGCGGGAGCGAGCCTGGTCGAACTCTACACGGGATTGATCTACGCGGGGCCCGGCCTGCCGGCCGCGATCAAGGCGGGACTTGCCGGCTTGCTCCGCCGCGACGGATTTAGCTCTATTAATGATGCGGTGGGAACCGAATCCTAGCGACGATCACGGCGCGAGGCGGCGATGGCTGTTAACCCGAGGCCGGCAAGATACCTGGTGGATGCGCGATGGCTGAGAGAGCATCGCGGCGACAAGAACATTGTCCTCATCGACACGCGTCCCGCCGACGAATACTGGGCGGGGCATCTTCGCGGCGCGCGCCATTTCGATCCATTCCCGTTTCACTACTACGACACGAGCGAGCGCGGGATGGCCGAGTTCCGCTCGCAGCTCGAATGGATATTCTCGGCGCTCGGAATCACCGGCAAGGAGACGGTCGTCTTTTACGAGAATGATTCCGGGATGCGCACGACGCGCGGCGCGTGGGCGCTCGAACACCTGGGACATCCGCGCGCGCGGGCGCTCGATGGCGGCCTTAAGCTCGCCTCGGCTGAGCCGCTCACCGCAAAGCCACCCTCGTTTGCGCCGGCGCGTTTCAGAGCCAAAGCGCGCGATGAAACTGCGGCGTCGTTCGCATACGTGCTCGAGCGAATCGGGCGGCCCGGCGCGCAGATCTTCGATGTCAGGAGCGACGAGGAGTATTACGGCGAGCGAATCCGGGCCAAGCGCGGCGGCGCGATTCCCGGCGCGATCCATCGCGACTGGACCGCGGCGAACACCGATGCGGGCGAATTCAAGCCGCCGAAAGAATTGCGCGCAGAATTCGAGGCGCTCGGTCTCAATCCCGACTCGGAGATAATTCCCTACTGTCAGGGCGGCTATCGCGCCGCGCACGCATACATCGCGCTCAAGCTCGCGGGCTATCCCCGCGTGCGCAACTATTTCGGGTCGTGGGCCGAATGGGGCAACCGCGACGATTTGCCGATCGACCATCCCGCGCGCCCCGGCTGACGCGCGCGTTGAATCATGCCGCCGATTTTTCTTCTGACCGGATTCGCGCCGTTTCGCGGCGAGAGGATCAATCCTTCGTGGGAAGTTGCGCGCCGTCTCGATGGGGACGTGATCGGCGGCCTCCAGGTCAAGTCGGTGCGCGCGCCGGTCGGATGCGCGACCGCATCGCGGCGTGTAACCGGCGCGATCGTTCGATACCGGCCGAGCGCGGTGCTCGGCCTGGGCGAGGCGGGAGGCCGCACGGCGCTGTCGCTTGAAAAAGTCGCGATTAACCTCGCCGATGAGCGCCGCAGCGCCGCCGGGCATTTCGGGACGGGCGCCCTGCCCGTGATTCGCGATGCGCCGGAGGCGTACTTCGCGCGACTTCCATTCGCCGCGATTCTGCGCGCGCTCCACCGCCGGGGCATCCCGGCTGGCGTTTCGCTGAGCGCGGGCGCATACGCGTGCAACGCGCTCATGTACACGAGCCTCCACATGCTGCGGCGCCAGCCGCAGGTGCCGGTCGGGTTCATCCACCTGCCATACGAGACGCGCCAGGCCGTGCGTCAGCACAGCCGGCCGAGCATGTCGATCGACATGATGGAGCGCGCGATTCGCGCCGTGATCGCGGTGGTCGCGCGGGGGCGCAGTCTCCCCTGATGGCGCGCGATCAGCGGCCGCCTGGACGTTCGAGGTGCCCGCCGAACTGATAGCGCATCGCCGAGAGCACCTTGTCCGCGTAACCCGCCGCGCCGCGCGAGCTGAATCGTTCGTAGAGGGCCGCCGTCAGCACGTGGGCCGGAACGCCCTCCTCGATCGCCGCCTCGACCGTCCAGCGGCCCTCGCCCGAATCCGATACCCGGCCCGTGAATCTCTCGAGATGCGGATCCTCGAGCAGCGCGGCGGTGGTCAGGTCGAGCAGCCACGATGCGATCACGCTCCCGCGCCGCCACAACTCGGTTATCTCACCGAGGTTGAAATCGTATTGATATTTCTCCGGATCGCGCAGCGGCGTCGTCTCGGCATCGACGCTCGCCTGCTGCTTGCCGACGTTGGCGTGATGCAAAATGTTCAGGCCCTCGGCGTACGCCGCCATGATTCCGTACTCGATTCCGTTGTGCACCATCTTGACGAAGTGGCCGGCTCCGTTCGGGCCGCAGTGCAGGTAGCCGCGCTCGGCAGTGCTGCCTTTGACGTTCTCGCGGCCCGATGTGCGCGGCGCAGAAGCCATCGGCGGCGCCAGAGTCGCGAACAGCGGATCGAGATGGCTCACGACGTCGGCCTCGCCGCCGATCATCTGGCAATAGCCGCGCTCCAATCCCCACACGCCTCCGCTGGTGCCCGAATCGACGTAATGGATTCCCTTGGCCTTGAGCGCGGGGGCGCGCCGGATGTCATCGATGTAATAGGTGTTGCCGCCATCGACGATGATGTCGCCCGGCTCAAAGCGGCTCGACAGTTGGCCGAGCGTTTCCTCGACCGCGGCCGCCGGCACCATCATCCACGCGGCTCTCGGCTTGGTGAGCTTCGCGACAAAGTCATCGAGCGATGCAGCCGCGATCGCGCCATCGCCGGTGAGTTGCCGGACCGCCTGGGGGTTCGCGTCATAGACGACGCACTCGTGGCCGCCGCGAAGCAGGCGGCGCACCATGTTCGCGCCCATTCTGCCGAGACCAATCATGCCCACCTGCATCGGCTTGCCTCCTTGTTCGATTGGTATCGCGTCGCCCATTCTTGAGACGGACGAGAATCGAGGCGGCGGGCGTCCGCCTGGCCCGCCTGTTGCGGCGAATTCCGCTTATCGCAATGCCGCATCGATCGCGGACCGAAGCGCGCGCAGGCCCGCGATGATGTCCTTACCGACGTGCACCCTGAGCGCGCGTCTCCCACGCTCGGCGAGGACCTGAAAGTCGCCGCGCGCCTGCGCCGCCTTGACGATCCCGAACGTGTACATCTGCCCCGGGACCGCCACATCGTTCGCATCGTCGCACGTAATCTGAAGGAACACACCGGTGTTGGGACCGCCCTTGTACGCCTGCCCGGTCGAGTGGAGGAATCGCGGACCGAAACCGAGGCACGTCGCGACGCGCTTGCGATCGCGCACGGCGTGGCGGAGCGCCTGCAACTCGGCCTCGTGCGCGTCGTTCATCTCCACGTAGGCCAGCGTCGCGAAATAATCCCCGGCCTTGATGCGGTTCAGATGCGCGCGCAGGTATCCCGCGATCGACCGGTCGCTGCCGGCGGCCTTTGCCAGTTCGGCAGCGTTGCGCGGATCGGAGAAGAGCTTCATCCCGTCCGCCTCGATGACCGCCGTCTCGGGCGCAAGTGCGCCGGTCTTTTCGTACTCGGCGGTGAGCTTGCGAGTCTCTTCCTTGCTCGCCTCGACGTCGGGCTGATTGAACGGGTTGATTCCGATAATCGAGCCGGCCACCGCGGTCGCCATCTCCCAGCGGAAAAATTCCCGGCCGATATCGTAGATGTCGGCGACCGGGATTCGCACCACCGGCTGCCCCGCCCTTTCGAGCGCATCGATGGCGGCATCCTGATTGGGGTCCGCGTCCTTCTCGAATCTGAGATAAGCGAACAAACGATCGTCGCCGTATGCGCCGGGCGCTGCCAGCCGCTCGCGATCGACGGGGATCACGCCCTTGCCGATTTTGCCGGTCGATTCGGCGAGCAACTGCTCGAGCCACGCGCCGAGATCGTGGATTGCCGGCGATGCGACGATGGTGAGTTTGTCGCGCCCGTTGTTCGCCAGCACGCCGATTATCGCGCCGAGCACGACGCCGGGGTTGTCCTCGGCCGCGACGCTTACCGCGCACGCCCGCACCATCACCTGGGTGCTGTCGAGAAACCGCGCCGTATCGACGCCCATCACCGCCGCCGGCACCATCCCGAAGTCCGACAGCGCCGAGTAGCGGCCGCCAATGGCGGGCACGCCGAAAAAAATCCGCCGGAAGCCCTCCGTCTCGGCGACCTGCTGCAACTTTGAGCTGGGGTCGGTAATCGCGATGAAGTGCATGCCGGGCTTGGCCGGCCCGAGCGCCTGGCGCGCGCGCCCGAAGAAGTACTGCTTGAAGATGTTGGGCTCGAGCGTGCTCCCGGACTTGCTCGACACGATGAAGAGCGTCTTCTTGAGATCGATCTTGTTCTCGACCGCCTTGACCTGCGCCGGGTCGGTCGAGTCGAGCACGAACAGCTCGGGAAACCCGGTCACGCGCGGGAACGTCATCTTCATCACTTCGGGGCACAGGCTCGATCCGCCCATCCCGAGCAGGACCGCATGAGTGAAGCCCGCCGCGCGAACGTCCTCGGCGATGCTTTTCAGATTCCCGATGTGCGCGAGTTGATCGCCGGCCACGTCGAGCCATCCCAGCCATCCGCTTTCATCGGTATTGGTCCACAGCAATGCGTCGCGGGCCCAGAGGCGGCGCACCTTGTCGTTGGCGCGCCAATCGGCGATCGCGGCTTTGACCTTCGCGGCCAGCGCGTCCGGCAGGTGGTACCTCATGCGATCGATGGCCGCCTCAAGCTACGCGTTGCGCCGCTGATCGACCGCCTCGAGCAGCTTGTCGAACGCATCGGCGAAAAGCTGGACCCCATCGCGGACCAGACGATCGGTCACATCCTTGATCGAGATGCCGGCCTGCGCGAGGGTCTTCATCGCGTGCGCCGCCGAATCGAGGTCGGCCTCGAGCGTCGGGCGCACTTGCCCGTGCTCGCGAAACGCATCGAGCGTCGCCAGCGGAATCGTGTTGACGGTGTCGGGTCCGATCAGCTCCTCGATGTACATGACGTCGCGATAGTTGGGGTTCTTGGTGCTGGTGCTTGCCCAAAGCAGCCGCTGCGTGTGCGCACCTCGCGCCTTAAGCGCGCGCCACTGCTCCGAATGGCAGATCTCGCCGTAGCGCTGATAGGCGAGCTTCGCGTTTGCGACCGCGATCTTGCCCCGGATGCTCTCCAACATCGCGCGCTCGGCAGCGCTCGGCGACGCTTTGAGCCGCTCATCGATGATCGAATCGACAAGGGTGTCGATGCGGCTCACGAAAAAACTCGCGACGCTCGCGATTTGACTCACGTCGCCGCCGGCGCGCGCGCGCTCGGCGAGACCGTCGATATATGCCTGCGCGACCTGCTCGTAGGCGCTTTGCGCGAAGAGCAGGGTCACGTTGACGTTGATCCCCTCGCTGATGAGCTGGCGGATGGCCGGGATTCCCGCCGGCGTGGCGGGCACCTTGATCAGCACGTTGGGACGTCCGACCGTCTTCCAGAGCCGGCGCGCCTCTGCGATGGATCGTTGGGTGTCGTCGGCGAGATGGGGCGAGACCTCGAGGCTCACGTAGCCATCGCGCCGCCGGGTGGCCTCGTAAACAGGTTTCATGATGTCCGCGGCGTCCCGGATGTCCTCGATCGCGAGCGACTCATAGAGCGCCATCGGCTCCCGGTCCTTCTTGCGCGCAAGCGCCAGGGCGTCGGCGTAATCGGCGCTGCCGGCGATTGCTTTCTCGAAAATCGAGGGATTGGAGGTCACGCCGCAAACGCCGTCCTCATCGATGAGCCGGCGCAACTCGCCGCTCGTGATCAGGTTGCGGCGGATGAAATCCAGCCACACGGACTGGCCAAACTCCTTCAATGCTATAAGCGGATTCATAACGGGTCTCCTCGTATCGATCGGCTGGCGCCGCATTGCGCGCGGAGGAAGTTCCCTGCCCGAAACGGGCGGGCGTCCGCGTCATCATGCGGCCTACTGCCGATAAGAGACAGTTTAATTTGACGGCGATACGGATGAAACGAGCAAACGCCGCTCGCGCCTCGCGGTTCATCGCGCAAGCTCGGCGTTCAGGCGCTCCGCCAGCCCGCAGTAACGCTCCGCTTTGCGAGCGACGCCCTCCGCAAGCCGTTCCGCATCGCCGATCAGGACGACCGACTGCCTTCCCCGCGTCACCGCAGTGTAAAGAATTTCGCGGGTGAGAATCGACAACGAGCGGCGCGGAAGCAGCATCGCGACCGAATCGAACTCGGAGCCCTGCGCCTTGTGCACCGTCATCGCGTAGCACAACTCGATGCGGTCGCGGAGCATGTCGGATGCAAACGCGATGAAATTGTCGCCGCGCGCGAAGACGGCCATCGGCGACGCCGCGCCGCGCCCCGCACGCTCGACCGAAAGGATCACGCCCTGATCGCCATTGAAAAGTCCGCGCTCATAATCGTTGCGCAGCACAATCACGGGTTCGCCGAGAAGGTAGCCGCGCCGCCCTGGCGCGATTTCCAGTTGCGCGGCCCGTTGGTCATGCATCCATTCGTTAATCCGCTCGGCTCCGGTTTCGAACATCCGCGTCGCGCAAAGAATCCGCGAGCCGGAGAGATGGGCGAAGATGCGCCTTAAGCGCGCACAATCGTCATCGTCGAAACCATTCTCGCGCTCCACGTACTTCCCGTTGCTGAGCGCCTCGATTTCAGGCGATCCGATCGCGCGCTCGCGGAGCCATCGGCCGAGGAATTTGCCCACGGTGCCCGGCGCCGCGGCGATGAATTCCACGCCCTGGAATTGAATCTCATCCACCGATCCGCGCCGGATGATCGCCGGCGCGCCATCAGCGCCGCCCGCCTCGAGCAGGCCGGTGCGTTGCGCGTTGATCGCATCGGCGGCCGATCGGATCGCGGCTCCGCTCGTGCCCGCGCCGCCGGTGCGAAAATTGTGGCTCAGCCGAACGCAATTCGCGCTGAGCGATGCGTTGTGATCCGGGCCGCTCGCCTCGCACGATGCGACCAGGTCGCGGAAGACCGCGCCCGCCGACACCGACGGGAGCTGGTCGGCATCGCCGAGGATTACCAGCCGCGCATCCGGCCGAAGCGCGCCCGCCAGCCGCTCCATCAGCGCCAGGTCGAGCATCGATCCCTCATCGACGATCACCGCCGACGCGGCGAGCGGATTGTTGCGATGGTGAAGGAAGCGTCCCGACTCCGGCGAGTAGCCGAGCAGCCGATGTATCGTGGACGCCTCGATTCTGTGAGCGAAAAGGGCCTCATCGGGGGCGGCGCGGCTGGCTACCTGCGAGAGACCGTCGAACACGCACCGGCTCATCCGGTGAGCGGCCTTTCCCGTAGGGGCCGTGAGGACGATTTCGCCGGCGGCCACGCCAAGGCGCGCGAGCACGCGGACGATCGCGACCACGATCGAGGTTTTGCCGGTGCCGGGTCCTCCGGAAATTATCGCCAGGCGCGCCCTTGCCGCCGCTTCGACCGCGCGGAGCTGCTCCGGCGTCAGTTCAAGCGGTTTGCCATCACTCACCGCAGGACGGGCGATCGCGTCGGCGAGCGCGGATTCGATCGCGCTATCGCCTGCCGCCGCGCCTCGCTCGGCTCTCACCAGCTCTGCAAGCCGGCGCGCGAGCCCGCGCTCGGCGTGCAGGATTTTCTGATGGCAGATATGAGGATCGAGAAAGAGAAGCGGCCTGTAATCTTCCTCGCTTCGCCCGATGATGCGCGCCGCGCCGCCGGACTTGAGCAGAAGCGCAATCTCCGATGCGATACCATCCGCCTCGCCGCCACCGTCGCCGAGAAGACCGTGGAGCATCCGCCGCATCGGTTCCGTCGATTCCTCGCCCACCGCCGGGAACCGCGTGCTTCCCTCCTCGAGCGCGGCGAGCGAGACGAGGATCAGCACGACGAGTGCGATACGCTGTCGATCATCGAGATCGGGTTCCAGCGCAGCGAGCTCGGCCGCGACGTGGACCGAATCGGCGGTCAGATTGACCGCATCCGCGCCCGCCTCGAGGTCGCGCAACCCGCGTTCGAAAACAGAGAGCGCGGCGCCGGATGTGCGCGCGATCTCGAAACGCCGCCAGGCGGTGTCGATCCCCAGAAGATCGTATTTTTCGCCGGTCAGATCCATCCCATCGCCGCCATCGTCATCAGAGACGATTCATCGGATTCGATTTCGGACCAGTCCGGGCGATGAAAGTACAACCCGCGCTCCCCATTGCCGTCGGGCCTGATTCCGCGCAGGAAGACATACAAGAGTCCGCCGAATCGAGCGTCGTACTGCTGCCGGTCCCTTATGCGGAGCAGGCGCACGACGCCGAGCGAGTAGATCTTCGCCTGGAGGCCGTAATGGCGGTGAACATGATCCTCGACCGCGGTCTTTTCGTACGATGGCAGCAGGTCGCTCTTCCAATCAGCAAAATAAAAGAGCCCGCTGTGCTGGAACACGAAATCGATGAAGCCCTTGAGGTAGCCGCGCTCGACCGTCCAGAGCCCATCTCCGCCCGATGAGAGCAGAGGTTGGCTCTTCTCAGGGATGGGATAGACGAACTCCATTTCGCGCGCGCTCGGACATCGCGCGAGCGCATCGGCGATCGCACCGCCGCGCAGCGCGACCGGCGAGCGCAGGGCGTTGAAGACCAGTTCGGGCGCGCGCTCGGCCCACAGGTCGGCGGGCACCTGATGGCGCCGCATCGAGGCCGCGAACAGTTCGCGCACATCCGCGCGCTCCCTCCAGTCCGGCAGATCGACGGCCCCGGCGAGCACGTCAAGATCGATCTGCTCGATAACCTCGTGCAGAAAAATGCCGACGTTCGCGCCGCCGGGCGGTTCGGCCGCATCGGGAGGAGGCGGCTCGGCGAACCGGTCGTACTTGAACACGTCGGGTTCGACGAGCGCCGCTGCCGGTTGCGCACCGCGCTCGAGCGAAGTGTAGGAGCGAATCACGAGCGGAGCGTGACGCCAAACGAGACTCCTGAATTCGGCCTCCGGCTTCCGATCATCATGGTCGGAAACAAGCGCGTCCGGCGGCGCCCACGAGGCGATCTGCGCCGCCACATCGCGCGCATCTGCTTCCTCGCGGCCGGCCGGAATCGCGACCGGCGCGATTTCGAACAACTCCTCCGGCGCTGCGCCGCCGTCCGAGCCCGCGAGCGATTTCAGCCGATCGTTGAGCCGTTGGTAGCTGCCGTTGACATACCCGGCGGTCGAACCTTCCGGCAGCAAGGGCAGATAGAGCTTCGCCCGCGCGCGTGTGATCCCGACGTAGAGCAGGCGCCCGTTCTCCTCGCGCTGTTCCGAACCTATGTCGTCGCGCGCGATCTCCTGCGCCGCGCGGCCGATCGCGATTCGGCGGTCCCCCTGCTCGTCGTGATAAACCGCGATGTCGTCGCGGGACGTTCGCGTCCCGAATCCGCCGAACAGAACCACGACGTCCGCTTCGAGTCCCTTCGCCTTGTGGACGGTGAGGATCTGAACCGCGTCGCGGTCGCGCTCGAGGCGCTGGACGTCGCGATCCTCGCCGGGCGGCAACGTGCGGCGATCGATCCAGCGCGCGAGAAGATCGATCAACTCGCCGAGCGAGAGATTTTTCGCGAGCGCCTGTTCGAGCAGGATCTCGAAGATGTGCTCGTAGTTGGTCAGCTCGCGCGGGCCTGGAGCGAGCAGCAGCTCGCGCGCGACCAGTCCGCTGCGGTTGAGCATCGCATCGAACAATTCCGCGAATCGCCGCTGGCCGGTTAGCGCCGCCCACTCAAGCAGCATCGCATCGAGCGGATGCGACGGCGGCGCGTCGGCGGCTTCCGCGAGTTCGCCGAGCGGCACGCCGAAAAACGGCGTCGTCCATGCCTTCAGGCGGCGCGAGCGGCGATGCGGCTCGGCAATCGCGCGCAGCACGTCGAGGATGTCGCCCGCCTCGCGCGTCTCGAAAAGCCCGTCCTTCTTGTAGAATGCGTAATCGACGCCTGCCTCGCGCAAGTAGCCGGCAATTTCGTCGCCCTCGGCGCGGGTGCGAGTCAGGACCAGGATGTCGCTGGCGGTAACGGTACGCACCGCTCCGCTTTCATCCGCGATCGCGATCTTGTGCGCATCGTCGAAGAGAATCTTTCTGAGCGTCGCGGCGATATGACGCCCGATCGCGGCGCGATATCGGCGCGCCGGCACTCCTGTCTGCGAATCGAGCCGCATGAGGGTGACCGGCGTCACGGGACCAGACGCAGTGCTTGCTCGCATCCCGGTTCGTCCGCATTGAACGGGCTTATCGTAGAGGATTTCCCCACCGAAAAACGGTTGCGGCGCTTCCTGGTGGAGAATCAGATTGATCGCCCGGATCATCGGAGCGGTCGAGCGGAAGTTCGTCGTCAGCGCAACCAGCTCCGCGCCGCGGTGCTCGAGGAGGTCGCGCCTCGCATCCAGGTATGCGAACACGTCAGCCCCGCGAAAGGCGTATATCGCCTGCTTGGGATCGCCGATGACGTGGAGGACGTTGCGCCCGCCGCCCTCGACGAAGATGCGCTTGAAGATCTCCCACTGCACTTCGTCGGTGTCCTGGAACTCGTCGATCAGCGCGTAGCGGAAGCGATTCCTGAGCGTCGCGGCGAGCGCGTCGCCCTGCGGACCGCGAAGCGAGTCCCGCAGCCATCGAAGCATGTCGTCGTAATCGAGCACCCCGCGCTCGCGCTTCATTTGACCGAGCCGCTTAGCGACCGGCTCGAGAAAAGCATCGGTTATCCGCGCTTGGAGCGAGGTCCCGAACAATACCGCCCTTGCAGCGCCCAGAAAGCGCTGGGTTTCGACGCTGAGTTCGTCCGGAAAGTGTTTTCCTTTTTTGGTCCGCGTCGGAGCGAGCAGTTTCTCGAATTCCGCACGCTTGAGCAGATCGCGGACGGCCCACGGGTCCCGGTTCCCATGGGTGATTGCGCGTTGGATATCGTGGATCGCCGCCAGCGCCTTATTCCGTGACGTGGCATGAATCGCGGCCGCATTCAGATCGGCGGCGATCCGTTTCGCGTCGAATCCGGCGATCAGCTCTTCGGCGGCCTCGTAGTTGCGCCTGGGCGAATCGGCCTCGAGATAGCGGACGCGATGCGCCCCGTAGAGCAGGTCTTCAAGATCGTCGGCGCTGAGGCCCTCGTCCTCGAGCCATTCCCGGAGCAGTTTCTTCGCCCACTCATCGGTGGCCAGCTTCTCGCGCAGCTCCGCTCTGAAAGCCTCGTGGAAAGCCGTGCGGCCGTCGATCACCTCGACGTCGAATCTCGCCCGGCTCTCGAATGCGAATTCGGTGAGCATCCGCTGGCAGAAGCTGTGAATCGTGTGAATCGGCGCGCGTTCGAATTCCAGCAGAGCTGCGTGCAGCGTTTGCAAGTTGTCTTCGCTGAGGGAGCACAAATTGCCAATCGCCGGATCATCGGCGAGCCCGCCCGCGACCGCGCGTTCGAGCGTCGCGCGAATCCGCGCGCGCAGCTCTCCGGTCGCTTTTTCGGTGAATGTAACCGCGAGTATCTGGTCGAGTGTTGCATTCCCGCGAACCAGAATTTCGAGCAGCAGGTGCTCGATCGTGAAAGTCTTTCCGGTCCCCGCGCTCGCTTCGATCACGGCGTGCCGGTCGAGCGGGATTTCATCGAGGATCGCGGGGCGGCGATACTGGACGGGGCTCATTTCGCGTCCTTGCGCGGAGCGGGCTTGAGAATCGCGAGGATCGGACCGTAGCGCCGGTCGATGATGTCTTTGATCTCGCTTTCGCCGGGAGGGTCGAAACTGCGCGCGTTGCGAATCGGCCCGAAATCCGAGCTGCACGACGGGGGGTTAAGCTCGCGCACCTGCTCGACGGCGCCTACCGCATCGCGCACCGCCTCCGGCCTCTCCTTCTCCTCGATTGCGGCCGCGACCGCCTCGATAGGCAGAAAATAATCGTGACGGGCCGACATCATTTCCTTGACGAGCGCCGAAAGGTACTCGCGTGCGGCGTCGCGCGACGGCGGTGCGAAAGTCCTTAGCCACGGCGCCGGCCCTCGCTTCCCGGCATCCGAGCTTCCCAGCACAATCGCGCGGAATTCGCTCGGGACCCGGCGTTCCGCAGCCGCAAGCGCGATCGCATTGAGAGCCGGGCCGAGGAAATCTCTATCTTTCGGCTCTTTGCGAAGGACGCATTGAATCGCCGCGCCGAGATCGGGCGCGATCGTTCCCGCCGACCCGTAGATCTTCACGCGCCGCATCCTCTTCTTCCCGCCGGGATCGTCGATCGGCACTTCGAGATCGATGTATGGAACGATCGTGATTTTGTCGCCGGTCTCATATTCGGCGGCGTGTCCGATCCGGAATTCCCGCCACTCGCCGAGGTCCGCCGCGCCGGCGGTGCGCGCCTGCGCGATCCACCCGGTCAGGACGCCGTCATCTGCTGTCCTGGCCGCGTCTGCGAACGGGCCTGCGGGCGCGAGCCCCTTCATCTGTGCGATGCGGAAGATGCGTTGGTATTCGTCGCTCAGCCGCTTGAGATTTCCGCGCGCAGCCCAGAACGCCTGGCGGAGCAACATCGTCCGATCGAGCGTCGATTGCGCAAGCGGCTCATCCTCGGCATCCTCGGGAATTTCGTCGTCATCGAGCATTCCGAGCGCGTACCGCGCCGCGCCCTGCAACGGACATTCGAGAAATCGCCTGAGCGCGGAGAGCGGGAGCGAGATTTCCTCGAGCACGTCCACGCGCGCGCCCGCCGCCGCCGGAATCTCGATTCGGCCGAGGCTCGATCGGAGCTTTTCGCGCGCCTCGGCCGACATCGCGTCCCACAGCCGAGCGCGCTCCGGCAGCGGCGCTCGCTCGCAATGACGCTCGAGATCAGCCCGAAGCGCGCTCATGCGCGCGCCGCGGCGCGCGTCGGGATCGAAGCTTAAGAGCGCCTGCGATGAGCCGCCGCCGACAGGCAGGTCGGGAAAGTAAGCAAAGTCATAGCGGCTCAACTTATGTTTCACGGTGATGCGCTCGAACGTCTTGTCATCGAGGTACGAGCGCAGGATGTCCTGCAACTCGCGAACGACGGCCGACGGTTCGAGCTCGTCGCCGGTTTGCGCATCGCGCTCGACGTAAGAGAGGTACAGGCGTTCGCGGGCGGCAAGCAGCGCGTCGAGAAACCGGTAGCGATCGCGCTGGGCGGGTGAGACGTCGCCCGGGCGTGGGCGCTCGAGCCTGAGGTCGAGGAGGTCGCGGCGTTCGCGCTCGGGGAAAACCGTCTCGCCGAGGCCGAGCACGAAAATCGCTTTGAAGGGAATCGATTGGAGCGCCGCGAGCGACCCGGCAGCGACGCCGCGTGCGGTGAAGCGTCCCTGCTGCGATCCGAGCGAGGAAATTCGCGCGATCGCGATTTCGTATGCGATCGCGTAAGGGACCTCTGCGGTGTCGAGGCCCGGCTCGGCGATCGCCTCGATTTCGGCGATGCAGCGGTCGCGAATCCGCTGGTCATCGGCATCCGAAACTTTCAGATACGATCCGATCAGAGCGGCGAGCAGGCGCGACCATTGGCCGATTCTGAGCCGCGCCCCGCGCATCGAGAGCGCATCCGCGATGAGCGCGCGCGCAGTGCGTATCAGTCGCGCCGCACCCGCCGCTTCATCCTGGCGGACCTCGAGCGGCGCAAGCCCGCCGCCACCGGCCGCATCCATCGTGCGCATATCCCCGCTTTGTTCGCCGGCCATGAACACGCCGAGCGCGAGACGGGTCAGCGCCTGGTCCCAGTTGTAGAGATCGGGCGGAAGATAAGTGCCGGCGAGGTCCGATCCGCCGGCGCCGAAGAAGACGCCCAACTCGCCGCACCACTGACTCCAGCGCTCGATGTCGAGGTCGGGATCATCGCCGGTTATCGCGGGATGGCCGAGCAGGCGCAGCATCTCCTCGCGCGTGAAACGTCCGCGCGGAAGCTGCAAGAGGAGTTCGATCGCCTCCGCGACGCGGCTCTCGTTTGCGTAACTGCGGCTTACGAGTTCAACTGGGATTTGGTGCTGGCGGGCAAAGACCGTCTCGATGTGCGGCAGATAAGAATCGCAGGCTGCGTCCGGGATGAGCACCGCAATCTCGTGAAATCGAATCGGCGCGGCGGATGCGGCCTGGTCATCGCGCTTGATGAGCGCCCAGATTTCGTTCGCGACGATTTCGACCTCGCGCCGGATCCCCGGGCAGGCAAGCATGCGGATCGCATCGCCGTCCGGGTCGCCGCGCGAGTCTCGATGGGATGAGTTGGCAGGCGCGCGGAACAGGATGTCGTGCTGGAGCGAGGCGAGCAGCGATGAGTGCTCATCCAGAGGATCCGAGAAATGGGGATCGAAGTCGCATTCGGTCAGCTCGTTGAGCAGGCGGATATGCTCGCGCCCGGGACGTCCCCAGAACCTCAGCGCCGGCGGATCATTCGACGTCGTCAGGGCGAACGGGTCCTCGGATTCCTCGATTGCCGCGCCGACGCGATCGGCGCGCCGCGCCCATCCGTCGCGCGCGATTGCGCCGCGCGAATCCTGGACGTCCTCCCAGAACTCCTTGCACGGGTTGACCGCGTGGATCGCGAGTTCGATCAGCTTGCCCAGTCTCTCGAAGATACGCACGAAGGCGGGCGCAGGCGAGGGAAGGCCGAAGACATGAAGAGTCTGCGGCAGAACCGGCCGTAGGTTCTCCGTGCGAGCCGCGCTGAACGCCTCCGGCAGCAGCATCCAGCGGCAATCGCTGCCGCCGGTCCATTCAGGCCGTACCGCGCCGGAATCATCGAACACCGCAAGCCACAAATGACGTTGCCATCGTTCGGTCTGGTCGTACGGCGCCTTGGTGAATTGCCGCCCGTGGCGCCACTGCCGGATCATCGCCTCGCGCGAGATTGAATACTCCTGGAAGAGCCGCGCGATGCGCTCCGCCAACTGAAACAGCCGAGGCTCGCGATCGGCCTCGTCCTGCGATCCGGCGGCGTAATCGCGCACCGGCGCCAACTCGGGATCGGCGCGATGCTCGGCGCTCGTGAGGACTTTGAAAAGAACCAGTTGAAGCCGATCGGCTTCGAGCACGCGGATCGCGGGGTCGGCGTTTTGCACAACCTCGGCGAGATACGCTCTCAGAAACGGAAACCGCAGGTTGGCGGCGACTCCGAGCCGCTCGGCGAGGTGGAACTTTATGAACTCCTCGATCGAGCGGTTGGGAACGATGATCGGGATCTTCGCCAGCGGATCGGTGCGTTGCGCGGCCGCGACCGCATCCGCGAGCGGCGCCGCGAGGGTTTCCAGCCGGTTTGCGTAATGAAGCCGGATCATCTCCGCCGATCCGCGCCTCCTGCGGCTTGGCGCAAGTGCGGGCATGGGTCTTCAGATCAAGAGCCGCATCGCGCCGATTTGCGCAGGAATGCGATCCCGCAGCATACCAGATGCGGGCGGGCGGAAGATGCCGCGGGCGTCGGGCTCTTCAACATCCTGCTAGCGTTCTTCGTCGGAGGGGCGGACCGATCGAAATTGGCCGAGCAGCAGAAAATCGTAAATCGTCTTGAGGACGCCCGCGCAGACCAGCGGCCAGCCGAACGAGGTGCAGTTGAGCATCACTCCCGCGGGAAGCGGCGCCAAAGCCGCGGCGAGGCTGCGCGGGACGTTGGTCACGCTCGCGGCCGCGGCGCGCTCCTCGGGCGGCACGACGGCCATCACGAAGGACTGGCGCGCCGGCACATCCATCTGCGACATCGAAAAACGCAGCAGCAGGAAAACGATCGCGAGCCGGGCGTTGGGCATCAGGGCGGCAAGGATGAGGCACATGTTCGACGGCAGATGGGTAAACACCATCGTATTGATCCGTCCGATTCGCGCCGCGAGCGAGGACGAAACGAACTGGGAGAGCGCTCCGAGCAGGCCCGCGCCGAAGAAAAACGAGCCCACCAGCTCCACCGACATGTTGAAGCGCCTGAACAGCCACAGCGCGAGAAGCGACTGCACGACGAAGCCGCCGCCGAGCGAATCGAGGCTGAACAGAGCCGAAAGCCGCAGCACGATGCCGCGCGACTTGGCCAGTGGCGCCGCAGGCGCCGCCCCGCGCTCCACCTCGACGGCCGGCGACAGCGAAAGGTACAACGCGGCGGCGATCAGCGAGACCGTCGAGTAGAGGAAGAAGCCCGAACGCGCGGCGCCGAGCACGCTCCATCCCAGGCGGCTCGCCATCGCGATCGGCACGCCGCTGGCCAGTGCGCCCAGCGCGCCGGCCAGTGCGCCGGCCACGTTGTACACCGCGAACATCGCGGTCAAGTCCCGCGTCGCAACCGTCTCCGCGAGCGCGGCCTGCTCTACCGGCAGAAACAGGCTCACGTCGCCAGCCGACGGGTTGTACGTCCCGACCACCGCAATCACGAACAGCGGCCAGAAACTTCCCAGCGCCGCGAACCCCAGCCCCGTGCACATCATCAGCGCGCAAGCGCCGAGAAGGACCCTGCGCCGGCCCAGGCGATGAGTGATGAGGCCGACCGCCAGCGTCAAGGCGGCCGACCCGAACAAGGTGCCGAAAACGATCGCGCCAAACTGCGAGGGCGAGAACCCGATTCCGGTGAGATAGCGCGGGAGCAGGATGCTGACCGCTCCGTCGGCAAATCCGCGAAGCGCGCGGGTCGCCAGCAGGCGTCTGCCGTCGGCGGTCGCGCTACGAGGAAACCATAGGCCGGTTTGATTCGCCATCGGAGTCGGAGTGCTCCGATTGCTTATCGAAGCCGGGACATTGTTTCAATTGAGCCGCGAAACCGCCATCCGAATCGGGGAGCCGGCGCGGCGCCGAGGGACCGCAAATCCCGCGGCTTCGCCCGCTTACCTTCGCGACACGCTGCTATCGAGATGCGGGAAATTTGTCCGCATAGACCAAAATCCTGCCCGCCGCCGGGTCGCATACGTACGCTCGGTCTTTATCATCGGCAGCGACGCAATGCGCATATTTCGCGGTCGCGACCACTCCCAGCACGGCAGGGGTCCCGTTTCCCGCGATTCCGACGACCGCCATCGTGGCGCTCGCGGCGCCGGGCAAATAGACGTGCGCGAGCCTGGGATTGTAGGCGACGATATCCACGCCCGCCCCGGATGATGCGGACCCCAGTTGTTTGCCGCTATCCATGGCCAGCACGCTCAACTTTCCTTCCCGGCAGCCCACAAACAGGAAGCCGCGCAGCGCATCGGATGCGAGCCCGTTCGAGCCGGCGCACGCATTCTTCCAGCGCGCTGCGATCTTGCGGCTCTTCAAATCGATCGCGAGCGTGGTATCGGTCCGCAGGTTTGTGTACGCGCGGCCGCGCGCATTATCGATCAACAGAGCTTCCGGCCCGGCCGGCAATTCTATGAAAGCGGCGTGCGACGGCTTCGGCGCGCTGCCCTTGGAAAGCGAGAAGACCTCGATTCTCTGTTCGTGAGGTTCGGTCACCCAGACTTCGCTGGTCAAGGCGGAGAAGCGGACATAGTCGGGCCCAGAGGCGAGCGGCGCCCACGCGGCGATCGAGCGGGTCTTCGGATCGATGACGTCGAGCCGTTTTGCAGTGCGATCGATCGCGAAGAGAAACCCGCCGCCTTCGTCGGCGGAGGTGATTCCCTGCCCTAGACCGCCACCCTTCGCCGGCGCGGTCGAAAAGCCGCCGATCGACGTGACTGTCATCGTGTCGGGATCGATCAGGTCCAGGTTGCCGGTGCGTCCCGCAGGCACCAATACCCTGTGCAGGGAGCGCGCGAATCCGATGTCATCAAGACCGATCACGCCGCCCCCTCCCGGGATTTCAAGCGGCGTCGTCGCACCACCGCCGTCCGCTCCCAGAGCCATCAGCGGCGCTACGAGCAAGAGGATCGCGAGATGCAAAATCGAAGTCCGAATCGATAGCATGTCTTCTCTCTCCGCTTGAATCAGCGCCCGAGGCCGGCTCAATCGTCCGCGCGAAAAATCACCCTATCTCCATCGATGGATTTCTAAAAGCGAAACAGCTTGCGATCCCGCGGATTTCGCGATCGCAGCGATTGTTTTTCCTTTTCGCGCGAGCGCGCTAGGGTGAAGCCCCCTACGAGGAGGTGCGCGCCATGTCCGATTACAGCCGCTATCAATTCATCAAGGTTGAGAAGGAAGACAAGCTCGCCACGGTCACGCTCAATCGCCCGGATTCGCTCAACGCGGTCAATCCCGTGCTCCACGCCGAACTCGAGCGCATCTGGCTCGATCTCGCCGACGATGCCGGCATCAATGCGATCGTGTTCACCGGAGCGGGCCGCGCTTTCTGCGCGGGCGGCGACGTGAAAGGCATGTCGTCGCGCCAGGACACCGGCGACAGCCGGCGCTACGCGCTCGTCACGCCGGCGCAGGGCCGGCGCATCATCCAGAACATGCTCGAGGTCGAGCAGCCGATCGTCGGTGCGATCAACGGCGATGCGGTCGGGCTGGGCGCGACGCTCGCGCTCCTGTGCGACGTCATCGTCGCCAACGAGAAGGCGCGGTTCGGAGACACGCACGTCAAGGTCGGCATAGTCGCCGGCGATGGCGGCGCGGTCATCTGGCCGCTGCTCATCGGCCCTGCGCGCGCCAAGGAGTTCCTCATGCGCGCCACGTTCATCAACGGCGCCGAGGCGGCGCGAATCGGGCTGGTGAATTACGCGGTTGCGCCCGAGGAGGTCCTCGGCAAGGCGCGCGAGATCGCGCGCGAGCTGGCCGATGGCCCGACCTGGGCGATTCGCTTCACCAAGCTCTCGGTCAACAAGTGGCTGAAGTCGCAGGTGAACCTGATTCTGGATGCATCGCTCGCCTACGAGATGGTGACGTTCAACACCGAGGACCATCGCGAGGCCGCCCGCGCATTCGTCGAGAAACGCAAGCCTCAGTTCAAGGGAGTGTGACGCGCGGGGCGCGCAGGGCTGACCGGCGCGCCCGCATCGCCCGCTTTCAATTCAATCAGCCGATCCGCGCGGGGGCATCGCGTGAATAATTGACATGCGATTCCCGCCGGGCGCGGGCCCCGGCGAGGCAGAGCCTCGTCCCGCCGGGACTTGGAACGCGCGCCCCCCCGCCTTGACGGCGCGGTCCGCACCCGGAATCATACTAGCAGGCGGCTTAAGGAGTAATTTTCAAGAGGGCGCCCGATCAGCCATGGAGCGACAGTCCAGGCCGTCGAATGTGCGGACAGAGGTGGCGCGGAGTCGAGGTTCAAATCCGTCGCATTAGTACAAATTCCCGGCTGATGCCGGTGGCTCTGGCGTGCGGCGCGCTCGCGATGCCGGTGGCGTTGGGCGGATGCTGGTTGCCTGCTCTCGAGCTGGCGCCGGCCGGCCTGCAGGCGCTCTCGATGCTGGGCAACGGGGCGGCGAGGTTGTTTGGAGGCGGCAGCACGACCGATCCGCGGGCCGAAGAGCAGGAAGCCGAGGAGCAGGCGGCCGCGGAGGAAGAGGCAGAGAAACAGGAGATCCCGAAGGCGGACAAGACCTGCGCTGATCTCCAGCTCCAGGCGCCGCCAATAATCGAGTTCAACTCCGCCACCTCGGGATCGATTCAGTATCGCGAGGTGGGGCTGGGCGGAACCGCCGGCGCGCGGCAGTGGGTAGCCGTACGCGACAACAATGCGAACGCGGACGGATGGATCGCTGCAACTAATCTTTCCAAGATGGATTTCCGCCCTCCGATCGAGGGTGCCCTATCCGCCGGCGGCAGTACCTATTTGGCCTATGCGCCCGCCGAGGCGCATGATGAAGTCGAGCGCAATCAACTTTTGATATTTGCCGTCGATTTCGGGCCGAGCGTAGGCACGTTCCGCTGGAACGATCGAGTGTATAGCTACACTACGATGCGCAAGCTGCCCTGCTTCGCTTCGCCGGACTGAGTAATTAGATTCGCTCGCCTTTGGGGCCAATAGCCAACTAGTCCACCGATTTGCGGAAGCGCGCGACGCTGACGACCAGCAGAATCAAGGTCAGCACGGCGAGCGCCAGAAACTGGGGCCACAGGACCGCCAGCCCGACGCCTTTGAGGAAGGTGCCTCGCAGTATCACCAGAAAATACCGCAGCGGGTCGGCATAGGTGATTATCTGCATCGCCCGGGGCATGCTGGTGATCGGAAAGGAGAAGCCTGACAAGGTAAACGCGGGGTTCAGAAAGAAGAAGCTGGAAGCCAGGGCCTGCTGCTGGGTCGAGGAAAGCGTCGAGATCAGCAGCCCGACACCGAGCGTGCTCAAAAGGAAGAGAACGAGTCCGAAGAGCAGCACCAGCGGGTCTCCGCGAAACGGCACTTGAAACCAGAGGGTACCGGCGACTGCGACCAGCGCCGCGTCGCCGAGCCCGACCAGGAAAAACGGGATGGTCTTGCCGAGGATCAATTCGATGGGCCTGATCGGCGTGACCATGACCTGTTCGAGCGTCCCGATTTCGCGCTCGCGAACGATCGCAAACGAGGTCAGGGTCACCACCATAACGAGCGTGATGCTGCCGATGAGACCGGGGACGAAAAACCATTGGCTGTTGAGGTCGGGGTTGTACCAGGGGCGCTGTTCAAGGTCGATCTGCGGCACGACCGCCGCCATCGCGGGCATGATCTGATTGAGCCGATCGCGCGCATAGTCCTCGGCAAACCGGTTGGCAATTTGATTGACGTATCCGACTGCGATCAGCGCGGTATTGGAGTTGGTTCCGTCCACGATCACCTGCAAATGCGCGGTCTGTCCCTTGCGCAGCAGCTCCGCGAAGCCGGGCTCGACCTCGAGCACCATCGGAATGTCGCTGCGTCCCACGAGCGCCTTCAACTCCCGCTCGTTGCGGAGGACCTTCACCGCATCGAACCGGCCCGTGAAGGTGAACCGGCTCAGCAGGTCGCGGCTTTCCTGGCTGTGATCGAAATCGATCACGGCGATCTCCATGTGGTTAACCTCGAATGTGGCCGCATAGCCGAAAATGAGCATCTGGGCGATCGGCGGCACCAGCAACTGAAAGCGCGCATACTTGTCGCGTCTGAGCTGGAGAAACTCCTTGATGATTATGCGCCAGATGCGGTCGAACATGGTAATGCACTAGCAAGCTGATGATAAATCACAGCCTGCTCTCCCTTTCTTATCTCCCCCGGAAAAGACCGGGGGAGAAGATAAAGGACAGAAGCCAGGTTTTACGCAGGATGTTGAGACCGCAGGACGGTCGAACTGCGCGGATTTGGCTTTTCTCAACATCCTGCTATTGCAACTGCTTGCGGAATGCGCGGGTGGCGAAATAGCCGATGACCACCGCGTAGACAGTCATTGCTATGATCTGCGGGGCCAGATCGGGGATACCGGCTCCGCCCAGGAAAATGCGCTTCAGTGCGCTCACATAGTAACGGCTATAAACCACGTAGGTGATTGCTCTGATCGTTGCCGGCATCTGATCGATCGGGAAAGCGAATCCCGACAGCATCGTGGTGGGCAGCAGGGTGACCAACAGTGCGTACTGGCTTGCGCCGAGCTGGCTGCGGGTCGTGACGGAGATGATGTAGCCGATCCCGAGAACCACGATCAGAAACAGCGTGGTGACGAAGAAGAAGGCCACCCGCCCGCCCCGGAACGGCACGCCAAACCAGCCGACTGCAAAAACTGCGCTGAACGCGGCATCGGCCAATCCGATGAGCAGGTAGGGACCGAGCTTGCCGGCCATAATTTCCAGCGCGGTGATCGGCGTGGCGATGAGCTGCTCCATAGTGCCGCGTTCCCACTCGCGCGCGATCGTAAGCGATGAAAGCAGCGCGCCTGTCAACGCCATCACGAGTGCGACGGCCCCCGGAATGATGAAATCCTTGCTTTCCAGATCCTCATTGAACCAGGTGCGATAGTCGACGCTGAGCGGGACCATCGCCTGCTGCGAAAGACCGCGGCGGGCGAACCAATCGAGCTGCACCTGCCTTTGATAGGTTCCCACCACCGCCTCGGCGTAACCCTCCGCGAGCTGCGCACTGTTGTCATCGGTGCCATCGAGCAGCGCCTGGACCTCGGTCCGCCCCGCGTCGTCGAGACGCTTGGAGAAGTCCCAGGGAATTACAATACCCAGTTTGCACTGGTCGGCATCGATGGCTCTCACGAGGTCGCCATAGTTATTAACGACCTTGACGACATCGAAGTATTGCGAGGCTTGAAACCCCTTGAGCAGCGCCTGGCTGTCCTGGCTGCCCTCCTGGTCGAAGACGTAGACCGGTATGTGGTTGGCATCGAGCCGCGCCCCGTAACCGAGCATCAGGATCTGAATCAGAGGGAGGAACAGCGCGATTACGAGGCTGCGCGGATCGCGGCGCACCTGAATGAATTCCTTGCGGCTCATCGCGATGGTGCGCCGCAGATTCATCGGGGGGCCTCGCTACCCAGGCTGCGCCCTCCCGTCAGCGAGACGAAGGCATCCTCGAGCGACGGGCTTATGCGCTCGATTCGGTCCAGCTTGATTTCGTGCGCCGCCAAAAAGGCCGGCAGTTCGGTAAGGGGCTGCCGGCCGGTTTCGACTACCACGTGCAGGGCGGCGCCGAACACCGAAGCCTCGATCACTCCGGGCGCCTGCTTGATCGCGGCCAGCGCTCCACCGAGCGGGCTGCACTCGACCAGCAACAGATCGCCTCGCGTCGCGGTTTGCTTGATCTCGCTTGGGGTTCCCATCGCGACGATCCGGCCCTGTTCTATGAGAGCCAGCCGGTTGCAGTATTCCGCCTCGTCCATGTAATGCGTGGTGACCAGGATCGTGACGTTTTGTCGCGACATCTCGTGAATGAGGTCCCAGAACTGGCGGCGCGAGAGCGGATCGACTCCGGCGGTGGGTTCGTCAAGGAAGAGCACCTTCGGGCGGTGCAGCACCGCGCATCCCAGAGCGAGCCGTTGCTTCCAGCCGCCTGAAAGCTCCCCGGTCAGCAACTGCTCGCTGCCCGCCAGGCCAGCCATCCTTACCGCCCACGCGATCCGTTCGGCGAGCATCGATCCCTTAACCCCGTAGAGGCCGCCGAAGAATTGCAGGTTCTCGATCGCGGTCAAGTCGTTGTACAGCGAGAACTTCTGCGACATGTAGCCGATGTGCTGGCGAGTCTCTTCCGCGTGGCGCGCTACGTCGAATCCGGCAACGGTCGCGCGGCCCGCGCTCGGAGTGAGCAGGCCGCAGAGCATCCGTATGGTGGTGGATTTTCCCGAGCCGTTAGGCCCAAGCAGGCCGAAAATCTCGCCCGATCGGATTTGGAAGCTCACTCGGTCGACCGCGGTGAACGTGCCGAACCGCTTGACCAGCTTGTCGACCAGGATTGATGGCAGCTCGTTCATCGATCACGAGCCCTTTGCCGCCTGCTGCGAGATCGCATAGACGAAGACGTCCTCGACGCTCGCCGGGATGCGGCGCAGGTCGCCGAAAGGGAGTCGATCGCGCTCGAACCTGGCGCGCAACTGCGCGGCGCGCCGGTCGACATCATCGACCACCACATGGAGCGCGTCGCCCATCGCCGTCGCGCTCAAAACCCCCTCCTCGCCAGCGGCCGCAGCCTGGAGCGTCTGCGGATCCGCCGAACTCACCGACAGGACCGCGCCGGGCAGCATCTCTTTAAGCTCATCCGGGGTGCCGAAGAACATGCGGCGGCCCTGATGCATCAGCAGCAGCCGATGGCATCGCTCCGCCTCGTCGAGATAAGCGGTCGAGACCAGCACGGTCACATTCTCGAAGACGAGCGAATAGAGGATGCTCCACAGCTCGCGGCGCGAGACCGGATCAACTCCCGTAGTAGGCTCATCGAGCAGCAGCAGTTGCGGCGTATGGATCAGGGCGCAGGCGATGCCAAGCTTGCGTTTCATGCCGCCGGAGAGCTGGCCCGCCAGCCGGTCGCGAAACGGACTCATGCCGCAGGCTGCGAGCAACTGCTGTTCGCGCTGCTCGCGCTCGGCGCGGCTCACCTCGAAGATGTCGGCGTAAAAGCGGATGTTCTCGGCAACGGTAAGGTCCTCGTAGAGGCCGAAATGCTGAGGCATGTAGCTGATGCGGCTCTTCACCGATTCGGGATCGGCTAGCACATCCTGCCCGGCGAGAAGGGCGGAGCCGCCGTCGGCGGCAAGGACTCCCGCGAGAATGCGCAGCGTAGTGGTTTTCCCCGCACCATCGGGACCCACCAGGCCAAGGATTTCGCCCTTCTGCGCGGTGAAGCTCAAATTGTCCACCGCGCTCACTTTATCGAAGCGTTTCGTCAAGCCGCTGACGAGGACGATTTCGTCGCTCATCGCGATCCCGGCGGGCTCAGCTCGATAGCGGCGTCGGCGGGCATTCCGGGCTTGAGTTCGTGGCTCTGGTTCTCGACGTCGATCCTGATCCGGTACACCAGCGTGACGCGCTCGGCGTGGGTCTCGACGCTCTTGGGCGTGAATTCGGCATTCTGCGAGATCATCGAGATGCGGCCGACGTACTTCTGCCCCGGGTAGCTGTCGGTCGTGATCAAAGCGGCCTGCCCGAAGCGAACGCGGCCGATATCGGTCTCGTTGATGTATGCGCGCAGCCAGACGTGGTCGAGGTCGGCCAGGGTAAACACCGGCGTCCCGGGCTGCATGTCTTCGCCCAACTCCGCATTTCGCACCAGAATTACGCCTGAAAAAGGAGCGTAGAGGGTTGTGTATCCGAGAATGATTTTGGCGAGTTTCAGGCTTTCCTCGGCGTTTTTGACGCTGGCCTGCACGACGGTGACATTCTCTTCGGCCGCGGCTTGAAGAGCCTGGTCGCGCAGAAGGGCCGCGTTCGATTGCTTCAGCGCGGTTTCGGCGAGGTCGCGGATCTGAGTCGGGATGACGGCGTTCTTCCAAAGCTCCTGATCGCGCTGGTAGTCGATGGTCTTTTCCCAGAGGTCTGCCTGGTCGCTCGTGACCGTGCGTTTGGCCGCTTCCAGGTTGCGCAGCGCAAGAGTGAATTGGCGTTGCTGGACCAGCAGGGCGGCTTCATCAACGGCGACCTGCTGGCGGTAGTCGTGGTCCTCGAGGCGCGCCAGCAGAGTGCCGGCCTTCACCCACTGACCCTCGTCAAATGGCAGCTCGACGATCCGCGATTGAACGGTCTTGAAGCTGAGCACGCTTTCGTGCGCCTCGATGTTGCCCGAGACTACCAGCGTGTTTGCGGCCGGTTTCGGCCACATCCAGAGGTAGCCGGCAACCGCCGCGGCGGCGAGTACGACCAGGATCGCGCTTGAGACGGCTAAATTTCGACGATGCAACGGCACCGGCCCCTAGGGAGCGAAATTCGTGCCTGCGACGCCCGTGACACGAGTGCAACATGAGCTGCACCGCTTGTAGCAATCGGATGCACAGTCTTTTCGATCGATGGTCCTTATACCGCCCGACCCCTCTCGCCACGTGCCTTCATCATAAGACGAGTCGGGAGATAAAACGAGTCGGATGAGATTCGGTCGCCTGCTGGAGGCCGAAACGGAGGCAACTCCCGTTCAGGGAGATAAGAGGAGGGCATTGGCACAGAGAATTAGTTTCTCAACGCCGATCCCCTTGCCCGTAAGCTCAAACGCGGAAGTTACGCCGGTAAACCAGGTAGTTGGCGCAGACGCTGGCGCCGAGTTTCACCGCAGTGCGCCGCGATGGCCAGTTGTCGTCCAGCACCAGCGTGTAGCTCAGGTACTTGGCGCCGCGCCGGATCAGCTCCAGGTACGCATACGACGCCATCGCGAGGTTCACCCCTTGGCCGCGCGCCCGCTCGAGCACCCCGATGCCGAGCATGTTGAGTTTTTCCGAATCCTTGAGTTCGCGGCCGGCGCTGAGCGTGGCGCCTGAACTCATGTCGGGCACGACGAGCAGCGCGCCCACGGGATCATCGCCGCGATAGGCGAGCACCGAGGTTTCGAGCGCTCCGCCGGGAGCGAGGATCTCGAACAACTCGGCGTTCTCCTCCTTGGTGGCCATTATGTAGCCCCAATGGCGCTTGAAAGCCTCGTTGTTGGTAGCTGTGAATTCTTTGACGCGGCGGGCGGCCGGCACGTCCTTGAGCGGGACGATCGCGAACCCTGCGCGCCGCCCGGCTTCGAGCGCGCTCTCGTATCGCGCGATCAACTGCGGCGTGACCTCGATCTTGTAATCGACGAGCCCCTTCTCGGTCTCGAAGCCGGCGTCCTTGAGCAGCGCGTGATAGTAAGGCGGATTCTGCCGCAGGAGTATCGGCGGCAGCGCCTCGTACTCATCGATTACGTATGACACGTCCATGGTGGGGAAGTAGTAGCTCGAACGAGCCGCCTCGGCGCCCTGCTGTCTTAGCCACTCGCAGGCCGCATCGATCATCTGCTTGACCGCCTCGCGCGTGCCGGGCATCGCCTCGAACATCGTGAGATGGCCCAGGCGCTCGTTCCAATAGCGATTGTAGCGTTCATCCCACACCGCAAGGGCGCGAGCCAGGATTTTGCCGCCGTCGCGGGCGATGAACGCGCGCAGCTTGCGGCCCTGCAATGAAGCCCCTTCGCCGAGCAGAAACGGCAATTGCACGACGAGATTGGCCGGAAATCGCGCGCTCCGATACTCGTAAACGCTGTCGTGGAAGAGGACGAATTCGATGAGGTCGTCGCGCCCTTCGGGAGTCTCGATCCTGACTGCCATGTTGCTTCCTCTTGCCCAAAGCGCGGGCTAGCGCATGTCGCGGATCATTTCTCCGCAGCCGGGCCCCATATCGTAGCCGGTTTATCTCAGGTCTGCGATTGGAGCGCCGTCCAGCGGACGGCCCGGCTCGATTCCCAAGAGTTGCGGATGCTTGATCTCTAATCCGGGAGCTAAGCCGGCATCAAGCTGCCGCGGTTTGGGAGTAATTGTTCGCGCGGTCCACCTTTTGCAGCGCATGATCGCCGCACCAGAGCTATGTGGAACGTAAGCCGCCACTCGACCGTCCTTATGGGTTTGCGGCATCGCTCGTGCAATGCCGGCTTCTGTCATCCGACCGAAGCACGCGCGTAAAATGACGGCGATAAGCTTCATGCATCGAGCTACCTCAAAGTGAGCCACTACCTATCTGCCAGACGGCTTGAAAACAGAAGAGGGCAAGAAAATGGCGAGCGATCTTACGGCCACGGAAATAGAATCGATCGACGCCTACTGGCGGGCCTGCAACTACCTGTGCGTCGGGATGATCTACCTGACTGACAATCCGCTGCTGCGGGAACCGCTCAAGCCTGAACACATCAAGCGACGCCTCCTGGGCCATTGGGGATCCGACCCTGGCCAGAGCTTCGTATGGGTGCATCTGAACCGGCTCATCAGGAAATACGGCCTCAACGTGCTTTACGTCTCCGGTCCCGGCCACGGCGCGCCGGCCGTGCTCGCCAACGCCTATCTGGAAGGGACCTATTCCGAGGTCTATCCCGATCGCAGCCGCGACGTGGATGGGATGAAGAAATTCTTCAGGCTGTTCTCGTTCCCCGGCGGCGTGGGCAGCCATTGCACTCCCGAGACGCCGGGTTCGATCCACGAGGGCGGCGAACTCGGCTACAGCCTTTCTCACGCTTTTGGCGCCGCGTTCGACAATCCCGATCTGATCGTTGCCTGCGTCGTCGGCGATGGGGAGGCGGAGACGGGTCCGCTTGCGACCTCGTGGCACTCGAACAAATTTCTCAACCCGATTCGTGACGGCGCGGTTCTGCCGATTGTCCATCTTAACGGCTATAAAATCGCCAACCCAACGCTGCTCGCGCGGATACCGGACGACGAACTCAAGAGCCTCTTCATCGGATATGGCTACGAGCCTTACCTCGTCGCCGGCGACGATCCTCCGCTGATGCATCGTCAGATGGCCGAGACGCTGGAGCGATGTGTGACCGAGATCAAATCGATTCAGGAGGAGGCGCGCCGCAGCGGTCTTGCGCGCCGCCCGCGCTGGCCGATGATCATCCTGCGCACGCCCAAAGGCTGGACCGCGCCCGCGATGATGGACGGCCATCACCTGGAGGGGTATTGGCGCGCGCATCAGGTGCCGATAGCGGACGTCGCCTCCAATCCGGCGCATCTCAAGCTGCTCGAGCAGTGGATGCTGAGCTATCGTCCGCACGAACTCTTTGACTCGACGGGCGCGCTGATTGCGGAGTTGCGAGCGCTCGCGCCGGAAGGAAACCGGCGGATCAGCGCGAATCCTCACGCCAACGGCGGCCTGGTGCGCGAGCCGCTGCGAATGCCGGATTTCCGCGCCTACGCGGTTGAAGTCGCCAGGCCGGGGCGGGCCGAGTCGCAGAGCACTTACATACTGGGCGAGTTTCTACGCGACGTGATGCGCAACAACATGCGCAACTTCCGCGTATTCGGCCCCGATGAAACCGCATCCAATCGTCTCCAGGCGATCTACGAAGCGACCAAGAAAACCTGGCTCGCCGCAGAGCGCCCCGAAGATGCCGACGGCGGCGAGCTTGCCCCCGACGGGCGCGTGATGGAGATGCTCAGCGAGCATACGCTCGAGGGCTGGATGGAAGGCTATGTTCTCACCGGGCGTCACGTACTCTTCAACACCTACGAGGCGTTCGCGCACGTCGTCGATTCGATGGTGAACCAGCACGCCAAGTGGCTGGAGAAGGCCAGGGGAGACGTGTCCTGGCGCGCGCCGGTCTCATCGCTCAATATCCTGATCAGCTCGACGGTATGGCGCCAGGATCACAACGGCTTCACTCATCAGGACCCGGGCTTCATCGATGTGGTCACCAACAAGAGCCCGAGCGTAACCCGCATCTATCTCCCGCCCGATGCCAACTGCCTGCTCGCGGTCGCGGATCATTGCCTGCGAAGCACTGGCTACATCAACGTCATCGTGGCCGACAAGCAGCCGCATCTGCAGTTTCTCGATATCGAGTCGGCGATCGAACATTGCGCCAAGGGAATCGGATTGTGGCCGTGGGCCAGCAACGATCAGGGCTGCGAACCCGACGTTGTGATGGCGAGCGCGGGCGACGTGGCGACAATCGAGGCGCTGGCGGCACAGGCGATCCTGCGCGAGAAGTTTCCCGATCTGAAAATCCGCTTCGTCAACGTGGTTGACCTGTTCACGATGCAGCCCGACACGGAGCACCCGCACGGTCTGAGTTCCCGCGACTTCGACAGCCTGTTCACGACCGACAAGCCGATCATTTTCAACTTTCACGGCTATCCCTGGTTGATTCACAAGCTCGCGTACCGGCGAACCAATCACGCCAACCTGCACGTGCGCGGCTACAAGGAATTCGGAAGTATCAATACTCCGCTTCAGCTCGCGATTGGTAATCAGACCGATCGCTTCAACCTCGCGATCGACGTGATCGATCGCGTGCCCCGGTTGCAGGTCATCGGCGCGCACGTGAAGGATTGGCTAAAGAACCAGATCTGCGAAAATCTGGATTACGCATTCGAGCATGGCGAAGACAGGCCCGAGTTCAATGAATGGAAATGGCCATACTGAGGAACGCCGGTGCCGGACTTGAACATCGCCCCCGTCGTACTGTGCCTCAACAGCGGTTCCTCCTCCCGCAAGGTCGCGCTCTTCCGGTTCGGGCCGGGCGGCGAGGAGCTGCTCGCCACGGGGGCGGCCGAGGGAATCGGCCTTGATGCGGGACGATTGTGGCTTCGCGACGGGCGGGACCGCCTTCTTTGCGACGGCGAGCGCCACTTTCCGAGGCCCGAAGCCGCGATGCGCGGCTTGTTCGACGAAATCGATCGCCAGCGCCTCCCCCGGCCCGACGCCATCGGCCATCGTTTCGTTCACGGCGGGCCGAATCACTTTGCCCCGGAGCGCATCACTGACCCACTGAGGCAGGAACTGAGCAGCCTGATCGCGTTCGCGCCGCTGCATATTCCCGATGAGATGCAAGGAGTCGAGATCGCGGTTTCGCGATTTCCCGGCCTCCCGCAGGTTGCCTGCTTCGATACTTACTTTCACCGGCAGATGCCCGAGATGGCGCGGCGATTCGCCCTGCCGCGCACCTTGTGGGACGAGGGCATACTGCGCTACGGCTTTCACGGCATCTCGTACGAATACATAATGCAAACTCTCGGCGCCGGCGCGCCCGACCGCATCATCATCGCGCACCTCGGCAACGGAGCGAGCATGGCGGCCGTACGCGGCCGGCGCGCGATCGATACGACGATGGGATTCACGCCGGCGGGCGGATTCATGATGGGCACGCGAAGCGGCGACCTGGATCCGGGCATTCTCATCTATCTGGCCAGGGAAAAGAATTATGATGGCTCGCGCCTGGAGCAACTCGTGAATCATCAGTCCGGCCTGCTCGGTGTTTCGCAGGTCAGTTCGGACATGAGAATGCTGCTTGAAACGAGGACGTCGAATCCTGATGCCGCGCTGGCCGTCGAAATGTTCTGTTACCAGGCGCGCAAATGCGTCGGCGCGCTCGCCGCCGCGCTCGGCGGCCTCGATTTGCTGGTTTTTACCGCGGGCATCGGGGAGCGCGCCGCGCCGGTCAGGCGCGAGATATGCCGCGGGCTTGAATACCTGGGAATCGAACTGGATGACCGGCTGAACGATAGTCATTGTGATGTGATTAGTTCGTCCGGAAGCCGATGCGTCGTCCGCGTGATCCCGGCCAACGAGGACCTGATGATCGCTCGGCACACCCGCCGCACCATCTTTGGCAACGCGTCGAAATAAAGAAAAATGGCAGAGCTAGATCATCTATTGTCTCAGTCACCGCCCGATGATCTTGGATCCCTCGCCGATTTGGCGCTGGACCTCAGACACTGCTGGGACCATAGAACCGACCCGATATGGAGCCGGATCGAGCCGGAGCTGTGGGCGCTCACCCATAATCCGTGGGTGGTTCTGCAGACGGCCTCCCGGGCCAAAATCGCAGCGCTGCACGGCGACCCCGACTTCCGCAAGCAGGTCCAGGAACTCGCCGAAGAGGACGAGCGATACCTGAAAAGTCCTGCCTGGTTTCAGCATGCGCACGCCGGCGCGCCGCTGACCTGCGTCGCCTACTTCAGTATGGAGTTCGGCCTCAGCGAAGCGCTCCCTATCTATTCGGGCGGACTGGGTAATGTCGCTGGAGATCAGCTCAAGGCCGCCGCCGACCTCGGCGTTCCCATTGTCGCTGTCGGCCTTCTCTATCAGCAAGGCTATTTCCGCCAGATTATAGACGCCGACGGTAGCCAGCGCGCCTTATACCCATACAACGATCCCGGCCAGATGCCGGTGACTGCAGTGCGAGATAAGGAAGGCGAATGGTTGCGCCTCAGCGTCGGCCTGCCTGGCCAAAAGCTGTGGCTGCGCGCCTGGCAAGCGCAGGTCGGCCGGCTGAAACTCTATCTGCTCGATAGCAACGACCCCGCAAATGCGCCAGCCTATCGCGGTATTACCAGCGAACTTTACGGGGGCGGCGCCGAGTTGCGACTAGCTCAGGAACTGGTGCTCGGGATCGGCGGCTGGCGGCTCCTGCGCGCCCTCGGGATCCAAGCCGAGGTCTGCCACATGAACGAGGGGCACGCCGCCTTCGCTGTTCTGGAGCGCGCAGGAAGCTTCATGGAAGACTTCGGGCAGCCTTTCGACGCCGCATTGGCGGTAACGCGCGCCGGCAACCTCTTTACTACTCATACCCCGGTTGAAGCAGGGTTCGATCGGTTCGCTCCAAGCCTCATCGCCGATTACGTGGCCCGCTACGCGCAAGAGCGGTGCCGCCTCGACCTGCCGGGTCTGCTCGCGCTCGGCCGCCTGCATCCCGGCGATCCGAATGAGCCGTTCAACATGGCCTATCTGGCTATTCGCGGCAGTGGAGCAATCAATGGAGTAAGCCGGCTGCATGGCGCGGTGAGCCGGCGGCTCTTCGCGCCGCTCTTCGCCGGCTGGTCGGAATCGGAAGTGCCTGTCGGGCATGTTACTAATGGAGTGCATACTCCGAGCTGGGACTCGGCGGCGGCGGACGCCCTATGGACAAATGCCTGCGGCAGGGAGCGCTGGCGCGGCGTGATGGAAACCGTCGGAGACGACATTCGCCGGGTCTCGGATGAGGCGCTCTGGGAGCTGCGCGCGCGCAACCGGCTCGAACTGGTCCGCTTCGTGCGCGAGCGGCTTGCGGTCGCGTTCGCCACCCGCGGCGGAAACCCCGAAGCCGCACAGACCATATTCGATCCGAATACTCTGACGCTCGGCTTCGCGCGCCGTTTTACATCTTACAAGCGGCCCAATCTGCTGCTGCACGATCCCGAGCGTCTGGTCCGCATTCTGACCGACCCCAAGCGTCCCGTTCAGTTGGTAATCGCGGGCAAAGCCCATCCCGATGACCATCCGGGCCAGGCGATGGTGCAGGCGTGGGTTCGTTTTGTCCAGCGCCCGGAAGTGCGGCGCCACGCGGTCTTTCTCAGCGACTACGATTTGGTGCTGGCCGAGCGCCTGGTGCAGGGCGCCGACGTATGGATCAACACTCCGCGGCGCCCCTGGGAAGCGTGCGGCACGAGCGGGATGAAGGTGCTGGTCAATGGCGGTCTCAACCTGTCGGAGCTCGACGGCTGGTGGGCAGAGGCCTATTCGCCCGAGGTCGGTTGGGCTTTGGGTAACGGTCAGGAGCACGGTGAGGATCCCGCCTGGGACGCTGCCGAGGCGCAGTCGTTGTATGAAATCCTCGAGAAGGAGGTCGTTCCTGCATTCTATAATCGCGGCGAGAATGGAATCGCTGCCGGATGGACGGCGCGAATGCGCGAGAGTATGGCGCGCCTGACGCCGCGCTTTTCAGCCAACCGGACGGTGCGCGAATACACGGAGAATTACTACCTTCCAGCAGCCGCCGCCCTTCGCCACCGAGCCCGCGATAACGGAGCCGCCGGCGTCTCGCTTCATCGATGGCAACAAACTATCGCGCAGCACTGGGCAAGCGTGCACTTCGGCGAATTGCGCATCGAGAGTTCCCCTGAGAAGCACTCATTCCATTTGCAGGTTTACCTTGGTGAACTGGACGCCGAAGCGGTGCGCGTCGAAATTTACTCGGAGCCATCGGGCGATAATCCTCCCGGCCGATTCGAAATGCTTCGCACGAGCCAGCTCACCGGGCCGGTAAAAGGCTACCTTTATAGCGTGGAGGTCCCGGCGTCGCGGCCGGCCTCTGACTACACGCCGCGCATCATCGCATGGCATCCCGACGTGCGCATTCCGCTCGAAGAAGCGCACATCCTATGGTACCGCTGACCGATCGATATACTTGTATTTCGCAGGCGCAACTCTTATTGCTCCGGCATCCCGGTGCGGTCGTCTGGCGCGGGAACTTCGACTTGCGGCCGCGCAAGCGCGCGGGCCAACTTTTTGAAGCTGTCGTCCGGCGGCGGCCTACCAGTAACGGTATCGGCCGACGTCCACGTGCACGAAGTCGGAGCGCGGGTAGTAGCCCACCCCGCCCGCCCGTATCGCGAGCGCGACCCCGTGCAGGGTTGCGAGGTCGCGGCCCTGCACCCGGATGTCGATCGCTTTTCCGTCGACGTGCAGGCTGTGTGCTGCCACGCCCTCGCTTCGCGCATGGAGCATCGCATTCGTGAGCGGCGATCGGTAGCCCGAAATCACGTCAAACGCGGCGGTCGTGTCAAGCCGCAGGTTGATCGCCGAGAGGAGATCGAGCAGCCGCGGCTCGATCGCTTTCACCTCGTTGCGGCGGAAGTCGCGCAGTATGTGATTGATCGCACCGAGCGCATCCGGGAGGTAATGGCCGTCGGCGAAGTAATCGACCTCGAGGCGCTCATCGGTGTGCAGATTATAGAATTTGAGCCGCCGCGGCGCGGCGTCATCTGCCCCGACGTATAGCCCGGCGTGCGCGGCGCCGGGGACGATCAGCCCGGCGGCCGCCATCGCTCCGATGCGCAGGAAGCGCCGGCGCGTCAGATGCGATACGGGAGCGTAATCCGGATTCATGGCGTTGGAGTGGCGGCGGGCGCGAGCGTTACATCGCGCGCGATTCCGTCGGCTTTCCTGACGACTTCCGCACTAAGCGACCAGTTAATCAGATTCTCGAGATTGTGTGAATACGCAATTGCCTGCAAGTCCTCGAGATCGCTCGATCCCTTTCGGTACACATCGCGATGCACCTCCAGGAAGATGCGGCCATCGTCGAGCTTGCCGAGCAGGACCGGCTCATAGACGATTTGGCCCGGCTGCCCGATCGCGACCTCGTCGAACAGCGCCTCGGCGTCATCGGGATGCAACCGGATGCATCCGTGAGTGCGAAACCCGTAAATGCTCAAAGGTGCGCTGGTACTATGAATGCCGATGGCGGGAATGCTCAGCCCGATCCAGTAGTCGCCAAGCGGATTGTCAGGGCCGGGCGGCACCACTGTCTTGACTACCTTCCCCTGCATCGCCATCTCGTGCTGGATCGACACGGGCACGCGCCAGACCGGATGCTCGCGCAGTTCGAGCACTTGGAATCCACCGCGCGGCGTGGGCCAGGTCGGACGGCCTAGCGCCACCGGATAAGCCGCTTTGAGTGCGCCGCTGCAAAAGAAGAACAGCATCTTTTGCGGGACGTTGATGAGGATGCCGTCGTTGATGTCGGCGGGTACGAGGTGGCGGTTGTCGATGTGGAGAACGCGGCCGGGCTTCACGCGCACATCGGAGGAAAGCCCGTTCTCCGAGGCGAGCACGCGTGGCTCGACGCCATAACGGGCGCTGATGCTCTGAATGGTCTGGCCGGGTGCGACCGTGTAATCGAACTCGCGGCCAGCGATCCGGCTGCCGATCCGCGGAACCATGTTCGCGGGCGCCGCCGCCGCGCGTGCGAACCGCAACCCGGGCAACGGCCACATAAAGATGCTTGCCGCGATGAGGACCCACGCGGCTCGGCCGCGGCGCAGGCGTGAGGATTTAGCAGGAGCAAGCGGCGTCATGGTGCGGCATTCAGACTCGCCAACTTTGCGCGGCATCCAATCGGCGCAGCGTGGGGCGCACCATACCGGCAGCGTGCCACCGCCGCGGGTTCATCTTTCTCCCGCCGTTGCTGGCATTCTCCAGGCAATTCCTCTACAGACTATGCTGTACTCGCGCTGCGCGCACCAGTCGCCTTTGGCGCAATCGCTAGCGGCGCAATGACGCGCCGGCCGGCATATCTTTCACGGTCCCGGCGCTGGAGGATCCAATGGGCAACATCACCGGTGGAGAGCTGGTTGCGCGCTGTCTCGCCAACGAGAACGTGAAATTCGTCTTCGGGCTGCCGAGTCCCGAGGTGGACCCTCTGCTCGCCAAGCTCGAGCAGTACGGAATTCGCCACGTTCCAATCCGCCACGAGGCCGCAGCCGTCCACATGGCGGAAGGGTTGTACAAGACCACCGGCCAGACCGCCGCGGTGATTGCCAATCCCGGACCCGGCTCGGCGAACCTGCTCCCCGGGGTCATCACTGCGCGTCACGAGGGTGTCCCGGTGGTCGTAATCACAACCCAGCACCGGCTGGGAGTCGTGTACCCGTCCCCGCCATCGACGTTCCAGGGCCAGGACCAGCTCGACGTCTTCAGGCCGACGGTCAAATGGAGCGCGCCGATCCTGCTCTGGGATCGAATCCCGGAAGTCTTTCGCCTTGCCTTTCGCGAGATGTGGACCGGGCGGCCGGGACCGGTGCATTTGGAATTTCTCGCGCCCCTGATGTACGCGACGGGCGATGAGGCAAGCGTCAAGGTGATGCCGCCGTCGAGCTATCGCGCGATTGCGGGCCCGCAGCCGTCGGAGGCGCAACTCGCGCAGGCTGCCGAATTGCTCACCCGCGCGCAGCACCCGGTGGTGATTTCAGGTGCGGGAGTGGACCGCGGGAACGCCAATGCGGCGCTGCTGCGGGTCGTCGAGCTGCTCAATTGCCCGGTGATGGCGACGATGGCAGGGCGCTCGTCGGTCCCGCTCGATCATCCCAATTCGCTTTACGGCTATGGCCCCGGCGCGGATGCGGCCCGCCAGGAGTCCGATGTGATCCTCGCGGTGGCGACGAGGCTTGGCAACCTGGAAGTGCCCTACGACAAATACTGGGGCGACCCGGCACGGCAGAAGCTCATCCAGATCGACATCGATCCGCGAAACGTGGGCGTCACCCGGCCGCTCACGCTCGCAATCATCTCGGATGCGAACGCCGCCCTCGAGGGGCTTGCGCGCGTGCTCGCATCCAAGGGGGCTCGCGCGAAGGACGGCAAAGACCTGGCGCGATATCGCGAGATGGAGCGGCACTGGAAGGAGGAGCACACCGCCGCGGCCGCGAGTTGGCGCGGCCCCGGCATCCATCCGGCCCACGCGATGCAGGCTGTGGGCCGGGTCTTCGGACGCGACAGTGTGTACGTCACCGACGGAGGCAACACGTCGCTGTGGGCGCACTTCTGCCTGCCGGCGACTGAGCCGCGCTCCTATCACAACATCCTGGAGCTTGGGATGCTCGGCACGGGAATCCCGTCCGCGATCGGTGCGAAGCTCGGCGATCCCTCGCGCGAAGTGGTATGCGTCAGCGGCGACGGCGCCGCGGGCTTCAACTTCATGGAGATGCAGTCGGCGGCGCGCGAACGGTTGAAGATCGTCACCGTCGTGTTTGCCGAGGGCTCATGGACGATGGAGGAGCCTAACGAGCGGATCCAGTTCGGCCGCACGTTCGGCACCGAGATGGGAGTGGTGCGATGGGATCGCGCGGGCGAGGGGCTGGGCTGCGAGCCGTTTTACGCCGAGCGCCCCGACGAGGTCGAACCCGCGCTCCAACGCGCTCGCGCGGCCAAGGGTCCGGCGGTCGTATGCCTGCGGACCGATCGCGACGCGAATCTCACGATTCCGTTCGACCTGATGCGCAGGTTCGGCGAGGTTTACCAGGGTCCGATCGGGCGCTAGCGCGCGACCCGCGCGCTGTTCGTGCGTGGCAGGCTGTGATTTTCGAGCAGCCTGCTAGAGGTAGCCGAGCTGCCGCGCGCCGCGCTCCAGTTCGGCGCGGAAGGCGGGATGTGCGATCGAAATTAGCGCCTCGGCGCGCTGGGCGGTCGATTTGCCGCGCAGGTTCGCGACTCCGTACTCGGTCACCACGTACTGAACGTCGGCGCGCGGGTCGGTCGCCGGCCCTTCAATCTTCGGTACGATCCGCGACACCGTCCCGCCCATTGCGGTTGAGGGAGAAGTGAGAATGGACTTGCCGCCGTTCGATGCCTGCGCGCCGCGCACGAAATCGAGCTGGCCTCCGGGCGCGCTGTATTGGCGCCCGCCGACCGCCTCGGCATTGATCTCGCCGTCGAGGCCGACCTCGAGGAACGCGTTGATCGAGATGACTCGGTCGTTCTGGGCGATCACGAACGGATCGTTGACGTAATCGACCGGATACAACTCCATGCTGGAGTTGTCATTGAGGA
>Ga0187770_10000031_pt1 | contig 63352 bp, 46 predicted proteins | sample 0116_SJ02_MP02_2_FD_133154 | JGI IMG/M metagenome (GOLD analysis project Ga0187770, IMG submission 133154) | Tropical peat soil microbial communities from peatlands in Department of Meta, Colombia - 0116_SJ02_MP02_20_MG | ecosystem: Environmental > Terrestrial > Soil > Wetlands > Peat | place...
AGCAGGTTCGCAAACAGCCAGAGGCTCGCAAATTTAAGCATCTCGGCCCCGTGCAGGTTCAGGCCGTGCACGCGGTAGCCGCCGGCAAGAAATATCAGCAGGATGATCGCCGACGGCATCAGCAAACCCCAGACTGCGCCGACCCAGAACAGGCGGCCGAACAGATCGCGCAGGCGCGGGATGCCGTAAACCGTAAGCGGCCGATGCTCGAAGCGCGCCATGATGGCGGTCGCGATCATCGACACCAGCAACGTGCCGCCTTCGCTGATGATCAGGTCCATGGCATTCAAGCCGTGATAGTCCGGCAGGTTCGCGTGTTCCAGCAGAAATCTGAGACCGCGGCCGAGCCCGAAGAACAAGACAATGAAAATGAGCAGCCGCCAGCCCGAACGCAATTCCCTGCTGTTACGGAAGATTTTGCGTATGCCCATAGTCCTCCTTGGGGCTGAGTACGTAGATGCAAGCATGCCGGTTCCGGTTTTGTCCGGTCATGCTGTTGCGCCAAGCCTCGCTGGTCTCCAGGCGGTTGCGCGTTGCCCCAGCATACTAGTACGCTTCCAGATTCATGCTTTCTTCTTCTCTCGACATTCTGGCCATCGCGGCCCACCGCGACGACGTGGAGCAGACCTGCGGCGGCACGCTGCTGAAAGCGGCTCAGCGCGGGCAGCATACCGGCATTCTCGATCTGACGCAGGGAGAAATGGGCACCCGCGGCACCGCCGAAGATCGCGCCCGCGAGGCCGACGACGCTGCCAAGGTTCTTGGCGTCACCTGGCGGCGGGCGCTCGATATTCCTGACGGACGCGTCGAGAACACGTGGGAGAATCGGCTGAAGGTGGCCAGCGTCATTCGTGAAACGCGGCCGCAAGTCGTGATTCTGCCCTACTGGAAGGGCCGTCATCCGGATCACTATGCCGCGTCGGTGTTGGGATATGAGGCTTGCTTTCTGGCGGGGCTGGCGAAGCTAGGGGTCGGGGACCAGGGGTCAGGGGCCAGCAACGCAGAACCACTTCCTCCGCATCGCCCCTTCAAAATCGTCTATGCCACGCTGTACTACGACATTCGTCCGACTTTCGTCGTGGACATCAGCGAGCAGTTTGAAGCGAAGTTTGCCTCTATCCTGGCGTACAAATCGCAGTTCAGCGATCAGGACGCGGGCAAAGACCTGTTCCCTGCCCGTGATGAAATCCGATCGCGCGTGGAAGCGATGGCTCGTTTCTACGGCATGCTCGGCGGAGTGAGCTTCGCCGAACCATTTCTGCAGAAGGAAGTCGGTCTGGTTGACGATCTGCTGGCGCTGCCCGTCAAATCCATATAAAGTAGATAGACTATCTCGTAATCAAGGAGAATTCGCATCATGCCCCGCTTTTTCTTGACCTTCGTTGCAGCGCTCGCACTCGCCGCTTCGGCTGCGGCCCAAGCCGGAACCTGGAAAATTGATCCCAATCATTCATCCGCGCAGTTTTCCGTGCGGCATCTTGGCGTGTCGACGGTGCGAGGTGCATTTACCAAAGTATCGGGCTCGGCGGTCTACGATCCGGCCGATCCGAGTAAGGCCTCGGTAGACGTGAGCATCGAGGCGAGTTCCGTCGACACGCGGGTGGAAATGCGCGACAACGATCTGCGCAGTCCGCGTTTTCTGGACGCGCAGAAGTACCCCGCCATCACCTTTCACTCCAGGCAGGTGAAGGCGGCAGGCGGCGGAAAGTTGCAGATTACCGGAGATCTGACCATCAAAGGCGTGACTAAAGAGGTCGTGCTCGATGTGGACGGTCCTACGCCGGCAATCAAGGACCCATGGGGCAACCAGCGTATCGGGGCTTCGGCCACGACAAAAATCAATCGCAACGATTTTGGGGTGAGCGGGCTCTCTGGCGTCGTGGGCGACGACATTAACATCACCCTCGACACCGAGTTGATCCAACCGCAGGCGAAGTAGCGGTGCTACCCGGCGCGAATTCTCATTCGCTGAATTTACCTTGCAGGAGCGTCACTTCTTTAGCGCTACGGCGAGCCCGTCGCGGATGGGCAGGATTGTCGTGTAAAACTCCGGTGTGTCGTAAACCTTGCGGTTGAATTCGAGGATGGCTTTTGTGCGTGCGTCGGTGGGATTCTTCTCGGCGACGCGCCCGCTCCACAGAACGTTGTCCGTAATGAAAAGCCCACCCTTTCTCAGGCGGGGCGCGGCCATCCGCAGCACGCGCGGGTAGTCTTCCTTGTCTACGTCGTTGAAAATGACGTCGAACTCCTGCTTTTGCTCAGACAAGAATTCCAGCGCGTCACCGATGTGAATCTGGATGCGGTCGGCGACTCCTGCGCGCGCGAAGTAGCCGCGGGCCCGCTCGGCGTTTTTCTTGTCGCTGTCGGTGTAAAACACACGGCCCTTTTCGCCCGCGGCCTGCGCCCACCAGATCGTGGAATAGCCGATGGCCGAGCCTAATTCGAAGACGGTGCGCGCTTGGATCAGCATCGCGAGCTGCTGCAAAACGCGCGCCACAGCCGGACCCACGATCGGAATTTTGTGCTCCGTCGCGTAGTCCTCCATTTCCGCGAGTACTTGGTCGCGCCTGGGCAACATGGAGTAGAGGTAGTCGTCGACCGGGCCGGAGGTGGTGAAGTCGTAATGCCGCCAGCTGGCTCTGTCGGTTTTTTTCTGGGTCACACGAGTCCTTTCACAAAGCTGTGGCTCAATTCACCCGATGGTAACGCCAGGCTTCATCTCGAACACCTGAACCTGGGGCGCGAGCTTCTGCAACTCGGCAGGGCGTCCCGTCAGCACAGGGAAAGTTCCGAAGTGCATGGGAATCACAAATTGCGGTCCCAGCAGATTGCAGGCGTAAGCGGCCTCGCGCGGGCCCATCGTGTAGTGATCGCCCATCGGAAGCATGGCGATCTGCGGCGCGTAAAGATCGCGAATGATCGCCATGTCCCCGAAGACATTGGTGTCGCCGGCGTGATAGACCTTCACTCCATTCGCGAAGCGGATCACGTAGCCGCAGGCTTCGCCACCGTAAATCAGTTCATCGCCATCCTGAATGCCGCAGGAGTGATCGGCGTGCACCATGGTGACCTGGATGTCGCCGATAGTCTGCGTGCCGCCCTTGTTCATTTCGGCGACCTGTTTGGCGCCCTTTTTTCCCAGCCACCGCGCCAACTCCGGGATGCCGACCACCACAGGATTGTGCTGCTTGCAGATTTCGACGGCGTCGCCGATGTGGTCCCCGTGTCCGTGCGTGCACAGGAGAACGTCGACCTTCTTTACTTTCTTGTCGGCCTCCGGGCACATGGGATTGCCCATGATCCAGGGATCAACGATGACGGTTTTCCCGCCCGGAGTCTCGATCCGGAAAGTCGCGTGCCCCAGCCAGGTGAGTTTGATGCCTTTGAGATCCATGACGTCCTCGGTCAGCCCTGAATGCTTCTTCCAGCAATGACCCCGCTAGTTTAATATGAATCGCCATGACAGACCTCAAGGTGCTGATTTCGCGGGAAGAAATCGCCAAACGCGTGAGCGAAATGGGCGCGCAAATCACGCGTGACTTCAAGGGACAGTCGATCATCTTCGTCGGAGTGCTCAAGGGCGCAGCTATTTTCCTGTCGGACCTCGCCCGCAACGTCAAGCTCGATGCGACGTTCGACTTCATCGGCGTCTCGAGCTACGGCAACCGTCCCAGCCCGCAAAAAGAATTGAAAGACGGATGGGACTCGACCGGCGAAGTGAAGCTCACGAAAGACGTGGATCAGTCGATGCAGGACAAAAACGTGATCGTGGTCGAAGACATTCTCGACACCGGTCTCACGCTGACTTATCTGAAAAAAGTTCTGGTTGCGCATCAGCCGCGGACGCTGAAGATCGCAGCCTTGCTCGACAAGCCGTCGCGGCGCAAGCTGCCGCTGGAAGGCGATTACGTCGGTTTCAAGATTCCCGACGAGTTTGTAGTCGGCTACGGACTCGATTACGCAGAGAAGTATCGCAACCTGCCCGACATTTGCGTCGTGCCGCGCCAGTAGCGCCGCTAGAAAAGCCGTTACGAGCTTGAAGCTGCAGATACGACACCGCAGTCGGCACGAACGCGGCTGCTATCATACGGACCATGGGTTCTGTGCTCACCAAACCGGATCGGCCGGTCGAGTCGTTGCTGCTCGACGTTGCCGACGTGTTGGCCACGTCGCTCGATCTGGATACGACCGTGCGCCGCGTGGCCGAAGTCGTGCGCAAGGTCATTGACTACGAAATCTTCGCGATCCTTTTGCTCAATGAAAAAACGCAGGAGCTGCGCTCTCGTTTTCAGGTGGGCTACCCGCCGGAATTCGCCGAGCGCGGCCGCGTCAAGGTTGGGGAAGGCGTGGTTGGACAGGCAGCACAGCTGCGGCAGGCGGTGCTGATTGATGATGTGACCAAAGACCCGCGCTACATTGAGGCCGTGCCTAACGTGCACTCCGAGCTTGCTGTTCCGCTGATTACCAAGAATCGCGTGATTGGAGTGATCGACATCGAGGCGCGCGAGCCGGGTTATTTCACCGAAGAACACCGCCGGGTGCTGACTCTGGTGGCGTCGCGCATGGCGGCGGGAATTGAGAACGCGCAGCTCTATACACGCACCACCAAGCAGGCGCGCATTCTTCTGCTCTTGAACGAGATTGCGCGCGAGCTGACCTCGATTCTGAACCTGGACGAACTGCTCGGCCGGATCGCCGAACTGGTGCGGCGTCTGATCGACTACCAGATGTTCAGCATTCTGCTCGTCGACCCTACAGGCGAAAAGCTGCAGCACCGCTTCTCCCTCCGCTTTCACGAGAACATTCACCTGAAACACGAGATTCCGATCGGCCGTGGCCTGGTGGGCGCCGCTGCGGAAAGTCAGCAAGCGGTGCTGGTCCCGGACGTGAAGAAAGACTCGCGCTACATCGAGACCAATCCTGAGACACGGTCCGAACTCGCCGTGCCTCTGATCTACAAGAGCAAAGCCATTGGCGTCCTCGATCTGGAGCACACGCGGCGCGGATTTTTCACCGAAGAGCACCAGCGAATGATGATGACGCTGGCGGCGCAAATCGCAATCGCCATTGAGAACGCGAGGCTGTACGAGGAGATCGAACGGCAGGAGCGGCGGCTGGAGCGGGATCTGTCGCTGGCCCGGGAGTTACAGGGGCAGTTGCTGCCGCAGTCGCGCCCGAAGTTGGCGAACCTGGAGGTCGCGGCGAAATTCGTTCCTGCACGCACGATCGGCGGCGACTTGTACGATTTTATTCCTTATTCGCTCTCCCGCCTCGGTATTGTAATCGGCGACGTGAGCGGGAAGGGCGCGCCCGCAGCCATCTACGCGGCGTTGGTAAGCGGCATCCTGCGCTCGCATGCTCCCATCGAACCGAGTCCTGCGGAAATGCTGTCGGCGGTGAATCTTTCGCTCGCCGAGCGCCGCATCGAAGCGCAGTTTGTGTCGTTGATCTACGCGGTGTGGGACGATGAACACCGCACCCTGACGGTCGCGAACTCGGGCCTTCCCCGCCCTGTTTATGTCCATGACGGCACGAATGAAGCAATCGAAGCCATTGGCTTGCCCCTCGGCCTGTTTGACGAAACGGACTACGACGAATTCAAGTTCCGCATGAAGCCAGGGGAGATGTTTGTGTTCTTCAGCGACGGCATTCTTGACGCGCGCAACCGCAAAGGCGAACTCTTCGGCAGGCACCGAACCGAGCAGATCATCAGCGAATGCACTGGCAAACCCGTGGATTATCTCGTGGATTCCATCTTCAAGACGGTCGCCGAGCACTCGGCTGGCGTGGAAACCTTCGACGATCAAACCGTAGTGGCTATCCGGGTGAAGCCGACCTCTTCCGAAAAATCGGCTTCTCCCCAGAAGAAGAAATGATTCCTCGACGGCAGACACCATCTGCGGGGCGTCCTCCCGGATTTGTCTATCGCCCGACCAAGCGCGGCAGTTCAAGACCGGATGAGCAATTCCTTCTCTCTTGCGAGGAAGCTGCCCTGCCCAGGCTGGCCGAGCGATATGGCACGCCGCTGTATGTTTACTCCGCCGCCACGGTCCGGCAGCGGTATGAGGCATTTGACGCGGCCTTTCGCGGCATTCTGCACACCATCTGTTATTCGGTCAAGGCAAACTCCAATCTCAGCATTCTGCGGCTGCTGGCTAAACAGGGCTGCGGCTTCGACGTCGTCTCGGGGGGCGAACTGGAGCGCGTTTTGGCCGCCGACCGAAGAGCAGCGAAGAAAGTCGTGTTCTCCGGTGTGGGTAAGACGCAGGAAGAACTGACCGCGGCGTTGAAGGCGGGCATTTTGCTCTTCAACGTGGAGAGCGAGTCGGAACTGTCGGCGCTAGCGGACTGCGCCGGCCGGCTGCGCAGAACAGCTCCTGTGGCATTGCGAGTCAATCCCGATGTGGCGGCGAAAACTCATCCCTACATCTCGACCGGCCTGCACAAGCACAAGTTCGGCGTGCCTATTGGCGATGCGCGCGCACTGTACGCCAAGGCTTCGGGCGCGCGCTACCTCAAAGTCTGCGGCGTGAGCGTGCACATCGGCTCGCAGATCACCGACGTTTCGGCCTTTGGTGAGGCTTTGGCGCGCGTTGCCCAATTGGTTCGTGAACTGCGCAGCGACGGCCATCGAATCAATTACGTCGATGCCGGCGGCGGGCTGGGGATTGCGTATGAAAATCCGGGTGGCGACTTTTCCGATTACGTCGCAGGTTATGCGCGTGCGCTGACCACGCCGCTGCAAGGACTCGATGTCCGCCTGCTGCTCGAGCCGGGGCGCTCCATCGTAGGACCGGCAGGCCTTTTGCTCACGTCGGTGATTTATCGCAAAAAGAATGACGGCAAGCGATTCCTGGTAGTGGACGCGGCCATGAATGACCTGATCCGGCCGGCGCTGTACGGGGCTTACCACGAGATTGTTCCCGTTGTGCGGCCTTCTGGCGGCGCGGAGAAATCTGAAGTCGTGGACGTCGTCGGCCCGGTTTGTGAAACTGGAGACTTCTTCGCCCGTGATCGCGAACTGCCCGAAATGCAAGAGGGCGATCTGCTGGCAATCCTCGACGCCGGTGCGTATGGAATGGTGTTGGCGTCAAACTACAACACACGACCCAGGCCGGGCGAAGTGCTGGTCAAAGGAAAATCCGCCAAGGTCATTCGGCGGCGAGAAAAGATGCCCGATCTGCTGCGGCTGGAAAAATGAAATCCCACCCTAGCTGCAAAGAACGCAGCTGGGATGGGGCACCCTCTTCTCGTTTCGGGTCCGCCGCTTTTGCCTCAGCTCTCCCTTTCTCCCCACTTCAACTTCGTGCGCAGCGCCTGGAAGAAATCCGATCCCGAGCGGAACAGCGTGACTTGATGCTCGGAGCGGCGGCAGCGCACGCGGTCGCCATCGCGCAGGTCGAGGCCGGGCTGGCCGTCGAGGCTGAGGTAAGCAACTTCTTCTTCGCTGCGCAACAGGATCTCAATTTCCACCGAATCTGGCACGACCAGCGGGCGATGCGTCAGTGAATGCGGTGCGACCGGCGTGATGACGATGGCATGGACTGTCGGCATCAAAACGGGACCGCCAGCAGACAGAGAGTATGCCGTCGAGCCGGTCGGCGTGGCCACGATCATGCCATCGGCGCGATAGCTGGCCACAAAAGTTTTGTCGATGTACAGTTCGTAGGTATTCAGGCGCGCCAGGGTGGTCTTGTTAACGACTGCGTCGTTAAAGACCAGGTAGCTGCCGCGAACGGAGTCGGCGCGGAGCAATTCGCACTGCATGAGCGTACGACGCTCGATGGGAGCTTGCCCCTGCGCGATGGCGTCCAGCACTTGATACAACGACTGCGGCGAGACCTCGGTCAGAAAACCCAGCGAACCCAAATTGACGCCGAGTAGCGGCACGTCGATGGCCGCAGTAACCCGTGCAGCTGAGAGCAACGTACCATCGCCTCCGAGGACAACGACCAGATCGAGTGCCCGCGATGCCATTTGCGTCCGGGGCACGACTTCCGCCGTGGTCGTGTACTTGGCCGTCTCCGCATCGATGATGACGTGATAGCCGTGTTCGGCAAGCCATTGCAACAATCCGGGAAGGATCTGTGCGACCTCGGGACGGTCCGGCCGCGAAATGATGGCTGCGGTTTTAGGGGAAGGTTGCGGGCTGGCCATGGTCGAAGTAGAGATTGTACAGAATCCGGGTGCTCGCCACAGAGGACACAGAGGAACGCAGGCGCCTAAAACACTCCGAACAGAAGAAATTCGCGGTTGCCTTCGGCGCCGAGGATGGGCGAGTCGGTCACGGCCGTCTGCGTCGCGCCGAGATTCATGAGCGCGGCCCGGACTCTCTCCACTGCAGCCCTTTGGGCAGCCTGGTCATGCACGATGCCGCCTTTGCCCACCTGCTCCCTGCCTGCTTCGAATTGCGGCTTCACCAGGACGACGACTTGCCCTCCCTTGCGCTTATCGGTCGTTTCTGGAAACGCAGCGGCAATGACCGCCGGTAATACCAGAGTTGCCGAGATGAACGAGACATCCATCGCGACGAAATCGACCCTCTCGCCAACAGCCGCGCACGTCAGGTAGCGGGCGTTCGTTTTCTCAAGCAGGCGCACGCGGGGGTCCCGGCGCAGTTTGAAATCCATCTGTCCATAGCCGGTATCGACCGCGACGACGCGCAGGGCCCCATGGTGCAGCAGGCAATCCGTAAAACCGCCGGTGGATGCGCCCACATCGAGGCAAATCCTGCCTTTCACGCCGATCTTCCAATGATCGAGCGCCCGTTCCAGTTTCAGTCCGCCGCGGCTTACATACCTGAGATCTTCCCCGAGGAGGCGAATTTCACTCTCGGGCGCAACCTGCGCGCCAGATTTTTCCAGCTTTTGCTCGTCCACCAGGACTTTGCCGGCGAGAATCAGCGCCTGTGCGCGCTCGCGCGAAGCAGCCAGACCGCGATCCACCAGAAGTTTGTCGAGCCGAGTTTTTGTTGCACGTGCCGTCATTGGACTAGCATTTATTCGAACGGGCGCGTGAAAGTTACTCGCGGGTTCTACCCGAAAAGTGCCAGCACCCGGTGCAGTGCAAAGTGTTGAAGCATCTCTCAGAGAATCACTTACGGAGATACTGTGCCTGTTTTCCACAGAATTTTCCACTGAAGTGTTGAAAACCTTCGCAAGCTTGCGTGGAAATGCAGCATCCGCACCCGACAAGAAAAAGCCGCCTCAGCCGGAGGCGGCGTTACTTCTTGGCAGCGGCGAAATGAAATTATCCCGCGACTTCTTCCAGAAGTTTCTGGTCGATGTCGAAGTTGGCGTGAACGTTCTGCACGTCGTCGTGCTCTTCGAGCGCTTCCATCAGCCGGATCATGGTGCCGGCCGCTTGCCCCTCCAGCTTGATGTAGTTCTGCGGAATGTAAGCAACGCTCGAAGAGGCGGGCGTAATGCCCGCTTTCTTCACGGCTTCGAGAACGCCTTCATACGAATGGGGTGCGGTCAGAATTTCCCAGTTGTCGCCGTCATCGTTTAGATCCTCGCCGCCCGACTCGAGCACAATGTTCATCAAGTCGTCTTCTTTGGCCGCAGATTTCGGAACGATGATGTCGCCCTTCTTGTGGAACATCCACGAGACAGCGCCGGCTTCGGCCATGTTGCCGCCGTTCTTGGTAAAGACGTGGCGGATTTCGCTGACGGTACGGTTGCGATTGTCGGTGTTGATGTCGAGCAGGATGGCGACGCCGCCGGGACCGTAGCCCTCGAGCGTGAATTCTTCGTACGTGGCGCCGGGCAGTTCGCCCGTGCCGCGCTGAATGGCCCGCTTGATGTTGTCCGCAGGCATGTTCTCGGCCTTGGCGGCAGTGATGGCGGTGCGGAGCCGCGGGTTGGAGTCGGGATCACCGCCGCCGTTCTTGGCGGCGATGCTGATTTCCTTAATAAGGCGGGTAAAAATCTTGCCGCGCTTGGCGTCGAGCGCGCCCTTCTTGTGCTTGATTGTGGCCCATTTGGAATGGCCGGACATAGTTCGACCTCGTGTTTAAGTATCTCGCTTGAAAGAGCTTTGTTTGGCGCAGGATTCGCCTTCAGAGGAGATCACAGCCTTGCCTCAGTAAAGCATGCCTCGGTCTGCTGCGCAGGCGAACACAGATTATAGCATGGCGATCCGGCCGCGCATTGAGCGCGGGGACGGGTAGTGGGCGGTTTTGCGCAAAACAGCCCACGACCCGGGGACGACCACCCCGCGAAACACAGAACAACGACGACTGCTTCTGATAACCAATTCGGCAACCGGCACGAGTTGCCGCCTCCTATAACCCTCTGGCGGTATTGACTCCGCCCGCCTTCGCCCCTAACATGCCGTGCAAGGCGCGCCCGGGGTTATGGTGAATACTGGCCAGTTGGTGGGGCATTATCGGGTCCTCGAAAAAATCGGGGCCGGAGGCATGGGCGAAGTCTACCGCGCACGCGACGAGAGACTCGGCCGCGAGGTCGCGCTGAAACTGATCCGGCCTGCATCCAGCGACAACCCCGACCATCTGCGCCGTTTCGAGCAGGAAGCGCGTGCCGCTGCTGCTCTCAACCATCCCAACATCCTCGCCATTTATGACGTGGGCTTCGAAGGCACGACGCCCTACATCGTCTCGGAACTGCTCGAAGGCAAAACTCTGCGCCAGCGCCTCGAGGAAGGTGCGATTCCCCTACGTGAGGCCACCGATTACGCTCTGCAGATCGCTCACGGACTCACCGCCGCCCACGACCGTCACGTGGTTCACCGCGATCTGAAGCCGGAGAATCTCTTCCTGACCAGCGAAGGCCGGGTCAAGATTCTGGATTTCGGCGTAGCGAAGCTACAGGCTCCGGTGGAAAACGACGGCGCAATCCAGAACATGCCCACTGTGACCCGGAGTGGCACCGTGATCGGCACGGTCGCGTACATGTCGCCGGAGCAACTGCGCAGCCGGCCGGTCGACCATCGCAGCGACATTTTCGGCTTGGGTGCGATTCTCTACGAAATGCTGACCGGCTGCCGCGCCTTCCACGGCGAGACGGAAGTCGACACCATGACCGCTGTGTTGCGCGAAGAGCCGCCGGACTCCAACCTGGATCAGGCTTCGATCCCACCAGCTTACAAGGACATCATCAAGCATTGCCTGGAGAAGGAACCCGAGAACCGGTTCCAGTCCGCGCGGGATCTGGCTTTCGCGCTGCAAACTCTCTCCGGTTCGTCGAGCGCCAGAACACCGCTCGTGCCGCCTGGCGCGCAGCGAACTTCCCGTGTGCTGCCGTGGGTTGTTGCAGGAGTATTGGCGTTGGCCGTTTTGCTGCTGATGCTTCTTCAACTGCGACCGCCGCCCCCTCCCGTTTCGTATCAGCGTCTCACGTTCGAGGCGGGAACCGTGTATTCCGCTCGCTTTGCCCGCGACGGCCAATCTATTGTCTACAGCGCCGCCTGGAACGGTGGGCCGGTGCAACTGTTTTCGACGGTCGGGAACTCTGCGCTCGCGCAGCCACTCAGTTTGGGTGACGCGAACCTGCTGGCGATTTCGCCCGCCAGCGAGTTGGCGGTCGTATTGCACGGGACGCATACCGGTCAGCTCGAAACGGCCGGTGGCATGCTGGCGGTGGCGCCACTGGCGGGAGGATCCCCGCGCGAGGTGCTGTCCGATGTTCGCTGGGCGGATTGGGATCCGGCGGGCAAGTTAGCCGTCGTGCTCTACGCGGACGGGCACAGTCGTCTGGAGTACCCCATCGGTAATGTGCTCTATCAGAGCGCAGGGTGGATCAGCAATATCCGCTTTTCGCCCCAGGGTGATCAGATCGCCTTCCTCGATCACCCTGCGCGGTGGGACGATCGTGGCGCGGTTCACGTCTCGGATATATCGGGCCATACTCGGATTCTCACGCCGCAATGGGAGTCGGTGGAGGGATTGGCGTGGAGTAGAGAGGGGAAGGAAATCTGGTTCAGTGCTGCCAACAAGGGTCTGAATTTGAGCTTGATGGCGGTGACGCTTTTGGGCAGGACACGCACCCTGCTCGAACTGCCTACGGCTGTGACGTTGCAGGATGTAAGCTCCGATGGCCGCGTGTTGATGACATTAAATTCCCGGCGCGTAGCCATGGGCGCAGGCATCGTCGGCAGCAAAGAAGACGTCGACCTGTCGTGGCACGACTGGAGCGTTGCCAAGGATATTTCGGCGGATGGTCAGTTCCTGATCTTCGAGGACGCGAGCGAGGCAGCGGGCGCGAACTACGCCGTCGCGTTGCGCAGATTCGATGGCTCGCTGCCTGTTCGTCTCGGACCGGGCAGCGCTGGAGGAATCTCGCCGGACGGGAAATGGGCCGTCTCCTTATCAACGGGCAATCCGGAGCGTCTGTCTTTACTGCCAATCGGCGCCGGCCAGCCTCGTCCGATCAACGTGAGCGGTCTGGAGCACATCCACAACGGGTGGGCGCGCTTTCTTGAGGACGGAAAGAGCATCACCGCTAATGGTAATGAGCCTGGCCATGGACAACGATGCTATGTATTGGATTTGGGCGGCGCCAAACCCAGAGCGGTAACTCCGGAAGGTGTTTCCTGTGGACCCGCCTCTCCTGACATGCGCCTCGTGGTGGGCACGGGGCCGGACTACACGGTAGGGCTTTACCCGCTCGCAGGTGGCGAGCCGCGATCGATTCCCGGACTCGGAGCGGGCTTCCAGCCGGTGCGATTCTCCCAAGACAGTTCGACGCTTTACGGCTATCGTCCCGGCGAACTCCCCGGCAAGATCTACAAAATCAACATCGCCACGGGTGAGCAGACCGTTGTGCGGGAGTTACGGCCGGGTGTGCCGGCAGGCGTGATTAGCGTGGCGCCCGTGGTCGTGAGCCGCGATGGGCGGCGTTTTGCTTATAGCTATAACCAGACCTTGTCCGTTCTCTATCTCATGTCTGGCCTGGAGTAACCCGCGTACCTTCCTCAGTCGAGCGATCCTGTGAAATCTTCGGTTACATAATGGAAGAAGATCGAGGTTGAAGTTCGTCCCTCTCCCAGCCGGTCACGATAATGCGGTAATCGAACGCCGCGGTAGGCGACTCCGTCTCCCAGCGCCTGGTAGACGGCCACCGTGCCGCGGTTCGTGTCCAGTCGAATGGGCCACGGAGTTTCGAGCGCGGGCTCAGGAGAAAAATCCAGGCACAGTGTAATGCTGAAGTCGCATTGCTCGCGGTCCGTGTGCTTCTTGAGTTCCGCCCCACTCTTGTACGATGCCATGTAGACATATGACGGCTTGAGCGGTTCACCGGCCAGGGCGCTGAGCACCGGCGTGAGCGAGTGGTGAAAGAAGCGCGCTACCGGTTCGTTATACGCGACGTATCGCTTGGAGCTTTGATGATCGCCAAGCGGGATCGCCCCGGTGCGGATCCGATATCGGTAATACCGCCGCAACGCAGCGACATGAAAGGGATGAATCAGGCTGCGGAGCGGAGCGTAGCCCGCGTCGCGAAATAGCGGGCCCCATTTTCCTATCGTTTCCTCCAATTGGCGACAACCAAGCGCAGCATGATTCTCGGGCACTAAAATCGTCGCGCCCGATAACAACATCCGTGCATCATCGTCCAGATTCGGTGGAGCGGGTTCATCCTGCCTGAGACTTCGCACTACAGCATCTAACCGCGGCCCGATCCAGAAAGGCAGCAACGCCGAAGTTGCCGCATCTCGGACCCAGGCAACGGTTCCCTGCCGCGCAAATCCGCGAACCAGCTTTTCTTCCTCTACTAACTGGTCGGGTAATTTCGTGCCGGGGAAAAAAATGCAATCGGGATTCAGAAACAGACGCTGCGACTCACCGTTTTGCCGGCGCAGGGCTCGGAGAGCGGGTTGCGGAATCAGGTGCAGTGGCAAATCATCGAGCAGGCAATAAAAACGATCGGGAGGAAATGTCGACCCAGAGTCTGCAGCAAGGCTCTGCTGCGACACTCCTCCCATCAGGTTTGTCATCCACTCCTGCCAGGCGGGATGGCCTTGCCACGGGTTGTTTAGTGACGAAGCCATCCATTTACGGTGAAGCGGCTGTCGGCGAAGAGCTGCGATGGGCACTTCACCGGCGTGATTTCATGCAGCAACTCGCAGGGGAAAAAGACGATCTGGTTCTGCTGCGGAACGATCGTCTGGCAGCTGCCTTCGCTGACGTAGTTGCCTGCTTCCAGGCGCGCATCATGAATGCGCAGCTCTCCCCCTTCGAACTGCCTCGGCTCGCTATGGAAAAAGTAGACGAACGTCAGGCGGCGCGAAGCAACGAGTTCATTGCCGCTGTCGCTGTGGCAGAGGAAAAAGTCGCCGTCATTGCTGGCGGTCATCTGCACCTCAGCGTCGGCGATGGCGAACTCCTCCATACCCAGTCTGTCAAGAACCTGCGGCAACACGGCTTTGACACGGTCGAGCATCAACTCCTGGTGTCGCCCCAGGTCCATCAAAACGCGGGAGCGGCGATGTTCGTAGTCGACCACCCCGCCCTCGTCTGTGGGAGAAACCACGGCGCTCGCGCGGAAGTCGGCTTCGTGCTGCAGCGCATAGGCCTTCAGTTCCTCGAGTTCCTGCGGGGCGAGGAATTCATCGAGAACCACGCACTTCGCCGGCAACACCGGCGGACGCTCGGCCACGGCCACACTCGTCTCCGAGACCGCGATGCTGCGCCTTTGGCTCGCTGGTGGCTGCGGCGCACCTGGAGCCGGTGGTTGCGGCGCCCTGGCAGGTGGCTGCGGCTGGTGCCGCGGCGAACTTGCCGGCGGTTGCGGCGCGCCGGGGGCAGGCGGTTGGGGAGCTCTCGGCGGTTGCGGCTGCCGCGGCAAGTGAGCGGGTGGCTGCGGCGCACCGGGGGCCGGTGGTTGCGGAGCCCGAGCATACACATCGGCCGTCCGGCCAGCGTCCGTCACAGAAAAAGCGCTGCTTTCCAATATGCGTTCCACAACGCTGGCGCCCAACACAGAGAATGCCCGTTGCGCGACCGCCTCCCCCACTGCGGAGGCAATCGCCGAGCGGACTGCTTCCTGTACTTCCGTGTTCTCTCCCGCTGCTGATCGAGCGTGCTGCAGCACAGCGCTGAGCAACGCCTGTTCCTGGGCGCTGAGAATTCGCTCATCTTGTATTAAGGTTTCGGAGAAGGAATCGAGAATCTGCTTCGCTGTCATCTGAGCACACGCCTCCCTGCGTGGGGTACGGCAAGTTCAAACTGGGGGCCCGTGCGACAGGGGAATTGCGAACGACGATATACCCAAAAGGCCTGTTAATAAAAAAATATTTTTGCCAGTGGGAAAGGAAACAACGAACTATCGGGCCGCCATCGCTCCGACCAAAGAGCAAAACACTTTCAGGCCATCAGTGCAGCCTAATTCCCTCTCGGCCGAGCGCTCGGGATGAGGCATCATGCCAACGACGTTGCCCCCAGGGCTGCAAATTCCAGCGATATTGTCCAACGAGCCGTTTGGGTTGGCGGAGGGGGAAATCTCGCCTGAAGGCAAACAGTAGCGAAACACCACGCGGTTCTCGCGCTGCAATGCGGCGAGGCTCGCTTCATCGCAGAAGTAGTTCCCCTCCATGTGGCCAATGGGAATGGTCAGCACCTCGCCCTTCGAACACGCATTGGTGAAAGGAGTCTCCGCGTTTTCCACGCGTACCTGCACCGGCTTGCAAACGTACTTAAGGCCGACGTTGCGCATGAGAGCGCCGGGCAAGAATCCGGATTCACAAAGAATCTGAAATCCATTGCAGATGCCAAGGACCAAACCGCCGCCATCGGCGAACTTGCGAACCGACTCCATGACCGGCGAAAACTTGGCAATCGCGCCCGTACGCAGGTAGTCGCCGTACGCGAAGCCGCCGGGAACGATCACCGCGTCACAACCCTCCAGGTCGTGCGATTCATGCCACAGAAACGTCACTGGCTGCTCGAGGACGTGCTGCACCGTCCAGTACGCATCGTGATCGCAGTTCGAACCCGGGAAAATGATGACGCCAAATTTCATCGCGTGCCCTCAGTTGGGGGATTTCTGCCTAGTCTAGCATGCAGCGTAAAGTCCCCATGCTCCCAAATACTACGGTAGCCGCGGATGGCAATGCGCCGCGTGACCGCTACCACGCCCCTTCCTTCCGCCCCCACCACCAGATCATCCCCACACCCGCTGTGGTTTGACTCTTCTTCAGCGAGCCTTGCGTGTCCGACAAGAACGATGGCTGGTTGGAAAAGTCGCGTCGCCACTCATAGCGCATCAGAAGACCATCCGCCACCTTGTAGTCGAAAGTGACGGTGTTCTCCTTCAACGCCTGGGTGAGGCCGCTATAGAGGCCTCCACGATCCGACATATACTCGGCGCGGCTTCCCAGCGCGAACTTTGAGGAGAATTGATACTGGATATATCCAGCTCCGCCATCCGTATGCGAGGGCGCCGACGATTCTCCGGGCGCCGCGTTCGCCCACAACCTCTGCAGAAAGTAATCGCCCTCCAGCGCAAAAACGAGCTTCGGTGTTGGCTGCCACGTGGCGTAACTGTCGAATATGTGGGTTTTCCCGTTGGGTGCGGGGGTGATCGCCGTAAAGCACAGCCCCGGCTGGACTGGAATGGGACCGCAATTCGTGGCGGGTGCGCGATCCGGATGCTCCTGGCCGAGATAATAGTTCATGGTCCAAGCGACCGCCTTCACAGGCTTAGCCACAAATCCGAACAGTTCGTCTTTAAATCCGTTTGTCGCTTCCACCTGATTCGTTCCATTCACGATCCAGTAATTCACGCTGAAGCGATCATTCACGGGAATATTAGCCCGCGCGCCCATGTGATAGAACGGCAGAAAATCGAACCAGAACGCGCGCGAGTAATTGATCTGGTCCTTGGTGTAATTGCCTTCAATGCCCAGAGAACTACTCCATTTGCCAAAATCGATATTGACACCTTTGCCGATCGGGGCAACATACGTACCGTACGCCTGGAAGATGTTGCGATAAATGTCCGGCCTCGGCTCGTTATTGGGATTTCCCTGCAGCGTGTCGGTAGCTTGTCCAAACTGCAGATCGAGACGCCCGCCCCAGCGGCGTCCGGCACTCACGTCGGGTGCATGTTCGAGAACTACGCTGGCTTGATTGAGGCTGAATTCATTGCTGAGGACGTCATAGGCCCGGAGCAGATTCACCCGGCCCACGGGATTGTTGAAGTTGTACTCGTAGTAGGTGTCGAGGCCAAGGTTGATCGTGGTGGCGTGTAGGAAATCGAGCTCCTTGCGATCGTCGGCACTCACCCCTGAGGTCAACGCAGAAGCCACTGTCGCCTTGGAGTCTTGCGGTGGATCCGCCTTCGAAGGCACATCCGTGCTCGCCGCCACAACGGTAGCATGGCCAGTTGCCGGTTGGAGCTGCCGCACAATTTGCTTGAGCTCGGCCACTTCGGCTTCCAGCTGCTGGACACGCTGCTGCAAATCTTCCACTGAGTCAGTTGGAGCGACTGCCGATTGTTGCGCCTGCCCGTGCACCAGGCACACAACGATCATCAATGAGCACGCGAGATGGGGCTTCATGCTTCATACCTTTCTCCCTCATGCTCGCTGGCGACTGCCAAAAAAGAAAGCTGAGGGACGGGAATCGTCCCCCAGCATACGCACTTTTTGCAATTAAGACTTCAGCAGAATTTCTTAGAACTTCACCAGGATGTCGAAATCAACGAAAGACTCGTCGCGGCGCAAATCGGGGAACCACACTCCGCCCTGCGTTGAACAGGCGGTCTGCGCGCCGGCCAGTGTCAGCGATCCCGACGTATTGCCATCGTTGCAGGCATAGAACTGCGGGTATCCGTTGTTGGTGTACGGCACACCGCCGGAGCCGGGCGGCGTAATCCCACCGTGTCCAGTCCAGTACGGTACGCTAGCATGCCGGTAGTCATACTCCCAGCGGAACGTAAGCCACTGCCTCGGCATGTAATCAAACGTGATCGAACTGTCCCATGCCTTGAACGGATCGCTGGGATTTTCCGAGAAATACGGCGAGCTAATCGACGCCGTCGGAGCAGTTTCACCATTGATGGGCGGAATCAGCACCAGATAGCGCCCCGGGTTGTTGATCTTGCCGCCGCCAATCGTGAGTGCATACTTGTCCTTCTTAAACCACGTACGGTCGTAGAGCATGAATCCGATGAAGCTCTGTTTGGGATTGATTCCCGCCCCAAAATAATCGCCGCCGATCGATTTCGCATCCCTGGTGTTGCCGTGACAGCCGACGCCTTGTATGTAGGCGCCTGCGGATGTGGTGGTGCTGGGACCGAATTCGCATCCCATGTCGCCCGTGAAGGTGAATGCCATTTTGTCGAGCGTCTTCTCGGGGTGGTCGTAGTACTTGATCTCGAGGCTGTCGTCGGTGTGGATTCGCTGCCGGTTTGGCGTGTACAAATCGTCATGTCCGAGGCCGTAGTTGTTGCTGATGATGTTCATCCAGGGGAACGGAGTGTACTTGATCTGCCCGCCCAGCCCCTTCCTGGTGTTGGCTGAGCCGTACGATTGCCAGCCGTTGATGATCCACGGCTCGATCTTCAAGTGTGGATTGGGGAAAATCTGGATGCGCAGTCCATTGAAGAACCACGGCGTGTTGGAGGAAACGTAGGACGGTTGATAGGCCCAGTTGTCGTAATTGTAGTAACTGAAAAGCCCGATGTACGACATGAAGATGCCGGCATCGATGTTCATGCCATCCAATACATTAATGTGGTAGCCGCCATACGCCTCCGCCAGGTAACGATACGCGGTGTCGAGATCCCACTGGCCCTTGGCCGGGCTGGGATCGTTGCGCGGCGTAGTTTCGGAATACATGCCAAACTGCGTCATCAGGCGCGCGCGGACGTTGTCGTAGTGAAAGTCGCCGCCCACACCGAGTTGCTCCAGCTGGATTTCGTTGGCACGAAACATTTCGCTCGACCCGCCGATGGAATTGTCGACCGGTTTATTGAAGTCGTAGTTGTACGTGATGTCGGCACGGATCTCAGGCGTGAAGAACTTTGAGTCGAATGCTGTGTCTTTGTTGCGCGGGTTGCCGTTCAGCCAGGTCCAGTCCCAGTCGGAAAAAGGCGCAATCTTCTCTTTCTTCGCAGCCTCGGACGGCTGGGCCACCAGAGACTCGGTCTGCGCCGGCTGCACTGCGGGTGCCGCAGTCGCAACCACCGGCGCAGGTGTTGGGGCTGGTGCTGCCGCAGGTGCCGGCGGTGGCGCGGTCCCTTTCGCCGAGGGCACGGCGACAACAGGCATTCCCGCGACCTCGTGCTCCCTCAGCTCTTTTTCGAGTTGCTCCACTCGCTTGGTCAGAGCTTCCAGCTGTTTCATGACATCAGGAGGGACAGTTTGGCCCGGGCTATTCGCATTTTGCCCGAAGAGCGGAGAGGTAATAAAAAGCGCGCCTATTAAAATGACTACCGCGCTTCTCGCCGACTTATGACTGCGTACTTGGGGATTCATCCGGAGATCTCCTTTGTACCTACGATTTGTTGCCGTCCATGCCGGTCGCAGGTTCAAGCCTTGATGGAAAAAACTCTGCAACGTGGACATTTAAGCGCGGGCGAGCGCCGCAGTTCTGTGATGCCAGCCACTAAACGCCGAGACAGACACGGACCCTGCGCAGACTGCTCCCGACGCAACTCCCATCATGTCGCCGGTACACCTGTCCTGGAAGGGGTCCGAATAAGATTTGATAACCCCACCCATAAGGGCGGGATCAAGAATTCATAAGGAATTCGCAAGGGAGCCGTTCGAAGTACTGCGGAGATTCCAATGAAGGCCCTGACGGCAGGAGCTCTTAGCAGCCCCAGTCGGCCGCGCCCGGCTTGGCGTAGTATTTGCGGTCGGGGACGGATCGATCGGGTGCAGCCGCCAATTCGAGGATCGCCAGCCGCGCGGCTGCCACCATCAATTTGCGCTCCTGCTCCGAGGCCCGTTCCCAGGAAGACCGCGCCTGCTCGCTGCCGTTGCCGCTGCAGCCGTGGGCCAGCGCCTCCTGATAGTGATGGAAAACTTTGGCCAGCCGTTCAGCCGAGACATCCTGAATCGTCGACATAATCCCTAGCCTTTCTCCCGTGAAGAATCACCCCACGTTCGGGCGCTTCACCACATTGGATATCGCATGGCGTAAGGATTGAATAAAGAGTCCATAGAATTGTTCGTAAGCCGTTGGACACAACTAACTTGAGTCCCGGGTGCGCGGGGATCAAAGATGACGCCGTGGCAAAGCATATCTGCAGGAAAGAGTGGCGGGAGGTCTTCGAGGCAGTGGGGTGGTCAGGGCGCGCGCTGACGAAATGGAGGCGCAACGGGATGCGCGCGCCCAAGCCCGAAAAACCGTTTCTACAAAAGGCCCTGGGACCGGAACCGCGTGACTGGGTCAACTACCGGCACGGGCTGCCTGCGAAATATCCAGCGGGCCACCGCAAACCCAATTGCCGCATAGCACAGATGCATCATTCGCATATACACCCCCCAATCGGCATCGGCTCGTGATCCTAGGGGAGGAACTACTTTCACTATCGGCACGATAGCAATGCGAAATTATCGGGACAAGGCACAAGCGTGCCATCAAAGTGGCACGGAAGTAATACGCAGGAACTTGCAAAGGTAACCCGGGAAAGCAAACCGATTGGCTGGGGCTTCGACCGGCCTCAAACGTCGAGGAAACGGGCTCTGTGGTCCGGGCTGGGGACAGGACATGTGTCGTAGCGCCCAAAGACGCGGTAGCGGTTCCGGGCAACCACGCTGTAGATCCAGTCTCGCATTGGGCGCGGCAAGGCCCCGAAAACCAGCCCGGCGAAACTCCAGAAGCTGCCCAACTGGCCAAGAATGAAGAGCGCGGCGTCCGATCGCGAGAGCAGGGATTCTGCAGCCTCGGCTTTTGGATCGTCGCTTGGGGGATCTGGGCGGGAGGCGTCGTTCAGGACGGCATGCTTCGGCACAGCACAGTCCGGAACAGTTTGGTTCAGCACGACGTAAAAGGTGTCGAGAGCGGCGGGATTCACGCCGTGGCTCGAGAGAATCTCTGCGGCGAAGGGGCTTTGCAGGGCGGCGAAACGAAAGACTTCGGCTCGGTCGTGTCGCACGATGAACCGCACCAGCCGGTTGCAGAGTCCGCAGCGGCCGTCGTAAAGGAGGATGGCCATAAGAAAAGATCGGCTGCACGTTTAGTTCGATCATATCCCAGAGGTCGTGGGATCCCGCCGGCAGCTTCCCGCGGAAGGGAGCGCGATTTTTTGTCTTGCGTATTGGAAGTATATCCATTAGTATACTAGACATTTAACGGTCCCCTCCCCCACAGAAACCCGCGCTGTTCCATGTGCCGGACCCTGCGCCGAAAGAGAGACTGAAATGACTTGTACCTTGGATGTACATCCTCTGAAATCGCGAGTCGGAGACTTCATCGCCGGCTTGAAGGCTTTGGAACGAGAACCAATCACTTCCGCGCAGGTGGTGGATTATGTGGCACACATGCAGCCTTCACCTGAGGCCCTGGCTCCCTACGTTCTATGGAATCGCGAGCGCTACGCGCGCAACCTGATTTATCGCGACGATCTCTTTGAAGTACTTGCCCTCTGCTGGCTGCCCGGCCAGCGAACGCCAATTCACTCGCACGATGGACAACTTGGATGGGTAACCGTAGTGCAGGGCGAGCTGGTCTGCCGCAATTATCGGTTCGTGCGGTCCCAAACGTTGAAGAAGAACTCTGCGACCGGCCAGAACCCCGTAAATGCCCGACGACCTGTGGAGGTGGAACTGCTTAACAGCACGAGCTGTCAGGCTGATGGAAGTGTTGCGGTCGTCGATCGGCGCCAGACTACCCACCAAATCGAGAATCTGGAAAGGTCTTTTTGTGGCAGCGTCAGCTTGCACGTGTATTCGAGACCAATCGACTCTTGCGTGCTGTTCGACGAAACCACGCGATGCTGTGAGCGCCGGCAATTGCAGTATTACAGCGCCAGCGGAGTGATCCTCGAGAGTCCTCGACCCAGCATGCGACAAACCACGGACACAGCCGCCTAGTGACTGCGCGCGCAATGTTAATGCTGGCGAAAAATAAGCACCTAACGGCGCGGTAGCCAAGTGGAAAGGCAAGGGTCTGCAAAACCCTCATCGGCGGTTCGATTCCGCCCCGCGCCTCCAGGTTTCCTGGGTGAAACGGCATCTATGACAGATGCCGTCGTAAAGAAAAGTGAGGTGCACGCCTAGTTGGATGAGGCCCCAAAATGAATCGATCCGAGCCGCAATAACTCACGGCGCAGGCGCGGATGGCGCTGCGTGAGCCGAAGATAGTGCATTTCATTGGCGCCGGACTGCGATTGAATGATCCGGGCCAAAGCGCGCTTCTCTTCCGCAGACCAACTCCCAAGGTCGGGGATCAACGCCAAAACTAGAGACCAGTTTTCCAGCACGCGTCGTTGAGCGACCGTCCAACGCGCGGGATTGATCCGCAGCGCTTTGGAAATCTGTCTTACTGAGGCTCCGCGGATTCGGCCAGCATTGCCAGCGAATTCGCGGGCCATGCGGCGGTTTACGAGCAGGCCAAGATTACGCGTGGAAAAAGTATCCCAAGGACCAGGTGCGTTCTCATCTGTTTTCGCCGAACCTCGTCCCATTTCGTAAAACACGTGCGCTTCCGCCAGGCGCCTCAGCGTTCTTCTCGGCGTGCGGTATTTCGAATTGGCGGCGATCTTCTGCTCTTCCCTTCTCGCCAGTTCTTCCAGGTCGACGCGGCCGGAGCGGAATCCAAGCTTGCGATAAAACCAGAATGCACCGGAATCGAGAGCCTCGTCGTTGTTCTGGCCAAGCTGGTACGGATAGACCGAAATCGTGGTCGCACCGGTAAAGGCATGCAGGCAGCGCAGAGCTTGCGCATAGATCCACGCGGTCTCGCCCTGGCGGTATGTATAAAACGTGTTGAAGCCGACCTCGATCCAGTCGCACAGGCCGATCGCTTCCAAGTAGTTGATGGGCACGCCGTTCTTGAGCGTGAATCCGGCAACGTAGGCACGAAGCGGCAGACGGCGCTCGGGCGGCAGGTTCCAAAGATGAATCATGACACCGCGGCCGTCTGTATCCGAACCAAGGTCCGCCCGCACGACAGAGTTCGGATCGCCGAGCGTGGTGCCATAGAGTTCGCGGTAGCGGACCAGCATGACCTCACGGATGGTCTGCATCACGGCCTCGCCCTCGCGTCGCGAAAGTTTCTTCAAGCGCGGTGCAGGTTTGGCCAGTTCCTGCGCCAGCGAAACCTGGCTCCGCGTGATCAGCGGCGCGGTATGGAGGTAGAAGCGGCGAGGGCGGTTCCAGTTGCGTGTGCGCGATAGCTTGAGATTCTCGAGATGCCAGCGGATGGGGATGTGCAAGGAATCATAGAGTTCGGCGCGTTGGCGAGGCGTCACTGGAAGCTGCTCGAATGGCCGGATGAGAAATTCGAGATCGCGTTCGTGCCCGCGCGCCGCATCGAGCCAGCGCGGCCAGGGAATATTCGCTTCCACGTCGGCATCCTCGGCCAGCAAAGGAATGAAGCACGGCCAGGTGTTTCCCATCGCTCGCTCGGCCTGGTAGTCCTCTGCGTAATCGTCCCAAGCGATCTCGACATTGCGCGGGATCCGTTGTACGAGCCAGCGTGCAGCCTCAAAATTCAACGTGTCTTGCATGGTCGTGCCGGCGACACCGGACGTGTCGAAGTCGTCGAACACCGACATGTCGGCTCCGCAGCCGCGAATTTTCTCAACGCGCTCGTGAAATGTGTTCAGCAGCTTCTCGATCTTCGGCACCAGCGATGCCGCGTGCAGAAACGCGCGCAGAAACAGCAAGCATTCGTGGAAACGGAGAAGGGATTTCGCATCGGGGAATTCGTAACGCGAAAGTTGATCGAGCAGCTTTGTCGTTTCGCTAGCTGCTCCTGGTCCGTCCGTTCCAGGTCCGAAGCGGCTCTTGGCCGCTTCGAGACTGCCGAGGAGCGCGTCGAGGGTTTTGGGCATGGACGGTTAAGCCGTCGGACGTTCGGCTGGCTAGTGTACCGCATGGGACGGGCCTGGAAGGAAAGTAAGGACTCTTGCCTCGCCGGGCGGAATCTCGTGCTGGTGGGATCAAACACAGTCCCGTTCTCGAAGATGGCCGGCCGGGGCGGCGTTCAGACTGGCAGATTGATCATCTTCGCGATTTTCGGCCAGCGATGACTGGCTCGCAGCCCTTTCGCGACCACGAAGCGGAGGTAGACCATCATGGAGGCGTCACGCTCCTCGACCGCCCTTTCCACCCAATCGGCTCCCTCGTCGATTTCCCCGCAGAGCAGGTGATAAAGCGCATGGGCACGGGCATCCCCCGGCGTCTCGCCGGAGCCGAGCGCCCGCAACAACGACGATTCGACTTCCTCACCATTACGCCGTGTTAGTCCGGCGAGCGCACCAATCGGATCGGGAGACCAAGGCCCAATCGCATAGGCCCGCCGCGCGATCTTCAAGGCCTGCGGCAGGTCGCCCTTATCGGCGTAAATCATGGCCATCGATGCTAGCGCCACAACCTGGTTCGGGTCCAGCTCCGCTACTTTCTTCAGCTGCTCAAGGGCCTCGTCGTCCCGGCCCGCGCCCTGCAGATAGGCATGCAGATTCATGCGTGTCCATACTTCGAGCGGGTCTTCTTCGATCGCGCGCTGGGCCAGTTCGATCGCCTGCTCCACATTGCCCCGCCAATATTGAACCCAGCCATATAAAGGACGGATGAGCTCAAACCCAGCCTCCTTGGCCAGCGGAGCCTCAAAGTGCTTGTCCGCCGCCGTCCAGTCCATGTCGTACATCGCAGCCACGTAACCCAGGACCGCATGTGCCTCCGGTAGCGATGGATCGATTTCCAATGCGCGCTGGATTTCAGCCCGCGTCGCAGCTACGCATTCATGCGCAGAGCGCCGGGCAAAATGTGCCAGGCAATGCCAATAAAACGCCAGCCCAACATGAGCCATGGCAAAACCGGGATCGAGTTCGCACGCCTGCTCATAGAATTTCCGGGCCAGTTCCATTGAGTCCGGCGTAACCTTGGCCTGCAGATGCCGGGCCTTCAGATAGGCCTCATAGGCCGGGAGTTTCGGCGTATAGCGCTGGGGAGCAGTTTCGCGTGACAGCTTGAGGCGTAATGCTTTCGAGATCGCGGCCGAGATTTCATCCTGCACGGCGAAGATGTCGCTGAGTTCGCGGTCATAACGCTCCGACCAGAGATGCGATCCGTCCGCGGCGTTGATCAGCTGCGCGGTAACCCGAATGCGGCTTCCCGACCGGCGCACGCTGCCTTCAAGAACCGTGCTTACACCGAGTTTTTCGGCGATGCCGCGGATGTCCTGCTCCTTGCCGCGGAAGGCAAAGGCCGAAGTACGGGCGATCACTTTGAGTTCGGGAATCTGCGCGAGCAGGTTGATGATCTCTTCAGCGAGGCCGTCGGAGAAGTAGTCCTGATCTTTGTCGTCGCTCATGTTGGCGAAGGGCAGCACGGCGATGGAGGGCGCGACGGAAACGGATCCGCTCGGCCCTTGCTTTTGGGGCTCCGGAATCTGCAGCCCCGCTTTGCGCAGGCCATCGATGAAGTGCTCGGCCAATTCCGGCTCAAACCATTTCTCTAACTCTTGCCGCGGGCCGGCGGCAAAGTTCGGTCTCGCCGCGAGCAATTCCCGGAGAGCTTTCTGCGCGGCCTCCCTCGCGCCAAGTTGGCCGTTCGCTGACGTGAGTACAACAGAAGTCCAGAAGTAGCCCGGCATTTGGATGCGCACAGCGGCATCAATGGCGGCACGGTAGTCGCGCGCGCGGTACGCGTTGAAAACCTTGGCCAGCCAGTACCAGCCGGGGAAGTTCGGATGCAACCGCATGGCGGAATCGGCCACGGCGCAGCCCCGCTCCCATTCTCCGGAACAAGCCAGCAGGATTCCCATCAGCGCCACCGTCGCGCCCTCCATGGGATTGAGCGCGATGGTGCGCTCGGCCACGGGTCGGAAGGCCTGCCACTCATGCCGCATGAACAGGCTCTGCGCCAGAGCCTGAACTGCGAGCAGGCTGGCGGGCGCCAGTTCCGTCGCTCGCTGCGCAGCCGCCGCCGCCCGTCCCAGCGGGTCGGGTCGAAGGTTGAATCCGAACCAATCCTCATCGGAGTAGAGAGTCGCCAGCATGGCCCAGCAATCTGCGGCATCGGGCGCATCCCGCACGACGCGCTCAAGCAGGTCCCGGCAGTCGGCATGTTCCCGCGCTGTCATCGTTTCATGCAGACTGAAGACGCGGAACACCGCCTCGTAGGGACTGACCTGGTCATCACTCTTTCTGCGGATTGCGGCGCCGATGCTGCGCGGCAGAATCCCGTGCTGGTCGGCGACGGTGGAAACGATGCGCGGGACAAGCTCATCCTGCAGGGCGAAAATCTCGTCCGGCCGGAAAGTGCGCTCGAAGGTCTCCGCCCACAAATGACCGCCGGTGGTTGCGTCCACCAGTTGTACCGCAACACGAATGGCGGAGCCGGCCTGTCGCAAACTGCCCTCCATGACATACCGCGCGCCGAGTTCTTTGCCGATGGCCCGGACGTCTCCGGATTCGCTCGAATACTTCGCCGTCGACCCGCGGGCGATCACGCGCAGGTAGGAGAAACGCGACATGCCAGTGATGATCTCTTCCGTTAATCCTTCGCCAAGAGCCTTAAGGTCTGCATTGCTGCCTGTGTACTTGAATGGCAGCAAGGCAACCCAGAAGCCTTCGTCCGCCCGGGCCGCCCCGGAATCACGCTTCTGACTCTTTTGTGTTGTCGCAGCGGCCGGAGCTGAGACTTCAGCGGCGCCGCCCGCTTCCGGAATCTCCAGCCCCGCTTTGCGCAAGCCTTCCAAAAGATGGGCCGCGTGCTCGGCGTCGAACCACTTGTCTGCGTCTGGACGTATCGCAGCAGCGATGTCTGGCCGGAGCTGCAACACTTCGCGCAATGCTCTCGCAGCTCCTTCGCGGTCGCCCAGCTGTCCGCAGGCTGCAGCCGTCAGCAGATGTGCGCCCCAATTGCTGGTCTGGTTCATTTTGCTCGCGATTTCGAGAGCGGTGCGATAGTCGTGCTGCCGGTATGCGTGGTTGAAGTTAACGTGCCAGTACCAGCCGGGGTGATGGGGGTTGAGTTGCCGGGCTCGTTCCGCCAGCGAAATGCCCCGCTCCCAGTCGCCGGAATAAGCAAGCATCTCTCCGTGGAACGCAAGAGAATTGCTGTCCATCGGGTTCAGCGCAAGCGCTCGTTCCGCCGCATTGCGGAAGGTTCGGAACTCCTTCTGAAAGAACAACACCTGAGAAAGGCTGAACCAGGCGAGATGGTTGGCGGGAGCCGTCTCAACCGCTTTCCGGGCCGCTGCCGCGCCCGTATTTAATGAATCCGCCGTCGGGCCGAAGCCTTGCGCGTATCCCTGGACTGATAGCAACGCCAACATGGCCCACGCGTCGGCATACGTCGGAGCCTTCTGCACTGCCGACTCGAGCCCGGCCATTGCTGCGTTGAGTTCTTCGGCGGTGACGCGCTCGAAATATCCGAAACTGCGCAGGACCGCTTCGTAAGGACTCAAGTCTCCCGGAGTATGCTTGCGGACAGCTTCGCTCATGCTGCGAGGCAGCACTCCGTTGATGTCAGCCACGGTCGAGACGATGAGCGGAACCAGGTCGTCCTGTAACTCGAACACCGCCTCGGGACTAAACGTCCGCTCATAGTTCTCCGCCCAGAGATGCGCTCCGGAAACCGTGTCGATGAGCTGGACGGCCAGCCGCAACCGGCTGCCGGCCTGGCGAAGCGTTCCTTCCATCACGTAGCGCGCATTCAACTCCTTGCCGGCGCCGCGGACATCCACAGACTGACCGGCATAGCGTGCCGTAGAACTGCGGGCAATTACCTTGAGGTAGGAAAACCGCGAAAGCCCGGTGATGACCTCTTCCGATAATCCTTCGGCCAGCGCTAACAGATCCGCCTTGCCGCCGCCGTACTTGAGTGGCAAGACGGCTACCCAGAAACCTTCATCTTCCCGGACGGCAGCTCGTGCGGTGCCAGAGTCGGCAGCAACAGCGGTCCGTGCAGTTGATGAAGAAACCGGCGCAGGTCGAGTGGTGGTCCGGACCAGGTCGCGGAACTCGTTGCTGACATCGCGCGCCGTCTGCATGCGGTGGCGCTGGTCCTTCTCTAAACAGCGCCGGATGATGCGCGCCAGGTCGCCCGGCAAATCGGATCGCAAATCTGTAACCGATGGTGGGGTATCGCGCAGAATCGCCGAGACCAGTTCCGCAGAAGAAGTCCCCTCGAACGGACGGCGGCCCGTCGACATCTCGTGCAACACCACGCCTAGCGAAAAAATGTCCGTGCGATGGTCGAGCGGGCGGCCGGAAGTCTGTTCGGGGGACATATAGGCTGGCGTCCCCATCACCACGCCTACCTGCGTCTGGCCGGCCGAGGTCAGCGTGGCGTCCCCGTGGTTCGCCGTACGCACATCTTTGGCCAGTCCGAAATCCAGCACCTTGACGCGGCCCTCGTTGCTGACCATGACATTGGCTGGTTTCAAGTCACGGTGAACGATGCCTTTCTCATGAGCCGCCGCCAGCGCGTCGGCGAGCGCGCTCCCGATCTCGACGATGCGCTCGATCGGCAAGCCATCTTGCGGGATGAGGCGGTCGAGTGGTTGACCGCCGACCAGTTGCATGGTCAGGAAATGGACGCCGTCGCACTCTTCCACTGAGTAGATCGTGACGATATTCGGGTGGTCGAGTTGTGCGAGGGTTTTCGCCTCTCGGCGGAACCGCCCGAGCCGCTCGGCATCGTGCGCCATCTCGGCGGGCAGCACCTTGAGGGCTACGTCGCGGCCGAGTTTCGTGTCGGTGGCGCGATACACCTCCCCCATGCCGCCAGCGCCCAGCGGCGATTGGATTTCATACGCCCCGAGTCTTGAGCCAGAGGTGAGCCCCACGCGCCCGCCATTATACCCCCGCCTAGGAGCGCCCCCTTTTTTCTGCAGCAAACAGAATTGGGGAGAAAAAGCTGGAGTTTCATCACTTTTTACTTTTATGCGTTTTCGCTCGACTACCCGCAGGCGCTTTCTTCTTCAATTTGATCTGATTGTAATCAACGGCGGCACGGACGAGAGTTTTCAGAGCACGATCGTCAATCTCATCGCCCTCGAGAAAATCGATCGCTCGCCACTGGTTACCTTGGAGGCCGGCGTTGAAGAGCTTGTCAGGATCTGGGAGTTGCGCCCCGTGGGAAAAGGTAAGCTTCACCTTATCTTTGTGGGCGTTGCCTACCGCGATTATTCCGTCGCGAGACCACACTGGGCTTCCCATCCACTTCCATTCCTCGATGATCTCCCGGTCGGCCTCAAGGATGCTCTTGCGGATGCCGGCCAACGTTTTGCCACGCCAGTCTGAGAGTTTGGCGATCAGCTGGTCAATCAATGCAGAAGCAGATTCCACCGGAATGGCTTTCTTCATGTACAGCTCCAATCTCGCACCTGGTTCAAAATTTACACTCTTAGCGAGCCACGGAAACCCCTGGCGGCATAGTACGATTCCGCACCGTTGTGATACACGAAAACCCTATTAAAGCGGCGATCACAAAAGAGGGCACCGCCGAGTTTTCTGAAGGCAGAAGGCGTCTTCACCCAGCTCGACGTTTTCGTATCGAAATCTCCAAAGTTTCTGCAACTCGCGATATTGTTGTTCCGTCAAAAGCTCGACGCCCATGGCAGCTGCCATATCAAGAGCGTTGTCCTCTGGTTTATGTTCTTTCCTTGACTGCAGCGCTTCACGGTCGTAGCAAACACTTCTGCGGCCTATTGGACTTTCCGCCGAACAATCACAAAAAATGTATTCGCCCGTCTTTCGGTCATGGCCAACCACGTCCGGTTCGCCGCCAGTTCTTTCCATTTCACTGACTGACCACAGTTTTTCACCATTGGCGTCCAGCTTTGCCTGGACTTCAGCCCATTCAAGACCTTCATGGCGGTTCATGTTTTTCTCAAACCGGGCTTTCAATGCTCGGAGCAGGTCTTTGCGTTGTTCCGGTGGCAGGTCTTTCTTAGTGCTCTTCAATGTTGGGCGCATTCTCTTGGCGACCATGGTTTTGCGATCCTCCTCGATTCACGTCTCTTGAGCCGTCTGAGGCGGCCAGTTGAGCGTTTCAACGCCGAACTGCTTGGCGTACTCCGCGTTCAGCCGCCGCCAGCCGGGGAAGTTCATGGCCTTGGGGCCGGCGATGCGGCCGATGGGAGTTCCGCTGAGAAGGTGATCCAGAACATCGAAACAAATGTGCCACCCGGCAGCACCCATTGCGATGAAGCGGTTACCGATGTTGGTCCACAGTGTCAGGCGCGTGCCGCCAGCATGGGCTTCGAGTTGCCAGCGCATATCGAAGTCACCCCACTTGTACTCAAGCACCTCGGGGGCGTCGGCTCGCGTCACTTTTGTTTCGGTCACGCGCGGCACGGGCGCTCCCACCGTGCTGAGCTTCACCGCGGCTCCAACGTTGCCCAGGTTCCCATCGGCGTCGAAGGGAGCCCACTCGCGCAGGTGCGCCGGGTCGGTCAGCGCCTGCCAGACTTTTTCCGGCGAGTGGCGCAGTTGCCGGACAAGAACGAGCGTCCACTTGTCTTCGCCATTTTTTCCGCGCTCTTTTCGTACCTGGGCTATGTTTGCCGGACCTGGTGTGTAGTGCGCGTGCTCGGCCATCTTTCCTCCTTAACGGGACCAGCGTGCCAGCTGGGTGAGCTGGATGAGGTTGCCGCAGGTGTCCTTGAGCGTGGCAATGGTCGGGCCGGTGACATCGGTGGGCGGCATCGTGAACTCGGCGCCCTGGGCCTTGATCCGCTCGTAGTCGCTCTTCACGTCGTCGGTGAAAAACATGGCCGCAGGCTGGCTCTGTTGAAAGATCGCCTGCTGATAAGCTTTGGCCGCGGGGTTGTTGTTCAGCGCCAGTTGCAGTTCAGTGCCGCCCGGCTCTTCGGGCGAGGCTACGGTCAGCCAACGATAGAGACCGTTACTGAAGTCGCTTTTCTTGGAAAAGCCCAATACCTCCGTATAGAAGCGCAGGGCCTTCGACTGGTCGTCCACGTATAAGCTGGTCAATTTGATTTTCATTGCGTTTCCCCGTTGTCAGGTTCGCGGTTTGGACCGCGTCGTTTTCTTTGTCTTCCCTTTCGATGATGTTGACTTCGTAGGTGTGGACGGATCCATGCGGTCTGGATTCGTGCGATCATCGTTCATACGATCTTTGTTCATACGATCGAGGTGGCGTTCGAGAGCATCCACGTGAGTCGACCAGAACCGGCGGAACTGAGCCAGCCAGCCGTGGACCTCCTCAAATGGTTCAGGCTTGAGCCGGTAGAGACGGCGCTGCGCGTCCACCGTCGATTCCACGAAACCGGCCTCGCGCAGCACGCGCAGGTGCTTTGATACGGTCGGCTGCCGCATACGAAGCTGGCGCTCGATCTCTCCCACCGACTGTTCGGACGAGACCAGCAGGCTCAAGATCGCCCGCCGGTTCGGCTCCGCAATGATTTCGAACACTGATTCCATTTTCTCAATATACCCCAGTGCGTATATACGTGTCAAGGTATATAAAGGCGCGAGTACGTTGGCACGGGATCGAATAGCAGCGGCGACGAACAGTGGAAGCATCAGGCCGATGTGCTTCGGACTGCAACTGAATTTCATGCCAAGGGCGGAAGGCTGGTTCGTATGGAATTCCCGCGCACGGAGGTTCAGCACTTTGGCGATGTCGCTATCGTTTGGAGCAGTTATGCATTAGAGACGGAACTTGACGGCAAACGGTCGCCAGATTCCGGGCGCGTGACGGAGATCTCTGTCTGGCGGCATTGAGCGTTGGACCAATCCGGGTGGCACACCGATCCCACAAAATGAAAGCAGGCCGCACGATTACCGGCATCGCACGCGACATCTACACGCAGGCCGTCACACCGGCCAAACGCGCTGCCCAAACCAAGGTTGTCGAGATGATTCTGCCGAAGCCGAAGGAACAGAAAGAGCCGGAAGAAACCCTCGGAAAGGCTCGGATTGCCTTATCGAACCCTTCCGAACCCACGCCGTCGAGGGCGGCGTCTGTAAGTGCTTGAAAAGATGGCGGGGACGACGGGACTCGAACCCGCGGCCTCTGCCGTGACAGGGCAGCGTTCTAACCAACTGAACTACGTCCCCACTCGCCAAATCAACCAGATGCGCAATCGCCAGTGTTTATGCGGCTTTGCGCAATATGCATAAAATGCCTAGATTGCTCAAACCGACCCGGATTACTCGTATGAACCGCCCATGAACTCCCGGCATTCCCTCTCTCTCGACGCTGACCGCTCCTTCGTCCATCGACAGCTCCGAAACACCCAGGTCCGAGCGAAGCCGACCAACACCACGGCGGAAACTCGGACGCATTTGTGGCACGGAAATATCCTAACAGCTTCTCGCAGAACACGAAAGATCAAGCCCGGCTGACCCATTCGTCGTCTGGAGCGTTGGCAGTCTCAATCGCTGGTATTGCTGCGACGAAGCCCTCCTTCGTCCAAAGGCTCCTTCACCACTCCTCCCTAACCCTTGGGGCCAATTGACAAGCCGCCGCCGGTTTGCCATAGTGTCAAAGCGATTAGAGAGCCGGAAAGGGCCGGAATCTGAGCAGCAAGCGGCGAACAATCCAGCCTCTGCCTTCAAAGCTATGACTGGCGATTGCCTGGTTCACTCCCGAGCTTTGCAACCCGACGAAAGCGGCGAGTTATGCCACTTTTCGCGGGCGGACGCAAAATGGGAGTGGATGAGTTTTTCCGTGCGCCGGCTTCAGCCCGGCGACGCTTTCCGCGCGCGCACGGAAGAGGAAGAAGCGGCGTTTGTTTTGCTCGGTGGCACTTGCCAGACCGACTGGGGACAAGGCCCGCGGAGCATGGGAAAGCGGCGCAACGTTTTCGACGGCCTGCCCTTTACGCTCTATCTCCCCGCTGGGAACGAGGCGAAGTTCCGGGCGGAATCAACCTGTGAGATTGCCGAATGCAGGGTCCCTTCGAAGGCCCGGCTCGAACCGCGGCTGATCACCCCTTCCGACGTCAAGAGCAGTTTGCGCGGAGGCGGAAACGTCTCCCGGCAGATCGTCGACATCATGATGCCCGACTTTCCTGCCGACCGGCTGATGGTAATCGAGGTGTACACGCCGGGTGGAAACTGGTCGAGTTATCCTCCGCACAAGCACGATGTGCACAATCCACCCGCGGAAGTCGACCTTGACGAGATCTACTACTACCGCATCCGGCAGTCAGGCGGGTTTGCCCTGCAACATCTCTATGGCGACGGGGCCGACGGGCGTACGGTTCGGGCCAGCGATGGGGACGCGGTGCTGGTGCGGAACGGTTTTCACCCCGTGGTCGCGGGGCCTGGGTACGACGTGTATTATCTGAATTTTCTGGCGGGATCGGCGCGCGCTTTGGCCATCACCGAAGATGCAACCCATGTCTGGATTCGGTCCACCTGGAAGGAGACGGATCCCCGCCTGCCACTGGTCAAGTGAGAGGCAGCGAGAGGAATCTGCTAATCGCTTAGACACCAGTCGGACGAATCGCATCGGAATCGTCATCCTCCTGAGGAGCAGTTTCGCATGACAGTGCGGTTGACCGTCGCTCAAGCCGTCATCCGGTTCCTGACGAGCCAGTACGCCGGGCGCGACGGCAAACAGCATCGGTTCTTCGAGGGCTGCTTGGGAATCTTCGGCCATGGGAATGTGGCCGGAATCGGCCAAGCCCTCGAGCAAAATTTCGGTCTAAAGTACTATCTGTTCCGGAACGAGCAGGCCATGGTCCACGCCGCGGCCGGGTTTGCCAAGATGAGCAACCGCCTGCGCTCGCTGGTCTGCACCACTTCGATCGGGCCGGGCGCCAGCAACATGGTGACCGGGGCCGCGGTGGCGACCGTCAACCGGCTGCCTGTACTGTTGCTGCCCGGCGATATTTTTGCCCGCCGCAACGTCGCCCCCGTCCTGCAGCAACTGGAGTCCCCGGCCACGCAAGACATTTCTGTGAATGACTGCTTCAAGCCGGTTGCGCGCTATTGGGACCGCATTGAGAGACCGGAACAGATTCTGACGTCGCTGCCCGCCGCGATGCGCGTGCTGACATCACCGGCCGAGACCGGCGCGGTGGTTCTGGCGCTGCCCCAGGACGTGCAGGCGGAGGCCTACGATTTTCCCGCTGAATTCTTCGCTGAGCGCACCTGGCTGGTCCCGCGTCCGCGCTGCGACCGCGGCCTGCTTTCCCGGGCCGTCGAGTGGATCCGGGGAGCGCACAAGCCAGTGTTGATTTCCGGCGGAGGGACCATTTATTCCGAGGCCACCGGCGCGCTCGCGGCCTTCGCCGCGCACACTGGAATTCCAGTGGTGGAAACGCAGGCCGGCAAAGGGTCTCTGAACTATGATCACGCGCAGGCTTTGGGAGCGATGGGAGTCACCGGCACTCCGGGAGCGAATCTGCTCGCCCGTGAGGCCGACCTGATTCTCGGCGTGGGCACACGCTACTCCGATTTCACGACCGCATCCCAAACGGCGTTTCAAAACCCCGATGTTCGTTTCATCAATGTCAACGTAAGCGAGTTCGACGCAGGCAAGCAACTGGCCTTGCCCCTGACTGGCGACGCGCAGGCAACGCTGCAGGAGTTGGCGGAGGCGTTGAAGGGTTATCGCGTGGATGCGGCGTACTCGGCCCGAATCGCCTCTTATCGGGAAGCGTGGGAAAAGGAAGTCCAACGGATTTTCGAGTTGAATTGGGGACCTCCCATCAGCCAAGGAGAGGTCATCGGAGTGGTCAACGAGGTCTGTGGGCCGCGCGATGTCGTGGTCTGCGCCGCGGGCAGCCTGCCTGGCGACCTGCACAAATTGTGGCGGGCCCGCGATCCCAAGCAGTATCACCTGGAGTATGGCTATTCCTGCATGGGTTATGAGATCGCCGGCGGACTGGGCGTGAAGATGGCGGCGCCGGATCGCGAGGTGTACGTCATGGTCGGGGACGGATCGTATCTGATGATGGCGCAGGAAATCGTGACCGCCATGCAGGAGGGTTACAAGCTGAATATCGTGGTCCTCGACAATCACGGGTTTTCCAGCATCGGCGGCCTTTCGCGCGCTTGCGGCAACCAGGGCATGGGGACGGAATACCGCTATCGCCGCAATGGCTCGCTCACGGGCGACAGGATTGAAGTCGATTTCGTCGCCAATGCGCGCAGCCTGGGCGCTGACGCAGTGCGCGCCCGCACGCGCGACGATCTGCGCCAGGCCCTTCTCCACGCCCGAAAGAGTTCGAGGACGTCGGTTGTTGTCATCGAGACGGACTACTCGCAGCGGGTTCCGGGCTATGAATCGTGGTGGGATGTTCCCATCGCCGAGGTCTCCGAGGTGAATTCCGTGCGGGAGGCGCGGGCGAGGTACGTGGAGGCTAAGAGGAAAGAGCGTGCGTTCTAGCCGAAGCAGGAGTGCCGTTGACCACTGAGGGACAAACCCCCGGGCCGCGCCTGAAGCGCGTTCTCGGGCTTTGGGACCTGATCTACTACGGGATCATTCTCATCTCGCCCATCGCCGCCGTGCCCATGTTCGGCGAGGCCCAGGTGCTCTCGCGCGGTCACGCCGTAACCACTCTGCTCACCTCCATGATCGCCATGATGGCCACCGCGGTTAGTTTTGGCCGCATGGCCACGGTCTATCCTTCGGCTGGCTCGGTGTACACCTATGCCCGGCGAGGCTTCAACCCGCAAATCGGTTTTCTGCTGGGTTGGGCCATGTTTCTGGAATATCTCTTCCAGCCCATGCAGAACAGCCTGTATGCGGCTCTCACCATTCAGAGACTGCTTCCTCACGTTCCCCTGGCGCTGCTGTCGGCGGCTTCGGTGGGCTTCATGACCCTGCTGTGCTGGATGGGAATCCGAACCACGGCCCGCACCAACCAGATTCTTCTTGCCTTCATGTCGCTGGTCATGGCGGTGTTTCTGATTGAAGCCTTCCAATACGTCCTGCTTCACCAACATTGGCAGGGGCTGATATCGGCACAGCCGCTTTACGACCCTCGCACGTTCAGCGTGCGCGCCATCGCCGCCGGAACGGCGCTGGCCGCCACTACTTATATCGGCTTCGACGGTGTGAGCATTCTGGCGGAAGAGGTTCACAATCCGCGCCGTAACGTGCTTCTCGCCAGCGTTCTGGTTTGCCTGTTTACCGGATTGTTCGCGGGGTTGCAGGTCTATCTGGCTCAGCGGGTGTGGCCCGATTACCGCACGCTCGCCAGTCCGGAGACCGCGTTCATGGACGTGGCCGAGGTGGTTGGCGGCTATCGCTTGTTTGCCGCATTCGGCGCGGTTCTGCTGGTGTCGAGCCTGGCCTGCGGACTGGCCGGTCACCTCGGCGCCGTGCGCCTGCTTTACGGTATGGGCCGCGACAATCTGCTGCCGCAGAAGGTCTTCGGCTATCTCGATCCCGCTCGCGGCAACCCCGTGTACAACGTGTTCATCGTGGGTGCTCTGGCCTATCTCGGCACCCTGACCCTGGGCTGGGAGCGATCGGTCGAGATTCTCAATTTCGGCGCGTTGATGGCTTTCATGGCGGTCAACGCCGTCGCCCTCAAGCACTTCGGATTCACCCGAAACCCGCAGCACAAGCTCAACGTGTTCCTCGACATCGTCTCGCCGGTTCTGGGATTTCTGTTCTGCCTGGCGATCTTTCTGGGACTGCAGTCTTCAACTCTTGTGGCCGGCATGATCTGGCTGGCAGTCGGAGGGATCTATCTTCTCGCGAAGACGCGCGGCACGAGCACGGCTTCGGTGGAGATTGATTTCAGCGAATCCTGAGGCGCGAGTTCCTGCAGAAGCCGGTCGTTCTACGCAGGAACGACCCTACGCAGGAACAATGGTGGTCTGCTGCGACTTCGCTACATGTAAGGCGAATCCGCACGATTCCCGGATTCTCAATTCAGGCGGCAGTTTGCGCACCACGGCTTTGGTGCGGCTTCCCGAGATTCGCTCGATCAGCAACTCGGCGGCCTCATGCCCGAGCTGATGCTTGGGCAATTCGACGGTCGTCAGTTTGGGATGGAACACTCCCAACCAGGGATAGTCGTCGAAGCTGACCAGCCCGAAGTCTTCCGGACACTTCAAGCCCATTTCCTCCGCCGCCTTCAGCAGGCCCACGGTCATCAGGTAGTTGGCGACGTAAACTCCATCCGGCCGGTGCGAAAGCAACACGTGTCCGGCGCGGAATCCCGACTCGATGCGGTAGTCGCCCTCTACCACCAGTTCTTTCTCGAACTGAAGCCCCTGGCTTTTGAGGGCGTCGTAAAAGCCCTGGGAGCGCGCCAGTGCGTTGCTGACTTTGAGCGGTCCGCTGATCAGTCCGATGCGCTTCCGCCCCGCCCGCGCCAGGTGGCACACGGCGTCGTAGGCTCCCTGGTAGTCGTCAGTGATGACTGCGTCCTTGGTGAGTTTCGGGTGAGTACGCATGACTAAAACGAACGGTATCCCCACTTCCTTGATCATCTGCCGCAGCGGAGGATGAAAATCTTCGGCGGCTTTGGTCAGCAGAATTCCGTCGACGCGCTTGGAGAGGAGCAACTCGATGGCGCGCTCTTCCTTGTCCAGAACGTCGTCACTGTTGCACAGGAGCAAGTTGTAGCCGTGCTTTTGGGCCGCGTCTTCAGCCCCACGGACGACCATCGGAAAAAACGGATTGGCGATGTCGGGGACGATCATCCCGATGGTATGGGTTCGCTGCTTGGCCAGGCTGCGCGCGATCAGGTTGGGCCGGTAGTTCAGCTTGCGGATCGCGGCTTCCACCCGCTCCCGCAGTTTCTTGCCGACATGGCTCTTGTGGTTGACGACCGCCGACACAGTGAAGACGGAGACACCGGACTCGCGGGCAACGTCATAGATGCTGGCGGCTTTGCCCTGCTTGTTGTTCCTTGGTGACATTTTCTAGCGTCCTTGCCGTCGCCTTGGCCGGCTACGCGGCCTGCCGGCTCGCCGTTTGCCGGTCACGAATCCACAGCCGCGCTTCGCCGTTCGCGCGCCGACCGGTAAATCGCCTCAATGATCTGCAGATCGCGGTGACCTTGCAGGCCGTCTGGCTCGATCGGTCCGCCGTTCTCGATCGCCGCGCTCATGGCATCCAGCTCCAGGGCAAACTCGTCAATCACCCGGAATGTCCGGTTGATTTTCCGTCCGCTCGCTTCTCCGGTGAGGCGCCGTTCCCGGTCGAACGAATACGCGGGCGCGAGCAGCGCCCATCCTTTCGTCCCCTGCACGGTGAGGAACGAAGACATCGCAGCTCCGTAGCTGGAACTCGCCAGCGCAACCGCGCCACTGGGAAAATTCATGCGGAAAGCGATTCCCTGCTCCACGCGGCGGAACCTGTCCTCATCGTGGCGCCACCACTGCGCGGATACTTCTCTCGGCTCTTCATCGAGCAGCCATCGCGCCGTGTTCACGCAATATACACCCAGGTCCATCAGCGGGCCGCCGCCGGCAAGCCGGGGATCGAGCAGCCAGGCCGGCGAAGCGGGCGATTGTAGCTCGCTGAAGGCGGTGTGAATTACATCGACGCGCCCCAGCACACCGTCGTGGATCAGCTTTTTCAGGTATCGCGTGCTGGGCTCGAAGTATTTCCGGTATGCCGTCATCAGCAGGACGCCATGCTCGCGGCAGGCGGCGACCATGTGCGCCGATTGTTCCGCCGTTGCCGCCAGCGGTTTTTCGCATAGTACATGCTTCCCTGCTGCTGCCGCCTGCACGGCAGCAGCTTCGTGCTCACCCGGCGGCGTTGCGATATAGACCGCGTCCACCTCGGGATTCTCAAGGCACTTCGCGTACTCCTCCAGATCGTAGGCACCCTGGGCCGCATAACGGCGCCCCAGGCGCGCAGCTTTCTGCCTGTCCCGGCTGACCAAAGCCACCAGCCGCGATCGGCGGCAGTGGGAAAACGCCGGCAGCACGGAACCTTGCGCAATCATTCCCAGGCCGATCACTGCGAATCCGACTTTCGGTTTCCGCGGCACGGTCAGCTTTCGCGGTCCGCGCGGCTCAGTCTCTGGTTGCGGATTGCCTTGTGGTCCAGGTTCCGCAGTTCCTCGATGTTCTCCAGCACCTTGTGAATGGCGTCGGCAATTGTGTCCACATCCTTTTTGCTGCCGAGGAACATCTGGTGCATGAACCACACCGCTTCGTGATAGCCGGCCTTTTCCGATTCAGGGCAGGAATACATATTGCGCAGGTCGAGGGTCTTTCCTCCCCAACTGAGCGCGGGGAAATCGGCCGCCTGCACGGGAAACAACGAACTCTTGTACACCGGCTCGTAGAAGAGGCCGTCGCAGGGGATTCCCTCGAGCTGCAGCGCGGCCACAAACGCAGCGCGCGGTATCCCTTTTGACTGATCGGCGAAGTACTTCAGCACGTACCCATAGGGAGCCTTCCGGGTGATGCGCGGATCGGGCTTCAACAGGCCGATTGCGGGTGTACCTTGCAGGCGCTTTTCGAGATACGCCATGTTCTTGTCGCGCAATTTGGACTGCGCGGGCAATCGGTTCAGTTGCGGACCGAGCACCGCCGCCTGGAACTCGCCGAGCCGGTAGTTGAAGCCGATGATGCGACGCTTGAACTGATCCGTTAGGCTCGCCCGCCCGGCGTTGATGTAGCTCTGTACGAGCTCCATGTACTCGAGAGTGTTGGTGATGACCACGCCGCCCTCGCCGCACGTGATCAGCTTGCTGGATTGAAAGCTGAAGGCGCCCAGGTCGCCCATCGAGCCCGCGCCCTTGCCCTTCCACATCCCGCCGTGGGCATGCGCGCAGTCCTCGACGACTTTCAGATTGTGCTGAGCGGCGATCCGCAGAATTTCATCCATGTCGGCAAAGCGCATGCCGAGATGGACAGGAAGGATCGCCTTCGTCCTGGGTGTGATCGCCTTCTCGATCAGCCTGGCGTCGAGGCAATATGTGTCGGGATCGACATCTACAAAGACCGGAACCGCGTTGAGCAGCAGAACCGGGCCGACTGTTCCCTCCCAGGTGTAGGCTGGCACGATTACCTCATCCCCTGGCTGTATGCCGACGGCTTTCAGCGCTGCCTGAATTGCCACGGTGCCCGTATTTACGCATTGCGCGTATTTCACGGTGTGGAGCTTGGCAAACTTCTTGGCGAACGCAGTCGAGTGCTTCCCTGGAAACGGCTGTCCTCCCCATTTCGTGCTTTTCAGCACATCTGCCAGAGCGGCCATTTCCTGCTTGCTGCCGAACGGCCATTGTGTGAACGGCGCCTTGCGTAACGGTTTTCCACCAGTGATAGCGAGCTTTCCCACGCTGTAACCCTCCCTGACAGATTTCTGCGAAGCGAACGACCGCGCGGCAACGGTACGACTAGTTCTTGTCGGGATTGGGAATCAGAAAATCCCGTATCAACGCGTCCAGATCAGAGCACGCCCCGACAAACTGGCGCAGCGTCCGGCGAGTGGGCCCAAAGGAATCGAATTCTTCAATGGCCAGACCATTTTCGCTGCCGGCGCGGCGAAAATCCGGGAACTTGCGCGACAGCTCTTCCACCGCGCTGGGGTTGGCCGGGTCATCAATCCGGTTGCGCACTTCGATATCGCTTGCGTTGAAGCGCACCTGCCAGGAATGCGGAGGCGAGATCACGATGTCGCCGCCGATCAGTTCGCTCCAGTGCATATGGTTGCGGAATGCGGCCGAGAGCAGGCGCAACCGGTATCCGCGCTGCCGGAAGAGCCGATACGTCCTCTTGAATACGGCAACCCCGGCCCACTCCAGATACCCTGGATCAATGGCGATGTTCTGTTTTTCCATCAGCACTTTGAGCCAGTCATCCAGCCGCCCGACCATAACCGTGCACACCGGACCCATGCTGGCAATGTCCAGGCCTTCGCGTTGGCGCCGCTGCAATCCCCGCTCCACGGCCTCGGCCACGGCCACGCACTGCGGCAAGGCGAAGCAAACGGTCGCGTTGATGCTGACGCCGCGGTAAGTCGCTTCCTCGATCGCCGGAATGCCCGCGCTGGTCACGGGAATCTTCACGATCATGTTCGGCGCCAGCCGGCTGAACTCGACCGCCTGCTCCACGATCGCCCGCGAGTTGCGAAACAGCCTGGGATCGGTCTGAATGGAGAGCCTTCCATTCCTTCCACCCTCCGCGTCAAAGATGGGCCGCAGGAGCGCCGCCGCGCGCACCGAGATTTCGCGCACCATCTGCCAGGCGATTTCGTCTTCCGTGGCCGTAGGCCGCTCCTTGATCAGAGAAAGAATCCGCTCCCGCCACTGACTCATCTCCTTTTGCAGGACGCCAAGCACGATGACGGGATTGCACGTGGCCCCGCTGGCGCCATGTTCGATGGAGTAAGTCAGTTCTGGAATCGAGGCGGAATCGTTCCACAGATGGGTCGGCGTGGTCTGCGTCATTTCGTGCAACGGGCTCTTATACGCCGTGACCGTCGTGGGGTTCATCGGGATCCTCCTTGACCGAACCGCACTTAGGTCCGGCCGTTCTAGCTTCAGCAATTCAGCAATTCACCGTGCACGGCTTACCCTTTACATGCGAAGTCTCGGCCGCGACGGCAATGGCCAGCGCCCGCAGGCCGTCTTCGCCGGTGACGCGCGGCGCGTGTTCATGCAGCATGTTGTGAACGAAGTCGCGGACCTCAGCCAGATACGCATCGGCAAAACGGCTGAGAAAATGATCGGCGAGAACTTGCGTTCCGCTGCCGGAGCTCAGGAATGCTACCGGCGTCTTCTCCATGCTGCCGATGAGAATCGAGCCCTTCGATCCCACAACTTCCGTGCGCACGTCGTAGGCATAGGTCGCCTGCGCGTGCGATTCCACGTTGCCGATGGCGCCGCGCTCATACTTCAGGTTGACCACCGCGGCCACGACGTCTCCGTATTCGGCCAGTTCGGGACGGATGGCGACGGTCGTGTACGAGTGCACCTCGCGAACTTCGTCGCGCATCAACCAGCGGGCCAAGTCGAAATCGTGGATGGTATTGGTGTAGAAAAGCATGCCGTTAATCCGAGACTGATAGGCCGCGATTGGTGGAACGTCCTTATCGCGGCCAATGGATTTGAATGTGACCGGCTCACCGATCTCGCCCGCCTCAATTCTCTTCATGGCGGCGGCATAAGCAGGATCGTAACGGCGCATGAATCCCACCTGCAGACGCACGCCCTTCTTCGCCACCGCGTTGACTGCCGTTTTTGCATCCGCCAGGGTGAGCGCCAGCGGCTTCTCGCAAAGAATGTCTTTTCCGGCCTCCGCCGCGGCGACCATGGCCGCAGCATGGAATTTGTCGGGCGTGGCGATCACCACCGCGTCCACTCCCTTGCAGGCGAGCATTTCTTCCAGGCTGGGAAACCATTTCTCAACTTCCAGTTCAGCGGCGACCTGGCGAGCGCGCTCCGGAGCGGCATCGGCGACGGCCACGAGGCTGGCTTCGGGAACCAGGCGGCGAAGATTCTCCGCATGGCGCTTGCCCATCTCTCCCACTCCCAGCACACCCAGTCCCAGTTTCGCCACGGCCGATTTTCCTCGAAACATTCTTAGCGCTTTGACTGCAACCGGACGCCGCCGTTAACGGCAGCACCGCAGCTCCAGTTGGCCAGAGATTTTAGCAATAAAGTTCAACCCGAACAAGTCAATAAGCCTACAGAGCGATGCTTGTCGCTGTCTCTGAAATCCTTGCCGTGGGTAAATTGCACCCGGCTTCACTCTTGAAACCCACGCCGGCAGACGGCCACGCATGGGGGCCTTTTCCTAACCGATTAGAACAGATTGCTCCCGCCGATTCGCGAACGGCCATTCCTTCTTTCTCGAGGCCAGGATCAGATATGCTGCGAATCCCATCCCGATGGTCCCAAACGCATATGCCATGAATTTCCAGCCCCCGGGTTGCAGCGCTGGAGTAACAAACACTCCCAGCCATCCCACCAGTGCGAACAGCGCCGGCAAGGGATACAGCCACATGCGGAACGGCCGCGGAGCGTCCGGGCGGGTGCGGCGATAGATCAGCAGGCCGATAATCTGCGCCACAAACATGGAGAGAATCCGGGCCAGCATCAGCGCCGTGATGATCTGCACCAGATCGAAAAAGCACGCCACCATCACCAGCACGCCCACCAGCAACAGTGACCTGTGCGGAAATCGCTTGGTGGAATGCAGTTCTCCAAACCAGCGGAAAAACGCGCCGTCGAGAGCGGCGGCGTAGGGGATTCGCGAATAGCCGAGCATCATCGCATAGGTGGCTGCGAAAGCGGTCACTTCCACCATGATCGTCATCACTTGCGACGCGACGTGTCCGCCCACCTTGGCCATGTAAACCGAGCCGATGGCGGTGAAGGCCTGCGACTCGGGCCGGATCATCTCCTGCCATGGCACCACACCGGTGAAGCTCGCCGAGATCAGAAAATCAATCGCGGTGACGATCAGGATCGAGACGATCACTCCGTACGGCACCACCCGCTCCGGCTCCTTGACTTCATCGCCCAGGTAACAGATCTGGTAGTAGCCGAGAAAGTTGAACATCACCAGCATGGTCCCGTTGCCCAGGCCAAGCATGAAGGGCAATCCGATGTGCCACGCCCCTGGCGGAAAGTCGAGCAACTGCCTTGCCTCCATGTGGGTCATGCCGGTGTAAATCACCCAGACCGCGGTCAGCAGCATCCCCACCCACAGCACCAGCATCAGCTTTGCGATGTCATGAATCTTGCGATACAACGCAAGCATAGCCACGGCGGTGATGGCGGCGGCCAGCAGCTTGACGCCCCACGTATGAGCCAGCAGCCCCGGCCACAAAAAACCCGTGTACTGAGCCATGCCGATGCTGCTGGTGGCGATTTCGAGGGTGCCGCTGAAAAGAAATTGCCAGACGAAAATCCAGGCCATCATGTGGCCCCAGCGCTCGCGGCCCAGGCACTCGCGCAGGAAAGTATAGGAACCGCCAGAGGCGGGAATGGCCGAACCCAGTTCGGCAAACACAAGCCCGTCGGCGATGGCCAACATCGCGCCGACGCCCCAGGCAATCAGCGACTGCGGCCCGCCCATGGTCGCCAGGATCGCGGGCACGGTGATGAACGGCCCCGTCCCCACCATGTTCGACATGTTGATCGAGATGGCGTTCAGCAGCCCAAGCCGCCGCAACAGCCCTGGATGCCCAATGGCGCCGCTGGCGATCTCAGGGTTCATCGGCAATCCGTGCGGCGTTGGTTGAGAGCACGGCGGCGGTTCGTGGCGGTTGTTCGTGTCCAGGGAAGAGTTGTCATCGTGCCGGGGCCACCGTGAGATCGCGCACCACTCCCTTCAGATAGTGCAAGCTGGCGGCGACGCTTTCCGCCGGCGGCACCACGGTCGCGCCGAACTTCACATCCTGCTCGATCACCATCCAGCCGGAATAGCCTTTCCGGTCCAGCAGCCGGAACAGCCCCGGAAAATCAATCCCGCCCTGGCCGATGATGGTGAACACTTTCTGTTCGATCGCCTGCTCGAAATTCAGCTTCCTGCGGCGCGACTCCGCCAGGATCGCATTATCCACATCCTTGATGTGCAGGAAGCGCAGCACGCTCATGAATTTCAACGCCTCCTTCACCGTATCTCCGCCGCCGAACTCGCAGTGTCCGGTATCGAGGCACAAACCGATTCCGGTGTGCGAGGTCACGTCGAAGAAACGCTCGCACTCCTCGGGCGTCTCGACGTAAGTGGCAACGTGCGGGTGAAAGACGAGATCCAGACCGTATTCGGCGGAAACCCGCGCCGCTTCCTCCACCACTCGCGCCACATTCTTCCACTGCTCAGCCGTGAGCCCGGCGCTTCCGTCCCTGGGGACGCGGCCGGAGATGCGGTTGCGCTCGTCCGACTGCGCGTCGGCCAGCACCAGAAACGGCGCCTTGAGAGTGGCCAGCAGATTGCCCACCTTCTTAATGTGCACGACGGCGACTCCCGCCGAGGCTGGATCGCTGAGCACGACCGGGACGAATGAGCCCAGCAGCTTGAGCTTCCGCCGGTCAAGTTGCGGCTTGAGCACGGCGGGATCGGTGGGGAAAAATCCGTAGGGCCCAAGCTCAGTGCCGGTGTATCCCGCCCAGACCATTTCATCCAGCATCTTTTCGTACGACTGGTTCCAGGACGGTCCCGGATAATCGAGCACGCCCCAGCTATCCGGGGCGCAGGCAAAATGAAAGCGCGATGCGGCGTCCAACATTGGAGAACCTCAAAATTGAGATGGTAGAACAGTGCCCTGTACTGCGTCGGATCTACGACCACGGATCAATCACAACCTTCATCGAATCCTTCGCCATCGACTTTTTCATGGCCGCGTCCACGTCCTGCAACCGGAAGCGATGGGTCACAAAATCGCGCAACGGATAGCGCTGCATGTAGCGCGCCATCTGGCGCAGGCTCGGCCCATACGCCGCCGGCTCCTCGCCGCCCACCCCCAGGATGCGAATGTTCTTGGCGCAAAGATGGCGATGGGGATTAATCGAAATCTCTCCCATGTCCGAAAAATTTCCCGCTTCCACCAGCAGGCCGCCGACGCGAAGCATCTCCAGCGCCTCGGGAACAGCGCCCGGGACTCCGGCGCACTCGACCACCACGTCGGCGCCACGGCTGTTGGTCCACTCGCGCACCCTTGCCAGACGCTCGGCCAGTGTCGTTCGGCTCGCGTCGATCTCATGATCGGCGCCCAGCCTGCGCGCAAAACTCAGGCGATACTCCGACAGATCGACGGCGATGATGGTTCCCGCGCCCAGCATTCGCGCCTTCATCACAAAGCACAACCCGAGCGGGCCCGTGCCCAGCACGACGACGGAATCGTCGAAGCGGAACGATTCACTGGGGAAGGCAGAAATCTGTTTCGCGCGATCCAGCCCCACCGTGACCGCCATGATTTCCGCCAATACCGCGATCTCGGAGGGGAGATCGTCGGGCACGCGCACCATGAAGCTGCCCGGCACCACGTAGAGATACTGCGCCCATCCCCCGAACAGATGCGGAGGGTTCCCGGCACTGATGTTGTTGCCGTAGTCGACTGTCTTTTCGCAGCAGTAGTAGGGGAAATCGTGCCGGCAGTAGTAGCACTCCCCGCAGCTCACATTCGGTCCTACCACCACCCGGTCGCCCACCTGCAGCGGAATGCCTTCAAAGTCGGTGCAGCGCGCGCCGCCGCCGATGGCAGCAATCGTCCCGACATTTTCGTGGCCCTGAATGATCGGGAACGGCACCGGCCGCCCGCCATACTGGCCGACATACCCTTGGTAGGTGTGTTTGTCGGTGCCGCAGATGCCCGAGACTTCCATCTTTACCAGCACGCATCCCGGCTCCGGCTCGGGGATGGGATACTCGCGCAACTCGTAGCGTCCGGGTTCGACCAGGGTTGCCGCGAGTGCCGTCTGGGATGACATCGGGATGACTCGGTGCGTTGGGTCTACATTGCGGCTGCAAACGATCACAGCTTACGAAAAAACTGGGGGACTCGTAAGTCCCCCGGGTTGAGTTGTCTTCTCACTCTCTCTAGAAATTTAGCTTCAGAGAAAGCTGGCCGAGCCGGGGTGCCGCCGCATTCAACACCTGCCCCGGGGCGCTCGAGAGGATACCGCTGGGCGTAATGAACTGGGCGTGATTGAAGATGTTAAAGAATTCAGCCCGGAATTCCAGATTCATACTCTCCCTAAGCGGAGTCTTTTTTACCAGCGCCGTGTCCCAGTTGTTGATACCGGGTCCATGGAAGAAGCGGCGGCGAGCGTCGCCTTCGAATCCCTCTTGTGAGGGCGCAAATGAAGTGGGGTCGAAGTAAAGGTGTTGTGCATTGTCGCGCGGATTCATGATGTGAAGAGGCGCCACTTGATCCGGGGTGTCCACCGCCAATGTGATCGGTCCACCAAAGGCGGTGCCCAGTAGAGATTGGTCATCTGTCTCCACCATCGTCACTGGCAGTCCCGTTTCAAAGCGAGTAATTCCGCTCAGCGCCCAACCCTTGGTGAGGCGCTTGGAGCCGCCCCATCGGTCGAACGGCAGTTCGTAGTTGTAGCTGACGACAAAGTTGTGGGTCGAATCGAAGGCTGATAAGCCGCGACTCAGACTCGCCTCGACAGGATTGAACTGCTCGCCGTAGCCGGAAGCGTCGTCCATCGCCTTGCTGAACGTGTAGCCCAGCAACAACTGCAAACGGCCAGAAGTGTGACGGTAGTTGACCTGGAGCGAGTTGTAGTGTGACAGGCCTGCGGTAATGAAATAGGAATCGTTGCCGAAGGGTACTGCGCCCAGATTTCCATCCGGGAGCAGCGATCCCGGCGCCCCCGGTGTGTTGGGCCATTGGCAGGCATTGCCCGTATTGCAAAATGCGTTCAGTGGACGGGTCCCGAAAATGGCGGTGGTGCCGTTGACAAAAATATTGCTCTCGTTGCCCGGACCGCAGCCCTCCGACTTCAAACTCAAGCAAAGGGCCGGGTTACCGGGATTGGCCGACAACGAAGACAGCAGGCGATGGCCTTGGGTTCCAACGTAGCTCAAGGTGATCAAATCAGCTGGTGTGATTTGACGCTGGAACGACAACTCATAGTTTTCTGCGTAAGGCAGCCGATTGCCGTTGTAGAAGGCCGGCGAGCTGCCGATCCCGCCGAAGGCTCCATAAAAATTTTCCAGAGTGTTATACGGCGGCGCTTGATCCAGCGGGTTGGTGGCTGATGGGTGTTTTGGCGGCGGAGTGATGGGAAAGAAGTTACTCGCGGACTGGCCGGTCGCGCGGGTCGTAAAGGGTGCGGCAAAGTCAGAGGCAAACTGTCCGGTATAGTCGCCAAAAGGAGCGTCGCCGATTTCGTTGAAGTCCGTCGCTCCCTCGAATACCGCGTACGACAATGTGTATCCGATACGCAGGCTCGAACTGCCCGCGTTCCCCAGCAGCTTGCCCAGAGCGCCATCGTGGCTTCCGAACGAATAAGCCAATCCGGCGCGCGGCGCGAAATTGTTCCACCGGGTGGGAGCGAGTGTGCGCGGTACATGAGGGTCGCCCGGGAACAGCCATCCCTGGGGTGCTCCCGGGAAGACCACCGACTGCTCGCCCGGAATGATGGTTTGAATCTCGTTGTACTTTTCATACCACGGCGAACTCACGTCATAGCGCAGGCCATAGTTCAGCGTCAGGTTCGAGCGAACCCTCCAGCTGTCCTGCCCGTAAATCCCAAAGTAAAAGCTACGCCCATAGGATGGAAACGACTCGCCCTGCACGTAAGAACTGGGGGCGCCCAGCAGAAAATCCGCGAAATCGAGCCCCGTCTCGCTGACTCCTCCGTTAAACGCCGTGCCAAAAAAGAAGTTGCCATTGGCTACGTTGGAAAGATTCTCTTCCAGCTGGTTGAAGTGATACTGGCCGCCAAAGCGGATGGAATGGGTTCCGACCACGCGGCTGAAGTTGTCCACAATCTGGTAAATGTTGTCGAGCAATTGGTTGGGACGGCTGGGCACGCCGATGACGTAGTTATTGAAATCAATCTCCGGAATACCTTCCACGCTGGGCGTTCCGGGAAGGATTCCGGGAGCCCGATTCGCGCCCGAGGCAAAGCCCAAACTCGACAGTGAGATTCCGGTGCCGCCCTGGGGCCGATTCAGCTTGGTGTTCAGGCGAAAATACCCGACCCGAAATTCATTCACCGATTTGGAGCTGAGCGTCTTGGTGACTCCGATGTTGATGTTTTGCGTAATCCCGTTTCCGTCGACCGCGAATCCGGGATACAACGGCGCATTGCCGGCCCAGTAAGGATCGATGCGGTTGTATTTGTCGAAGTAGTAGTAGGCACTGACCAATCCTGCCGCTGTGTTGGCATCCAGCCTCGTGCTGAACTTATTGTCGCGAACGTTGTTGCTGCCTGAACTGAAAAATGTCCCGTTTTCCGTATTGGCGGGCTGAATGTACGTCAGCAAATTCCCCGCAATTGGCGAAAGCACGCTGTTGGCGCCGCTGATGGGAATCTGCGCGTTCGGGAAGACGCATTGCGCGGTCGTAGTGCAATTCACTCCGTAAGGTGCCTGCGTAGCCGGATTGTAGTCTGAGGCCTGAAAGTAGTATGGAGTCACTCCGGCAGTCACGGGGTAGCCCAGTTCGGTCTGAAGTTGCTGAGCCCAGGCGGTTCCGGCCGGAGTGGCGGTACTGACCACAGTCGGGATCGGAACCGGGTTTCCGTTATTTACCCCCGCGAAAACCGCCGTGGTGGTGAAAGCGTCGGCGGCAGCCGGCACGGAAAAGTCTCCCGATTCCATCGCTGACGTGGGTGCGTTGGCGATTACGTGAGGCACAGCTTGAATGACCCGATTGCCCTGATAATCCGCGAAGAAAAACAGCTTGTCCTTGATGACCGGTCCACCAAATGTCCCACCAAACTGGTTTTGGTGGTAGGCGCCGCGTCCGCTGACGTCAAAGAAGTTTTTCGCGTCCAGATCCGTGTTGCGCAGGAACTCGAACACATTTCCGTGAAACCTGTTCGTGCCCGACTTGGTCACCACGTTGATTTGCGCGCCCGCATAATTTCCGTATTCCGCGTCGGTGTTGTTGGTCAAAATGCGGAATTCGGCAAGCGAGTCCAGATTCGGAATGGCGCCGGCTCCGGAATATCCGATTTCCTGCACCAGGATTCCATTCAGGATGAAGGCATTCGCCGATTCGCGCATCCCGTTCACTGATAGCGCCCCCGAATTCAAGTCGCCGGAGACCAGCGGCACCGGGAAACCGGCCGAGATGAACGGCCCAGCGTAGGCCCCGCTGATGCCGGAAGGCGTGGAAACCACGCCGGGCTGCAGCGGCAGTAAGTCGGTGTAGCTGCGCGACACCAGCGGCACGTCGGTCATTTCTTTGCCTTCGATGACTTCGCCCATCTGGGAGGAGATGCTTTCCACGTGCAGCGCGTCCGCGGCCACTTCGACCTTCTCGCTGGCCTGCCCCACCTGGAGGGTCGCGTCGATGGTGAGCGCGGAGTTCACGTCGAGCGTAATGTCCGTCTGCCGGTAGGCCTTGAACCCGGGCTGCTGAATATCCAGGGTGTATCTGCCCAGGGGAAGCGTCAGGAAGGAGTAGTAGCCCTGAGGGTTGGTCTTCTCGCTTTGGGCAATGCCGGTCCCGACGTTGGTGGCCGTAACCGTGGCGCCGGAGATGGCGGCGCCGCTGGGGTCTTTCACCGTACCCGAGATGCTGGCCGTCACGCCACCGAAAAGCTGCCCGCAGAGCAGGAGCACGAACCCGCACAGAAACAGGCTTTGACGCCAACTGCACCGTGTCACAAACATAGTCCCTCCGAAGACGGGTCCCGCCGGGCCCGTGAGTCACTGCACGGCTACCGATCAGCCCGGCTTGCGCATCTGTGCCGGGTTGTCGCGATGATCTAACCGGTTATAGCGCGACCTAACGGCTTATAGTGTAGGCCTCTCGTCTTTGTCAAGTTGTTTCACCGGCACCTTGACGAAGCTTCCCACGGCCGAATGTTCTTCCTGACCGTAACGCAGTCTGAGACCGTGCGGTTTTGCCCCTAAAGTAACGATTTAATAGCCCGCCAGGCCGGACTGAGCAGGATTCTCGGAATAGCCTGCCGCATCCGATTAGACGCCACCTTGTTGCTCGCATCACCCGGCGCTCTCGTCGTCAATCCGCTTTGGAGAATTTACAGCGGGTCCCGCTTCAGCGAAGTGGACCACAGGCGGGTTGTTTCCATGGCATCCCTGTAAGCCCGGAATTGCCAAAAGCGCTTCCGAGCGTCGAATGCCCGATGCAACTTTGAGCCGGCGGGCTTCAAAATATCGCCGGGTTGGCGGGTCACGGTTGGGCTTCGCTCTGCATTTGGACCGCACCTCACGCAATCAGGCTGGCTTCTTGTTTAGGATTGCCCGGCGCAAAACTTCTTGGGGGGAATCGCTGCGAGTATTCAGCAAAACGTGAAACACACCTGCTCTTCCCTCCACCAGTCTGAATGAGAAGGATCGCCGCTGAAGGCTTGTAATCAGGCGCGCCAGTATTCGCGCTGCTCCGAGTGACAGCGCGCCGTCTTTCTTCGACAAGGAGTAGTGTCTGATGAGACCGGAAGCTCCTCTCGTTTCTCCAATGGAAAGCCGGTAGCCGCGCGAGGTTTGCGCGACGTGAACGGTCAGCGAGCCATCCGGCTCACGGGAGAATCTTGCATCAAACAAACGATGGTCGAGGTGATCCAGTGCGCCAACGACCTCCCGCAGATGGTGGGGGTGAAACAGCTCGAAGCGACGCGAAGGGTCAAGGCGTCTCCAGGCGGTGAGCACGACCATGGCGATCCCAAGACAAGCCGGGACGATCCAGTGCCACTTCGAGGCCGGGAGAATCCGGACGCTGGCCCCAATCGACACCGCCACGGCAAGAATCCCGCTGGTCCACTGCGCCTCGGAGAAGTCCCAAAGATACGGCCGCCCCGCATCTCCGCGAAAGAATTCGAGGCAGAATCGGCCACAACCGTATGCGATGACGTACCCGACGAGCACCGATCCCGGCGCGTGGCGAGCGAGAAGAAGAAGCCACCCGGCACTCACGATGCATAACGCAAGCGCCGATTCCACTGCTTGAATGGGAAAAAGCCTTACGCCAACCAGATCGCGAGGGAACCCCGCGTCGGCGTGAGCGCTGCCATAGCGCACGCCCCACCTGCACGGGCGTCCGTGACAACAGCCGACAATCAAGCAACCGATTCGGCCGCAGGCGAGAAACACTCCGAGGCCGAGTACGAGAACGTCGAGATAAGGCAGCACTGGCTGCCCCGTGAGCCGAAGGAAGAGCGCAGAAGTCGCGATGACGGCAATTTCGTGGTGATAGTAGATGATGACTTCGCCACTGGCGAGAATCTTGGTGATCATCATCAGGACATAAAAGGTGAGGATTACGGTGCCGGTAATTCCGAGTAGCGTGAGTTGCGAAAGACCGAGGTGTCGTACGAGCACGAGGGACTGCACGAAGGAGAGCAGGAAGCCGGTGTAGCCGCAGAGGCGGAAAGCATACTTCTCATTTCTTGGCATTCTTGCCCCTCAATTCGCGCGCAAGAACTTGGTTCGGGGTTCGAGCACTCAGTCCGACGCGCGCTTGCAATCGGTAGGCGCAGGTCCAAAGTGGTCGGCGCCCCATTTGCTTAGCTCTATCTCTTTTGCGCGCCGATTTATCAGTTCAGTGAATTGTGCCTGGTAGCCCGACTTCTTGTCGTCCGTGAGGCAGTAGTAATATCCGAGAGCCGCGTCGATCAAATTAGCGCGCGAGCCATGTTGCATCGTTCCCGTTCCTGGTTTTTCAATCCCCACAGCTTCGTGATAGAAGGCCAGAAACTCGCGCTCGTCCTTGCGCCTCCGGCGTTCATCCTTGTTTCGAACCGGAGTCAGATTCGGATCACGAAATTGAGAGATATGCTCCAGTTCGTGGCCTACCTGCAGAACACGGCGCGAGAAATCTCGCTCGTTCACGCCGCCCACTCCCCCCTTGCCTTTGACAAACTCACTCCCGACGAAAATCTTGCCTTTGATCTTGGAGCGATCTCGATCTGAAGAGAACACCTCTTCTGTTTGCAAGCCGCCTTTGGCCTTTTCGTCGTTATATTCGACGGAATCAACCTTTTCCGCCTCGCCGGGGTAATACGTGTGAATTATGGATTCGACCACGTCCTTCGCACGAAGATCGATTGCCTTACTCTCATCGTGTGCCGCTCTTATGATTTCGGCAGCTGTCGTTGCTGTGGGCTCTGCTTTCTTTATTTCTGATGCTGCTCCTCCACAACGCTGCAGCCGAAGACGGGAGCTAAGGAGTGGGATGCTTTTGTGGTGGATGTTGGAGGAGTCACGTCTCGCGGGCGTCCAGATGTGGGTAACCGCGGAGACGGCGGAAAGATCGGCGTCGTTTTCGAGCTGTTGGTTTTCCGGTTCTGTTGCTTCGACGCCTTTGTGCATAAGAGAAGGTGACTGAGTTGAGGCACGTTGCTGCACCACGTGCGCCAGTTCATGTGCGATCAGCGCGTCGCCGATGAGTGTCCCCGGCCGGTATTCGCCTGACGCGAAGGCTACATCGCTGCCGACTGTGAAAGCGCGGGCTTGCAGGTCTGAGGAAAGCGTGGCAGCGAAGGAATCGGTGTGTACTCGAACGCCGGAAAAGTCATGCCCAAACGCAGACGACATCTGGGACCGCACACGAGAGTCGAGCGAATGTCCCGTACCGAGTTGCGCCCGAACCGCGGCAGCGTCGTGCGCGGGCGCTGCTTCTTCGTTGTTCGCTTTGCGGTGAATCTCTCCCTCGGGGGCTTCTTCATGTTTTTTCGTTCCGCCGATGAAGCCGAGAATGGCTCCGCCCACACTGGTAGAAGCGAAGCTGCGGATGGCTCCGAGAAAGCCTCCCTGGCCTGGCAACTCTTTGGCGAGATCTTCGGGAAGTCCTTCCACCTTGCCGGTCTTCGCCCACGTGATTGCGGCTCGCTCGATTCGCATGACGAGGATGCGAGTGGCCTCGTGCGCGCTGCGCGCCTTCGCGGCTTCGGGAGCGTACTTGCGAATGGCGCGCTCGATGTGCTCGCTGCTTTGCTTCTCATAAAAGCTGAGCCACTTCGCAACGTACGGGCAGCCCTTGGTGGTGTGCTTGACCGATGCCAAGGCCGCATCGGCGGCGGCGCAGGCCTCCGTGCGCAGCAGAGCGATGAACTGGCTCTTGCGCATCTGGTACGGCTCGACTTTGGTCGCGTTATCTTCGACAACCAGTGTCCCTGCCGTCTTGGCGCCCGGCGGCTGCTTCTCAGGCGCGGCCGGCGACGCGTCCGTAGAAGTGGTTGGGCCTGCAGGAGAACGCTGAATCAATGACCCATGCGAAGGATGAGGCGGAGGTGGCGCCGGTGGATGTTTCGCTTCGTACGCTGCTTTGAAGTTCGCATCCCAGAATCGACCGTAGTGTTCTGTGTGAATGGAGGGTATTTTCGGGAAGTATTCGTTAAATGACGGGCTTCGATACCCTTCATAAAAGCTGTGGCGGCACACCCATTTATCTTTGCAGAAGTCATAGGTTGCGAGCGCCTTCGTGACACCGTCGTACTCCAGCGCTTCATTGCGGCGAATGTAGGCATCCCTGCTGACGTCGCCCGCCTGGGCATCTATCCCAATCTGCTTAAAGTCGCCGTCATGGGAATAGTTCGACAATTCCAAAACCAGGATCTGAGTGGCGTCACACTTGTCCTTATTCGCATCGAGTGTGATAGTAGACCCTGACGTGGAGCCCCCTGTGCCGATCACACTGTGGCCCACCTGGACAGTGACCGAATTCACAGCCGTGTGAGCACTGGTCGTCCCGTCACAGGTATTGAAATTCGCTTTCAAATCGTCGACTGACCAACTGGACGATGTAGTACTCGCCTCCTTGCAACGCTGGAGAGCGAGTCCTGAGCGTAAAGCCGAAACCGCACTTCGGCCAGATCCTCCTTTGCCACGCCTAATCCCCGGCCACGAACTGAAGAGAGCTCCAACAGCAGCGCGGTCTGCATCCTGTTCCAGCGCACTGTCGTCACTCTCCGATTTCCGCTGAGGCGTGGAAGCCGGGCTTCCGCCGCTTTGCTGCACGACATGTGCCAGCTCGTGGGCAATCAGGGCATCGCCGATGAGCGTGCCGGGACGGTATTCGCCGGAAGCGAACGCCACGTCGCTGCCGACCGTGAATGCCCGGGCCTGGAGATCCGAAGAAAGCTTGGATGCGCTGGCATCGTCGTGCACGCGAACGCCGGAGAAGTCGTGCCCGAACGCAGACGACATCTGCGATTGCACGCGGGAATCGAGGGTATGTCCGGTGCCGAGCTGCGCCCGAACCGCCGCAGCATCGTGCGCAGGTGTGGCTTCGCTGGTGCGCGCTTTGCGCTGCACTTCGCCGCCACCGGTCGATTCCTGTTTTTTCGTCCCGCCGATGAAGCCGAGAACGGCTCCGCCCACACTAGTAGAAGCGAAGCTGCGAACAGCTCCGAGAAAGCCTCCTTGTCCGGGCAACTCTTTGGCGAGATCTTCGGGAAGACCTTCAACCTTCCCCGTTCTTGCCCACGTAATCGCAGCTCGCTCGACTCGCATCACGAGAATTCGAATGGCTTCGCGTGCGCTGCGCGCCTTGGCTGCTTCGGGAGCGTACTTGCGAATGGCGCGTTCGATGTGCTCGCTGCTCTGCTTCTCATAAAAGCTGAGCCATTTCGCGACGTAGGGGCAGCCCTTTGTTGTGTGCTTGACCGAAGCCAAGGCGGCATCGGCGGCGGCGCAGGCCTCAGTGCGCAGCAGAGCGATGAACTGTCTCTTGCGCATCTGGTAAGGTTCGACCTTCTCAGCGTTATCTTCGACAACGAGTGTCCCTGAGGTTTTGGCGCCCGGCGGCTGTTTCTCAGGAGCGGCCGGCACCGGGTCAGCCGTCGAGGTTGGGTCTGCAGGGGCCCGCTGAATAGCAGGCCGGACCGAACGAAGGAGTGGAGTTGCCACGCTCCGGTGAATTGTCTCTTCTTCTCTCTCAGCCGCGCATTTTGCGCACGGAGTTCCTCCGTCGCAGGCGCACTTGCGGTGGATCGCAGGTGCGCGGAAGGCAGAGACAACTTTTTCGGCGGCACGGTCGGCTTCGGTCTCGTCAGGATCGCCGGGCTGGCTGACGCGCAGCTTGGCCCGGATCACTCCCGATTCCAAGAGTTGCAGCATCGCCTGGTTGCCGAGAGTCTGTTGCAGGCCGAAAAAAGGAGTCTCTGACACGAGTCGCGACAATGGTCCGCCATTCTCTCTCGTGCCGTGACCTCGGTGAGAAGTCCTTTCTGGCGCCGCCGTTGCTGTAGCTTTTTCGCTCACGAAACTCCGTCGTGGCGCAAGGCTTTACCTTGCGACGAATTTCTTGCGGGATAGAAAAGAACTAAATCAGGCTGAGTTCCCCAGTCGGCCGCGCAACTCGTTTAGTGAAAGATCAATCACCTTCCGAGCTTCCTCCAAGTCAAGCCGCCAAGGCTGGCCTGAGGGCTGCTGATACAATTCCAGCCACCAACGTCCCTTCTCCCTGAAAATCTCTCCCCACTGCCCACCGTCTTTAATAAAGAGCTGAACCACAAGCTCCTCTCTCTCTGGCGGACTCGCAATCACGGCTTCAATTCCCTTGTCATTCATTGAAATTCTCGCAGTTCAATAGAGGTTTTCCGCGAAGTAGCTGAAAGTCCATTGTCCATTTTGCATGGTGAAAATCGCACCCGTGCCATCTGGCCTGCTTACTTGGAGAATCTGCTCGCCCCCTCTTCCGGGACGAACCTTAATGATCTTATTTGGATCCTTAAGAATTTGGTCGAGTATGTTAGCCGCCTGGGTGTTTATTTCTGCGGGTCCACCTTTGATCTCTGGGAAACCCTTGCTTCCTGGCCGCTGGCCCCGAGCATGCTTGGAGAGCGATCTACCGGCTTCCGATAGTTGGCCCTCCGCAGGGGCCTTGGTGGCCTTGCCCGCAGCATCGCGGGCAGCGTTCTCCAGAGCCTGCGGCGTAACCGCAGGTGCCTTCTGTTCGACCGTCGGAGATTTCTGTTCCACGACGGGGCTTTTTGCCTCTGCGGCAGGCGGTTTCGGCACCGGCGGTGGAGCCTTCGGGGGTGGTGCTGGCTCCACGGCCGGCGGTTTCGGCACCGCGGCGGGAGTCGTTGGCTCCACGGGAGGAGCCTTCACTTCCGTCGGCGGCGTCGCAACTGGAGTTTCACCTACGGCGCTGCCCGGTACGCGCAGCCCACCCCGAATCTTGGCCCGCGCTCCTATTAGAGCCAGGATTGCGAGAATGATGTGCCGAACCATCCGCAGAAAAGATTTCGACGCCTCGGTGATTTTCTTTGGATCTCCGTTGGCCTCTTTTGCCAAAGAAAACCAGTTACGCCCCTCTTCGTAGACTCCAGCCAACTCCACACCCGCGAAGTAGCCAACGATTGCGGCAACCAGAAGTTGCAGGATCACCGCGACGACCTTTGTCAGAAGAGTCGGCTCGGGAACAGCGGTCAGGATGCCAATGATGGTCTCCGCCGTGATCATTCCTATCGTGACCGCCAGGAAGCTGACCCAATGCTCTTTAATGGCCTCCCATACCTCACCTACGAGTACTTCGCCGACGTGCTGCGGGGCTTCCTTGACGGAGGCAAGAAGGTCGTCCGCAAATTGTTTGGTACGCGGGTCTACGAGCCAGCCTGCCGCCTTCTTGACCAATGCTTTTCCTGGGCCGAGAACGATGTCACTGAGGTCACGCTGCACTTTCCGCGGTCCCGAGGCGGAAAGACCCAGGCCGGACCGGGGACTTGCAGGGCTTGAGGACCTCTGCTGCACGACATGTGACAATTCATGCGCGAGCAACCTCCTACCGTCCGTTGTGTGCGGAGCATAGGCTCCTTTTTCAAACGCGATGTTGTGATCCAACGTAAAAGCACGCGCGGTCAGGCATCGAGCGGAGTCGCCCGCCGCTTCGTCCGTGTGGACCCGTACATGTCCAAAGTCGTGGCCAAAGCGAGATTCCATGAAGAGACGCGTCGCGGGATCTAACGGCTGGCCTGGGCCCAGGGATTGCAGAAAATCGTCGTGGACAGATTGTTCCTGTTGCGCAGGCTGGTTAGACTTACGATGAATGCCTTTTGCTTGTTCGACTTCTTCCTCTTCGCAGTCCGGGCAGGATGCAACACCGCCGGGGCACTTGCACTTGCGGTGGATGGTGTCGGCAGTTGCGGAGGGAGCCGCGAAAGCCGAGCCAGTGCTGATGACTTGGTCGGCGACGCGGTCGGCCTCCACTTCGTCGGCATCCTGCGGCTGGCTCACGCGCAGTTTCGCCTGAAGGGCTCCGGATTCGAATAGGTTGACTACGGCTTGGTTGCCGGCGGTTCGCTGCAGATCGAACACAGGATTCCGCAGCGGCTCCGATCGTTCCTTCGGGTTCGGTCGTGCGCGTGTGCGCGACTTCGCGCCGGATTTTTCGGGCGAAGCGCGTCCCCGGTCCTGCTCCGTCATGTGTCATCCTGTGTGCTTGGCTTCGGTTTGCCGTTGCCAAGAATTGGGCCGCGAGATCCTAAGATTTCGCCCTCTTGGCTGCCGCCGCCTTGTCTGCGCCGGAGGCTCCCTTGCCCGTCGCCGCCGCTTTTTGCTCCGGCGATTGCTTGGCGGAGCCGCCCGCGCCCCCCCCGCCGCCCCCACTCCCGACCGATCCAGATCCTGGAGCGAGGACGACCTGTATGGCGTTCGGAACAATGACCACGCCGCAGTCAGCATTCACGATGGTCAGGTTGTACGGTCCCGGCTGTACGTTGGTCTGGGCTTCCACCGTGAGATTGACGGAATCTTGCCCCGTCTGGAGCACGCCGGTCTGTCCTGACACGCTAACTGTGATGCCCGCCCCGAAGCTGTAAATAACCTGCGGACCCGTCGCAACATTGGCTCCGATTTCAAGGTTCGTCCCGTTGACGGTGATTTGGACCGTGGTTGCCCCGTCGGCCGGAACCTGTGGCACTGGATTAGCCGCGGCAGTGGCCGGGTTCGTGGGAACTACACCCGTAACCGTGGTGGACGAGCCCGCGCACTGCGGACTCCACCAGGAGTTACAAAGGGAAACAACCATCCGGCGGCACAAACAGTTATTGATTTGTTGGATGGTTCCTGAGCCGTCAGCGCTCAAAGTCACCTCTGCCAGGCACACCCACGGGCCGCACGAACAATCGGGACAACTTGGAACACCGCCAGTGATGAGTGAACTGGCCGTGGCCGCGGTCAGAGCAGCAGTCACATTCGGGTCGCACGCGTTGCAGGACGGGCAGGTCTGCAGCACTCCGATTTCATATCCGTCGTGCCAGCGCGAGTATTCGCAGGTGTTGTCGTTGCAACCGCAACCCACCGGCTGTACTCGAACGGGGCGCATCATGCACTGCTTATATTGGACGGCAATGTAGAGGAGGCCGGTCGTTGTGGGCGGGATGAAGACCTGGCTGCACCAGGGATCAGGAGCGTCAATGCAGGGCTGGCCGGTGACGCCGGAACAGCCGCTGGTGCGTAAATCCACGGTGCGGCAGCAATCCAGGATGATCTCGTCGCCGTAAGGTCCGAGAATGTAGCCCTTCTGAACCTTGACCTGCCAGGGCGTAAACGAGACGGTGCCGTCGGAATTCGTGGTGGTCACGGGACAGACCGTGGCGCCGCACACCACTCCCCAACCGTGGAGGAGGCGATTGTGCCGCCGCATGCGGTCGCGAAAATAATTCTGCTCGAGCGTCAGGTCATCGGGCGTGATCAGTTGGCGCGGATAATAACGCGGAAGTTCCGCGATGGTGCTGTCGCAAGTCGTAGTGGTGGTTCCACCGCAACAATTTGTGTTTGCCATGATGACTCTCCTTCGTCGTTATTACTTTCCGCCCTTCAGTGCAGACGTACTTGGGCTCATCCACGCCAGCATCAACTCGTAGAGCAGGTCCGCCGTATAAACCAGCGGGCGAATGTTGATCTCTATGCTGCCCTGCGTATATTGCGAACCTGCTGCCGGAATTTGAATGTTGGCCAAGGCGATGCAGCAGTCCGTACCCGGCGTGCAGCATGGCAGGTTGGTGATGTAAGAGGCCAACAGGCCGTAGTTCAATGCACCGTTGCTGACGATCCCCGTGGGCAGACTGGAGGTGGTCGATGCCGGGCACAGCCTGCCGTCGCACAACTTCAGGCAATATTTCTCGCGAATCGAGCCCGGCGTGCAAAGCGCCTGGTTGTCGCAATCTCCGCCCAGAGCCGGAGAAGGATCAGTGGGGCACTCGTGGTAACAGATGCACAGGTGTTTGTAAACGCCGGTGTCATTGCACTCGTCGTTCGCTGGCGGCGGAAGAATTGTCCCTCCGCCCTGCGAGCCGGCGCCCACGCCCGGGGCCGCGGTACTGCCGGTGGCGGTCGGGCTGCCGCCAAAACCTTGATTGAGCGGGGGCACCTGCAGCGGCGGCGGCAGAGGAAACGGATCCGAGTTCTGGCAAACGATGATTTCTCTTCCACACTTGTCGATGGCAACACCCGGTGAGACCACTACGCTTTGCCCGTCTGAACCGAGAGTCACGTTCAGTCCGCAGACGACGCCATAGCCGGAGATCAAGCGGTTCAAAAGCCGGCGCTTATCGTTGAAGTAGTTCTGCTCCATTTCGAAATGGAAGACGTCGAGCAGCTTGCCGTAGAAGTAGCGGTTGCGAACCGGAGCGCACATGCAATCCGCCGAGCTGGAACTGGTTGCCATTTTGTCCTCCTTCAATACGAAACTTGTCTAACCGAGGCGCGTGTTGACTCCCAGCAGACTGTCGTCTCCCAGCAGGCTGGGCGCTGACCCGGCCAGCACCGAATCGACGCCGAGAGGCTGGTCCATCCCCAACGACAAGCTGCGCGGCAGACCCGCCACCACCGTGTCGATTCCCAAGCGGCTCTGAAAGCCAACGCGGAACAGCGGATCGATCACACAAAGTTGATAAATGGTGTGTGCCGGCTTTTCCTGGTCGACGATGGCGCGAATGTTGGCGATCGCCTCCGGGCACATCACCTGACTGCGATACACCAGAACAGAAAATTGATAGGCGACATCGGTGAAAAGCGGGCTGCCGAACTCGTCGTCCGTGATTAAGTGCGATTGATCGAGCACGGCCGAAGTGCCGACCACCGCGCCCTGCGGCTGAGCGGGCGCCAGCATTGTGGTCCATCCCAGCACGGAATTTTGCGTGCTCTGCCAGGTCATGCCGGCCGCGCCGGCACTCTCGGCGCAAGCCTGGCAACAGCTATCCGAACTTGGCAATGACCACCACGAGGCGTTCAGCAGCGGCTCTTCAATGGTGGCGTCTACTCCGACGAAGAGACGCAAACTTTCGCGCAGGCCGGCAGGCGTCCCACGACGCCCCGAGAGTTTGAAAATCCTTGCGATGATCTGTCGCTGTTTTTGTTCGTCCCAATTGTCGTCAAGGTCCAGTCCCAGGCAGCCCGCGAGCCAGGCTAGAAACGACTTGGGAGTCGCCCGCGGATCGAACAGTGCGGCGAGCGAACCGATCTTGTATTCGACTTCGGAGAACAGGCTCTCGAAGAGGGAAAGCAGGCGCGCCAGAAATTCCTTGCAGTTGGCCGTATTGCGGTAGATCGCGGGCAGATGCTCGTCGTAACCGGGGTAGTCGAATTCGACGCGCAGCTGGCGGACGTCCGGGCTGACCGTTCCATCGCCGGAAAACAGGGCGCCGATCCACAAATATTTTGCTTTGGGGCCGCCAATGAAGAGTTCCGCGACATCAAGATTGGCCGCCGGCAGAATCGCCTGCCATTTGGGATCGGAGAATGGGTTGGCGGCTGCCGGATCTACCGTTGGCGCTTGTGACAGATCGCTGGACGCATAGGCATAAAGATCAAGGTGCGCATTCTGAGAGTTTGGCGCATTCGCCGGCACTATCGTAGTCAGTGCCTGCAGACGATGCCACACGACCGGGCGATTGCTGACCTCGAGCGGTTTATTGAGGTCGATCCAAAGCGAACCGCTGGTGCCATAGCCGCTGCGCGCAGCGAGCTGAGTCGGAGTCAGCGACCCGCCGGCATGAACCCACAGATTCCCTTTTCGGCCGAGCAGCAATGCGGCTACCGGTCCGTGATAACCAATGGCCGCGCCGATATATTCGATGTCGTCGCCGATCTGGAATCGCAATACGCGCTGGGCGGCGTTATCGCCGACATACACGGCGTCACCGGCTGCGGCCAAGCCCATCGGTTGCGTGAGGTGAGCATCCTTGATAACGAGCGGTTGACCCTGCGAGTTCAGTATCGGGTGGCCGTCGGCATCGAAAATGTAAACGGCTGGAGACGCAGTGTCGACGACCAGGACCCAGACCACGCCGCTCTCTTCACGAACGGCGATGTCGGCGGGCTGCGTCAACAGCCCGGACGCCTGAACGTTTTGCCAGAATCCCGGAACTACCTGACCGATCGCATTGAACTTTTGGATGCGCCGGTTGCCGTAATCCACGACGTAGACGTTACCCGCAGAATCGGCGGCCAGAGTCCATGGCGTATTAAACTGCCCCGGTTGCGATCCAGGCTGATTGGCGCTCGCGTCCGACTGGCCCCAGATTTCCACCAGCTGGAAAGTTTCGAGATCGAAAACCTGAATGCGGTTGTTCCCGCTGTCGACGACGAACAGTGACGGGCGAGAGGGCGGGATCAAAAGGCCACGTGGCGCGCTGAAAGTAGTGGTGCTGCTGCCTGCACCGCCCATGCACGGGGCCGCGCACACGCTGCCGTCGCAGCCAAGGATGCGGCGCACGCGGTTGCCGTCGGGATCGCTGAAGAAAAGCGTTCCGGTGACGTCGATGGCGAGGCCCGCGGGGCCATCCGGAGTGGGCGCCGACTGGATGGCCGCAGGGAGAGTTCCGGAAACCAGAGGAACAGAAGAGAGCTGAAGCGCGCCGTCCTTGCGGATTTCGAGACCGCTGTATTTGAATCCCGGCCAGCGGCCGTCGCGATTCAAAAAGACAAAATTATTTGGGCTGATCTCAGACATAAGTTCAGCTTTCAACTCCCATCCAGGTGATCTGGAAATCCTGGAAAAGCGTGTTGTCGATCGGAATCGACTCGACCTCCGTTGACCCTGACACAACCGTCAAAATTACGGGATAAATGTTGACAGTGAACCCTGTCGGCGAGGGCGCTGGCGATTGTGCGATCGACAGCAAGCCGTCCTGTATCCAGTAAGTTACTTGTCCTTCACTGCCGAGCAGTTTGGCGTCATTCTGGAGAATGTTTCCGGACAGCCTTGCGGTGTACGTTGGCGTCGCCTGAAATTGGCCGGAACTCGTGTCAACCTGCGTCGAAATGGTGATCGGTGGGTAATATGTGCTCCCCGTGGCTGGGTCATATGGAGAAATCGAGGTCGCTCCTCCAACAGGGGTTGCCGTCCACGATGTGGGATAAGGGGTTGTTCCGCAAGCGACCCTTGGCTGTTTCGGCGGCCGCGCATTTCTTCTGGGAACGGTCGAAACCTGCTGTTTCAGCTGGCAGTTGAAAATTTGCACCTGTGCCAATACCAAGAACAGGGCTTTATTGATTTTGTCTTTCAGTCTGGGATCGACCGGTTGGTGATTGGTGGGGTCATCGGTAAGCTGAACCCAGCAGAAGACTGGCGCCTCGCGCAAACTGATGACGCCGGCCGGCGTGCAGATTCCAACGCGGGTTTCGGCGGGAACCAGCTGGCTGTCGTCAGGATAGGAAACGGTCAAGTCGTAGAAGACTGGCGCTCCCGAGCCGTTGTCGGCAACGGGAGGAATCGGCAAAACCTGATTTTCGGTCAGAATGATTTCACGGCCGCAGGA
>Ga0187770_10000032_pt1 | contig 62594 bp, 52 predicted proteins | sample 0116_SJ02_MP02_2_FD_133154 | JGI IMG/M metagenome (GOLD analysis project Ga0187770, IMG submission 133154) | Tropical peat soil microbial communities from peatlands in Department of Meta, Colombia - 0116_SJ02_MP02_20_MG | ecosystem: Environmental > Terrestrial > Soil > Wetlands > Peat | place...
GGCGGCGGAATCGATGCACAATCGCCGGATGCTCGAAGTAGCGCTGCGGTTGTCATCGAACATATGAACAAACTCGGTCTTCATTACTCGGCGGGCGGCTCGCCCACGACGCGGCTTTCATTCGCGAAGGAAGCGGAAGAACTCGGCTACACCTCGCTCTGGACCACCGAGGTTTCGGGACCCGACGCGTTCGTCACGCTGGCCGCATTGGCGCTCAATACCAGCAAGCCCGAACTCGCGACCGGCGTCGTGCCGATGCAGATTCGAACGCCGGGTGCGATGGCGATGGGGTATCTGACGCTCAATGAAATGTCGGGAGGACGCGTGATCGCGGGGCTGGGCGTGTCGAGTCCGGTCATCGTCGAGCGATGGCACGGAATGTCGTATCGCAAGCCGGTCACCGCGATGCGCGAGTGCGTCACGATCATGCGCCAGCTCTTCACCGAGGGCCGCTCGAAGTTCGATGGCGAGGTGTATAAGTCCGACTTTCGTCTCGGCTTCCGATTGACCGCGCCGCGCCCGCCGCGAATCTACCTCGCCGCGCTCAACGCACCGATGCTCCGGCTGGCGGGCGAAGTCGCCGACGGAGTAATCCTGAATTATTCGCCGCCCGAAGCGATTGCGGCGATGATCGAGGAAATCCACCACGGCGCGCATCGCGCTGGCCGCGATCCGTCCGCGGTAGAAATCGCAACTTACGTCCGGATGTGCATCACCGATGAACCGGAGCGCGCGGTCGATGCGTTCAAGCGCGAACTTGTCGGTTATGCATTCGTCGATGCCTACCAGAAGATGTTCTCCCGCTATGGGCTCGCGGAGGAATTCGATCGGGCTCGCAAGTTATGGCGCGATGGCAAACGCGATGAGGCGCCGCGCGCGATGAGCGACGCTTCGGCGCACAAGATAGCGGCATTCGGGCCGGCGCAGGCCGGACGCGATTTCGTCGCGCGCTTTCGGGCGGCCGGCGTCACACATCCGGTCGTATTCCCGATCGGCCCCGGCGCGACCGCCGAGCGCGACTATCCCAACACGATGCGCGCGCTCGCCGGCGCATAGTCCGAGTTGCCGCCCGAATGGCGGAGGAATCCGCAGTGGGGGTGTGATAGCATGGGCGGCGAGGCGTCGCGATGAAGTTCAAGCGGATTACCGTGCATCCGGGCCAAATGGGCGGCGTCCCGTGCATTCGGGGATTGCGGATTCCCGTCGCCACTGTGGTGGGAATGGTAGCCGACGGCATGACCCGCAAAGAGATTCTTGAGGCGTACCCGGATCTCGAGCCCAAGGACATCGACGAAGCTCTTCGCTACGCTGCCGAGGCCGTGCGCGAGCGCGAGCTGCCGCTTCGCTCCGCCTCTTGAGATTTCTCGTCGATAATTCCCTTTCGCCGCTGGTCGCGGACGGACTGAGGAGAGCCGGCCACGACGCTGCACACGTGCGTGACCACGGCATGCAGGCGGCCGATGACGCCCGGATTTTCGAGCGTGCCAGGCGCGAAAGGCGGACAATCATTTCCGCTGACACAGACTTTGGCGCTCTTCTCGCTTCGCGGGAGACCCGAAAGCCGTCGGTGATCCTATTTCGCCGCGCAACTCAACGACGCCCCGAAAAACAAGTGAATTTGCTGTTGGCGAACCTTGGCGAGGTCGGACCTGATCTTGTCCACGGCAGCGTCGTCGTATTCGAGGAGTCGCGACTGAGGATCCGGCGCCTCCCGATCAAAAGAGCCGCGCGGTGAGCCGCGGCCGTTGCGCTTTGCGGCGCCGCCACCCGCCGTTATCATGATCGTGGTAGCCCCCGCATCTCCCGTCAGACCGGAGGTTCAATCACGATGCGAACCACAGCGATTTTGACTGCCGTCTTTCTCGCACTGGCAACCGCCGCAATCGCGGTCGAGCAGCCGCGGCTGATCCCTCGCTCCGCGCGTATCGATCGCCCTGTCGAACAGGTCTTCGACACTCTCAAGCAATACTTTTCGGGCCCGTCGCTGAGCATGTTCAACCTGGTCAGCGCCGATCGCAAAAACGGCACGATTGTAGCCCGGCGCGCCGGAATCGACACCGCCCACTGGACGGACTGGGCCTTCTGCGAGGCCGAGCCGATGAAGATGATCTACAAATTCGAGGACGGAACGGCGACCGTGACCGTGAAGGTCGAAGCTTCGGGTAATAACCGCACGTTCGCGAGCGTGACCGCCGACTTCCAGGGCACCTACGGGCTGGCATCCTCGGAGAACAAAATCGCGTGCGTCTCCAAGGGCTCGCTCGAGGAAAATATCCTCGCCGTCGCACGCGGCGCCGCGTCGCACCCGAGCAATTGAGCGACGCGCCGGAAATCGCGGCCGCTTTACCGTTCGCATCGCCGGCGGAGCCTGGCTTCCCGGTCGCGGCCCGGCTGACCTCGCGCGACGTCTTTCGCCTGCTCGCCCGAGCGTGGCCATTCATCCGGCCCTATAAGCGGCATCTGGGCTACCTTTTTCTGCTCACGCTCCCGGCGCTGCCGGCGGGCCTTTTCGGCCTCATGATGATCCGGGTCTTGTTCGACGTGGTGGGACATGGAGCCGCTCTCACCACGGCCGAAGCGCGGATGCTTTTCGTAACGATCGGAGCAACCCGCGAGCAGGTATTGCGTCACGCGTGCATCGTGGGAGGGGCCGCGCTGTTAGCCGCGCTTCCCTACGCCGCATTCATGTTTGGCTACACGGTCTGGATCCTCCAGCGCATCACCAATCTGTTCCGCGTCAATCTCTACACGCGGCTCCAGGAGCTGAGTCTCCGCTTCCACGCCGAGGAGAAGATCGGCGATGCGATTTTCCGGATGTTCCAGGATTCGGCGGTCATCTACCAGGTAATCGAAGGCCTGGTAATTCAGCCGCTTCACGCAGTTCCCTTCGCGCTGGCCAATTTGGTCTGGCTCGCGATGTTCAACTATCGCATGGCGGCGATCGCGCTCGCGCTATTGCCGGCGAACTTCGCGCTCGCGTGGTATTACGCGTCGAGCTTGAGGCGCGCCTTTATCGGCGAGCGCGAGACCGCGGCGGCGGCGACCACCCGGATCGAGGAGACGCTCTCATCGATCAAGGCGGTCAAGGCGTTCGGATGCGAGACGCGCGAGGGCGGCCGCTATGCGCGCGACAATTGGGACTCGTTTATCGCGGCGCGGCGCGCGCGCCTGATGCTCGCGCGCTACCGCGTCTCGGCCGAGATTGTGCGCGGCACCGCGTATGTGGGCGCGATATGGCTGGGCGCCAGCCAGGTGCTCGCGGGCGGCGCGGCAGGACTCGCAATCGCAGCCGTATCGCTCGGGACCTTCCAGGGCGCGCTCGCGATATTCGGGCGGATGAGCGCGAGCACGCGCCGCCTCGCCGATCACTGGGGCGCGCTCCAGGATGTAGTCGTCGCGATGTCCCGCGTGCTCGAAATGCTCGGGAAACAATCGGACGAGAAGATGACGAGCGGTACGCGGATACCGCCCAAGACCGCATCGTCGGTCGTCTTCGATAACGTGAGCTTCGGCTACGATTCGCGCACCCCGGTCCTGACGGGGGTGTGCTTCACGGCGCGCGCGGGCGAGATCACGGCGATCGCGGGGCCAAGCGGGGCCGGCAAGAGCAGCATCATCGCCCTGCTGATGCGATTTTTCGATCCCGCCTCCGGCCGCATCCTGCTCGACGGCGTTCCGATTCGCGAGTTCGACCTTGCCGCGTGGCGCGCGATGCTCTCGGTCGCACTCCAGGAAAATCCTCTGTTCACCGCAACGATTCGCAGCAACATCACGTACGGGCGCAGCGAGGCAACCGATCAGGAGATTCAGGTCGCGCTCGAGCGCGCTGGGCTTGCCGAATTCGTCCGATCGCTGCCCGCCGGACTCGACACGATGCTCGGCGAGAAGGGCGCCAAGCTCTCGGCCGGCCAGGCCCAGCGGATCGGACTTGCGCGCGCGTTGCTGCGCGATGCTCCCATCCTGCTGCTCGATGAGCCGACCTCTGCGCTCGACGTCGCAACCGAGGAGGCGGTGATGCGCGGGATCCGGGGCTGGCTCGACGAGCGGCCCGGCGGCCGCCTGGTCATCATCGCGACTCATCGCCGCACGACCGCATCCAGAGCCAACTCGGCGTACGCAATCGCCGGGGGCAGGATGGAACAACTAGTAGAGCCGGCCTCCGAGCTGCGCGAGGCGTCCGAGACCTGATATGGCCCCGTCCCTCGACAAACTTAATCTCGCGCCCGAAGGCACCCATCGCGCGGCGCAAGGGCCCGATCCGCGCTTAAGCCGCCTCTATGCGAATGAGCGCCCGCCGCTTGGCGCGCGCGAAGCATGGCGATTGCTGGCGCGCAGTTGGCCGTTCATCGCGATGCACCGCCGCCTGCTGGCGCTCAAATGCCTGTTCGCATTCGGCTCGCTGACATTTTTCCTGCTCTCGCCGTGGCCGCTCAAAATCGTAATCGACAATGTTATCGACGGGCGTCCGCTCACGGGAATTCCGGCGCTCATCCTTCTCCCTTTGGCCGGGCGCAGCCGGAGCGCGCTGCTGACGGCGGTGGCGCTCTTCCTTGCCGCCTCGGCGATTCTCGTGGGGATGACCGGCGATGAGCCGCAAAGCCTCAGCACCGGCATCGGAAGCGGCGGACTCGACCAGGCCGGCTTTACCGCCAACGCCGCGAGCGACGGATGGAGCCTGTGGAACGGACTGTTCGGATATTTCGAGACGCGCGTCACGCTCGACCTGACGCAGCGAATCAACCAGACCGTTCGCACCGCGATCTACGGCCGATTTCTGCGCTCACCGCTCGGCCTCTATTCCGATCAGAAGGTCGGCGATGCGGTTTTCCGGGTGATGCACGACAGCGCGGCGATCGGCGCCGTCATTTACACCGGGGTGCTCGCCCCCGCGATGTCGGCAGCCGCGTTCGCGCTCGCGCTCGCGATCCTGTGGGCCGAGTTCCCCCGCGAACCGATCATCCCGGTACTGGCCGCGCTCGTACTTCCGGCGGTCGCAATCGGCGCCGGCCTGTTCGGCCGATCGCTGCGGTCGCAGGGCCAGCGGATGCGCGAGCGCGGAAGCGACGTGATGGCGGCGTTCGAGGAACGTATCGCGCACGTGCAGCTCATCAAGGCCTTTGGCCGCGAGGAACACGAGAGCCGGCAATTGGGAGCGGCCAGTTGGGGTTCGTATCGCGCGACGCTCAGGATGCTTGGGATCCTCCTGCTGGCGACCTGCGTGGTGGTCCCGGCGGTCGGCGTGCTTTCAGGCGCCACGCTCTACTACCTGATGATGCAGGTGATACGGGGACGGATGACGCTCGGCGATGTAACCCTGCTCAGCAGTTATACGGTGATGCTCATGCGGCCGATGTCGGTGATCGGACAGACATGGGCGTCGCTCCAGGGGCCAATCGCCGGATTGCGCAGGATTCACAGCGTGCTCGACAATCTGGCCGAATCCGATCGCGATGCGGCCTCGGACGGCGCGCTTGCGCATATCTCGGAGATCGAATTGCGCGACGTGAGCCTCGCCTACCCCGAGTCGCCGGCGGTTCTCGAGCACGTTTCGCTCACTCTCAGGCCCGGCCAGATGGTCGCGCTTGCGGGGCCGAGCGGCTTTGGCAAGACCACTCTCATTTACTCGATCCCGCGATTCATCGAGCCGGCCGCGGGCGAAATCCTCATCAATGGAATCGATTCCCGCAGTCTCGCGCTGCACGCGATTCGCGATCGCGTGGGCTTCGTCTTTCAGCAGGAGGCGCTGTTCTCCGTTTCGATCGCCGACAACATCCGATACGGCTCGGCCGATGCAAGCGACGGCGCCGTCCGCGATGCGGCGCGGATGGCCGGCGCCGCCGGGTTCATATCGCAATTGCCGGACGGATACGCCACGATGCTCGGCCGGCGCGGCGCCCGGCTCTCCGTCGGCCAAAAGCAGAGAATCGCGATCGCGCGGGCGCTCATCGCCAGGCCGGAAGTCCTGATCCTCGATGAGCCCGCCGCGCCGTTGGATCCGGCGGCCGAGGCCGATCTGATTGGGACGCTTCGCGACTTGGCGCGGACGCGAATCGTGATCATCGTCGCGCATCGCGCTGAGACGCTTGCCGCCTGCGATCGAATCTTCTTCATCCACGGCGGGACCGTGTCCGCCGCCGGAACTCACGAGCAACTGCTCGCCTCGTGTCCGCCCTACCAGAATTATCTTGCGATCGCAGCGTCCGAGATCGGCGCATGAACAAGGCGCCGGACAAATTGTTCTCCAACGCCGGATGGGCGCGGGCACTCCTCGCATCGCGCGGCCGATTTAATGTGCCCGTAATGTTGCCTGCTCCCAACGCGAGCGCGAATCGGTAAAATAATAGTGTGTGGGGTCTGGCGAAGTGTCGCCGGAGGGCCGTGCCCGCATCACTCACGGTTCGATTGATTGGCTGACGACAAACAAACAGCAGGCGCACCGGAACAACCGCCGCGCGTAGTGGTCGATTTCGAACTGCTCCGTCAGATCGGCGGCCAGAACTTCCGCGACCTGGGCGGCCATCCGGCTGCCGGCGGGCGCCGCGTGCGGCGCGACAAGGTATACCGATCGTCGCATCTGGCGATGATCCCCGCCGAGAGTCCGCTGCGCGGCCTCAATCTCCGCACTCTGGTGACGCTCCAGAGCCGCATCGAGGTGACCCATCTCGGTCCGCCGGAACCATCGATGCTTCAGGCGGCTCGATGGGAGCACATCCCGATCGGCGATGAGTGGTTCACCGACGAGGGCTTCGCGCGGTTCCGCAGCGAGCCGGGGCAGGAGCACCTCGCGATGGTGATTCATTTCCGCGAGGTGTGGCAGCGGTTCTTCAAGCTGCTGGCCGACCGCGAGGTCTATCCCCTGCTCTTTCATTGCTCGGCGGGACGGGACCGGACCGGGGTGGGCGCCGCGATGTTGCTGACGCTGCTGGGCGTGGATCGCGACCGTGTCGTCGCAGATTTCCTCGAAAGCAACCTGGTGTTCAAGACGATGCCGCTGCAAAGGGCCCAGATCGATCCGCTCTTCGAATTGATCGATGAGAACGGCGGAGCGGACGGATTCATGCGCGAGGTAATCGGCATCGATGCCGCCGACCTCGACGCGATTCGGGACGAGCTGCTCGAGTAACGATTCGTTCCTAAGCCGGCAGATAGCCCTCGCGCAGCAGCGATTTCGCAATAATCATCCGCTGCACTTCGCTGGTGCCCTCGCCGATTTCGGCGAGCTTCGCATCGCGCATGTACCGCTCGACGGGGAAGTCCGAGATGTACCCGTATCCGCCGTGAATCTGGACGGCCTTGGTCGCCGACCACATCGCAGTCTCCGACGCGAACAGCTTCGCGATCGCCGCTTCGCGAGCGAACGGGCGTCCCCGGTCCTTGAGCGCCGCGGCGCGGCATGTGAGCATCCACGACGCCTCGATCCGGGTCGCCATATCGGCGAACATCCACTGAATTGCCTGGAAGCCGGCAATCGCTTGCCCGAACTGCTTGCGCTCGAGCGCGTAACTGCGCGCATCCTCGAAAGCGCCGCGCGCGATTCCCGCGGCAAAGCCCGCGACTCCGATTCTGCCGCTCTCGAGCACCTTTAGCGTCTGCGAGTAGCCAGCGCCCAATTCGCCGATGAGATTGCCGGCTGGGACGGCGACGTTGTCGAAAATCACCTCGGCGGTGTCGCTCGCGCGCAGGCCGAGCTTTTCGATCTTGCGCCCGTTGGAAAGCCCCGGCGCGCCGCGCTCCACGATGAACGCCGATATTCCCGCCCGTCCGGCCGCAGGATCGGTCACCGCCATCACGACATACACGTCGGCCACGGTGCCGTTGGTGATGAACATTTTCGCGCCGCTTATGCGGTAGCCGTCGCCCTCGCGGACCGCGCGCGTCTTCATCGCGGCCGCATCGGAGCCCGAGCCCGGCTCGGTGAGGCACCATGCGCCGAGCTTGGCTGCGCGGATCATCTCGGGAACGAAGCGATCGCGATGGTTATCGGCGGCGAACGCCGCGATGTGCCCGGTCGAGAGCGACATCTGCGCCGCGCAGGTGAGGCCCACCGACGCGTCGAAGCGCGAGAGGCCCTCGATCACGAGCACCTGGGAGAGCGTGTCCGCGCCGCCGCCGCCCCATTTCTCGGGGAATGACACGCCCAGGAAACCCAGCTCGCCGAGCTTGCGGATAACGTCGCGCGGAAAAGTCTCGTCGCGATCCCACTTGGCCGAGTGCGGCTTGATCTCGCGCTCGGCAAAGGCGGCCAGCGTGTCGCGGATTTGCCGCTGCTCGTCGCTGAGGTCGAAGTTCATGCAGTTGCGCTCGATGCTACGCGCGTGGTTGCACGTTCTCGCGCACCCATTTGACGATGTCCTCGGTGGATGCGCCGGGCGTGAAGATTTCCTTCACGCCGATCTGCTTGAGTTTTTTCGCGTCGTCATCGGGGATGATCCCGCCGCCGAAGACCACGATGTCCTCGCCGCCGCGCTCGCGCAGAAGGCGGACCACCTCGGGGAACAGCGTCATGTGCGCGCCCGAGAGAATCGACAGCCCGACCGCATCGACGTCCTCCTGCACTGCGGCCTCCGCGATCATCTCGGGCGTCTGATGGAGCCCCGTATAGACCACCTCGAAGCCGCTGTCGCGCAGGGCGCGCGCGATGATTTTCGCGCCGCGGTCATGTCCGTCGAGTCCGGGTTTCGCAACCAGAATTCTGAGTCTCTTGTCGGCCATGCGTTAAATCCAACCTGGGTCTTTGTAGACGCCGAACTCGGAGCGAAACACGTCGCAGATTTCGCCCACCGTCGCCTGCCGGCGCACCGCTTCGCAAATCGGTTCCATCAGGTTTTCGCCCGAGCGGCAAGCCTCGGCGACGCGCCCGAGCGCCTCTTTCACCGCGGTGGAGTTCCGCTCGCGCCTGATCTTGCGGACGCGCTGAATCTGCTTCTCTTCGATTGCGGGATCGATCTTGAGCGTTGCGATCGGGATCTCCTCGGGCACGACGTACTTGTTCACCCCGACCACGCTCTTGATTCCCTGCTCGAGCTGGCGCTGGTAGACGAACGCCGACTCGGCGATCTCGCGCTGCGGATAGCCCGTCTCGATCGCGCGGATCATCCCCCCGAGATCGTCGATCCGTCCGATGTAACCCATCGCCTCGCGCTCGAAGCGTTCCGTCAGCGCCTCGACCGCGTAACTCCCGCCAATTGGATCGATCGTGTTCGCGACGCCGGTCTCCTCGGCGATTATCTGCTGGGTGCGCAGCGCGACAGTCACCGCCTGCTCGGTCGGCAGCGCAAGCGTCTCATCCATCGAATTGGTATGCAGCGACTGTACGCCTCCGAGCACGCCGGCGAGCGCCTGGATCGCGACGCGAACCACGTTGTTGAGCGGCTGCTGCGCGGTGAGCGACGCGCCGGCGGTCTGCGCATGCGCCCGCAGCATCATCGAGCGCGGATCCTTCGCGCCGAAGCGCTCCTTCATGATTCGGGCCCACATCCGGCGCGCCGCGCGCAGCTTGGCGACTTCCTCGAGAAAATCGTTGTGGATGTTCCAGAAAAACGACAGCCGCGGCGCGAACTCATCGACCCCAAGCCCGCGCTCGAGCGCCGCCTCCACGTAACAAATCCCGTCGGCGATCGTGAAGGCCAGCTCCTGGACCGCGGTCGAGCCGGCCTCGCGGATATGGTAGCCGCTGATCGAAACCGGGTGCCATCGCGGAGCCTTGCGCGCGCAGAACTCGATCATGTCGGTGACGATTCGAAGCGACGGGCGCGGCGGACAAATCCATTCCTTCTGCGCGATGAACTCCTTGAGCATGTCGTTCTGGATCGTACCCCCGATACGCTCCCACGGAATTCCGTTGCGCTCCGCGGCCACCAGGTACATCGCGAGCAGAACCGACGCCGAGCAATTCACCGTCATCGAAGTCGTCACGCGGTCGAGCGCGATGCCGTCGAACAGGCGCATCATGTCATCGATGGCCGTGACCGAGACGCCCTCGCGGCCGACCTCGCCCAGGGCGCGCTCGTGGTCCGCGTCGTAGCCCATCAGGGTGGGCATATCGAACGCGGTCGAGAGGCCATCCTGGCCCTGGCTCAGCAGGAAGTGAAACCGCGCGTTGGTGTCCTCGGCAAGCCCGAAGCCCGCGAACTGCCGCATCGTCCACAGCCGCCCGCGATACATCGAGCCATATATTCCGCGCGTGTATGGATACTCGCCCGGCTCGCCGAGCGCGTCGTCGTAGGAACCCTTCACATCATCGGGCGAGTAAAGCGGCTCGATCTCCATGTCGGAGACGGTCGAGAAACGCGCCGGCCGCAGGACCCCCTGCGCGTAAGTGGTTTCGAGCCAGCGCCGTTTGTCGCTCACGTGACCCTCACGCCGAAGCGCGCAACACCTGGCTTGCAATCACGAGCCGTTGAATCTCCGAGGTGCCCTCGTAAATCTCGGTGATCTTGGCGTCGCGGAAATAGCGCTCGACCTTGAACTCTTTGGTGTAGCCGTAGCCGCCGTGAATCTGGACCGCCTCGATCGCCGCCTTCATCGCAGCCTCCGCAGCGAACAGCTTCGCCATCGCCGACTCTTTCGTGCACGGAAGTCCCGCATCCTTGAGCGATGCCGCGCGATGCGTGAGCAGGCGCGCCGCATCGACATCGACCGCCATATCGGCGAGCTTCCACTGGATGGCCTGATGGTCGGCGATGGGCCGGCCGAAGGTCCGCCGTTCCTGCGAGTACTTCAGCGATGCCTCCAGAGCCGCCCGCGCGATCCCGACCGCCTGCGCGGCGATTCCAATCCGCCCGCCGTCGAGCGTCTTCATCGCGACCTTGAATCCTTCGCCCTCGCAGGCCAGCAGGTTCTCGCGCGGCACGCGCATGTCGGTGAAGCTCAACTGCGCCGAATGCGCGCCGTGGATTCCCATCTTGTCCTCGACCCGGATGACCTGCCATCCGGGCGTATCGGTCTCCACCGCGAACGCGCTGATTCCGCGATGCTCCTTGTCCAGCGCGGTCATCGCGAACACGATCGCGACTTTCGCTTGCGGCGCGTTGGTGATGAAGCTCTTGCTTCCGTTGATCACGTACCAGTCGCCGTCGCGCACGGCACGGGTCTTCTGGCCCGCGGCATCGGAACCCGCCTGTGCCTCCGTCAGGGCGAAGCAGCCGAGCCAATCGCCTCGCGCCATCTTCGGCAGGAATCGCTCCTTTTGCCGATCGGTGCCGAGTCCGAGAATCGGCCACGAGCCGAGCGAGCAGTGCGCGGAGACGATCGTCGCCGTCGCTGCGCACGCGACCGCGATCTCCTCGATCACCAGTGCATAGGCAACCTGGTCCAGCCCCGCGCCCCCGTATCGTTCGGGGATGAACGTACCCAGCATCCCGAGGCGCGACAGTTCGCCGATCGCCTCGGCGGGGAAGCGATGCGTGCGGTCGGTTTCGACGCCGAGCTGCTCGAGCTTCTCTTTGGCGAAGCGGCAAGCCGTGTCGCGAGCGCCGCGCTCGGCGTCAGTCAGTTCGAGGTCCACGCTTCATCTTTTAGCCCACCATCGGCGCGGGGTCGATAGAACCGCGCGGCGGGTCGCCAGGAGGCGCCACTCGGAGCGCGACGATATTTATGAGCGATTTAGCGCTACCGGTGCTGCCACTTGGGCGGGCGCTTCGCGACAAACGCGGCCGTGCCCTCGATGCGGTCGGCGCTGGCGAATACGACGCCGAACGCCTCCTGCTCGAAGCGCAGGCCGGCGGCCTCGTCCATCGTGGACGATGCGCCGAGCGCGGCCTTTGCCTGGCGCAATGCGAAGCCGGATTTGCTCGCAAGCTTCTGCGCGAGTGTGCGCGCCGACTCCATCAATTTATCGTGCGGCACAACCTGGCTGACGAGCCCGAGCGAAAGCGCGGTCGGCGCATCGATCATCTCGCCGGTCATGATGAGTTCGCGCGCCTTGGCCTGCCCGATGCGATGCGGCAGGCGCTGGGTTGCGCCGAAACCGGGGATGAGACCGAGGTTGATTTCGGGCTGACCGAAGCGCGCCTTTTCGCTCGCGACAATCAGATCGCATGCGAGCGCGAGTTCAGTGCCGCCGCCGAGTGCAAAGCCATTGACCGCGGCGATTACCGGAATCGGAAGATCCTCGATGGTGTCCATCACGCGATGGCCCAGGCGGGAGAACTCCAGCCCCTCGGCCGCCGACATCTGCGTCATCGCGGCGATATCCGCTCCCGCGACGAACGCCCGATCGCCCGCGCCGGTCACAATCAGGACGCGGACCGAGGGATCGTGGCGGACGTCGCGGATGACGCGCGCGAGGTCCTCGAGCACCTCGCGATTGAGCGCATTGAGCGCGCCCGGCCGATTAATCGTGAGGGCTGCGATTTCCGCTTTTTCAAAAACGACGTGCTTGAGTTCCATCGGGCGACTTCCTCCCTCCGGCGGATGCGCCCGCTCGCAGCCGCATCCTCGGTCCATCTATATCAGCACGCCCGGCCGATTCCATCGCGCGGGATACCCGCGATGGGTAGTGTCTCAGTTTGGATTTTGCCTTTGGAATGATTTGGCAACGGAGGGCTTTAGACCGTAGAAATATGGCAGAAGGCCAACCGTTATTATAATCGTGCGTCTTACCAATATGCCTCCATCAACTCCGAGACCCATTTGGGCTGACGAACTTCCCCGCGAGGGAGGAACTCACGCATCACTGGTTTGATGTCGATTACTGGGGTGCCATCGATCGCATCAAGTCCTTCAACCTTCAGCCGAATTCCTTCGACTGCAAGGATTTTGCACACGGTTACTCCTACCCGATTTGGTCGGTTTTTGCCGCGTTGAGCGAAAATTCCCGTCAGCGGCCAGTCTTGCCGTCCGCGCGGATGGCGAGCGCCATTCTCGATCTTCTCTGACGCAACCTTGTCGAAAAGGAAAACAACCTCAACGTGACTGAAGGTATCAAGTCCAGCGAAGGCATCGGGTGTAAAGGACGCCGGGTCAAGCTCGATGATTGAGCGGTTGTGACCCCAATTGTCGTCAATAGGCTCAGCCCTGCCACCACGAACATATCCGATTGCTTCAATCGTATATTTCATCAATCTGCTCCTCGTTCTTGGGTGTGCCGACCGATGTCGTGCGACAAAGAGAAGGGCGGGTATCGAGATTAGCCGGTTCCGGGGAGAAGAACCAACAAATGCCGAAATTCAAACTGAGGCACCACGCCGCGATGGCGCCGCTTGCCCGCAGCGCTTGAGCGCGGAACAATGCGCGGATGCCGATTCTCAGCCGTTTAGGAGTGAGCGTGCGCCGATGCGCCGGCACTGCGGCCCTGCTTGCATTGGCGATGGCGCTTGGCGCGTGCTCGACGCACGCGGAGAGGACCGCCGAGCAGCTCCGGGCGGTCGCCGCCGACAATTGCGCCAAAGGCAATCAGGCCGCGTGTTCGACCGTCATCCAGCCGCGCGGCGACAGCGGGGTCGTAATTCGATCGACGTTCTCGGTCAACGTGCTCACGCCGGAGTGCGATAACGGAGACATGAACGTATGCCGGCAGTTGGCGGTTCTCTACGCCGAGCTCCTGGCATGGTGCGGGCCGAAGAATACGCAAGCCTGCGACGCCGTGCATCAGGCGACCTGGCCGCACGAGTGGGACGTCTCGGTGCTGATCGAGGAGGCGCGCCAGAAATGCGCGCGCGGCGAATTCAAGGCGGAGTCGGACACCTGCGACGCGCTGCGCAACATGTGACGCCGCGGCGCTCGCGCGACCGTGCGGGCGAATCGGCGGCCGATTGCGCGCGCTCAGTACTCGGGCTTGAAATCGAAGTGATGAATCGCCTCGATGAAACGAACCGTGCGCGTCTGCGACCGCATCACGACGCTGTTCGTGAGCGCGCCGCCGGAGAAGAACCGCACGCCGCGCAGGTAATCGCCGGTGGTCACGCCGGTTGCCGCGAACATCACGTTGTCGCCGGCGAGTTCCTCGAGCGTGAAGCGGCGCGTCAAGTCGAGGATTCCCATCGCGAGACACTCCTCGGCCTCCTGCGCATTCCGGGTGGCGAGCCGGCACTGCATCTCGCCGCCCACCGAGCGGATCGCCGCCGCCGCGAGCATCCCCTGATGCGCGCCGCCGGTCCCGATCAGCATGTCGATTTCGCTTTCAGGGCGGGTGGTCGCGATCGCGGCGGAGAGGTCGCCGGCGCTGAGCAGCTTGATTCCCGCCCCGGCGCGGCGCACTTCCCCGATTAGCTTCTCGTGGCGCGGCCGGTCCAGGATCGCGACGCGCAGGTCCTCGACATACACGCTCTTCGCCTCGGCAAGCGCCTTCAAGTTGTCGGTCGGCGAGCGGTCCAGATCGATCACGCCGCGGCCGGCGGGCCCGCAGGCAATCTTGTCCATGTACGTGTCCGGGCAGCGGAGGATTTTGCCCCGCTCGGCAAGCGCCACGCAGGAGAGCGCATTGGGACCGCCGGTGGCGCAAATCAGCGAGCCTTCGAGCGCGTCGAGGGCGACATCGACCTCCGGGCCCAGGCCGGTGCCGACGATCTCCTCCTCGTAGAGAACGTCAGTCTCATCGCGCCTGCCCTCGCCGATCACGATCTTGCCGTCCATCGCGATCGAGTTGAGCGTCTTGCGCATCGCGTCGCACGCGGTACGGTCGGCCATCTGCTCGTCGCCCTTTCCGATAAAACGGGCGGATGCGAGCGCCGCGGCCTCGGTCGCGCGAACCACTTCAAGAGCAAGATTCCTCTCCATCGCCGTCTCCGCTTCAGCTTGGGAGCAACTCGCGATTGCGGCCGAACAGAGACTCGATCAGGCGGTATCCGTCGGTCACCACGACTCCCGTCCTGGCCGCATCCGACTCCGTGTACCGGCGCGCCGGAGCGCCCGCACGGCTCAATGCGTCCAATGTCATCATCGCAAACGGGACGGGCTCGGGCGAGTGGGTCTTTAGCTTCGACGGTGTCGCGTGGTCGGGCATGAGCAGGATCGCGAACGGCCCCATCGCGCGAAGCCCCTCGAGCATCGGCCCCACGATCAGCTCGTCGATGCGCTCGATTGCCTCCTTCTTGAGATCCGCTCGCCCCATGTGGCCCGCCTCATCGGGAGCCTCGATGTGGAGGAGCAGGAAATCGCGCTGCTTGAGCGCCTCCAGACCGTAGCGCGCCTTGGCCGCGTAGTCGGTGTCGAGAAAGCCGGTTGCGCCGGGAACTTTGATCAGCGCAAGCCCCGCCAGGCGCCCGATTCCGTTCACCAGGTCCACCGCCGAGATCACCGACCCTTCCAGCCCGAAACGCTCCTTGAGCGTCGGCACCGCGGGGCGCGTACCCTGTCCCCAGAACCAAATGGATGTCGCCTCGGTCTCGCCCTTCTCCCGGCGGGCGACGTTCACGGGATGCTCGCGCAGGAGCGCCGCGGCCTGGCTCATCAGATCGGAGAGACGGCCGGCCCCCTCGCCCTGCGGCAGATAGGGCTCGACCAGCTTGCCGGTGATGTCGTGCGGCGGAGTCAGGCGGGTGGCCGCGATGCCGTCGCGCCAGACCATCAGGTGCCGGTAGCTCACGCCACTGAAGAACTCGATACCGTTGCCGCCGAGATCGCGCCCGATGTCGGCGACGATCCGGGCCGCCTCTTCGCTCGTGATATGTCCGGAAGTGAAATCGTGCATCGCGAGCGGTCCGCCTCGTTCCAACGGTCTCAGCGACACGAGGTTCATACGGAACACGACGTCGCGCGTCCCGAGCTCGATGCCCTGGCTTGCCGCCTCGATCGGCGCGCGGCCGGTATGATAACGGCGCGGATCGTATCCCATCATCGTCATCGTCCCGACGTCGCTGCCCGGCGGCATCCCCTGCGGAATCGTCGCGACCAGGCCAAGCGTGCCGCGCGTCGCGAGCAGGTCCATGTTCGGGATGCGCGCGGCCCCAAGCGGCGTGCGGCCGCCGAGTTCGTCGCACGGCCAGTCGGCCATGCCGTCGCCATGGATGATCACGTATTTCATCGAGTCGTCCGCGCGCTCTATGCGACGGCGCGCCGCAACGCGCCGCTCAATCGCGTTCGAGAATCTTCATAATCTTCCCGATCTCGGGCTCGACGACGATCGGGTTGCTCAGATTCTTCATCGCCGTATCGGGATCCTTGAGCCCGTGGCCCGTCAGCGTACAGACGCAAACTGAACCCGGCTTGAGTCCGCCGGTTGCGCCGTACTTGAGCAATCCTGCGACCGATGCCGCCGAGGCAGGCTCGGCGAATACGCCGCCCGCCGCGATGAGACGGTAGGCCGCCAGAATCTCCGCATCGGTGACCGCATCGATCAGGCCGCCGGACTCATCGCGCGCCCTGACCGCGCTCGTCCAGCTTGCGGGATTCCCGATCTTGATCGCGGTCGCGACGGTGTGCGGGTCGTCGATCGGATGGCCGACCACGATCGGCGCGGATTCCGCCGCCTGGTAGCCCATCATCTTCGGCAACCGCCCCGAAAGCCCCTCCTGCTTGTATTCCTTGTAGCCGGCCCAGTACGCGGTGATGTTGCCCGCATTGCCGACGGGCAGAAAATGATGCGTGGGCGCATCGCCGAGCTGGTCGCAAACTTCGAATGCCGCGGTCTTCTGCCCGGCGATTCGATCCGGGTTCACGCTGTTGACCAGCCGAATCCGCACCGGGTCGCGCTCGGCGAGATCGCGCACGACCTTCAAGCAGATGTCGAAGTTTCCGATCACCTCGACCACGCGTGCGCCGTGCATAACCGATTGAGAGAGCTTGCCGAGCGCAACCGCGCCCTTGGGAATCAGAACGTAGGCCTTAAGCCCGGCGCGTCCCGCATACGCCGCGGCGGATGCTGCGGTGTTGCCCGTCGATGCACAAATGACGGCGCGGGAGCCCTCGCCGAGCGCCTTGGACATCGCCAGCGTCATCCCGCGATCCTTGAACGAACCGGTCGGGTTGGCGCCCTCGTACTTAAAGTAAACCTTTATATTTGGCCCTACCCGATCGGCGAGCGCCGGCGCATCGATGAGCGGAGTGTTGCCCTCGTTGAGCGTGACGATCGGGGTCGCATCCGTAACCGGGAGAAAGCGGCGGTAATGTTCGATGAGGCCCGGCCAGCGGCGAAGGCGCGGTCGGGCGCTGTCAGCGGTGGCGGGCATTTAGCTAAAGATTCTCCTCGATTCGGATGAACGCCGGCTGCGCATCGACCAGCCTGGTCTTTCGGATCGCGCTGAGCGCGCGCCGGAGGTTGCGCTCGCGCGCCTCGTGTGTCCGCATTATAACCGGAACCGTCGCCTGCGCACCTCTCCCCTTCTGGATGAGCGAGGCAATCGAAATCTCGTTGCGCCCCAGGATCGACGCGATCACGCCCAGGACTCCCGGCTTATCGCGCGCCATAAAGCGCAGATAATATTCGCATACCACGTCGTCCATCGGCTTTACACGGGCGCGCCCGAGCGACTCGAACGGGTAACCGAGCGCATGGCCGCGCGAGCCGGGCCCGCCGAGGCGCTGCCGCGCGATCTCGAGGATGTCCGCCAGCACCGCAGTCGCCGTCGGCATCTGGCCCGCGCCAAGACCGGTGTACATGGTCGAGCCGAGCGCCTCGCCGCGGATATAAATCGCGTTGAATGCGCCGCCGACGCTCGCCAGCAGATGGCTCGAGGGAATCATCGTGGGATGCACGCGCGCCTCGATTGCGCCCTCGTCATCCTTGGCGATCGCGAGCAGCTTGATGGCGAAGCCGAGTTCGCGGGCATAGGCGATATCGGCCGGCGTGATTCGGGTGATTCCCTCGGTGAAGACCTGCGCGGGCCGAAGCAGCGCGCCGAAGGCGAGCGTGACGAGCAGGCAGAGCTTGTGCGCGGCGTCGTGGCCCTCGACATCGAGGGCGGGATCGGCCTCGGCCAGTCCCGCGCGCTGGGCCTCCTCCAGAGCCACTTTGAACTCCACCCCGCGATCGGCCATCGTCGAGAGAATCGAATTGCAGGTCCCGTTTACGATCCCGTAGACCGCGCGCTGGCGGTCGCCCGCGAGCGCCTCGCGCAGCGTGCGGATAATCGGCACGCCGCCGCCGACGCTCGCCTCGAAGCCGACCGCAAGCCCGTGGTTCGCCGCGGCCCGGAAAATCTCGGCGCCCGATTCCGCGAGCAGCGCCTTGTTGGCGGTGACGACGTCCTTGCCCGCCTCGAGCGCCCGTATGATGAGCGTGCGCGCAGGCTCGGTGCCGCCGAAAAGCTCCACCACGATGTCGATATCGGGACGGGTCACGAGCGCAGCGCTGTCGCGGGTGATGAGCTTCGCGGTGATCCCGAGCGAGCGGTCGGGCTCGAGGCTGCGGTCGGCAACCCCGGCGAGCACCAGCGGCACGCCGAGCTTGTGCGAGTAGATCGCGGCGTTGCCGCGCAACAGCTTCACCACGCCTGAGCCGACGGTGCCGCATCCGAGCAGAGCGATCCGTATCGGTTTCAATCGCGCACCGCCATCGAGGGTTTCCAGGCCGCTCAGGATGCGCCGGCGGCGCGGCGCTCGCGGGCGAATCGATGCTGGCTCAGCGCGCGGCGGATGCCGCGAATCGCCTGGCGGGTACGATGCTCGTTTTCGATCAGCGCGAAGCGGACGAATTCATCGCCGTCGGCGCCGAATCCAACACCCGGCGACACGGCGACCTTCGCCTCGGCCAGCAGGAACTTTGCAAACTCGAGCGAGCCCATCGCGCGGAACGGCTCGGGAATCCGCGCCCACACGAACATCGTCGCCTTGGGTTTCTCGATCGGCCAACCGGCGCGATTCAGGCCGTCCACCAGCACATCGCGCCTGCGCCTGTAAGTCGCGACGATTTCCGCCACGCACTCCTGCGGCCCGTTGAGCGCGGTGATCGCAGCGACCTGGAGGGGGGTGAAAATCCCGTAGTCGAAATACGACTTGAGCCGGGCAAGGGCGCCGATCATCTCGCGGTTCCCGACCGCAAAACCGATCCGCCATCCGGGCATGTTGTAGCTCTTCGACAGAGTGAAGAACTCGACGCCGATTTCCTTGGCGCCCGCCACTTGCATCATCGAGGGCGCCTTGTAGCCGTCGAAGCAGAGGTCCGCGTACGCAAAATCGTGCGCGACCATGAGAGAATTTTCCGCGGCAAAATCGACGATCCGCTTCATGAAGCGCAGGTCCACCGTCGCGGTGGTCGGATTGTGCGGGAAGTTCATGATGAGAAATTTCGGTCGCGGCCAGGTATGGCTCACGATCGCCGTGAGCTCATCGAAGAATTCCTCGCCGCTCGCCCGCAGCGGAACGCCCTCCACCTGCGCGCCCGCGATGATGCAGCCGTACTGGTGAATCGGATAGGTCGGCGTGGGCGCGAGCACCACGTCGCCCTGGTCGAGGATCGCAATCGCCATGTGCGCGATCCCCTCCTTCGAGCCGATCGTGACGATCGCCTCGGAGTCCGGGTCAAGCCTGACGCCGTAGCGGCGCTCGTACCAGTCGCAGATGGCGAGGCGGAGCTTGTAGACCCCGCGCGAGACCGAGTAGCGGTGATTGGCCGGCTTGGTCGCCGCCTCGACCAGCTTGGCGACGATGTGCGGCGGCGTGGCCTCATCGGGATTTCCCATGCCAAAGTCGATGATGTCCTCGCCGGCGCGCCGCGCCTTGAGGCACAGATCGCCGATCACGTTGAAGACATAGGGCGGCAGCCGTTTTATGCGGGGGAAATCCATGGTTGCGCGGTCCTTTTTTGCGCGCGGCCGTCGCACCGCGCGAGATATAACTTTTAACGGACGCCCCGGCCCGCCGCTAGTGGGCCATCCTGCGGCCGCGAGCGTCCGGGGGCGCCCGATATCCCGGCCCCGGCCGTTGGCGAGCATCAGAATTTAACTTTCGGTTACGATACTGCGACCCCTTGCATAGTTTCTTGTCTTTATGTATCTTAACGCTACTTGGAAGCACGCTGATGAAGACAAAACACGCCACCAATCCCCGCACCGCAGGCAGCGACGTCTGGTGCCAGACCGTCTGGCAGTCGTTCTGCGCTGACGAACATCTTAAGCAGATCCACAAGATCACCGACGCGGAGATGAAAGCGCTCTCCAAGGTGGCGATGTTGGGCCGCGTGCTCAGCAAGCAAGACTACCTCTTCATCCTCGATCTCATCCGCCGTTCTCCCAAGCGCACCACGCCCAAAGAGTAACACCGCCCGCCGAGGACCCGCATCCGCAGGCCTTCGGCTCACGCCCAGCTCGAACCGACTCTCCCGCCGCGCGCGGCAGGATTTCCTGCCGCGCGCGAATCGCAAAATTCCGCTCGATCGGGACCCGCTCACTCGGCAGTGCCCACCGCGACGGCGGCTGGCTCGGCGCGCGGGCGAAGCGCCCAGTAAAACGGCGCGGCGCAAAGCGCGACTAATCCGGCCATCTGCCACCCGACCGGAATTCCGGCCGCGTCGGCAACGTAACCACCGGCCAGCAGGCCGCCTGAACCGCCGACGGTCTGGAACGTGCTGTTGAAGGAAAGCACCGTCGCCCGGTGCTCGGATGGGACGTGCTCATTGAGCCAGGCGGAGATGAGAGGAGTCGACACGCCGCTTAAAAGGTTCACCACGAACAGGATGGCAAGCGCGAGGTTCACCCGCCCGCCCACAGAGCCCGCCGCGAACAGGAGAACGCCCGTGCAGATGGCGAGCATCGACACCCGCCTGGCGCGCGTCATCTCGTCGGCGGCGATTCGCACCACGATTTCCGCTCCGATCATCCTGCCGAGCGTGAACAGGCAGTAAATCCATCCGACGATCCAGACGCCCACCGCATAGCGATCGTGGAAGAACAGCGGCCATTCGAGCCAGTATGGCGCCCAGGCCGCGAGCGTGATTGCGCCCGCCGTGCTCAGGATCAGGACCGGCCTGATCCCGAAGCCGAGCCGCAGCCCGTCGCGCACGCGCGCCCCGACTTGCACCGGAATCGAGCGGACGTCGATTCGCGCCGCATGCGGCCGCCGGTCGTGCATCAGGATCGCGCCCGCGACCGCGCTGATCGCAAAGCCCGCCGCTCCCATGAGCCAGGGCCACGCGATATTCACGTTCGCGGCGTACCCGCCGGCCACGGCCGAGCCCATCAAGCCCAGACTCGACAGTTGCGACAGGCGAGAGAACAGACGGTCCTTGGGGCTATCGTAGCCCGCGTCATCGAGCGCATCGACGCCCCACGCATCGATCGCCCCGTTGCAGAAGGTCGTGCCGATGCCGTCGATACTCTCGGCGAGAAGGAACACCGGGAAGCGATGCGCGGAGAAGTAGATCGTCCATGAGACGACGCGAAAGATCGCTCCGATGACGAACGACAGGCGCCGTCCGCGCGCATCGGCAAACGCGCCGGTCGGAACGTCGGCCACGACCAGGACGGTGAAGAACGCCGCAAGCACGCAGTTGATTTGGAACTGGTTGAGCCCGCGCGATCGGAGAAATATCGGATAGACGCCGAACAGGAAGCCGCCGGCGCACGAATAGATCATTACGACCGTGTAGTAGCGGCGGATGATGCCGCGAATTGCCGCGTGTTTCGAATTGCCGTCCGTTGTCGCCATCGCCGCACCATCCAATCAAGTCCAAAAAAAAGCCCCGGGGCTCATCGCCGCCGGGGCTTTTATCGAGCCAAATATCGCAGTCCATCTCAATTCATGAGGACACCACGAGATGAATTGGGGACAAGGTGGACTACGATTCCTAGCATGGTAATGAGACTAATCGGGCAGTTAGCGGCAGTCAAGGACGAATATATGCCACGAATTCGCGTTGCGGCGGAGCGGCCGTCTGTCGTCACCGGGCGGGCTGATGGGCGCGCCGCCGGCCGCAATGAATGATCGGTTCCGTCCCGAACGCCCGCCGTGCCATCTTATTCGGCATAACCTGGTGCGCCCGCCGCGCGCGTGGCGATGGGGGTGACTTCCGATGTCTGAAAAACGAAATCGCCTTGCCGCGATGGCCGCGCAACTGGCCGCCGACTTCGCCACTCGCGCCGCCGAGCACGATCGCGCCAACTCATTCCCGGCCGAGAACATCGCCCGGCTGAAGGAAGCCGGCTACACCGCGCTCGTGATACCCGAGAAGCACGGCGGACTCGGCGGCGACCTCGAGGATTTTGTGTTTTGCCAGGAGCAGCTCGCGCAGGGATGCGCTGCGACGGCGCTTGCGATCAACATGCACCTGTTCGGGCTGGGTGCGATGGTCGAGCGGGCGACGGGCCGCGCCGAGGAGACGCTGCTGTTTGAGGCGGTCGGCCACGCCAAACAAATCCTGGGCGGCGGAATCAGCGAGCCGGAGACCGGCGGAGATTGGGGCAACTTCGCGACGCGGGCGCGGCGCGATCGTGACTTTTACGTCCTCAACGGCCGCAAGACGTTCACCAGCCTCGCCCCGGTGATCGATCTGTTCATGGTGATGGCGACCGTCGATGGCTCTTCGCCGCCATCGTCGGCGACCTTCGCCGTCCCGCGCGCAACGCCCGGACTGGAAATCATCGAGACGTGGGACGCGATGGGAATGCGCGCGACGGCAAGCCACGATCTTGTGCTCAAGGACGTGCGGGTGCCGGCGATCGCGATGGCCGAGGAGCGCGCGGCCGGTCCCATCGATCAACAGGCAGTATCGCTGTTTGCATGGTTCAGCCTTTCGGTCGCGGCGATCTACACGGGAATCGCAATCGCGGCGCTCGCGTTCATCAAGGAATTCGCCGGGCGGCTGAAGCCGCTCAACCTCCCCCGCCCGATCAAGTACCTGCCCGGCATCCAGTTCGCGGCGGCGGAGGCCGAGGCGCTGATCGCCCAGTCGCGCGCTCTCTATGCGACCGTGGCGCGGGATTACCTCGGTAATCCCGAATCGTTCAAGGGCGAGGCGGGCCTGGCGCGGGTCGTGATGGTGAAATACGTGGCGACCAACAACGCGGTCCGCGCGGTGGATTACTGCATGGAGATAGCGGGCGCGCACGGGATTCTCAAGAAGTTCCCGATGGAGCGGTATTACCGCGACGTGCGCGCCGGCGTGAATCATCCGCTGTCGAACGCGCGCGCCCGCGAACTGATCGGGAAGTGCGCGCTTGGAATCGGGCTCGGCGAGTTGCCGCGATGGTAGCGCGCCACGCTGTCGATTAATTCGCGCCGCGCGCTTTACCCGCCGCGCGCGCTCGAATATCGTTTCGACGCCGTGACCAATCAATTCGAGCAGGTTGCTCTCCGCGCCGCGCGGGCGGCCGGCCGCATCCACCTCAAGCGCCTCAGCAACATCCACATCGACCGCAAGTCCAGCTCGATCGATCTCGTCACCGAGGCCGACCGCGAGGCCGAAGCCGCCGCGATCGACGTGGTGCATCGCGCCTTCCCCACTCACGCGATTCTCGCCGAGGAGAGCGGCTTAAGCGCGCACGAGAGCGACCACCGGTGGATCATCGATCCGCTCGACGGCACCACCAATTTCGCGCACGGCTTCCCGATGTTCTGCGTGTCGATCGCATACCAGCGGCGCGGACGCACCCAGTTCGCGATCGTCTACGATGCGCTCAAGAAAGAGTGCTTTGTCGCCGAGCGCGGGCGGGGCGCGCGCCTCAATGGCAAGCCGCTGCGCGTAAGCACCACCGACACGCTCTCATCGTCACTGCTCGCGACCGGATTTCCGTACGACCGCCGCGAGCGCCGCCGCTTCTACCTTACGTTCTGGGAGGCGTTCATGATGCGCACGCAGGGAGTGCGGCGCACGGGCTCGGCCGCACTCGATCTCTCCTACGTCGCGGCGGGCCGAACCGACGGCTTCTGGGAGTTCGGCCTCAAGGCGTGGGACGTCGCCGCCGGTGCGCTGGTCGTCGAGGAGGCGGGCGGGCATGTGACCAACATGGATGGCTCGCCGCTGGACATCACGGGCGGCAACATTGTCGCAAGCAATGGCGCGATCCATTTCGAGATGCTGAAGACGATCGCTCAGGCGCGCCCGGTCGCCGAGCGCCGCCACGCCGAGATGGAACACGAGCCCGCGCCAATCCCTTAAGTTCGATTCCCGATGCGGCCTGCCGGCGTCGTAACGTCGGATGCTCGCAGGCTAGCGGCATCGATTGCCCCTGGCACTGGCCCCTCTTCGAGCGGGATCGAGCCTTGTTAGGGCAGGACTGCTGCGATAACTTGGTTGGTCACTCCGCCCCGGTAGTGAAAAGGACATCACGGAGGTCTCCGGAACCTCAAGTCCGGGTTCGACTCCCGGCCGGGGCACGACGCACCCTTCCCGTCGCGCAGGTTTTCCAGATTATCCGCTTTCCCGAGATTATGAATTAGTAGGACGGGCCGCCGTGCCCGCCGCGAGCGCACGGGCGCTTGCCATGCGCAACCTTTGATATTCTCACCAAGTTTCGCGCGAAGTTCGGATCCTGCACCCCCTCCTTTTTCCTCCCCCATATCAAACAATGGGGGCGGAAATTTAGGAGTTACCCCCATTTCAAAAGATTGTGGCGAAAACTTAGGAGCTTTCCCCATGTCAAAAAACGGATGACGAAGATCCAGAATCCCTTCCCCCACAACGATTTGCGAGGGAAGAGAGAGAAAAAGGCGCGCCGCTATTTTGTGCCTTCCCCCGCACTCCTTCGCGGGGGAAGGTGAGGATGGGGGTCCGGAATCATTTCAGCCTGCAGCCGAGCAAACTCACCGCGGGGGCCAGGATTCGATCTTGAGATTTGCGACGCGCGCGAATTCGCTGGCGTTGCGCGTCACGAGGATCGCGCGTTCGTGCACCGCGTGAGAAGCAATCAGCAGGTCCATCGCGCCAATCGGGCGGCGTCTCGCCTCGAGCGCAGCTCTCATCTCTCCGTACGGTCGGGCCGCCTCGGCGGGCCAGTCGAGAACCTGGATGAAGCCGAGGAATTCCTTCAGCGCCTGCTCGTTGCGCTGCCGCTCGCGAGATTTCATCACCCCGGTCCACAGCTCGGCGGCGACGACGCTCGAAATCGCAACATCCTGCGGCCGAGTCCTTTCAAGCCGCCGCAGCACTTCAGGGTCGTTGCGCTTGAGCGCGTGGATACAGATGTTCGTATCCAGCATCAATCGCGGCATCAGAGGCCCTCGCGCGCCTGAGGCGGACGGTCCTCGATGCGGTCGGGATAGTCGCCGGTAAAGCGCGCGGCGCGCGCGAAATAATCGCGCCATGACTTCGGACGCGGGGTGAGAATCACGCGCTCGCCCTCGCGCTCGATCAGGACCTCATCGCAGGAGAACCGGTATTCCTTCGGGATGCGCACGGCCTGGCTGCGGCCGGTCGTGAACACCTTGGCGGTCCGCGGTTTGCGTTTTGTGCGAGCCATATATCAATGATATATAGCAGGCCCGCCGCAGAAGCAAAGGCGCGCGCACGCCGCGCGGGCGGCTCAATGCTTGCCGTATGAGAGCGGGACGCCCCGGCGCTGCGCCAGGATGTACGCCTCGAGCGCGCGCAGCCGTTCGTCATCGGGCTTGAGCGCCACCCCCTTGACCGGGTTCTCGATGCACCAATCGATCATGTCGCGCAGCAGCGCCACCCGCTGCAACTGGACCTGGTATTTCGGATAGCTCTCGGGATGCGTGTTCGCGGCGTTGGGATGGCACATGTCGCAACTGACCCCGATCGTGCTGCCGAGCAGCTTGTCGGAGTGAAAGACCTTGTTGCCGAAATCGACGAACTTCTGCGTCTCCGCCTGCCAGACCATGTAGTCGCGTTCGTGGAAGCTCGCGTAGGTGTCCCCCTGCTGAATCGCAGGCCCGCTTGCCGCCGCCGGAGAAGCCGCGGCCGCCGGCTGAGCGCCGCTTGGCGACTCCGCCTGCGCCATCTCCCAATGTTCGCCGGGATGCTTGCGCTGCCAGTCGGCCATGATCCCGCGCGTGAAGGCGAGCGCCCGCTCGTGGCTCATCTGCTCGCCAGGCTTGAGGCCTTTGACCGGGACGTTCGTCTTGCCGTCGCAGAGCGTTACAACCACGTCGCCGTCATCGCCTGTAGCCGCCGGATGCTGCGGCGCGGGCGCCTGTTGCGCGCGAAGTGCGATCGGGAAGGCGGCGATTGCGGCAACGGCGATCGCGGAGCCGGCCGCGAACAGGAGTCCGACTCGTTTGCTCGTCATGATTCTTCCCCCTGGGCTCAGTCCTGCGCTGGTTTGGGAGCTGCCTAGTAGCTTGCGAATTGCGGCGCCGGCGGACCAGCTTCCCTGCCCTGCGACCGGAGGTAGTTGGCGCTCACGGTTACGGGGTTGCGGTCCCAAAGGTTGTAGATCGAATCGACAAGGCCGGCCGCGCTGACGTTATTGCGCCCGTCGCCGCATCCGTCGAACTGGTCGAACGGATCGACGCGGTTCATCTGGATCGTGAGCGGCGGCAGCCCTTCAGGCGCGTAGGGCCACGGCCACGCCGTCGAGAGCATCCCGTAGAAGCTGATGTTGTCGATCTGGTTGAAGAGCATCTGATGCGTATGGCCGTGGATGACGGTGACGTTGCTGAACGCCTTGAGGAGCGCCTGGACCTCTTCGGCATCGTCGGTCCAGAAATTCCAGTTGCGGTAGTACTTGTAGAGCGGCGAGTGAGAGAAAACGATCAGCGGGGTCGTGTGCGCCACTTTGGACAAGTCGTCGGCGAGCCACTTGCGCTCGTCGTCGCCCACCTCGAATCGCGACTGGACCGCGTTATCGAGTCCGGCGACCGTCTGCATCCGCTGCGCAGGGGTCATCCCGCGAGGCGTCCAGAAATCCTTCTCATGCACGCTCATCAGCACGACGACATGAACGCCCTTCCAATCGAATGAGTAGTTGGGCGGGCCGAAAAGGTCCTGCCATTGCTCACCCATGTCGTAGAACCAGTCGTGCTCGCCGACCATCATCTTGACCGGCGCTTTTACCGCCTTGAGAATTTCGGCGCCCATCTTGAGTTCGGCGGGCCGTCCAAGCTGCGCGAGATCGCCGCCGTAGAGGACGAAGTCGGGCTGCGGATCGAGCGCGTTAACGTCATCGACCGCCTTGGTGATCGCGCGCACGAACCGCTGGTTCAGGGTCCGTTCGTACAGATGCGAGTCCGAGATGTAGGCGAACGTGAATGGACCGCTGCCGGTGCTCCCCGCCATCGCGGCGGTCTTGTCGGGCGCCGCCTCGGCGACGCTGACCAACTGGAAGGTATGCGGCGGCAGCAGCCCCTTCGCCAGCACCGTTCCCGCCGCGGCGGCCGCGACCTTGAGGAATGCGCGGCGATCGAGCCGGGGCATCGCGCGCATCAGGCGGTCGCGTTCCTCCATGTACCGGGTCTCAACGCTCTTGTAACGCACTGCCATGGCCATCCCTCCTGTTAGCTTGCCGGGCCTTTATCGGCCGCCGAGGAGAGCGGGATTCTCGCTCGTTTGCTCAGGGCCGATGTCCCCGAAAGGACCGGAGAATCCCGGTCCGATGCGGCCCTTCGATCCTGTCGCTGCCGCAGTGTCACGCTGCGGACGAGTGGTGCGCGAAAGCTTGAACTGCGCCCGATATTCCTTCTGCGCCGCCTGCGCATAGGGAGGACTGGTCAAAGTCGCAAGGAAGGCGACCAGGTCGTCGATCTCAGGCTCAGTCAGACCCAGCGGCACGATTCCGCCATCGAGGAAGGGATTCTGCACGCCGCCCTTGTTGTAGTGGTCGATCGTATCCCACAACGTCGCCTGCGAGCCGTCGTGGAAGTACGGCTGGGTGACGAGCAGGTTCCGCAAGCTCATCGTGCGAAACGCGCCAATGTCGTGCGGATCCTTCGTGACCAGGAAGCGGCCGACGCTGCTCATGTCGGTTTGAATCGCGAGCTGGTCGATCTGCTGCGCGCCGCCGCCTCCCTGCGCGATGAGAGCGAGCGCCTTGCGCGCGAGCGGAACAAAGTCCGCCTTGTGGGCCGAGACGCCGATATTGTGGAACCGATTGTCCGAAAACAGCGGCTGCGTCGGGTTGACGCCATGACACGACATGCAACGGCCCTTGCCATTGAAGATCGCCCATCCACGCTTGGCCTGCGCATCGATCGCTTTGTCATCGCCAGCAATGAAGTGATCAAAGGGCGAGTCGAAGACGACCTGCGTCCGCTCGTAGGCGGCGATCGCACGGGCGAGGTCGTCGTAGGTGGGCGCCCGTCCGAAGACCTCGTTGAACTGCTTCTGGTACTCCGGAATCGCTCCGATCTTCGCCATCACCTCGTCGGGATTCTTCATCCCCATCTCGATCGGATTGAGGATCGGATCGCGCGCCTGAGCCTCGAGCGTCGGCTCGCGCCCGTCCCAGAACTGCAAAACGCTAAAGGTCGCGTTGAGAACCGTCGGCGCGTTGCGTTGCCCGAAGTGAGCACCGATGCCCTTCGAGGTGGGCAGTTGGTCGGTGAAGCCCTTGTCGGGATCGTGGCAGGTGCCGCAACTCTCCTTGTTGTCCGCAGCAAGACGGACGTCGAAGAACAGCGCCTTGCCCAGCGCGATCTTCTGCGGCGTTTGCGGATTGTCCTTCGGGATTACCCACTCGTACAGGTCTTGCGGCAGACCCACCTGGGTGAGCGGCTTTGGGACGGCCAGCCGCTCGTCGGCCGGGCTCAATTGCGCGCGAGTAAGCCCGCCCGACGACAAGAGCATTGCGCTGAGCAGTAATCCCAGGGTCAGAGAGCGTTCACGGATCATCGCAATTGCCCTCCCTTATGGATTGAGGCCGCCTCGCGGCGGCGATTGCGGGCTGAAAACCGGCGTCTGCGCCTATGAAATCATGGCACCCCGTCAAGCGGCGGCGCGTGCCGTCCGCGCATCACCAGGCCATGCGTACGCATTGGCAACGTCTCAGGGACTCATGCCCGGAGCTTGTTCGACCACCGATGTTCGTGAGTTCCGGCAACGTACTGCACCGCCACAGACCGATTCGCCGGGGGATGAATGCCGCCCCTCTGGCGATCGCCACCGGGCCACTGCGCATTCGCCCTTACGTTGCGACTAACTCAAAGCTGAGTCAACCGCGGGCACTAAGCCGCGGCCCGACGCCCGCGTTCGTCAAGGTGCAGCTCGCGGCGAGCGCCGGAACCTTTGGGGATCGATTCAGACGGAGGCGCGCGATCCGAAGAGCAGGGTCTCGGTCAATTCGACCTGGGTCGCGCCATGTTCGCGCTCTATCTTTGCGAGGATCCGCTCGGCAGCTTCCCGTTCGCCTCGCTCCATTAGCGGCAATCGGCGCACCCGGTATCCTTCCGCAAGATCCGCCCCGGTCGCGGTGAAGCTAAGCTCTTTGATTTGCACGGACAGCCCGAGACTTTCGCACGCGCGACGTAAATCGCCCGGCCCGAGCGAGCGCCGCGCGCGCGCCGCCCGGGATACCATCCTTCGCAATCCAGACGACCAATGAGTTCCAATCAGTCCATCCATCTGCCGGAGCGCGCCGAGAGGCCCGCCGGCCACTATCAGCATTCCGCGCGGGGCGAGGCATCTCACGATCTCCGAAAGACACTGGCGAACATCATCGACGATTTGCAGGACGTGGCTGCAGAAGACGGCATCCCAAATGCCAGACCGGAACGGGAGAGCCATCGCGTCGCAACATGCCAGCGCGGGACTGCGCTCGTGGTCCAGTCTGCGCCGGGCTTCGCAGAGCATCTCGAGCGACAGGTCGGCGCCGGCAATAAAGCCGCAGCCTGGAAGCTTGGCGAACTCGGCCAGGTAGCGCCCGTTGCCGCAGCCGAGATCGAGCAAACGTCCTCTGGCGCCGAGCGCGCGACGCACCTCGGCGATTACCGCCTCACGGCGCTTGCGGTAATACTCGCCTGATCCGTAGCTCTCGGCGAGGCGGCCGAAATACTCGGCCGTACCCAATCGTCTGCGCGCATCCGCTTCGCTCATGAGGCGATTTTCTGCAATGGGGCGGATTCACTCAACCGCCTTGGATGGTGCGGCGGAGGGCGGCGTCTTTTCCTTGGTGGGCGGCGCCGTTTTCTTCTGAATCGAACTGATCAGATTTTTGACCTTGTCACGCATCTTTCGAGTGAGCGATTCCTTTTTCTTCTTCGGCTTTGCTTTTGCGGCCTTCTTCGCCGTTGGTTGAGCACTCGGCGCACCTGCCTCGGTCATGTTCCCCGCGCCCGCGGCGCTCGCCGCGGCGCCGCTATTGGCAGGTTGTATCGTAGTCGTGTTCTCTTGAGCCAGCGCCGGCAATGCCAATGCGATCAGAAACAGGACGGCGCATGATACGGAGGCTATGCGTTTCATTTTGGCGTCACCCTCCCTCCAGCAATGCGGCGTCGCGCCTAACAATATTTCCAGGCTATTGCTGCGCCGACCAGAAAAAGGGCCACTGCGATCATTGCCGAATCGTACATGTTGCCCACCGCTCGGAATCGAGCGGACAGTTTGCAAGCGCGCGGCGGCCACCGGCCGCGATCGCGGGCCGGGGCCGCCGTCACTACTGATGCCTATTCGGCCTGTTGAGACGTTCCGGCACCGCCAAACTGTTGAAACAACTGCATCCGTTGCTGTCTCTGCTGATCGTTCAGCGAACGATATTGCGACACGAAACTCCCGACCTGGGTACGCTGCGCGGGCGTCAGGTTCGCGAGTATCTTCTGCGCAATAGTCACTTTTTCCGCGAGCAAGCTATTCTCCGCCGCCTGTAAGGCGCTCATATCACCGGCGGTATCCTTGCCGGCGATCAAATCATCTTCCAACTGGTTCTTCGCGGAACGGACTGCGCCGAAGGCATTGTGAAGATTGGTCTTCTCGGATGCCATCACGGACTTGATTTGGCTTTTCGACACCATGTGCCTGATGATCGGCGGCAGCAGGCTGCCATGCCCGCCGTGATGCCCGGGACCGCTGGCATACGCCGTGGCGGAGACTCCCGCCGCGATCGCGAGGCCGATAACAATTGCCCAACCGTACAACCTGTTCATCTACTTCTCTCCTTTTCTCCAATTACTAATTCATCAACTCCGCCGTTCGCGAACTACGGAATCTAAAGTTCATCCGTATCGACGGAATCGCCGTCCGCCGCCGCCATCGGCTCCTGGTCGTTGTCTTCTTGCGAGATCAATTCATCGACGTAGAGTCCAAATGAAGCCGGCGTATCGATCCCCCCATCGTTGGATGCGACCGGCGCCTTGCCAGCTTTGGTTTGCGCCATCGAACCGCGTGCCGATGCGGTCTGGACCGCGGCGCGGCTTGGATTTCGCACGGCCAAATCGGTGATTGTCCCGCCCACAAACGCGAGCGCGATCGCGGCTGTAGCCCACGACCACCGCAGTCCCGAGTACGCGGGCCGCTGGCCGATGATCGACTCGGGCGCAGGTCGCTTGAGCGCCGCGACGATCTCCTCGAGATCGCCGCTCAATTGCCGATACCGGCGCGCGCAGCTCAAGCAGGCATCCAGATGAGCGCGGTCGGGCTCGGACCCTTCTCCACTGTGGAGCAACACGAGCGCTTTATCGCTGAGGCAGCCTTTCATGTTACGGCTCCATCGCCTTTCGTAGATTCCGGACTGCGCGAAACAAATGCGTCTTGACACCGCCCGTGCTCAGGCCCAGTGAACTCGCCACCTCCTCGGTTGACCATCCTTCGATATAGCGCAGCACAAAAACCGCGCGTTGGCGCGCCTTCAGTTTGCTCAGTTGTTGCCATACCCGCGCCTGGCGTTCCCTGCCGATTGATTGAGCCTCCACCGACGGAGCGATCCCCAGGGCTGCCTCTCCGACGTCGACCCGCTTCCTGCGGCTCTTCCACCATCCCGACCGTTGCCGGTCGCGGCACGCATTGACCGCCACTCGAACCAGCCACGCTTCCCACACTTGAGGCGGCTCATCCGATCGAAGCCGCTCAAATGCGCGCAGAAAGACATCCTGCACGACGTCCTCCGCCTCGTCGGCGTCGAGCAGCAAAAGCCGGCACAGTCCTGCGATTCTGGCCTTATGAGCGCGATAGATCCGTTCATGTTCCGCCCGGTTTCCATTGCCGCCGCGCAAAGGGTTTTGCGACTTCACTGCTCGCCTACTATCTCAGACGAATCTGGGCGGAATTGGTTGCCGCCGAAGCTACTGACCCGCCGGTCAGATTGCGCCGTCTTTCGCGACGCACCCGTCGAGAAAGATCGAAAGCGCGGTCGCGATTGCGGTTTGCGGGGTACTGAACTCGCGGCAATAGCGGTTGATCCCGCGCAACATCCCGAGCATCGCTTCGGCCGCGATGCGCGTATCGAGCGAGGGATTGAGCGTTCCGCTCTCAAGCGCATCGTCCAGGACGCCGCTTACCAGCCGCGCGAGTTCCTGGCGCTGCATCCGATACTGCCGCTCCTGGCGGCGCGGGAGCGCCTTGGGATCGCGCAGGAGAGCGAAAAACTGCTTGCGCGACCAGAAGAACTGCACGGTTTGGCGCACGATCGTGGCGATGCGGTCCTTCTGTGACGGGCATCCGTCGAGCGCCGCGCGGATTTCGTCCCGGAGCTGCGCGAGGTCGTTGATCACAGCCGCGGCATACAGCTCCTCCTTGGAGCCGAACTGCCGGTAGACGCTTCCCTTGCCCACGCCGGCGCGCGCTGCGACGTGATCCACCAGGACGGAATCGAACTCCTGCTCGGCGAAAAGCTCGCTTGCGCTTTGCAGGATTTTCTCTTTGAGGAACGGAGTCGCGGGGCGCCCCCGATTATCCTTTCGAGAGCGCGGTGCGGAAATCCGGGGAGGCGAGGCGGTCACGAATTACCCTCTCGACAAATATGGACTACAGAGTCCAAAATTGCAAGAATAGCGGTTGCAGGCCGGAGATGGCATCGGCGGGAACTCAAAAGGCAGCTTCCGCCCGGCAACCGGCCCCAGCAGGAGTTCCCGAACCGAGCAGCCACGGAAACTCTCGCGCACGAGACAGACTTGGCTCCAACGCGGTATCTTAAAGATGCACAGTTTCTTTTCCGCCGGCAGTTCTGACCGATTGAACATTGGAGGTGCGAGCGTGACGGCGGAGCCGATCGAGTCGAACGCTGAGACCGTGGAGCGGCCCAACCCTCATAACCCCGCACCAGGCGCTGGCATTGAAAGCTGGATCGCTCGGTGGCGCCAGCGGCCATTCGCCTGGACCTCGTCGATCCTTGCGGCTGTCGTTATTGGATATCTGCTGGTGTCGCGGCTCGGCGCAAGCCATGACCCGGCTGTCACCGCGGCGCCGACCGCTGCGCGCATGGCGGTCCCGGTTACGGCCGCGCGGGCGAGACGTGGCGACCTGAATCGCTATCTGACTGCGATCGGTTCCGTGACCGCCTTCAACACGGTCACGATCAAAAGCCGGGTGGACGGGCAAATCGTCAAGGTCGCCTTCACAGAGGGACAATTCGTGCATCAGGGCGACCTCCTGATCGAGATCGACCCGCGCCCCTATCAGGCTCAGCTCGCACAGGCTGAGGGAGCGCTCGCGCGCGACCGCGCCTCGTTAATGAACGCGCAGCAAACGCTCGAACGCGATCAATCTCTTTACCGGCAGAACGTAATTGCCAAGCAGGACCTCGACAATCAGGCCTCATCGGTGGGCCAGTTCCAGGGCGCGATCGTGAGCGACCAGGCAAACATCGACGCCGCCAAACTCCAGCTCGTCTACAGCCGCATCACTGCGCCGATCGGCGGGAGGATCGGGCTTCGCCTGGTGGACGTGGGCAACGTCGTCCACGCGACCGATAGCCAGGGATTGGCGGTCATCACGCAGATACAGCCCATCGCGGTATTGTTCAGCATTCCCGAGGACGACCTCCCGCGCGTCACGTCCAACCTCAAGTCGGGCGCGCAGCTTCCCGTCGAGGCCTACGACCGCGATCTCAAGACCAAGCTCGCGGTCGGGTCTCTGCTGACGATCGATAACCAGATCGATCAAAGCACCGGCACGGTTCGCCTCAAGGCGGTCTTCCCCAACGACGACAACGCGCTGTTCCCCAATCAGTTCGTCAATGCGCGGCTGCTGATCGACACGCGCCGCAACGCGGTCCTGATCCCGTCGCCCGCGATTCAACGCCACGCCGGCACAAGCTCTGTCTATGTCGTCAAGCCTGACAACACCGTGGACCTGCGAACGGTGACCGTGGACGCCTCGCAGGGCGACCTCGCGGCGATCGCTTCAGGAATTCAGCCGGGCGAGATGGTCGTCACCGATGGCGTCGACAAGTTGCAGCCGGGCAGCCGGGTGAGCATCCAGCTTGCGCAGAGCGATACGGCCCAAGGCCCACGCGAATGAATCCATCGCGTCCATTTATTCTCCGGCCGGTCGCAACGTCGCTGCTGATGGCCGCGATCCTGCTGGCCGGGATGGTCGGCTACAAGCAGTTGCCGGTCTCAGCGCTGCCGCAGGTGGACTACCCGACGATCCAGGTGCTCACTTTCTATCCGGGCGCGAGCCCCGACGTGATGGCATCCTCGGTGACGGCGCCGCTGGAGCGCCAGTTCGGCCAGATGCCCGGGCTCAACCAGATGACGTCGAACAGCTCGTTCGGCAGCTCGCTAATCACTCTCCAGTTCGTGCTCACGCTCAACATCGATGTGGCCGAGCAGGAAGTGCAGGCCGCGATCAACGCGGCCTCGACGTACCTGCCGCCGGACCTGCCCAACCCGCCCATCTACAGCAAGATCAACCCGGCTGACGCGCCGATCATGACGCTCGCGCTGACGTCGAAGGTGCTGCCGCTCGCGCAAGTCGAGGACTATGCCGATACGCGGTTCGCGGAAAAGATTTCGCAGCTCCCCGGAGTCGGACTGGTAAGCATCAGCGGCGGACAGAAACCCGCGGTGCGCATCCAGGCGAATCCGACCGCGCTCGCATCTTACGGGCTAAGCCTCGAGCAACTCCGCGTCGCGATCGCGGCATCCAACGTCGATCAGGCCAAGGGCAACTTCGACGGCCCGCGCCAGGGTTTTACGATTGGCGCCAACGATCAGCTCCTGAGCGCGCGCGATTACCGACCGGTGATTGTCGCCTATCGCAATGGCAATCCGGTGCGGTTGTCGGATGTGGCGCGGGTGGTCGACGGCGCGGAAAACGTCAAGCAAGCCGCCTGGATGAACTCCACGCCCGCGGTGATCGTGAACATCCAGCGCCAGCCGGGCGCCAATATCATCGCGGTCTCGGATCGCATCAAGGCCGTGCTGCCGCAACTGCGCAGCTCGCTGCCCGCATCGGTGCAGGTGGCAGTGCTGACCGACCGCACCACGACGATCCGCGCCTCGGTCGCCGACGTGCAATTCACCCTGGTGCTGACCATAGCGCTGGTCGTGATGGTCATCTTCCTGTTCCTGCGCAACCTGTCGGCGACCGTAATCCCGAGCGTCGCGGTTCCGCTGTCTCTGATCGGCACGTTCGGCGTGATGTATCTGCTCGGGTACAGCCTGAACAACCTGACCCTGATGGCGCTCACGATCTCGACCGGATTCGTGGTCGACGATGCGATCGTGATGATCGAGAACATCACGCGCTACATCGAGGACGGCGTGGCGCCGCTCGAGGCAGCGCTCCGAGGCTCCAAGCAAATCGGCTTCACAATCATGTCGCTGACGGTCTCGCTCATTGCGGTGCTGATACCGCTGCTTTTCATGGGCGACATCGTGGGGCGGCTGTTCCGCGAATTCGCAATCACGCTGGCGGTTACGATCCTGGTCTCTGCGATCGTTTCGCTGACGCTCACCCCGATGATGTGCTCGAAGCTGTTGCGCCATCAGCCCGCCGCCCAGCAGAGCCCTCTGTACCGCACTTCCGAGCGCATCTTCGCGGACACGATCGCGTTCTACGGAAGAACGCTGACCTGGGTGCTAAAGCACCAGCAGGCCACGCTGATGGTGGCTATCGGTACGCTGGTCCTGACCATCGTCCTTTACATCGTGGTGCCCAAGGGATTTTTCCCGATTGAGGATACGGGCGTCATCCAGGGCGTATCGCAGGCTGCGCAAACGGTGTCCTTCGGGGCGATGGTGGAAAGGCAGCAGGAACTGGCCAAGGTAATCCTCAAGGACCCGGCGGTGGAGAGCCTGTCGTCATTCGTCGGAATCGATGGGAGCAACACCACGATTAACAGCGGCCGGATGCTGGTCAACCTGAAACCGCTCGGGCAGCGCAGGGTCAGCATTGAAACCGTGATTGCGCGCCTGACGCCGGAGTTGGCCAAGGTCGATGGGATCACGCTGTTCATGCAACCGGTCCAGGACCTCACCGTCGAAGACCGCGTCAGCCGCACTCAGTACCTCTACAGCCTGGAAGATCCAAATTCCGCGGAGCTCAGGGAGTGGACGCAAAAGCTCATCGCCAAACTCGATACGCTTCCCCAGCTCCAGGATATTGCGACCGACGAGCAGAACGACGGCCTGGAAGCGCAACTGGTGATCGATCGCACCACCGCCTCGCGGCTCGGCATCACGCCGCAGTTGATCGACAACACGCTTTACGATGCCTTCGGCCAGCGGCAGATATCGACGATCTTCACGCAGTTGAACCAGTATCACGCGGTACTCGAGGCAGATCCCGAGTTTCAGTTCAGCCCCGCCGCGCTCAATCAAATCTATCTTCCATCGCTGACCGGTGGAGAAGTCCCGCTAAGCACGTTTACCGATTACCAACAGCGGACCGCGCCGCTGGTGGTCAATCATGAGGGGCAGTTCCCGTCCGTGACCCTGTCGTTCAATCTTGCGCCGGGCTACTCGCTGGGCGATGCGGTGGACGCGATCGAATCGGCGCGCAGGGAGATCGGGATGCCGATCAGCATCCAGGCGGGCTTCCAGGGGATGGCCGCGGCGTTCCGGTCCTCGCTCAAGAACGAGCCTCTGCTGATCCTGGCTGCGCTGGTGACCGTGTACATCGTCCTGGGCGTGCTGTACGAGAGCTACGTCCATCCGATAACGATTCTCTCGACCCTGCCATCGGCCGGCGTCGGCGCGATTCTGGCCTTGCAACTGTGCCGCACCGACCTCGGTGTTATCGCGCTAATCGGAATCATCCTGCTGATTGGCATCGTGCAGAAGAACGCGATCATGATGATCGACTTCGCGCTCGACGCGCAGCGCAACGAAGGAAAGCCGGCGCGCGAGGCAATCTACCAGGCCTGCCTGTTGCGGCTGCGGCCGATCCTGATGACCACGATGGCGGCGATGCTGGGCGGCCTGCCGCTCGCGCTGGGCACGGGCACCGGCTCCGAGCTGCGCCGTCCGCTGGGAATCGCAATCGTGGGCGGACTTTTGTTCTGCCAGTTGCTTACCCTCTACACCACGCCGGTGATCTTCCTCGCGTTTGATCGCCTGGCGGCGCGACTGGCGCGCGGAAAATCCGGCTCGCCCGAAATGGCGGTCGAGCTGCAAGCCTCGTGAACATCTCGAGCACCTTCATCCGCAACTCCGTGGGGACGGTGCTCTTGACCGTCGCGATAGCCCTGGCCGGCATCGTCGCCTTCCGGATGCTCCCGGTTTCGCCGCTGCCGCAGGTCGATTTCCCGACCATTGCGATCGGCGCCAGTCTGCCCGGAGCGAGTCCGGAAACGATGGCGTCGTCGGTGGCAACTCCCCTGGAGCGCCAATTTGGACGCATCGCGGGCGTCACTGAAATGACCTCGATGAGTTCCCTGGGCACGACCAGCATCGTCCTGCAGTTCGACTTGAGCCGCGACATCAACGCCGCCGCGCGCGACGTACAGGCCGCGATCAATGCCGCCCGCGGCCAGCTCCCGACCAGTCTGCCGAGCAATCCCAACTACCGGAAGGTGAACCCGGCCGACTCGCCGATCCTGATTCTGTCGCTCAGGTCGAAAACCGTCCCTGCCGGGCTGATGTACGATGCGGCTTCGTCGATCATCTCGCAGAAACTTTCGCAGATTCCGGGCGTGGGCCAGGTGAATGTCGGGGGCAGCGCGCTCCCGGGCGTGCGAGTTGAACTCAATCCGGCCCAGCTTACCAATTACGGAATCGGCCTCGAGGACGTCCGCGCGGCGCTCGCCTCCGCCAACGCCAACCGCCCCAAGGGAGAGCTCGCGGATTCATCGCGAGCGTTCGCGCTGAGCACGACCGACCAGTTGCTCAAGGCCGACAAGTACCGCCCGCTGATCATCCATTATCACAATGGCGCCGCGGTGCGCCTGTCGGACGTCGCCGATGTGCGCGATTCCGTCGAGGACGTGCGCAACGCCGGGTTGGCGGACGGCGACACTTCGGTGATGATGTTCATCTTTCGCCAGCCCGGCGCGAATATCATCGAAACCGTCGATCGCGTGCTCAAGGCCCTGCCGCAATTGCAGGCCGCCATATCTCCCGAAATCAAGCTGAACAAGCTGCTCGACCAGACCGAGTCGATTCGCGCCAGCGTCCGAGACGTCGAAATCACGATGATCTGCTCGATCATGCTGGTAGTCCTGGTGGTGTTCGTTTTTCTGCGCAGCGTGCGCGCCACCATGATCCCGGGCGTCGTCGTGCCGCTGTCGCTGATCGGCACCTTCGGCGTCATGTATATGTTCGGCTACAGCCTGGACAACCTTTCGCTGATGGCGCTGACGATCTCGACGGGTTTCGTGGTCGATGACGCGATCGTGGTGGTCGAGAACATTTCGCGCCACCTCGAGCACGGGCAGTCGCCCCTGGAGGCGGCCCTGGAGGGCGCACGGGGAATCGGGTTTACCGTCATCTCGATCAGCGTCTCCCTGATCGCGGTCTTTATCCCGATCCTGCTGATGGGTGGAATCGTAGGGCGTCTGTTCCGCGAATTCGCGGTGACGCTTTCGGCGGCGATCGCGGTCTCGCTCATCATCTCGCTGACCACGACGCCGATGATGTGCGCGAAGCTGCTGCGCTCCGAAAGCAATCGGCCGCACGGCGCCTGGTACCGGACCAGCGAGCGCGCGTTCAACTCGCTGCTCGCCCATTACAGCTCGGCTCTGACCCGGGTGCTCCGCCACCCGCGCCTGACGCTGGGAATTTTCCTGGCGACCTTCGCGCTCAACATCTACCTGTTCATGACCATCCCCAAGGGCTTCTTCCCACAGCAGGACAGCGGGCGGTTGTTCGGCGCAGTGATGGCGGATCAGGACACGTCGTTCCAGGCGATGCGCGAGCATCTGAAGAAAATTGTTCAAATAATCGACGCCGACCCTGCGGTCGAGCACGTCGCGGCATTCACCGGGAGCTGGGCGGGCGCGTTCAATACCGCGCGCGTGTTCATCGCGCTCAAGCCGGCCAGCCAACGCAAGTTAAGCGCCGACTACGTGATCGCGCGGTTTCGCAAGGAGCTCGCTCATATCGCGGGCGCGACCCTGTACCTGCAATCGTCGCAGGACCTCCGCATCGGCGGCCGTTATGGCAACGGACAGTATCAGTACACGCTTCAGAGCGATGACTTGACCCTTCTCAACCGATGGGCGCCCAAGATGCTCGCGAAGATGCGCACGATGCCGATTCTGACCGACGTCAGCAGCGACCAGCAGAACAACGGGCTCAACGCATCACTGGTAATCGATCGCAAGACCGCATCGCGCCTGGGCATCACGCCGCAACTGATCGACGACACTCTGTACGACGCGTTCGGCCAGCGGCAGGTCTCCACGATGTACACGCAGCTCAACCAGTATCACGTCGTGATGGAGGTCGCGCCGGACTTCTGGCAGAACCCCGAGACGCTGCACGACATTTACATTCGCACCGCCGCCGGCGCGGAAGTTCCGTTGAGCGCGATCACGCATTACGAGCCGACCACCTCGCCGCTGGCGGTGAGTCACCAGGGGCAGTTCCCCGCAGTGACGATCTCGTTCAATCTCCGCCCCGGGGTCGCACTGGGCACCGCGGTCGAGGCGGTCAAAGCTGCGGCGCTGCAGATTGGCATGCCCGCGGGCGTCGAGGGAAGTTTCCAGGGCACCGCGCAGGCTTTTCAGTCCTCGCTTTCCAACGAGCCGATCCTGATCCTGGCCGCACTGCTCGCGGTCTATATCGTGCTCGGAATACTATACGAGAGTTACGTACATCCGCTGACGATTCTCTCGACGTTGCCATCGGCTGGCGTCGGCGCGCTTGTGGCCCTGATTCTCTGGCACACCGAACTCAGCGTGATCGCGCTCATCGGGCTCATCCTGCTCATCGGCATCGTGAAGAAAAATGCGATCCTGATGATCGACTTCGCGCTGGAGGCCGAGCGCCGTGAGGGCAAGAGCCCGGTCGAGGCGATTTACCAGGCGTGCCTGCTGCGCTTTCGGCCGATCATGATGACCACGATGGCGGCGCTGTTGGGGGGCCTGCCGTTGGCCATCGGATTGGGCACCGGCTCCGAGTTGCGCCGTCCGCTGGGAATCGCGATCGTCGGCGGCCTCATCGTGAGCCAGGCGCTCACCCTGTTCACGACGCCGGTGATCTATCTCTATCTCGACCGATTCCGTCTATGGTCCGCAAGCTTGCTGAAGCGCAGCACGAGCGCCGCCACCGGCGCGCCCGCCGCCGCGCAGACTCCGTAGCGTGATGAGCCTGAGCTAAGCGGCGTAAATCTCACCGCGATCGAACTCTTTCTTGCCCGCCCCGCTCGTATGGCCTTTCGCCCGCGAATCAAGTAAGACATACGGGTCCAGTTGCGTTTTGCAACTGAACAGGAACCCGGCGGTTGCCGGCGATGCCCAAAGGGCGGAGGTAACGGATCATGTCTGAAGAAATCTACCGCAAACTTGCCAAGGTGCTCGATTCGCTCCCTAACGGGTTCCCGTCCACACCGGACGGCGTCGAAATCAAGCTCCTGAAGAAGGTCTTCACCCCCGACGAGGCGGACCTGTTCTGCGACTTGAAGCTCAGCTTCGAGGCCGCACCGCAGATCGCCCAGCGGACGGGGCGCCCGCTCGACGGACTCGAAGAGAAGCTCACCTCGATGGCGAAGCGCGGCGAGGTCATGGGCATCAGTTTCGCCGGCATGAAGGTGTTCGCGATGCAGCCCTGGGCGGTCGGCATCTGGGAGTTCCAGGTAAATCGGATGGACCGCGAGTTCTGCGAGCTGTCCGAGCAGTACCACCTATACTTCGGCCGGGACCTGCTCGGCCGGCAGCCCACCGTGATGCGAACGGTGCCCATTCAGGAAGAAATTCCCGGCAGCCATCACTCCGCGCCCTACCAGCAGGTCTCGGCGATCCTCGAAAGCGGCAAGAGCTTTCGGGTGAACGAGTGCCATTGCAAGAAGGAACTCGGCCTCCTGGGCTCACCCTGCAAGAAACCTCATGAGGTATGCCTGGCGATAAGCCCGGTGGCGGGAGCGGAATTCATTCTCGACTGGGGACGCGAGATCACCAAGGAGCAGGCCTACCAGGTGCTGCGCGAGTCCGAGGAGGCCGGCCTGGTCCATCTCACGAGCAACGTCAAGAGCGGCCACAGCTTCATCTGCAATTGCTGCGGCTGCTGCTGCGCCGTGCTGCGCTCGATCAACGTCCACAACATGACCGGCATCGTCAATGCGGACTTTTTCGCCGAGATCGAGATGGACAACTGCGACTGGTGTGGCAAGTGCGTCGCCGACCGCTGCCAGGTAAACGCGATCGAGGAGGGCGACTCCGGATACCGGGTGATCAAGGAGCGCTGCATCGGTTGCGGGCTGTGCGTGAGCGTCTGCGCGCGCGATGCGATCAGGCTGGTCGCCAAGGCGCCCCAGGAGATTCTCGCGCCGCCGGCAGACCCGGACGCCTGGAAAGAGGCGCGCGCCCAAGTGCGCTCGGTGGACTACAGCGCGTACAAGTAAGCGCGCCGCCGCGCCCGCGCGAGTGCCCAGAAAAGATCGAATCACTGACCGGATTTAGCACAGTGGCGCGGTTCGGCGTGCCCGCCGAAAGATGCGCGGCCGCCCGCGGCCGCGCCACCTTTTTTGCCTGCGCCGCTCGTATGGTCTTACGCCGGCGGATCGAATAAGTGTTAGCGGTGCCGCTGCTTTTCGCGGCTCGAAGGAGCAACCCGATGGTTGCCGACCATGCCCACGGGGCGGAGGTGCCGGATCATGTCTGACGAGATTTACCACAAACTTGCCAAGGTGCTGGATTCGCTCCCCAACGGCTTCCCGGCGACACCGGACGGCGTCGAAATCAAGCTCCTGAAGAAAGTCTTCACCCCCGACGAGGCCGAACTGTTCTGCGACTTGAAGCTCAGCTTCGAGGCCGCACCGCAGATTGCCCAGCGGACAGGGCGCCCAGTGGAAGGACTCGAGGAAAAACTCTCGTCGATGGCCAAGCGCGGCGAGATCATGGGTATCAATTTCGGCGACATGAAGGTGTTCTCGATGCAGCCCTGGGCGGTCGGCATCTGGGAGTTCCAGATAAATCGGATGGATCGCGAGTTCTGCGAACTGACCGAGCAGTACCACAAATACTTCGGCCGGGACCTGCTCGGCCGGCAGCCCAACGTGATGCGGACGGTGCCGATCCAGGAGGAAATTCCCGCCGACCACCACGCGGTGCCCTACCAGCAGGTCTCCGCGATTATCGAGAACGGCAAGAGCTTTCGGCTGAACGAATGCATCTGCAAGAAGGAACTCGGCATCCTGGGCACGCCCTGCAAGAAGCCCCATGAAGTATGCATGGCGATCAGCCCGGTGGCAGGAGCGGACTTCATCCTCGATTGGGGGCGCGAGATCACCAAGGAGCAGGCCTACCAGGTGCTGCACGACGCCGAGGAAGCCGGCCTGGTGCATCTCACAAGCAACGTCAAGAGCGGACACAGCTTCATCTGCAATTGCTGCGGCTGCTGCTGCGCCGTGCTGCGCTCGATCAACGTCCACAACATGACCGGCATCATCAACTCGGACTTCTTGGCCGAGATCGAGATGGACAACTGCGACTGGTGCGGGAAGTGCGTCGACGATCGCTGCCAAGTGAACGCGATCGAGGAAGGCGACGCCGGTTACCGGGTGATCAAGGAGCGCTGCATCGGTTGCGGGCTATGCATCAGTGTCTGTGCGCGCGATGCGATCAAGTTGGTCGCCAAGGCGCCGCAGGAAATCGTCGCGCCGCCGGCGGACTCGAACGCATGGAACGAGGCGCGCGCAAAGCAGCGCTCGGTGGATTACAGCGCGTATAAATAAGCGCATCAGCGCGATCGCCGAGGAAGAGCGCGATGGAATATCGGACCACGCCAGGGCGGCTCGATATCGGAAAATTCTCGCTCTACTACGAGCGCACCGGCACCGGACCTCCGCTTGTGTTCCTGCACGGAGCGGGCGGGAACCATCTCTCGTGGTGGCAGCAGGTCCCGTACTTCATGCGCTGGCACGAGTGCATCACAATCGACCATCGCGGCTTTGGCCTCTCGCCCGACCCCGACGACCTGTTCGTAAAGGCGCACGCGGGCGATCTTTCCCGCCTGCTCGACCATCTGAAGATCGATCGCGCGGTGCTCATCGGCCAGTCGATGGGCGGATGGACGATCGTCGGGTGCGCGATCGAAAACCCCGATCGGGTCGCGGCGATGGTGATGGCGGATACGCCCGGCGGGCTTCTGCCGCTCGAGGTGCGCGACGACCAGCCCCAGCGGCCGCTCACGATGGATGTCGCGGCCCCGCTCGGCTCGCTTCCGACGTACGCGAGGGATTATTTCGCGCGCCGGCCCGACTTCGCGTTCCTCTACGATGAGCTGCGAATCCTCGGAGCGCGGCCGCCAGCCGATGCGCTGCGGCGAATCGCGGCGATGCGTCCCGATCCGGCGCTCGTGCGCGAGCGGCTCAAGATGCCGGTGTTATGCCTGGCGGGCGAGGAGGACGCGCTCATCCCGCCCGCGATGATGAAAGAGGTCGCGAAGATTCTGCCCAATGCACGGCTGCGGACGGTGCCGCATTGCGGACACTCGATCTACTTCGAGCATCCCGATGCGTTCAATCAACTGGTCCGCGATTTTCTGATCGATATCGGATACAGCGGCTGACTCGAGCGCGATCGCGGATCGCGATTGGCCAATTGCTTCGCCGTCGCGCGCGCGCTTGCCGGAGCCGATGCGGTCAGGCGGCGGGTTCTGTCGACTTGAACAGGGTCCGCTGCAACATCGGAAACAAGCTGCGCTCTTCACCATCGATGAGATCATCGAGGTGCACGGCGAATGCGCATAGGGCGCGGCCGGCTTGCGCTATTTCCGGATTCGAACCCCGCGCAAACGACGCCTCGTGCACCGTCCTCGCAAGCCGGCGCAGCTTGCCCAGGCGCTCGTGGGCGCGCTCGATGAGCTTGCGGGGGAAGCCGGGCTGCAACTCGGCCCACGGCAACACCACGTCGTCCTCGCTGGTGAGGTGATGGGAGATTATCGCTTCGATCTCGGTCCACACGCGCACCGCCTCTTTGCGCGCCTCCTTGTTCGACGGGTTGCGCGCCAGAATCGCACCCGCCACCGCCGCATCGAGCAGGTGCGCGCCTAGCAGGCTGTCCTCGCCGACGAGTTCCTTGAGCGCGGCCGTCACTTCCTTGCGTCGCTTCGAATTAGGCGCCACCGGCCCGTTGCGCGTCTTCGCCCTGTTGTTCACCGCCATATTGTTCACCTGGTCAGCGCGCGCCGCAGTGATGCGGTCCCGCTCGCAATCCGCTTCCGTGACCTGACGCCTACGATTCTAGCCGACTCGCGCCAGAAAGCATCACCTATGCCACTGGATTTGGATGCTTTCCACGCGAAGCGCTGAACCCCTTTGGAATCACGATTTGTTGGATCCGCCACGCGGGCATATAATTTAGACAGTATGCGCCGAGTGCTCAATGCGGCAATGGGGCTCGCGCTCCTGCTTGCGCTCGCTGCGCTCCCATCGTGCGTCCCGCCGCCCAATCCGTATAGCGCCAGCCCCGGTGCCGGTGCAACGAAGCTGGGTTCCACCGCCGCCGCCAGCACATCGCAATCGCCCCCTCCGGTTCCTCTCAAGAATGCGACGGTCGATCAGGACCGCAGCCGCGCGCTCACCGATTATCTGAAGGCGCATCACCTGCCGCTGGTCGGTGCGCAGGTGCTGTCCGCGCCGGACGGCCAGCGCGAAGTGATTCTGTTCGGATACGTCGCAACGCCATTTGGAAAGAGCGACGCCGAGGAGAAGGCGCGCACCTTCGATGGCAGCTCGAACCTGGTTGTGATCAACCGAGTCACCGTGACTCCCGACCTGGCGCAGCAGGGGAAATCACCGAAGAGCAGCAGCAGCGGTGACTCAAGCGGCGTCCAGGCCTACGAGCAGCAGCAGTACGAAGATCCCTACCAGCAGTATCAGACGAACCAGTCCCAGTCTCAGAGTTCCAACTCGAGCGGGCTCAGCACGATGCTCGGGTTGATGGGCCTGCTGGGCGGCTTCGGCGGTAGTTTCGGTGGCGGCGGCTTCGGCGGCAGCGTTGGAGGTTTCGGCACCGGCTTCGGCCCGTATGGCGGCGGCTATCCGAGCTACCCGCCGCCGATGCCGGGCGGATTCGGCCCCGGCCCGCCCTATCCTCCCTATCCTTGATGAGGCTTGCGCGCCGCTTCAGCCGAGTTTGAATTGCTCGCCGAGGAACACCTGGCGCACCTGGTCGCTCGCGACGATTTCCTTGGGCTCGCCTTCGAGCAGAATCTTCCCGCCATGAATCACGTAGGCGCGGTCGATAATCGATAGCGCTGCGTGCACGTTGTGATCGGACATCAGGACTCCGATCCCGCGTTCGCGCAGGTAGCTCACGATTCGCTGAATTTCCACGACGGTAATCGGGTCGATCCCGGCAAATGGTTCGTCGAGACAGAGGAAGGTTGGATCGAGCACGAGCGCGCGCGTGATTTCGACCTTGCGCCGCTCGCCGCCCGACAGCACTCCCGCCCGGAACTTGCGAAGATGCGCGATGTCGAGTTCGTCGAGCAATGATTGCAGCCGGCTCTGCCGCTCCTCTTCGTTGATCGGAAGCGTCTCCAGCACCGCGAGCAGATTTTCCTCGACGGAAAGCTTGCGAAAGACCGACGGCTCCTGCGGAAGATAGCTGATGCCGCGGCGCGCGCGCTGATACATCGGCAGCATCGTGATCTCTTCGCCGCCGAGCGTGACGCGCCCGGAATCGGGCTTTACCAGCCCGACCAGCATGTAGAAGGTCGTCGTCTTGCCGGCGCCGTTGGGGCCGAGCAGTCCCACCACTTCGCCGGGATTGACGCGCACCTCGACGTTGTCCACGACCGCCCGTGCGCCGTAGACCTTCGTCAGGCTCTCGCCCACCAGCGCCGTGGAAGCCGCGGCGGAGCGCCGGGCGGGCTTCTTTTCTACCTGTTGCAGCCGTGCCATATCCAGCGCAGCGTTGAAAACCATTTTTCAACACTCAGCGCCTGGAAAAGTATTATAGACTTTCGTGGCAAAAAAAACCGCTGCCGCTCCCGCGACGCGAGCGAAAGCCGCCGCGTCTCTATTTCTTCGGCGCGACTCCGGTACAGCTCAGTCTTACAGTCTGCGGCGAGCCAACCCCGTTGTCGGTGACCGTCAGCATCCCCGAATACTTACCCGCACCCGGCGGGTCGCACGTTATCTGAACCTGGCAGCTTTCCCCTGGAGCGAGCGTGGCGCATGAATTCGTTTGCGCAAATGGCGGGTCCAGCGTCGCGGACACCGCCTCGATTATTACCGGTAATGCCTTCTTGCCGGAGCCCGCATTCTTGACCGTCACCGTGGAGGTTTTGCTCGTCGTGTTCTCGGTGACCTTCTTGAAGTTCACGCTCTTAGGACTAACCGTGACTTTCTCGCTCACTGCCGTGGGTGTCGCTGTCGGCGTCGGAGTGGCGGTCGCCGTTGCGGTGGTGGTTGCAGTCGGGGTCGCAGTGGCGGTTACAGTTGCAGTCGCGGTTGCTGTCGCGGTCGCAGTTGCGGTCGTAGTCGCAGATGCGGTCGGAGTTGCGCTTTGAGTCGGCGTTGGCGTCGCAGTCGAGCTCGAAGTCGCGGTGGCGGTAGGCGTGACCGTGCTAGTCGGGGTCGCACTGCGAGTCGCGGTCGCGGTAGGCGTCACCGCTGTCGGGGTAGCGGTAGGCGTGGCCGATGTCGCGGTCGCGGTCGCCGTGGCGGTTGCGCTTCGAGTTGCTGTCGCGGTTGCGGTTGCGGTCGCCGTGGGAGTCGCGGTCGGAGTGGGCACCGGAGAGCTGCCGAATGCCATCGCAAGGTTGTATGCATTGACGGTCCCGATTCCCGTCGCAAAGTCCCATCCGGGGCCTGCCACATAGACCGGCTGGTACGCACCGTCGGATGTCGAGAGTACACCGATGTCGTACGCCGGCAGGCCGCCGCCGTAACAGTCTGGGTAGCTGATATAGCAGGGCTGATCCGTGTCGCCTTGGGTCACATCGCGAAAGATGCACGAACCGCTCACGGCGTTGCCGAGCGACGCGTTGCAGTTCGCGCTGCCGCTCGCGCCATATTCGGTACGGGCAAGCGAATAGTAAACGGGATTTGGATTGCCTTGACGACCCCCCGCCTTCTGGTCCACCAGCGCCTGAATGCCCGCCATGATCGGCGATGCGTACGACGTCCCGCCATCGCAGAGCCACGACGTGGGATCGTCCGCCGCGCAGGCGCTGTAAAAGGAATCGCAAGTGACGTAGCAGTGTCCCCATGTTTGGTACGCGGCGGCGAACAGCGAGACGTCGGGAAGATCGCGCACGCCGTCGCTCGGGTTGCCGAAAACCGCCTGCCACGAGGGCTTGGGCCATCCCGCGCAGGTCCCGCCCACGAAGGGGCTGTCAGATGGGTCACCGGTTCCGCAGCTACTCGGGCCACCTCCTCCGGCGAGGAGTTGCACCAGGCGGTCGTTCTCCGCGGTTTCGGAGTTGCACAGACCGCTTGAGCCGTAGGTTGTGGAAAACTTCAAGTAATCAGCGATGAGTTCGCTGGCGCACGATTCATTCCACGGAATTTCCGGGATGTAGGAGAGCGCCGAACCGTAGTTGGTCCCGTTCGATGCGCTCCAGTAAGTGCTGTTCGAACCGGAATACGTGTCGCTGAAATCCGTACCGCCGACCGCCACGTCGTAAACGGTGGACGCGAATCCGCTAACGGCAATGCCGTAGCTTGCTGCCGGCGCTCCCGTTCCCCAATCGGAAGCCGCCGCCCCGCTATCGCCGGCTCCAACGAAGACGGAAACGCCTTCTGTTACCGCGCTCTGGTACAACGAATTGACGAACGCATTTCCAGTCGAGCCGAGGTTAGGCTCAGACTCGAGGTAGCTGATAGAGACGACGGCTGGCGGCGTTGCGCTGCTGAGCACGTTCTGTAGAGCAACGAATCCGCCGAAAGTGGTGGCGGTGTCCGCGCACGAGGCGTTCTCGATGGTCGCACTGGGCGCGGCGGCGCTCGACCATTCCGCATCCACGATGGCTTCGATCTCGGCGCTATTGACGCCCGGATCGGTACAGGGTGTCCCTCCGGCAGGCGGCGGTGGTTGGAACTGAATGAATCGTCCAGTTGGGTACGAGCTGGAGAGGCCGAACGCGGCGCGGAAGGTGTCCCAGTCTCCAGGACAGCTCCCCGTTGCGACGCCTGTACAACAGGGATTCGGCTTGCCGCTGCCTGTACAAACCGCATTCCCGGGCAAATACACGTCGCTGTCCTGGACCGTCACGATGGTAAGGCCCTGGCCGGAGTAACCGGCGGCGAACAGCGGATTCAGATTGTAAATCGTAGCCAGGTCCGCCGGCGCGAGCTGCTCGCAGGGAGCGTCGAGCGAACCGCACGTATCACCGCCGATAGTGTAATTCGGGCGCGGCACGATCAGCGGATGCGGCCTGAAATCGTGGAGCGATACCACGCCGACAATCGCAGGCGCGAGCGCGGCTGGAATCTGCGGATCGCTCATGTTGGCGATGTGCCTCCTGCCATCCACATCGAGCCAGTGAATCTCGGTGTGGAACGCCGCGCGCACCTGCCCCGCGGTTCCCGAAAAGTCGATCACCATCCCGTTGGGATAGACCGCGCCGGCGACGAACCCGTGCGATCGGAGCCAGCCCGTGATCTTCGCGAGGTCTTGCTCTGCAAGGCCGTAGCGATTCCCGATCTCCTTTGCGCTCAACCAGTGATGAAAATTTGGCGACTTGGGGTCGGTGAGCTGGTCGATGAACCCCTCGATCGCGCGCTCCCGATCGGGCGAGCGCCGCAACTGGAGCAGCATGTGATCCATCCGGAACCCGTCAGCGACGCGACCGCGATCGTTGCGCGCATTCGCTTCGGGACGCGTATTTCCGCCGAGCGTGACGAGCCTGCTCTCGTCAATTGGCCGGGTGATGAGGGCACGCGGTTGCGCAGCGTCCTGGGCGAAAGTGACGGCCATCGAGAGGCCGAGCAGCACGGCCGCGATGGCGGCAGCCATTGCAATCCTCATCGCGATCCCCCTGGCCTCGGAAAAAATGGCCTGGCCGGTAAATGCTCCGCAGCGGTGAGACGTAGGGCGGTTAACTAACCTGAAGATGGCTAACGCTGGCCGACGCCATGCAACTCTGCGCTACAGCCTGATTTTATTGGCGCGCCCGAAGGGAGTCGAACCCCCAACCCTCGGATCCGAAGTCCGATGCTCTGTCCAGTTGAGCTACGGGCGCGCGGGTCTGAATTCCTGAATAGTTTTCGCCTGAACGCTTTCCAACGCAAGGTGCGGGAAGCGCGGGCGTGCGCGAGAGCCTCCGGCATAGTCGAAGGCTCTCGCGGCAATTCCCGCGATGATCGCGATTTGAACCTGCGCTCGAACTAGCGCAGGACCCCTGCGATTCTCCTCGGGCGCACACGGCCCCCGAAATTTGCCGCCGCGTACTCCCCTCGCGATCGTAGGCCGGCTCACGCCTCGAAGGCGTAGGCGGCTTCCTCGTGTTCGCTCAGGTCGAGACCAGCGGTCTCGTCCCCGTCCGTGACTCGCAGGCCGACGGTCGCATCCACGATCTTGAGCAGCACCAGGCTGCCAACGAACGCAAACGCGATCGTGGCTCCGACCGCGATCACCTGGACCACGACCTGCCCCGGATGTCCGTAGAGCAGGCCGTCGGCGCCTGCGGAATTGACCGCGACGCTCGCGAAGATTCCGGTTGCGATCGCGCCCCAGGTCCCTCCGGCGCCGTGGACGCCGACCACGTCGAGCGCATCATCGTAGCCGAACAGCGCCTTGAGCCGCACGGCAAAATAGCAAAGCACACCCGCCACACCCCCGATCGCCAGCGCTGCCAGCGGTCCGACAAATCCCGAGGCGGGCGTGATCGCGACCAGCCCGGCCACCGCGCCGCTTGCCGCGCCGAGCACGGTCGGCTTTCCAGCCTTCCACCATTCAGCAAGCACCCAGGTGAGCGCCGCCGCGGATGCCCCGATATGGGTCGCGACGAACGCCGATACGGCAAGCCCGTTTGCGCCGAGCGCGCTACCAGCATTGAACCCGAACCATCCCGCCCACAGCAGCCCCGCCCCGGCCAGCGTGAGCGTCAGATTATGCGGCGGCATCGGCTCGCGCGGATATCCTAACCGCTTGCCGATCACGATCGCCGCCGCGAGCGCCGAGACTCCCGATGAGATGTGCACCACGGTACCGCCGGCGAAGTCGAGAGCGCCGAGATTGTGGATCCACCCCCCGTCGCCCCATACCCAGTGCGCGATCGGATCATAAATCAACGTGGTCCAGAGCAGGCTGAAGAGCAGAAAGCCGCGAAATGTGATCCGCTCCGCGAATGCCCCGGTGATCAGCGCGGGCGTGATCACTGCGAACATGCACTGAAAGACCATGTAGGCCTGATGCGGAATCGTCGCGGAGTAGGCCGCGTACGGCTCGCTCGCGCTCACGCCGCTCAGCCCGAACCATCCGAAGCCTCCCGTCAGGCCGCCGTGGGTGGGCGAGAAGGCGATGCTGTAGCCGATGAGAATCCACTGCACGGAAACCATCGCCGCCATGATGAAACTGTGCATCAGGGTGGAAAGCACGTTCTTGCGCCGCACCATCCCGCCGTAGAACAGCGCGAGCCCCGGCGCGGTCATCATCAGGACCAGCGCCGACGACGTTAGCACCCAGGCCGTGTCCGCGCCGCTGATTTTGGGCGCGGCCGGGATTTCGGCGAAAGCCGGCGCTGCGGATGCGAGCGCGCCGCCTGCGGCAATCGCCAGGCAAAGCGCGGCCCTGCGCAATCGAATCTGACGCATCGTGAATTCCTCCCTCCGTTATCGAACAAGCCCCCGTTAGCTTTCGAATCTAAATCGCACTCGCCCCGCGCTCGCCGGTGCGGATGCGCACTACTTCTTCCATCGGCATGACGAAAATCTTGCCGTCGCCGATTCTGCCCGTGCGCGCCGAGCGCTCGATCGTCTCGACCAACTGATTAACTGTTTCGTCCGGGACGATAATTTCGAGCTTCACCTTGGGCAGGAAATCCACCACGTACTCCGCCCCGCGGTAAAGCTCGGTGTGTCCCTTCTGCCGGCCAAACCCCTTCACCTCGCTGACGGTCATCCCCTGCACCCCGATCTTCGACAGCGCTTCCTTCACCTCATCGAGCTTGAACGGCTTGATGATCGCCTCCACCTTCTTCATGGGCTTTCTCCTCTTGACCTTTCCTCATCCGGACCGTGGACCGCTCCCAAGAGCCTCCATCCACGGCCCTTTGGCATGTATGAACGATGGGGCGAACCCACGGGGCCGGTGATCCGTTCTCCGCTCAATCGGCGCGCCTCATCTGTCCGTCGAATTCCTGAACGGACTCCGCCACGCAACGCGGGTGCTTTCGCGGTGCAGGCCGACCGCGCTCGGTCAGCCATCCGGGCAACCTCACTTAGCATTGCATTGACCTCGTTGGCAACGCGCGGGTCGCCGCTAAAATCAGGCCTATAGACCTTGATCGCATAGGGCCCCTCGCATGGGTCGATTCACGCGCCAGAGCGCCTTGCCGACGTTGTCTTCGACCGTTGGCAATTGCGCTGGCAGACGGCTTTGATGGCAAAGGGGCGACTTGTTTTAGATACTGAAGCAGGCAAAGGATCGGTTGTTTAAGCCACCGGCAAGGGGTAACAGCAAATTTCATGATTCCGACGCGTCTTCTGGTCGCTAACCGGGGCGAAATCGCCATTCGCATCATGCGCGCCGCGGCCGAGCTGGGCATTCGCACGGTCGCGGTCTACTCCGAGGACGACGCCTACTCGCTGCACACGCGAAAGGCCGATGAGGCCCGGGCGCTGCGAGGCACTGGCGCGAAAGCCTACCTCGACGCTGAGCAAATTCTGGCGGTGGCCCGCGATGCGGGCTGCGACGCGATTCATCCCGGCTACGGCTTTCTGAGCGAGAACGCATCGTTCGCGCGCCGCTCGGCCGAGGAGGGTATCAAGTTCGTCGGGCCGCGCCCGGAGATGCTCGCGTTGTTTGGCGACAAGGTGAAGGCGCGCGCATTGGCGGAACGCTGCGGGGTACCGGTGCTGCCGGGCACTGCGGGGCCGACCAGTCTCGATGATGCGCGCGAGTTTCTGTCGCTGCTCGGCGGTTCGATGATGATCAAGGCGGTCGCCGGAGGTGGCGGCCGCGGGATGCGCGCCGTGCATCGCCTCGACGAGGTCGAGGAGGCATACAAGCGCTGCCAATCCGAGGCCAAAGCGGCGTTCGGCAACGGCGACGTGTATGTCGAGCAATTGCTGCCGCGCGCCCGCCATGTCGAAGTGCAGATAATCGGCGACGGCTCGGGCAACGTGAGCCATCTGTGGGAGCGCGAATGCAGCATCCAGCGCCACCATCAGAAACTCGTCGAGGTCGCCCCGAGCCCGTTACTCCCGCAATCGCTGCGCGCGCGGCTCACCGCGGCCGCCGTGCGGCTTGCCGAGGAGGTTCACTACGACAATCTCGGCACCTTCGAATTTCTCCTCGAGCCGATCGCCGGGGAAAGCGAGGCGTCATTCGCGTTCATCGAGACGAATCCCCGGCTGCAAGTCGAGCACACGGTGTCGGAAGAGGTTACGGGCATCGATATCGTGAAGGCCCAGTTGCAGCTTGCCGCGGGACGATCGCTCAAGGAACTCGGGCTCACGCAAGCCGAGGTGCCAGCGCCGCGCGGCTTTGCGATGCAGGCTCGGATCAACATGGAGTCGATGGGTGCTGACGGCGCCGCCAGGCCATCGGGCGGAACGCTGACCGTGTTCGAGCCGCCCTCGGGACCCGGCCTTCGCACCGACTCATTCGCGTACGCGGGCTACACGACCAATCCAAGCTTCGATTCGCTGCTGGCCAAGCTGATCGCGCACTCGCCGTCATCGGAATTCGCCGACGTGGTAAGCAAGCTCTATCGCGCGCTGTGCGAATTCCGGATCGAGGGCGTATCCACCAACGTCGGATTTCTGCAGAATCTCCTGCGCCATCCCGAATTCGTGGCGAATCGCGTGCACACGCGGTTCGTCGAGGAGCACATCGCGCAACTGACCGCCGCCGAGAGTCCGGCCCATCGCCGGTTCTTCTTCGATTCCGCTCCTGCTCCGCGCCTTGCCGGCGCCAAGGTGGATGCGAGCGACCCCCTGGCCGTGCTGCATCACGGCAAGAGCGCCGCCAGCGCGCCCAGCGCGTCAACGACTCCGGCTCCAGGAGCGGCTCTGCCGACGCACGCCATCGCGGGGCCGGAGAACACGATCGCGATCAAGGCGCCGATGCAGGGCACGATCGTGTCCGTCGACGTGAGCGAGGGAGACCTCGTGCATCGCGGCCGCCAACTGTTCGTCATGGAAGCGATGAAGATGGAGCACGTCATCCAGGCGCCGCTAAGCGGATTCGTGCGCAGGATTACGGTGACCCGCGGCGATGCCATCTTCGAGGGCCATCCGCTCGCTTTCATCGAGGAGGCCGAAGTCGAAGCCGCCGAGACCGCTGCGGAGCAGACCGTCGATCTCGATCGCATCCGCCCCGATCTCGCCGAGGTGCACGAGCGGCACGCGATGGGGATGGACGCCGCGCGGCCCGAGGCGGTCGCGCGCCGGCGCAAGACGGGCCAGCGCACCGCGCGCGAGAACGTCGAGGACCTGTGCGACCCGGGGACCTTCATCGAATACGCTCCGCTGGTGATCGCGGCGCAGCGGCGCCGGCGCTCCCTCGATGACCTGATGAAGAACACGCCTGCGGACGGACTCATCGCCGGAGTCGGCCAGGTCAACGGCAGCCTGTTCGACGAATCCAGGGCGCGCTGCGCGATCATGTCGTACGACTACACCGTGCTCGCGGGCACCCAGGGCCAGCAAAACCATCGCAAGAAGGACCGCCTGTTCGAGATCGCCGAAAAATTCCGCCTCCCGGTCGTGTTCTTCACCGAGGGCGGCGGCGGACGCCCGGGCGACACCGACAGCATTGGCGTTGGCGGGCTCGACTGCCTGGCCTTCAACTACTGGGCGTCATTGAGCGGACTGGTGCCGCTGGTCGGGATCAACTCGGGCCGATGCTTCGCGGGCAACGCCGCATTGCTCGGATGCTGCGATGTGGTGATCGCCACCGCCAACTCGAACATCGGAATGGGCGGTCCGGCGATGATCGAGGGCGGCGGGCTGGGCGTCTTTCGCCCCGAGGAGGTCGGGCCGATGGACGTGCAGGTGCCCGACGGCGTGGTGGATATCGCGGTGGCGGATGAGGCCGAGGCAGTGCGAGTCGCGAAGAAATATCTCTCGTACTTCCAGGGACCGCTCAGCAACTGGGAGTGTGCGGACCAGCGGCTGCTGCGCGGGATCATTCCCGAGAACCGGCTGCGCATTTACGACGTCCGCAAGGTCATCGAGACCATGGCCGACACGGGATCGGTCCTGGAGCTGCGCCGGCAGTTCGGGCTCGGGATGGTGACCGTCCTGATGCGGATCGAGGGGCGCCCGCTCGGAGTGATCGCCAACAACCCGGTGCATCTGGCGGGCGCGATCGACAGTGCAGGCGCCGACAAGGCGGCCCGCTTCATGCAACTGTGCGACGGCTTCGACATCCCAATTCTGTTCCTGTGCGATACACCCGGCATCATGGTCGGTCCCGAGGTCGAGAAGACCGCGCTGGTGCGCCACGCATCCCGGATGTTCGTGACGGGGGCGAGCATCAGCGTGCCGTTCTTCACGATCGTATTGCGCAAGGGCTACGGTCTGGGCGCGCAAGCGATGGCGGGGGGAAGTTTCAGGGCGCCGTTTTTCACCGTCTCGTGGCCCACCGGCGAGTTCGGCGGCATGGGGCTGGAAGGCGCGGTGAAGCTCGGCTACCGCAAGGAACTCGCGGCGGTAGAGGATTCGGCGCAGCGCAAAGCGCTTTATGAGCAGATGGTGAAGCGGGCTTACGAAAACGGCAGAGCCGTCAGCGCTGCATCGCATTTCGAGATCGACGACGTGATCGACCCGCTGGAGTCGCGCCGATGGATTCTCACCGCCTTGCGCTCCGCGCCGCCGCGAGCTGAGCGCACCGGCAAGAAGCGCCCATGCATCGATACGTGGTGACTTGAGGCGCGCCCATATCAGGCGCGCAGCACGGCTACGATTCCGGAGCGATTTCTCCCAGCTCCATCCGCTCTTTCGCCACCGGATCGGCGAAATAGTGGATATAACGCATGACCAGGGCTCGCTCGCGGGGACTGAGCAATTCCCGGAAGGGCTGCATCGCGGTCTTCGGCTTGCCGTTAGTGATTATGGAAAACAGATAGACTTCGCTCTGCTTGCTCATCCAGAGCGAGTCTGTGAAATCGCGCGGCTCCGGGGAGAGAATCTGCCCCACCGGGCCTCCTCCGTTCCCCCACTCGCCATGACATCCTTCGCAGTTGTCGAGGTAAATCTGGCGGCCCGCGTTGTATCCCTCCAGGCCGGCGGGAGTCTCAGGTATCGACTTCGCCGTAATGGTCTCGGGCGGCTTAACGACGACGTCGCGATCGAGGTACTTGAGGAAGGCAGCCAGCGCCTCGAAATCCTTATCGGAAAAATAGCCGAAAGAGGGCATGGGACTGTGAGGCAATACCGCGCGGGGATTCAGCAGGTAGGCGCGGTACCAATCGTCGCTCCGTGGCGGTGTCTTGCGAAGGTCGGGGGGGAAGCCGGCCGCGCCATCTTTAACCGTGTATGATCGCTTGTAGTCGCTTCCGACGATGTGACAGTGAAAGTAGCACGGCGTGAAAATCTGATAGCCCCGCTGCTCCAGAGCGGTGACCCCGGTCGGAAGCGTGACGCCCGACTTGCATCCCGCCACACTCACTATTGCCACCAACGCGCAGAACAATACCCATAGCGAACCGGGCCGCGCGGTGCGATTGTGCACAGCCGCGCTGCGCGGCCCGCGCCGCGCCGGATCGCCCCGCGACCCGCCGATCAAGTCCGGCTTTCTTCGTCCGCGCCTCACGTCATCGTCTCGGGCCACAAGTCGCACGATAAACCAATCTCTCCCGGGCTTGTCCCGCGCCCTGCCTATCGCAGATCTTTGAGATAGTCGGTCAAGCCGTCTATCTCCTGATCAGTAAGATATAGTTGCGGCATCTTCCCGTTCGGGAGCACGTCGTCAGGGTTGTGCAGCAGCTTCTTCATATCGTCGGTACTCAGTTTCCATCCAATGTGCGTCAATGCCGGTCCGACCTGGCCGCCGACCCTGCCGATCGAGTGACACACGATACACCCGTCTGCGTGAAAGAGATCCGCGCCCTCATACGTCACTACACTGCGCAGGCTCGCCCGGGGCTTGCTCTCGACATGCCTCTTTTCGGGCGTGAGCGGAGTCGATTTCGCCGACGCCTTTTCGAGCGCTGCGGCGTAATACATCTGTTGCGAGGATTTTCGCAGGGTCATCAGGTAAATCGTAATATCCTTGATTTCGTCGCGGGACAGCGCGAAGACCGGCATCGTCGAGCCCACGGTTACCGCCTGCGGCCGGGCCAGATGGGCATAGAGCCAGAGCCAGCTTCGCTGAGTCCCCACGTCGCTAAGATCGGGGCCCTCTTCCCCGCCGACGCCATCGATCTGGTGGCAGCCCTGGCACATGTAGCGATTGACCAGTTGCATTCCGTGCCGGATCGCCGCCGTGTCTTCGGCAGGCAGTGTGTCGAACCCGTGGCAGTTGTAGCAGGCCGCTTCGAGGTACTCTCCCTTGAGCAAGGGCTTGTATACGCCGCGGCCCCCGCTGTGCGCCTCCAGCGTGGTCGCCGCCCTGCCCTCGCCTCCATGGCAGACCACGCAACCGAATTTTTCGGGCGGATGACTTTCCAGCAGGTCGGAGTGTTGTCTCAGAGGCTCGGCGGCATCCCGGAAGCGGGGATTATCTGTAGCCAGATGGCAGGTGGTGCACCGCTCGACAGTACTCAGGTCCCCCGACCGCAATTGCTTCACCTGAAACTTCTGATTAGTCGCCCACTCCTTCTGCGCTTCGTTGCGGGCCTCGAGCAATGCGAGTCGATAATAAGTCTCCTGGTATTCAGTCCACTCCTGGTGGAAAGCGTCCTTGACCACCCATGCGAGGATGGCGGTCAGGACCAGCCCGGAAATTGCGAGCCACTTTTCCATTTCGTTCAGTCCCACACCTCAAGCCGGCGGCCCGGGCCAGGGCTCCCACGGCCAGTAGAATTTCCAGTTCGGTCCCCGGCAGAAGACTCCGATCGCGGTCGTCAGGATGATTCCCGCCAGGATCACCGTCCATAGAATCATGATCGGCCTTCGCTCCTTGGCGAACCAAATGCCTATTCCCCGCCGCTTACGATCGAAATAGGGCAGCGCCACAAGAAAGACGGTAAGCAGCGTAGGCACCATCACGCCGCCCCAGAAAGCCGAGTAACTCACCATCTCCTGGAGTCCGAGAAAATACCATGGCGCCTTGGATGGATTGTTAGGTTGAAGAGGATTGGCCTGTTGCTCCAGAGGGGCGTTGAACCAAACCGATACCACCAGCAGCAGCGCCATCAGAGCCGCGAACGCCGCGAGTTCGACGTAGAGGACGGTTGGGAAGGTCTGGATGACCGGGGAAGTGGGTTGCGGCGTGACCTCGGCCCCTGGCTCATCAGAAGGCTCATTCTCTGTGGGCGCGGCCAGGCCGCCGTCCTTGGAAACCCGCCATATGTGGTAATTGATGACGGTGGCGGCGATCGAGGGGACGGCAATCACGTGTAATGTGTAAAATCGCAGGAGCGCGTCGCTGCCGACGGTGGGTCCGCCCAGTAGCAGGTATCGAACCTTCGGCCCAAGTTTTGGCGCATACGTGGCGATGTTCGTTCCGACCGTAATTGCCCAGAACGAAAGCTGGTCCCAGGGGAGAAGATAACCGGTGAAGCTCAGCGCGAGAGTGAGAAAGAGCAGGCCCACTCCCAAAACCCAGTTGAACTCTCGCGGCGGCTTGTAGGAGCCGGTGTAAAATACCCGGCACATATGCAGAGCTGCCGCAGCCACCATCGCCTCCCCGCCCCATCGATGCAGGTTTCGCATCACGCGGCCGAAGGTAACGACCTGGTCGAGGTCGAGGATGCGGCCGTATGCGGCGCCGGTCGAAGGCTCGTAATAGAACATGAGGTACACGCCCGTTACCCACTCAATAATGAATAGGTAGAAGCAAATCAGGCCGAGCCCGAGCGTGTACGATGGGCTGATGCTTCGCTGATAGATCCTGGTCGGATGGACGTGAAGGACAAGGTTATTGACCACGACCGCCAATCGCTGCCGGACAGTCGTCGGGTAGGTGCTGCGGAAGATGGATACGTAGATGAGGTGGAAAAAGTCCCGCACCGACCGGCGCGTGCTGGCCGGAGGATTGCCGGGTGCGGCGGCGTCAGGGCTTGAATTGCCGGGCGGCGGGTTGCCTTCGTTCATAGGTCGCCTCGCCCGCGTTTGGCAGGCGTCGCGTCTTTTCCTTTCTGGAGACAGCCGATCAGCCGGATATCGCCGTCGGGAATCGCCAGGAGGGTTGTCTTATTACTGCTGGCGTTACTGCTGTACAGCCGCGCTCCCCCGTCGTCCTTTTCCACCCACAGCAGTGGGCCGCCGTCGCACTCCCCAAGATCCGTAACTGTGGCCTTTGGAGAAACCGCAAGGGCGAGGTTATTCATCTGGAAAGATTGGTCCGCGGCGCCCGCCATCAAGGCGCGATCGCTGAAGCGGCGATCCTTCCATTCGCGATGAGCGGCGAGGATGCGGTTCCCGCTGGCCGACCAGCGAAAGCAGCCAAACGCGGCATCTTTTTTCTCCTCGATTGTCTTCTTCTCCCCGCTGACGAGGTTCATCACCACCAGAACGTTCCCGGGCGGGGCCCCGGAAGCCCGCAGGTAGTCGGCAGGCAGCGTATCGACGTTAGTCGAAAGGTACGCCAGCCGAGTTCCATCGGGGGAGAACTGAGGCCGCTCCCCGGTGTAAGCCGATTCGGCGAGGAGCGGCTTCGGACTGCTGTCATCCGGCTTCATTGCCCAGATGCCGTCATGCGTCATGGCCCGGAACGGCAGTAGTCCCCGGAAATAGATTTCTCCAGTCGCGGGCGACCAGCCGAACGGGACCGGGATTGCCTCTTCGGCGCGCTTTCCGGATTTCGAGTTCAGCGCCGTGCGGCTCTCGCCCGTATCAAGATTCGCATAGCAACTACGCCACTGCGCCTTGCGGCTGCGGCTATCCGGCATGTCGATCTCCGCGTAAGTGAGATCGGAGGGGCCGGGACCCAGAATGAAGCCGAGGATGGCGTAGCCGTTGGCGGGTTTGAGGCGGTGCGCCTCGCCCTGCTTCAAATCCAGAATATCGATGTAGTTCTTGCCGGGGTCCGTTCCCTCCCGCGCCAGATATGCAGTCTGGCCGGAGGCCAGAATGACATCCATCTCGCTCGACGGTCTTGTCACGATCGGTACCATCGTGCCGTTCGAAAGATCGAGAGCGGCCAGGGTCGTGGAGCCCGATTTCGTCGTAGCTACCAGAAATGCCCGGTCGGGGAGGCTCACCGGGATGTTCGCGATTCGCGTTACTTGATCGCGAGCATTGACTAGTGCCCCATCGCCGGAGGCCCGTAAACCGCGAAGATCGATCCGAGGCGAGCGCTCCGGCAGTACGCGACCGGGCGAGCATCCCCAGAGCAGGACCGGGATGATAGTGGCAACTGCGTAAATGAGGTTTTTCAAGTTTTCCAAGTCGCCACTATGTCAAACGAGTTTGAAGAAGGTGCCTCTTGGTACCTGCCAACTCGTGTCTACCACCAGTTGGCCGTCAGGACCTTGCAGTATCTTGAACCAGGGCAATGCCTTCGGTGCCGGACCCGCCAGAACGACGCCGCTCGAATCGTATTTGCTGCCGTGGCAGGGACATTGGTAGCCCCACTCCACTCGGGCAACAGCGCAACCAAGATGCGTGCACGTGGCGGACATCGCCATCATTCCCTGGTCCGTGGAAATCACGAACAGCCGGTCGTCGCTCAGGTAAACCTGTTTTCCCGGCGGGAAGTCTTCGGGCTTGCCGATCTTGATCGATGCAGGGGGGCCGAACGTGAAATTCGGAACCACGAACCGATACGACCCCACCCCCATGAGCGCAAGGGGGAGACCCACGCCGCTCCATGCCAACAGGGTCAAGAATTCCTCGCGGGTGAGCTTCTTCATTTCCGCACCGTACTGATACTCACAGCGATCCGATCAGTGGCGAACCAGGATATTGTAATAAGGATCGCGCAGCGCGGGCCTGAAGCCTGCAGCCTGAATGCAGTCGCGCACCTGGCTGAGCAATTGCTGCGTCAAATCCGGCAATTGATTTCCCGCCGCCTCGATGCAGGCGTTGATCGCATTGATCGACCCGGTTCCGCAGAGATCGTTTGCTCCAGAGCGCAGAGCCTGCGACGCGACCCCGAACCCCATCGTTCGCCACACGGTCCGGTGGTTTTTGATGTTGTCCAGGGCGAGCCGCGCTACTGCGACATCGCGCAGGTAATCCTGCACGATCGCCGCGTCCTCCGCCTGGTAAGACTCGCCATTGAGACGCGTGTGTTCGAGACGCGCGGGCCATACCTTGTACGCGGTGAACCCGGATCCATAGAGTTCCATCCCGCGGTCCTGCTGCTCGCGCAGCGCGATCAGGTGCTCCACGCGCTGCTCGAGCGTCTCGCCAAAACCCGTGACCATACCCGTCCACGGGTTCTGGAGCTTGACCTTCATGGCGGCATCGATAATCCGAAACCAGTCTTTGGTCTTCATTCGCGTCGGCGCAGTGCGTTCGCGAACCTCGTCGACCAGAATCTCCGCCGCCGCTCCCGGCATCCCCTCGAGCCCGCACTCCTTCAGATCCGCGAAAATATCTAACGCATCGCGCCCGGTGAGTCTCTCGAGGCCGAGGATCTCCTCGGGGCTGAACGCGTCGATGTGAATCTCCGGATATTTCGCTTTCAGGAACTTCAGCAGATCGCGGTACCACTCGAACGGCAGGTCGGGATTGATGCCGCCCTCGAAAAGCACGTCGCGCGCCCCGATTCGCCGCAGCTCATCCATTTGGCGCTCGATCTCATCGAACGTCAGGGTGAAAGCGCCCTCCTGGTGCTTGGCGCGATAGAAGGCGCAGAACCTGCACGCAACGACGCAGACGTTCGTGTAGTCAATGTTGCCGCCGATCGAGTAGGTACTTACTTCCGTATCGCAGCGGCGCAGGCGTACTTCGTGAGCGGCCGCCCTGAGTTCGTCCTGGGGCAGTGAGTACAGGGATAATATCTCAGCCGCGTTCAGCCGATGGCCGTTTACGGCTTTGTCGAGCACCCCGCCCGGTTTCACCACATAATTCGTCTCTACCAGGTTCATCGCACTGCCTCCTTGTTCTCTTTCGGCGCCGGCGCTGATTTTGAGCTTCCCGCGGCCCCGGCAATTTCGGCCCATGCACTGCGAAACTTCTCGGCCGGGCCCCGCGCAAGCTTACTCAGCGCAAACCGTTCATCCGAGTCAAACCGGCCCCACTCGGAAGCCCGGAGCTGCAACTCGGAAATCAGCCTTAAAACATCCGCCGGCACTCGCCCGGCGTCGGGTCCACTCTCCTCCGTGACCGGCTTCACATTCGCCGCATCGTTCCCTGTGCGCCTCTTCACCGCCTCGCGCAAGAAGTTCCCGAGGACCTCACGTTCCTCCGCCGACGCGGCCGGAAGGTGGCAGGCCGCCAGGCGTTCGGTCATCGAGAGCGCCTGCCACTCATTCAGGTGCATTTTCACCCCGACCAGGTCGAGCTTTCGCCGCATCGACATAGGTATAAACTCGAGCGTCGAGTTAAACTCCTTTTCGAACTCGAATCGCCTGAACATCCTCGACTTCCTCTCCGGAATCGGTCGCGCCGCCCCGAACACCCGGCGCCGGGGCGGCACCGCTTTCCTTCAGATCAACGCCCCGCCTCGGTAAGCGCCTCGACGGTGAAGAAGTCCTTGTCCACTGCGCCCATGTTGATGTACCAGGCCTCGCGTTCCGCGGTGTCCTGGCCGGGCAGATAGCACATCGTGGCGAACCCGCCCGTGAGATCATCGATGCTCGCGCCGGCCTGGAATACTCTCTTGAACGGGTAAATGGCAACACGCGCACCCGGCACCGCCCGATCGCGATACGCCATCCACGATATATAGTTCTTCCAGAGCTCTCCGCCGCGATCGTAAAAATCCTGATACATAATGCAACTCATTTCAGCATCCACGTACATCACATGGCGTCCAAACAGCTCCTCCGGAACTCGATCGCGGCGCGCGAGCCCCTCGACTACATACATTCGCCTGAGCTCCCAGCGTTCGGGGCATGCGCTCGCGCCCCCGTCGGTTGGACAGGTGACTTCCGGCACGTGAGCCGCCGAGATGCAGCCA
>Ga0187770_10000033_pt1 | contig 62305 bp, 52 predicted proteins | sample 0116_SJ02_MP02_2_FD_133154 | JGI IMG/M metagenome (GOLD analysis project Ga0187770, IMG submission 133154) | Tropical peat soil microbial communities from peatlands in Department of Meta, Colombia - 0116_SJ02_MP02_20_MG | ecosystem: Environmental > Terrestrial > Soil > Wetlands > Peat | place...
CTCTAGTGCTACCCTTCTTCATTGCCGGTCTCCTTTTTATCTGTGCTTCGAGCACGTCGATAACTTGGGAGCGTACACCGCATCCCGTCCGGAGACCGGCCTTCTCATCTCATCTGGTTTCGTCAATGGACGAGACTGGCGGACTCGCCGGTGTTGTTTGGCCAACTGCGTTCCACTTGCCCCCGTCCTTTCCTTGCCATCCACGCGCAGAAGATGACGAGCGGCAACCCGCAGCCAACTCGTCCGTGTCGCTCTAGAGCGCTACCGAGACTTGCTGTGACCCAGCAACGATGCGCATGTGCGGGCTCCCGCAAATCTTCTCTTAATCAGAACCTGTCACGCCCTGAGCTTTCCGGGGACGCGCAGTCAGTTGGCGTAACATCCGGTTTACACTCATCTTCCGAACAATTTCAAACACTGCAGATGTCGAGAGAATCGAAAGAAGTCGAAATTTGAGCGCTAACGCCTTGATGTCGACAGCTAAGCGTAAACTGGCGACGGTATGGATTTGCTTTTCAGCTTGCAGGCAACCGCAGCGGGCATACTCCTGATCGGCACCGTGCTAGCACTGATCTTTGCGATTTTCCTGCCGAGGCACCGCAGGGCCGATGTGCTTCGTAGGGTCGGCCGCTGGTTTCAGGGATTTTGAGCGCTATCGCCTGTCAGTGCGGGGCCCATACGTGCCCCGCGAAGTCCCATGAAAATTTCTCAGAGGTTGGCAATAATCCGGAATGGTTGGGAGTTGGCGAGATTGAGTAATCAGTGGAGAAACTGAGACCGAACGCCTGTCTGATCCGGACCGTGCGTGATAGAGCGAATAAATGGTGCGTTGTCTCTCCCCCCATGGGAGCGGCGATAGCCCGAGACCCTGCTTAATGAAATCTCCAAGCGCAAAGCCAATCTCAAGGTCGTGAAAATGGTTTTGCCTAACACAAAATGCAGTACGCCTAGAAAAGGGGGACGGAAATGAAGTGTTCCCTTTTGTTCCCTCGCCCGATTGATAAGCCTAGACAACTCAGTGAGAAACATGGTGGGCAGTGCAGGACTCGAACCTGCGACCTCCTGCTTGTAAGGCAGGCGCTCTAACCAGCTGAGCTAACCGCCCCAGTACGTCCCGGGATAAACCCCGCGCCAATGATCGCAGAGCCGCTCAGAATTGCATGAGTGAATTTTCGCGAGGCGCTGATTTGAGTATACGTGAGCTGCGAAAGGGCATTCAAACCGATACCAGTGATTGCCTGCTGCTAGACTGACTGCGTGCGGCGTTTGATCGTCAATGCGGACGACTTCGGATTCACTTCCGGCGTGAATCGCGCCATCATCGAGGCGCACACACACGGCATCGTAAGCTCCTCCACGCTGATGGCCAGCGGAGCAGCCTTTGCCGAGGCCGTGCCACTGGCGAAGGCGTCGCCCCGGTTGAGCATCGGCTGCCACGTGGTACTCATCGACGGAGAAGCGGAGCTGAATGCCAGCCAACTCCCCTCGCTGATCAGGCGCAACCATTCGCAGCATTTCCAAGATGGCCTCAAGATGTTCGCCGCCCGCGCGCTGGCAGGCCGCATAGATGAAGGGGAAATCGCCGCCGAAGCTTCGGCGCAGATCCGCAAACTTCAGGCTGCGGGAATCTCCGTCTCGCATGTGGACACTCATAAACATACCCACCTGTTTCCACAGATTCTTCGACCCTTGCTGCGCGCTGCTGGAGAGCGTCGAGTCCGGGCCATACGCAATCCCTTCGGACCCCGGCTACCCTTGCGCTCAGGCCAGCTTCTCGCGCGGCCGGCTTTGTGGACACGCTATGCAGAAGTCCATGTACTGCGCCGCTTTGCCGCCCGGTTTCGCAAATATGTGGATGACGCCGGTTTCGCCACGCCCGACGGCACGCTGGGCATCGAAGTCACGGGCGCGCTCGATGAGACGCTCTTTCGCGCGATAGCGCGAAGCATTCCAGAAGGCACTTGGGAATTTGTGTGCCATCCCGGTTACAACGATGCGGACTTGCAACGGGCGCGGACCCGGCTCCGCGAGTCGCGGGAGGAAGAACTCCGAGTGCTGACCCTGCCCGGCGCTCGCGAGCTGCTGGCGCGCGATGGCATCGAACTGATCTCGTATGACGAACTGGGAAAGAAAGCAGCGTCGGTTTGAGGTTTGCGACTCGGAAACACGCGGGCACGCATGGCAGCGCCGGAATCCACGGTACTCTGGTAACCTACCAGGAAAATTTCAAGTAGTATGATGGGTTTACAATCTACGGTTTCGCTGTAGGCTGGAGGCTATCAGGTCATGGCAGCCCAAGGGTCAGCGCCGCGTGCGACTCTGGACTTGAAGGTGAAGGTCTGGGGCATGGGAGCGAATGGCCAGGCGTTCTTCCAGAATGCGATGGCGCAAAATGTCAGCGCCACCGGGGCTTGCCTGTACGGCATCGAGCACGAACTGAAGGTCGGCGATGTCATCGGCGTGCAATATGAAGGGAAAAAGGCCCGCTGCAAAGTGATTTGGGTCGTGGATGCGGGAGCGCTGAAGAAGATCCAGTCCGGCGTTCAACTGGTGGCCGACCAGGACTGTCCGTGGGCGGCGGTTCTTCCCACCGACATGAAGCCGGACGAGCGGACCATGCAGCGGCAGGACAACCGCAGAAAGTTCGCCCGCCATCGCATTTCCTTTCCTTTGGAGCTTCGCGACGAGCGTGTGAATACGCCTCTGCGGGTGAACGCGACCGACATCAGCGGCAACGGCTGTTATGTCGAGACGGTCATGCCGCTAGAAGTTGGGACCAACCTCCGCGCGGATTTCTGGATGGACCAGGAACGGCTCTCTCCCACCGCGATCGTTCGTACTCGCGACCCGGGCGTCGGCATGGGAATCGAGTTCGTAGGCCTGCCGGAGGAATCCAAGAAGCTCTTCCAGGCCCATCTGGACAAAATCGACCCCGGCATGTCTCTCGCCGCTAAGAAAACCGAGAGCAGCGAATAACAGACGATCGGAAGTGTCTGTCTAGCGCGTGCCCCGCAGGCGGCGGTTCATGTAAAATCTGCAACCGCTGCGCATTCCAGCCATCGAATCTCACGAGTACAGGAAGGCGACCCCGGGCACATGAAAATCGGGATCACGTGTTATCCCACTTATGGCGGCAGCGGCGTGGTGGCCACGGAATTGGGGCTCGAATTAGCCCAGCGCGGGCACGAGATTCACTTTATTTCTTACGCCCAACCCATTCGGCTTCGAGGAGCGGAGCCGAACATCCACTATCACGAGGTGGAAGTCTCGCGATATCCATTGTTCGACTATCCTCCGTATGATCTGGCTTTGGCGACGCGGATGGCGGAAGTGGCACAGCTCTATGATCTCGACCTGCTTCACGTGCACTACGCCATTCCGCATTCCGTGAGCGCACTGCTGGCGCGGCAGATGCTGGGTTCCGGCCCGCGCGGGCGCCGGCTTCCCTTCGTCACTACGCTGCACGGGACCGATATCACGCTCGTCGGACTTGACCGGTCGTATCTGCCGATCACCCGCTACTCGATCGAGCAGTCGGACGGGGTCACTGCGATTTCCAACTATCTCCGCGACCGCACGCTGCGCGTGTTTGATGTGAAGAACCGCATCGAAGTGATTTATAACTCGGTCAACTGCGACGTGTACCACCGCGATCCCGAGGAAATCGCGAAAACACGCCCCGAGTACGCGCCCAACAACGAGCGGCTGCTGGTGCATCTTTCGAATTTCCGCCCGGTAAAGCGCCTGACCGACGTGATTGAAATTTTCGACCGGGTACACAAACAGATTCCTTCGCGGTTGCTGCTCATCGGCGACGGCCCCGACCGTTCGGTCGCCGAGTGGCTGGCCGTACAAAAAGGTATTCACGGCGATGTACTCTTCCTGGGCAAGCAGGACCAGATTCAGGACAAAGTCGCGATTGCCGACATCATGCTGATGCCCAGCGAACTCGAATCGTTTGGTCTTGCCGCGCTCGAAGCCATGGCGTGCGAGGTGGTTCCCATCGCTACGCGCGCCGGCGGAGTGCCCGAAGTGATTGACCACGGAAAAACCGGCTATCTGGCTGATGTCGGCGACGTAGAGACAATGGCGAGGTATGCCCTCGACCTGCTGAACAACGAGCAACGTCTACGGGAGATGGGGAAGCAGGCGCGGGCGGTCGCGATGGAGCGATTCTGCTCGACCAAGATCGTGAAGCAGTATGAGGACTTCTACCGGCGCGTGCTGGAACGCTCGGCGTAGAAACCCTCGGGCACGGAACTTGACGCTTCGACGAGCGGCAGGCGAATGCGGATCAAAGTTCCCTTCCCTTCGTGACTGTCAATCGTCATGCGGGCCGTGTCGCCGTAGAGCACCTGCAGGCGCTCGGAGATGTTGGCCATGCCGATGCCCATCCCAGGCCAAGTGCTGCTTGCTGTAAGGTGAGCTCCGCCCATACCCACTCCATCGTCCTCGACTTCAATGATCAGGCGGGAGTCTGAGACGCGGCTGCGCAAATAAATGCTGCCGCCTTCCACTTTGGGTGCAAGCCCATGCTTGATGGAATTTTCCACTAGCGGCTGCAACAACATGCTGGGAACGACGATATCGAGTGATGTGGGATCGAGTTCCTTGACCACACGCAGCTTATCGCGTCCGAAGCGGACAACTTCGATGTCGAGATAGTTGTCAATGAACTCCAATTCTTCCCGCAGGGGTGCGAAGGCGTCGCTGGTATTGAGCAGGCGCCGCAGAATAGTGGCCAGCTTGAAGATCATGTCACGGGCCAGGTCGGGATCGAAGCGCACGAGCGACGAGATCGAATTCAAGGTGTTAAAGAGGAAGTGCGGGTTGACCTGATTTTGCAGCGCTTCCATGCGTGCGTGCAGCAGAAGCCGTTCCTGCTCTTCGAGCTTGATCTGGATGCGGACACTGTTGAAAATTTTGAGCTCGATCCCGATCGCGATGACCGACGCGGCATAAATGGCAACTTCCACCCAGAGATTCGAGGGACTCTCGAGCGTAAAAATGGACCGTGGAAAATAGCGCGACAATTCGGTCTGGACGAAGCGCAGGCCGACGACGGTGGTAAAGAACATGATCTGCCAGTCGAACAGCCGCGGCCGGGGCAGGTTGCGGCGGATCAGCCGATAAATGCTGAGATCGATGAACGGAGAGAAAGACCAGATGTCTTCCCTATCCTGGGCCATGACGCGCAACTGGCCCGAAGTGAAGCCGCAGAGAGCGAAGAAAGGCAACGCCGCCCACTCGCCGTGCAACAGCGCGGGGCAGGCCATGAGGATGCCTCCGAGAGAACCCGCTAAGCGCCCTCCAATGACGCCAAGAAGAAGCGTGGTTTCGAAGCTGAGGTCGCCGGCGAGAAAGCTCTTCTGCGCCAGGCGAATCCACACTCCGACCATGGTAGGAAGGCCGAGCCAGAGAACCAGATAGATCTTCTGCCGGAAGGTGCGCTCTTCGCGGAACAGCAGAGACTTGAATTCGAGCGAACGGACCAGGGTGCTGGAAATAGCTGCGGCCACGCCCAGCTTCAGCAACAGATGAATCAGAATGAGGCGCGGTTCCATGGGTTCATCGACGAAGTTACGCAAGAACGTGGCACAAAAACGTTGCGCAAAACAGGGCTACGACAAAACTGTAGCACGAAGGTCAGGCTTCAATATCCCTTCCGCTTGTCCACCTGGAACCGCAAGGGCTGGCCAGAGAGATAACGGCGCAAATTGTCGGAGAACAATTCGTAATGCCGATGCCAGAGTTTCTCGGTGAGCCCGGCCGTGTGCGGCGTAATCAGGAGATTCTCGAAGTCCCACAGTGGGGAGTCCTGGGGCAAGGGTTCGCGTTCGAACACATCGAGCGCAGCCCCGGCAATTTGTCGAGCGCGCAAAGCCACAGCCAGCGCGGCCTGGTCCACTTGCGGGCCGCGGCCGACGTTTATCAGAAAGGAATCCCGCTTCATGGCCGCAAGCCGCGCCGCGTTGATCAATCCTGTTGTCGCGTCGACCAGAGGCGCGGCGATCACCACGTAGTCGGCTTGCTTGAGCAAGTCATCGAGTGCCGACGGCGGGAACACTGTTTTCACACCTTCCGGTTTTCCCTTCTCTGGGTGCTCGCGCACGGCGATTACGCGCATTCCAAGAGCCGATGCCATCTGCGCGACGCGGCGGCCTATGCTACCGACGCCGATCAGTCCCAGCGTGGCGCCGGCGACTTCGCGAGGGCGTGGCCCTTCGTTCCAAATCGCCTGCTGCCCCCAGAGGCGTTTTGATTGCAGCAGCGCGGCCTGGGGAATTTTCTTGGCCAGCGCGAAGATCAGGGCGATTACATGCTCTGCGACCACCGGGCCGTGCACCTCGCTTGAATTCGTGACCACCACGTCGCTTTTGACAAGCTCCGGAAAGAACAGTTGATGCACCGCGGCCGTGGGAGCGTGAATCCAGTGCAGGTTGCGCGTTAAGGCGAATTGCTCGGGCCGCAGCGAGATGGTGAACAGGATTTCCGCATCCCGCAGATGTTCCTCCACGCCGTCATAACTGTTGCGCTGCACGAGTTGCAGTTGTGGAAACTCCTCCGCCAGCCGCGAGCCGAACCACGCCGGCACGTTCCACAACTCAAAGCGGTGATGAACGACGATGAGCAGCTTCATTGTTTTTGAAACTTTCACGGAATTTGGAATGCCAGAATTTAAACACACCGCGGAAAATCCCGGAGCATTCGCCCCGTTTGTATTGCGAAAACACGGAACCCAGGCGAAGCCTGTGGAGTCTGTACCTGCAATAATGTTCTCGAGAGCCACTGCCGGCTTTCACTGGAGGGTACATGCTGCGCAATTCCGCCACGGCTTCTCTGTTGGCTTTCACGTGCATCGGGACTCTTTTCGCGCAGAATCTCAACCAGCCTCCGAAGCAGACTGCGCGGCAGGCATTAATCGAGATGTTTCTGGGCAAAGGTCTTGACGATTTCGTGAAGCACTTGCCCGAAAAGGCGCGCAGCACTTTGATTCATAAGGGCGATACACCGGAAGGCTCATGGGCGTTGCGCCTGGCCGAGATAGGCCACACAATCGGGTCGCAAGGTCAACACATCGAGACGTTTGATACCGGCCCTGCCATCCTCGTGATGGAGGATCCAAAAGGCCGTGACAAATTTGAGATTGCTGTCGAGCACGACAGCCTGACGGGCGAATCCGACGAGATCGAACTCTCCATCAAGTATTCCAAGGACGGCCAGGAAACTGCACTGCCCGTCGTGCCGCGCTTTATTTTCACCTTGCAAGAAGAGAAGAATATCTGGCGGGTCACCGAGGTCACGGCCGCAGCCCACATGCCGCTCACTGATCCAGACTATCTGAAAACCCTGCGCAAGCTGCAAGATCAATCGAACGAAGCCATGATCCAGATGCGGATGAACACGATTGTCGGAGCCGAGAGTGCGTACGCGGCGCAACATCCCGACCGCGGCTACGCTTGCAATCTGTCGACTCTGTTCGGGCAGGAGAAGATTGCGCCAGCTGAGGTTCAACGACAGCTCAGCGGTGAGGATACCGGCGAGGCGCAACCAGCAGTGTCGAACTTCTTCGATCCCGGCCAGCAAAACGAGGTTTGGAACGGATATCGTTTTACGTTCTCAGGCTGCGAGGGCTCGCCCCCGTCGAGATATGTGCTGATCGCCGCCCCCACCGATCCCGAAGCCGACGTCGAAACAAAAACCTTCTGCGCCGATGAATCCGGTGTAATCAAGTTCTCAACCGGCGGGAAATCGTCGGCATGCATCAACAATGGGCAACCGCTCAACCCGGGCGCGCCCGCCGCACCGGCAGACTGAGACACGGTGGAGCGCAGATCTATCCGAACGCCAACTCCTTGGCGCGCTGCGCCGCTTTCACGACCGCTTTGATCAGTGTGACGCGCAGCTTGCCCTCTTCGAGTTCCATGATCGCGTCAATGGTGCAGCCGGCGGGGGTGGTGACTGCGTCTTTCAGCAGCGCAGGGTGGTCGCCGGTCTCGAGCACTACTTTCGCCGCTCCCAATGCGGTTTGCGCCGCCAACAGAGTTGCAATGTCGCGGGGCAGGCCGACTTTCACTCCCGCTTCCGCCAGCGATTCGAGAATGATGTAGATGTAAGCCGGTCCGCTGGCCGAAAGGGCGGTCACGGCATCCATATGTTTCTCGTCCACGACGACCGTTCTCCCGACCACGTCAAACAGATGGCAAGTCATTTTCACATCGTCGGGGCTGGCGTGCTTGCCCTTGCAGATTGCCGTCATACCCGCGCCCATGATGCACGGCGTATTGGGCATGGCCCGGATCACGGGAACATTTGGCGGGAGATCCCTTTCAATCATTGCGGTCGGCACTGAGGCCGCGACGGAAACGATCACTTGTTTCGGAGTGATGTGGCTGCTGATCCCGCGCACGACATCCTCGACGACCTGCGGCTTTACCCCGATTACGATGATGTCGGCGCCTTTCACGGCCTCGGCGTTGTTGGTTCCGACCTTAACTTTAAGCTTAGCGGCAAGCTCCTTGGCACGATCCTCGTGGGCCACCGTCGCACAGGTTGACTTCACCGTCAGCAGGCCGTTCTTCAGCAAGGCCTGTAGGATGATGCCGCCCATCTTGCCCGCGCCCAGGAACGCGACTTTCTTCCCCGCCAGATCATTGGCCATAGTTTCCCCTCGGACAAGGATGCAATAGAATGTCAACTACAGAGGACACTGAGTATCACAGAGACGCACGGCCTCTTTAGCCTCTGTGGCTCAGATTTTCTCCGATGCTCCAGAAACCGCACTCTCTCGCTGCCGTTCCATCCAGTTCCACGCAGTCTCGACCACGTCGCGCAACCCACGCGTCGCTTTCCAATGCAACAGCGCCTGCGCCTTCGCCGGATTCGCAACGAGCGACGGAGGGTCACCGGCGCGCCGCGGACCGGTTCTGCGTGGCACGCGCTTGCCCGTGACTTCTTCTACAGCGGAAATCACTTCCTGCACAGAATAACCGTGGCCGGTTCCGACATTTGCCGCAAAACTTTCTTTGCCCGCAGCCAGGTGCTCCAGCGCTTTGACGTGCGCGCTGGCCAGATCATTGACGTGAATATAGTCGCGGATGCAGGTCCCGTCCGGAGTCGGATAGTCCGATCCAAACACCTGCAACTCAGGACCTGTGCCGGCAGCCGCCTGTAGCGCAAGGGGAATCAGGTGCGTTTCCGGATTGTGCAACTCGCCAATCTCGCCGCTTTCGTCCGCTCCGGCGGCGTTGAAATAGCGCAGGCTGGCAAACCGGAAACCATAAGCCCGGTCGTAGGCTTCGAGCGCGTTTTCGAAGAACAATTTCGAGACGCCGTAAGGATTCACCGGCTGCCGGGGAATATTTTCTTCGATCGGAATTCGTGCCGGTTCGCCGTACACCGCGCAGGTCGAAGAGAAAATGATCTTGTTGACTTTGGCGTCCAGGGCCGCGTTTAGTAACGAGAGCCCTCCTTCGACGTTGTTCCGGAAATACTCTCGCGGGTTGGCTACCGACTCGCCGACGTAGGCATGCGCGGCGAAGTGCATGATGGCGTCCGCGCGCGGCAGGATGCGAGCCAGCGCGGATGCATCGAGCACGTCGCCTCTGACCAACTCGAAGCCGGTTGCCAGAAATTCGTGGCCGGTGCTGAGATTGTCGAACACGATCACTTCGTGGCCGGCGCGTTTCAGCGCCCGCGCCGTGTGACTGCCGATGTATCCTGCACCGCCAATGACGAGAACGACCACGCTATCTATCCCTCGATCTTTGAGCTTTCTACTCCGTTCGCCAGACGCGTTCGAAACTTATCTATAGGTCCTTAGGCTTGAGTCTTAGGGCTCGACTCAACTCAAGGAACCGACGCGCCCAGCAATAGGTGATTATACGGGCTGGTCTGGTCCGCACGAGGTTGGCCACGGTTTCCGGGCGGCAAAGCAGCTTTACAAGCCGTCTGCGATAACGTAAACTGCGCTACGCTTTCGGCATCGTATCCCCTGCGATGCGAGTAACCATAACCGGCTGCAACCACCTTCACAAGGGATGAATTCTATGTCGCGCCCACATTGCTATCGATCGACCGCCATGTCCGTTGTGTCTGGTTTTCTTGTGCTTCTCTTTCCGGTTTTGGCAGTGGGTCAGATGTCTGTGACCACGTATCACTACGACAACAACCGGACGGGCTGGAATCAGCAAGAGACTGTGCTCACGCCAGCCAACGTGAACAGTTCGTCATTCGGGCTGCTCCACAAAGTGGCGCTCGACGATCAGGTGGATGCGCAACCGCTCGTGGTTCCGGGCGTGAACATCACCGCCGGACCTCACCAGGGCACACACGATGTGGTTTACGTTGCCAGCGAAGGCAACACTGTCTTCGCCATTGACGCCGAGAGCGGAGAGGTGCTGCTTAAGCCCAACTTTGGCAATCCGGTTCCGCAACCGTTAGGCTGCAACAATAACGGACCAAATGTGGGCATAAATTCCACCCCGGTCATCGATCTCACGAGCAACACACTCTATGTCATGGTCTACACCAATGACGCAAGCGGCCCTACGTATCGCATTCATGGGCTCGACCTGGGCAGCCTGGGCGACAAGGTGACACCCATCGTAGTGACGGCCTCGCATACTCTGACCGACGGCACAACCTTCAATTTCAATGCCACCTATCAGCGCCAGCGTCCGGGTCTGTTGCTGGCGAATGGCAATGTTTACGCCGGCTTTGGCAGCTTTTGTGATTTCTCGGCGAACCTGTCGCGGGGTTGGCTGCTGGGATGGGCCACGAACACACTGGCTCCACTTCCAGCCAATCAGCTCAACGATATTCAGGCAACGTCTCCCGATACGTTTTTCCTTTCGTCGATTTGGATGTCAGGCTACGCACCCGCCACCGACGATTCGGGCAACATTCTGTTCGTGACTGGGAACTCGGATCCCTCGGGCACGACCTACGACGGCTTGACTAACATTCAGGAGAGCGTGGTTAAGATTTCTTCCAACCTCACGACCGTGCTCGACCTGTTTACGCCCAGCAATCAGGGCTCCCTCGATCAGGGCGACACCGATTTCGGCTCGGGCGGCGTGCTAGTTCTTCCCGACCAGCCCGGCTCAATTCCGCATCTTGCCGTCGCAGCCGGCAAATTCGGTGTGATGTACTTCATGAACGAAGACAATCTCGGCGGATACTCCACCACGAAGAACAACGTGCTCGGTTCGTATCAGGTCGCGCCCTGCTGGTGCGGACAATCCTATTTCGTTGACCCGACGGACGGCTTGGCACGCGTCGTTTCCAGTGGCGGCCACCACGTCAAAGTCTGGAAATTAAACACTTCGAAGTCCCCGACCCTTACCAACATCTCCATCTCGCCGTACATTCCGGGCGGGCAGAATCCGGGATTTTTCACGACTATTTCTTCGAATGGCACGGCGAATCCCATCATCTGGGCGCTTTCGCATCCTCCCCAGTCATCCAACACGTCGCCGATTGGGCTTTTTGCCTTTAACCCCGAGTCGGTCAGCGGTTCGCCTGTGACCATGGCGACACTCTTCAAGGCGGAGGCCGGAAACTGGCAGAACATCAACGGAAACTCTAATCTGGTTCCAGTCGTCGCCAATGGTGAAGTCTTCGTGGCCAGCAACAAGCAGTTGCAGATCTTCGGCCTGAAGGCGGCGGCGAAAAAGGCGAAAAATTTGAAGTAACCGGGCCTGCCGCCCGCGGTTCTGCCATAGCGTACCGCTAGCCTGCTAAGATAGCGCATCCTTCTCGGAGGGTTTCCGTGGAAACCGAGTTGCCCCCGGATCCTGCGCCGACACCTGAAATTTCACCTGCACCTGCCACCGTGCCGGGCGCGGAGCAGGCCTCGGAAACGCCTGCCTACCGCGATCGCAGCACGGGGCTGATGATCTTTGGGATCATCCAGGTCATTCTGGGATTGCTGGCTGCGCTCATGGTGCCGCTGATCGGATTGAGTGCGGTTCTATCTCGCGTCAACCCGGCGGGGCACCTGCGCCCCGTGCAATATGTATCTTCGATCGCCACCTACGCCCTCGCCGCCGGCACGCTTCTGGTGCTCGGACTGGGATCGATTGCGATCAAGCGCTGGGCGCGCGCGCTGACTGTGATCATTTCCTGGTATTGGCTGGTCACCGGCGCGCTCATGACCATTCTTCTGACGGCGGTTCTGCCAGTTTCCGTGCGCGGATTTTTGGCGCAGGCGCGACAGGCGGCGACAACAGCCACACCCGCGCCAGACGTTTCCACAGGTGTAATGGCAATCATCCTGACGGTCATCATCGTTTTCGTGGCTTTTTTCCTGATCGCCGTGCCCATCGGCTTTCTCCTGTTTTACAGCCGCCGGGATGTGGAGCAGACCTGCCGTCATCGCGATCCGGTCGAGCGCTGGACCGATCACGCGCCCCTGCCGGTGCTGGGTGCCGGCGTGGTGTTGTTCGTGAGTTCGATCTCCACGCTGGTGATGGCTATCAGCACGCCGGTATTCCCTTTCTTCGGGCAATATCTCGGTGGAATCGGCGCAGCGGCATGCTTTCTCGTTGTCGGATTCCTTGATCTTTACCTCGCGTTCGCCATCTTCCGGATACAAGTCGCCGGCTGGTGGATCGCGGTCCTCACCGTACCGCTTCGGTTGGTGTCCATGGGACTCACGTATGCGAAAGCCGACCTGATGTTTGCCTATTCGAAGATGGGGATGTCGGATGAGCAACTGAAGGTCCTGAACGCGAATCCGATGTTTCGCGGACACGTCGTCCTGTGGTGGAGTCTGCTTTCGCTGGTGATATTCTTCGGTTATCTCGTCTGGCTCAAGCGCTACTTCAAGCGGCCTGAGGCCACAAGCCTGGCCAATCCAGTTTCCGATGGGCTAACTCCATGACCGGACTTGCCGACAAGAAATGCGTGCCGTGCCGCGGCGGGATTCCGCCACTGAAAGGCGCAGAACTCGAAAAGCTGCACCGCGCTGTACCTGACTGGACCGTGGTGAACGAGCACCATATTCAGCGTGAGTTCATGTTCCCCGACTTCAAGCGGGCGCTGGATTTCGTCAACCGCGTGGGAGCGCTGGCTGAGGAGCAAGGCCATCACCCGGATATTTTGCTGGCATGGGGCAAGGCAGCGATTACACTGTGGACCCATAAAATCGACGGCCTGACCGAGAGCGATTTCATCATGGCCGCAAAGATCGACCGGCTGGCGTGAGGCCAGCAGGCTCAGCCGGCATCTGGCAGGCGTTCGCGAGTTCGACTCGACCACAGGACGATCGCCAACAGAGCGGCCGGGAGAAGCATCACTAAGCCAGTAGTGGTCGCAACTCTGTGGGCGGAGATTCCAGAATCGAGCAATAGTCCTGCCGCATAGGCGGTAACTGCGAACGAAAGGCTGCTGAGTCCAAGATCGGCGGCAAAGACCCTCCCTCTGAAGCGGTCATCGGTATTCAACTGCAGCAGCGTGGTCGAAAACACCCAAACGGTCGAACCTCCAGCGTGCGCGAGCATGGCGCAGGCGGCCGCCATCCACACCGTGCGACTGACACCGAGAATGCAGTAACCGGTGGCGATGGTGAGATAGCCGAGCAGGATGCCGAGGCGCAGGCGATGGTCATGGCTGCCGGCCCAGCGCGCCGCGATCAGCGGGCCTACTAGCGCTCCCAGACCGCGGCCGCCGAGCAGGATGCTCATGCCGAGCATGGCGCCGCCGGCTGGGTCGATGCCTGCGCGGCGAAAGGCAAATTCGTTCGCTCCCATCACGGTGAAAATCACCCAACTCGGCCCGACCATGAGTTCTCCGGCCTTGGCGAACACCGTGGGCAGCAGTGTGGGATGGCTGCGGATGTAGCGAATGCCCTCGATCACGGGCGAGAAGTCGACCAAATCGCGGACGCGCAGCGGTGGTGCGGTCTCTGCGTGCGGCTCGTCAAAGCGCATGCCGCGGATCAGCACCGCCGAGGACAGAAACGACAGCGCGTTGAGAATGAAGACCGCGTCGCGGCCGACAAAAGCCGCAACGATGCCTCCAACTGACGCGCCAATCATGAGATTCACCGACCAGGTCGTCGAAGCGAGCGTATTCGCTATGAGAACTTCGCTCTCGCTGGCGATGTTGGGCAGCACCGCGTTGCGCGCGGGCTCAAAGAACGCAGTCATGGTCGTTTCCGCAAGCAGCAAGGGGTAGACCAGCCAAACCATGGAGCGCGAGCGGACCAGCAGCATCGAAAGAACGATGATGCAGCGGACGAGGTCGGCGGCGATCATCACGTGCTTGCGCCGCAGGCGGTCATTGACGACACCCGCGGCTGGCCCGACCAGCGTCTGGGGTAGAACCTGCAGCACCAGCGCCAATGCGACCGATTCGGCTCGCCCGGTCAGTTGCAACAAGAGCGTGTAGATGGAAAGCGTGTAGAACCAGTCGCCGATTTCGCTGACGATCTGCGCCATCCACAAGCGGCGAAGATTGCCGTTGCGCCGCAGCAGCCGCAGGTAAGAGGCGAGCGAGATAGATAACGCGCCGTGTTCCGGTTCGGGTTCCATGCGAGTGTTCGGAGTAAGAAGTGTTCAGAGTAAACGGAAAAGCGGACGGCGGGCAAAACAGAACGGAAGAGGATCGGCGACGCGTTGCGGCGAATGCCGTTACGGCTTCAGTTTCAATTTCAGATCGGCAGCGATTTGCTTGCCGTGAAAACGTCCGTTCTCGATGAAAATTTCGTTCGTGCGCGAGCCGGCGACTATCACCCCCGCGACATAGATTCCTTTCACGTTGCTCTCGAGCGATACGGGATCGCAGACCGGCCGGTTTTGCTGCAGCGACAAGTCGATACCCATACTGCGCAGAAAATCGTAATCGGGATGGTAGCCGATCATCGCCAGCACAAAGTCGTTTTTCAAACGCACCGGCCCGCGGGGCGTGCTGATCACGACGTGGTCGATACCGATTTCCTGCACCCAGCTGTTAAAGTAAGCCTCGATTTCTCCGCTCTTGATGCGGTTTTCGAGGTCCGGCTTGATCCAGTACTTCACGTGGTGGTGCAATTGCGACTCGCGATGCACCAGGGTCACGCGTGCGCCGTGCCGCCATAGATCCAGCGCAGCGATAGCCGCCGAGTTCTTGCCGCCGATTACCAGCACGTCAGCGTCGTAGTAGGGATGCGGCTCGCCGTAATAGTGGGAAACCTTCGGCAATTCCTCGCCAGACACTCCCAGCTTGTTCGACAGATCGTAATAACCTGTCGCCACGATAACCTTCTTCGTGCGGTAATCGTGGGGACGCCCGGCCCGGTCGGTCGCGGTGATGCTGAAGTCTCCGTCTTCGCCCATGACAGTTTTGACCCACTCATACTGGCGCACGTCGAGAGCATAGTGCTCCGCCACTTTGCGGTAGTATTCGAGCGCCTCTTCGCGCGTGGGCTTCTGTTGTGCCGTGGTGAACGGGATGTCGCCGATCTCGAGCAACTCCGGCGTGGTGAAGAACACCATGTTCGCGGGATAGTGGAACAGCGAATTCACCAGACATCCCTTTTCGAGCACGATGACTTTCAGCCCGATTTTCTGCGCTTCGATAGCGCAGGCCAGTCCCGTGGGCCCGGCGCCGATGATGAGGACGTCGGTGCGCATCTCGCGTTCAGCCAGAGTTTTTGCCTCGGGCGCAACTTCGAGTTCCACATCGGCGAGAAACTCAGGCATGAGCGGAGTCAGTTGAGGCGCACGAGGTCCGTGACGCCTTCCGGAAAGCGTTGATTCTAGCATGGGCTGGAGGTCGACTCGGCGCGGAGGGTCGCCAGTCGATGACTCGGTGAAGATGGCGTCATCCTGAGCGGAGCCGTTCTTCAGGCGGAGCGAAGGATCTCCCGCAAACGAATGTCTCAAGGGAGATCCCTCGGCCCGCTGGAAAAAACGCGGTCCTTCGGGATGACCGCAGGTAGTTTCACGCCAGCAGAGGCAGCGTGGGGCCGGTTGATTCGCCGGGCTCTTCGTCGGGGTCGGCGAATTTCCTCAGCTCGGGATATCTCTGCAGTAGCGTCGGCGGAGCGGTGACCTTTCGACCGGTAATCATTGCCTTGAGTTCAAGGGCGTTCACCCCGGCCTTACTCTCGAAGTGGTTATTGGTGATGACGTAAGTGGTCTGCGCTCTCTCGGCGACACTGTCGATGCGCTCCTTCCAGTCTTCGAGCTCCTTCTGTTTGTAGAGGTAGTTGTAGCGGTCGCTGCGATTGTCGGAGTCGAACCACTCCCCGTAATTCCGCCCGTGCAAGCGTACGTAGCCGATGGGCCCGGTCACGTGCTCCGTCGGCGCCAGTGAACGGCCGAGCAGCGGCTGGTCGATGTTGCAGAAGCCGACATTCTTTTGGGTGAAGGCTGACAAGGTTGCGGCGTCATTCCAGCTGGAGTGGCGCACCTCGACCACGCGGGGGTATTCGATGAACTGCCGCAGCAGGCGATCGAGATACTCGCGGTTCAGAGAAGTGTTCTTGAACGACACGGGAAACTGGATCAGGAGCGCGCCCAGGCGTCCTTCGGCGGCAAGGGCATCGAGACCTTCGCGCGTTCGGACTTCATCTTCGTCAGTAGGGCGAATCGTGGCGGCAGAGGTCGGCTCCATCACCGCGATCGGCGAATGGGTGAACGCACGGTAGAGTTTCGCGGTGAACAGAAATTTGGGGTTCGCGGCGGCGACTTTGCGGCACCAGAGCTTGGCCAGTTCGGGCTTCATAGGACCGTAAAAAGAGGTGTTGATTTCGGTGGCGTCGAAAAAACGCCCGAGATATTCGAGAGGATGAATTTTGCGGCGCTGCATTCCCGGCGGATAGAAAATTCCCTCCCAGTCTTTGTAGGACCAGCCGGCGGTGCCGATGCGGATGTTTCGCGAAATAGGGTCGGGAGATCGAGAGTGCGCTGTGGATTCCATGCGCGCAACCTGCGACGAAGGGCAGGGGAAGGTTAGCACAGGCGATTTCGTACCGGAAACTCAGCCGGACAAGAACGGGTATCGTCGAGAGAGCGGCTTATTGCGGCGCTGGACTTTTCGTCGACAGCGCCTGGTTCAACTGGCTCGCAAGAAGGTTGGCCTGCTCGTCTGAGATTTGCGCCTGGCCTTCCAGCACAACGATCAGGGCACCAGCGCCGCCATCGGCAAACTTTGCGTTCTGGAGTACCGCGCCACCTTGCACTGCCTTCGGCAGTGCGGTCTTGACGTCGGTTCCGGCTTGGATGCAAGAGAGCAGCACGCGGCTCGCCGTGTCTCGCAAGTCATCACCCAGGCCGCCCTGGCGCACGGCGTCCCCCATCATGGGGCTGCCTGCGATGCGGCCGACTTGCGACGAAATCTCGACCCCTGATTTTCCCAACGTCGGCGTCAGTTTCAGCTCCACCGACCCGTCGCTTTCCGCGATCTCGCTAGTCGAGGTTTGCCCGCCCTGCCGCGTGCAAATCCACCGTTCATAGTGCAGCCGGACGAATAGCGTACTGACAGGCGATGCAGGCGACAGCATGGCCTGTTGGACGGCGACTCGTTCACCACAACGGTCGGACCTGTCTACCTCGGCGCGAAGGAGCTGGAGAATGTTCTGCTGCAGGTCCGACAGATCGGCAGTCAATTGCAGTCTGAAGGTTCGCTGGTGACCATCGACCGCAGTCTGGGAAAGTTGCCCAGCGGAAGTGAGTCCGACGACGCGATCGCCGATGCGAGTCGTACTTTTCACTGCCGGGAGTGTGAAGGTCGAGTCCTGGCCGCTGGCGAGAATAATGCCCATCTCGCGTCCGAGAGCAAGCTGCTGATCGGAAAAATCGGAGAGAGCCTTATTTAATCCTGCGGCGCGTGCCTCGGCACCAGAAGATCCGATAACTTGCACACTCTGGTCGAACTTTTTGTCCTCTTGATCGAGGTCGGAATCTGCCTTCTCCAGCCGCTTCGTAGCTTCCTTCAGTCCCGATTTCTGCTGTTCCGAAAATCCCTCCAGAAACTTCTTCGTCTGGCTGCGCGCGTTCTGTACGGCCTGATCGAGAGCTGCATCGCGAGGCGGCCCAGTCGGCCCGGTTTCCGTACTCCCTTGCTGATACTCGTGCAATCTGGCTTTCGTTGCCTCGTTGCTCTTCACAAGCGCCTGAAATTCAGCGATCTGCGCGCTGGTGGCCTGCACATCCATGGCGTGGTGAAAATCCTTCAGAGAATCCTTCTCGTCGACGCCATCGGGCCGGCTGTAGGCGGACAAGCCGCCCTCACCTGAGCTCGGAGCACCGCCGCCATGGTGTTGCGCCTCTGCAATCGCAGGAAGCAGCAGTAAAGCCGCTGAACAGAACAATGTTCCAGCTGCACTCAGTTGCGGCCCGCCTTGACGTGTCACGCGAACTCCGAACATGGACCCCACCGTAAGAAAACGAGCCACCGCCGCTCGGGCTGATCGCCATCTGACCACCTTGCGGCGCTATGTCAGATTGTCTCATCAGGCGGAGAAAAACCATAAATTTTACACATCCTTACGAAGTTTCACTGCAGGATCGCGCTGCGAGAGTTCGAGGAGAAGGAAATCGCGGTGGCCGAGTCAGTCCAGCGTCAACACCACCCAATACACGCCAGTGGGATACGTTACCGTGCGGGCGTAGCAGGCGCCCACCGAGAAGCTGTGCAAGTGGTGGCTTGCCAGGGCGTGGCCGGCTCCGCTGGGGAGCGTTTCGGGATGCAGAGTGTTGTAGGTCATCACGGTGAAGCGTTCGGCGAGTTTGCGAACCGGGGGCGTTCCCAGCTGGTCGGCCTGCGCCATGGAGCAGGCCGCGTCATCGGCGGCGGGCGAATCCTGGCGCGACAGCCCGGGCAGACGCGCTTGCCTGCGCGCTTGAGTCACCGCTGCCGCCACGAGGCTCTTCAGTTCGTTCGAGGAATAGCTGGGCAGGGCGTGGCCAAAATCCTCCACGATGTAAAGCCGGTCTCCACTGCGAACCACGCCCAACCCGACCACGTTGTAGGCCGGGTTGAGCAGGTTGGCGCGATGCGGGGGGGAAAGCATCAGGTGTTGATGTCCGTGCTCGGCGTCGTAGTCGAGCGCGACATTCTCTCCCTCTTGATCAAGCTGGAGCTCGGTGACAGCGGCGAGCCGTTGAGGAAGAGTCGCTTCGCCGTCAAACTGATGGGAAAGTTGCCGGGCATCCAGCATGGCCTGCGCGTGGATTCGTGCAGCCAGAGAGAGTCCGGCATCGAGCGTGAGCAAAGGCACTCCAGCCTGCCGGCGCGACTGATTCGCCAGCGCTAAAAGCTGCTGCTCGATTTGAGGCTCGTAATCTTCGAATGGAATGTCTGCGGTGGTCGCTGCGGTCGGCTTGAGAGTGGCTTTCTGCGCGGTCTGGGCGGGAGCCTCACCGCTGTCAGCCGAAACCGCGAGCAGGCGGCTCGAGGATGGCACGCTCATCACGCTCGCGCTCAACACGAACGCGAGCCATAGTTTGCGGGCTCTATGCATCCAGTTCGGCCTACGCATCTTTTGGCCTACGCATCTTCTGGCCTACGCACCTTCTGGCCACTCAGTGGGCACTCCGTCATCCAGACATGGGAGGAATCGAATTAGATACAAACGATCTATCGGCCAGAACCACTCAAACTTGCTGCTGGTGCTAGGCTAGAAGTCGGCAGAAAGGGAAAGTAGTTACATGCGTCTATGGAACTAGGGATCAGTGGGGTCATTGGCCTGTTGTTTGGCAGCCTGCTTGCATGGCTGGCGCTGCGTTCGCGTGCGGCCTCAGCACAGGCTCGTTTGTCGTTGCTGGAGAAGGAATTAACCGTCGCAAAGGCAGAACTGGCGCGGCTTTTGGCCGATCAGCGCGAACTGGTGGCGGCTCGTGCCAGGCTCGAATCTGCCCTCGATTTGGAACGAAAGGCCAGCGCCGAAAAGATCGATTTGCTCACCCGCGCCGGCGCCGATTTGCAGAATGCCTTCAAAGCACTGGCTGCAGACGCGCTTCGAAACAACAGTTCCTCTTTCTTACAACTCGCTCAGGAAAAGCTGATGCGCTTTCAGAGTGAGGCCAAGGGCGATCTTGATGCGCGTCAAAAAGCGGTCGCCGATCTGGTTGCTCCGGTCCGCGATTCGCTCAGCAAGATGGACGCCCAGATTCAAGAGATCGAGAAAGCAAGAATTGACGCCTATGGCGGGCTGCGCCAGCAAGTGGATTCCCTGCTTTCGGCCCAGAAAGACCTGCGTTCCGAGACTGGAAATCTGGTGCGGGCCCTGCGCACTCCCAACGTCCGCGGCCGCTGGGGAGAGATTCAACTCCGGCGGGTGGTCGAAATTGCAGGCATGCTTCCCTACTGCGACTTCGCCGAGCAGGAGACGATCACGACCGAAGCCGGACGCATGCGTCCCGATCTGGTGGTCAATCTGCCGGGCGGAAAGACGGTTGTGGTGGACGCGAAGACGCCGCTGCAGGCCTTCCTCGACGCATTCGAAACCACAGACGAGGATGCCCGCCGCGCCTGCCTGGCCGCTCATGCCCGCCAGGTGCGCGACCACATCGACACGCTCAGCGGCAAGAAATATTGGGAGCAGTTTGAGGCGACGCCGGAATTTGTCGTCATGTTCCTTCCCGGGGAAACGTTTTTCAGCGCGGCGCTCGAGCAGGACACCGGCCTGATTGAACACGGCGTGCTGAACAAGGTGATTCCAGCGTCACCGACGACGCTGATCGCGCTGCTGAAGGCTGTGGCCTACGGATGGAACCAGGAGAAACTGGCGCGCAACGCCCACGAGATCAGCGCGCTAGGCCGAGAGTTGCACGATCGTTTGCGCAATCTGACCGGCCACATCACTAATGTGGGAGCGAATCTGGATCGCGCCGTGGAATCCTATAACAAGGCCGTAGGATCGCTGGAAAGCCGCGTTCTGGTTTCGGCGCGCAAGTTCACCGAATTGGGGACATCCGTGGCCGAGGACATCCCGGAACTCGAACCGATCGAGACCAGCGCGCGCGCGCTGTCGTTTGACTGGGATGACGAAGCTTCCGAAGCTCCGATACAAGACGAACGCAAAGCCGGCTAACGATTAGGATCCTTGAATTCACTTCTCGAGTTACAGGAATCGCCTGCGAAACCAGCCCTGAATCTCGATTCATGAGCGCAATGTAATTCTGCTCTCCACCTAGACGTGGCCCCTCGTACATGAGTCCTCGGGACCTTCGCGTAATCGCCGCCTAAAGCTTGCAACTGACCCGCCGATACTCACGCTACATGTGGGGATTCCTGCCGGAGTATTGCCCATGGCAGGCAATTAGACCGCTCACATCCCACGATAGCCATGACTGGAACACTCGCGACACCCGAGCACCGGCTTCGTTTGTCAAAAGAGAACGGGCATCAACAAGCTTTTTCTAACCAAGCGTCCTCGTCCGTTGAGGCAGGGTTGCTGAAGAGGATCGAACAGGCGCAAGGCGCAAGAGGAGCGGTGCGGGGGACCGAAAAACGACTTGCCGCGATCATCGAGTCGGCGATGGACGCGATCATCACTGTCGACGCGCAGCAGAACATCGTCATGTTCAATCCCGCTGCGGAGAAGATGTTTGGACTGAGCGCGCATGACGCACTCGGCCGAAACCTCGGTCAGCTAATACCCGGCCGATTTCGCTCTGCCCACGCGCAACAGGTACGCGACTTCGGCGAAACCAACCAAACCCGGCGCCAGATCGGCGGAATGGATTGCCTCTTCGGTCTGCGCGCCGACGGCACAGAATTCCCGGCGGAAATTTCCATCTCGCACATCGAAGACGAAGGGAGCAGGTTTTTCACTGCCATCGTGCGCGACATCTCTGAACGTAAGCGCGCCGAGGAGGAACTCAACCGCAAGGCCGAGGATCTGGCCCGCTCCAACCGCGATCTCGAGCAGTTCGCCTACGTCGCCTCTCACGACTTGCAGGAGCCGCTGCGTATGGTCGCAGCCTACACTCAGCTATTGGCAGAGCGCTACGGCGGAAATCTGGATGCGGCTGCCGACAAATACATCGCGTACATCGTCGAAGGTACGACCCGGATGCAGACCCTGATTCAAGACTTGCTGGCGTTCTCGCGGATTGGACGGAACGGGCGGGAACACCAGAACCTCGACCTGGGGGGCGTGCTGGATGAAGCTGCCGAAAACCTCAAGGCGTCGATTGGAGAATCCCGCGCGGTGCTCACTCATGGGAACTTGCCGGCGGTGCACGGGGAACGGTCGCAACTGGTGCAGCTATTCCAGAACCTGATCGGAAACGCCATCAAGTTTCGCGGAGAAAACGATCCCCGGATTTCGATTTCGGCGGAGCGACAGAATCACGAGTGTGTTTTCGCCGTAGCCGACAATGGAATCGGGATCGCCGCCGAGTATCGCGACCGCATCTTCGAGATCTTTCAGCGCCTTCACAGCCGTGCCGAATACGCGGGCAACGGAATCGGCTTATCCATCTGCAAGAAAATTGTCGAACAGCATGGCGGCAGGATCTGGGTGGAATCGGAACCGGGACGAGGGTCGACCTTCAGGTTCACTCTGCCCGCCGCGCAGACCGAAGGCAGAATCCGGAAAGCGAGTGCACATGCCTATGCCACGAGCGCATGAAATCGTGCTGGTGGATGACAACCCGGCAGATGCCGCTCTGGTGCAAGAAGCGCTTGCAAGAAGCCCGCACCAGAGTCGGCTCACCTGCCTGACTGACGGCGAGCAGGCGGTAGCTTACCTGCGAGATCGCTTGGGTGATGCCGCTCGTCCCCAGCTGATGATTCTCGATCTAAATCTGCCCAAGAAAGACGGACGCGCAGTTCTGGCGTGCGCGAAAGCCGATCCGGACCTGCGCCAGATCCCAGTCGTCGTCTTCAGCACTTCGCAATCCAGCCGCGACATCGCCGGCAGTTACGAACTCGGTGCAAACTGCTACGTCTGCAAGCCCGGAAACTTGCAGGGATTTTTTCAGGCTGTGCGCTCAATCGAAGAATTCTGGTTCGGCTGTGCCAGCCTGCCGAATGGAGGACAATGATGGATCAGGAACCGAAGCGCGTACTTCTCGTAGAAGATAACCCGGGCGACGTTGATCTGGTCCGGATGCGGCTGGTGGACGGCAAAGCCCCGCTGCAGGTGGATTGCGTGGCCCGCCTTTCGGATGCTCTGGAGGCATTGGACCGCGAGCCTCCTTCGCTGGTGCTGCTGGACTTGAATCTTCCCGACAGCCGCGGTGCCGAAACTTTCCGCAAAGTTCGCGAAAAAGCGCCCAACGTTCCGGTGGTCGTCCTCTCCGGCCAGGATGACGAGGGACTGGCTGTGAAAGCCGTGCATCAGGGAGTGCAGGATTACCTGGTGAAGAGCGAAATTTCCAGCCGGCGGCTGGAGCAGGCGATGCGCTATGCGGTCGAACGCCAGTCGTTGCTGCGCTCTCTCGACATGGCACGCAAACAGCAGATCGAATTCAAGAATCAGTTTCTATCCCACGTTTCCCACGAGCTGCGCACGCCGTTGACCTGCATCCATCAGTACGTCACGCTGCTGCTTGATGGACTTGCCGGAGCGCTCGCCCCCGACCAGGCGGACCACCTCAAAACTGTACTGAAGAGCGTGAACCAGCTACACGCCATGATCCGCGATCTGCTGGAAGCCACCCGCGCCGACAGCGGGAAGTTGCGCGTCGAAACGCGCTGTATCTCCCTGGGCAAACTGATCGAGCAAGCCGTGGCCATGATGCTGCCCACGGCGCAAGCGAAGCAGATCGGCATCGAGATCGGCTTCGACCACCGAATTCCGCTGGTCAACGCCGATCCCGACCGCATTCTCGAGGTGCTGATCAATTTGCTTGACAATGCCATCAAGTTCACCCCCGCCGATGGAGCGGTGACGGTGCGCGCCTGCATGCAGAACACGGATCCTGACATGGTCTACGTCTCGGTGTGCGACACCGGGCGCGGAATCAGCCCGGAGGCGAAGACCCTGATTTTCGAGCGCCTGTATCAGGATCCTGATTCGGTCGACAGCAATCGTAATGGACTGGGACTGGGGTTGTTCATTTGCCGCGAGTTGATCCGACTGCACAAGGGCAACATTACTGTCGCCAGCGAGCCTGGGCACGGCAGCACGTTCACTTTTTCTCTTCCGGTTTATTCGTTGGCAAAGCTGCTGAGCCCAGTGATCACGTATCAAGGCAGTCTGCGCCCATCGTTCGTGCTGGTGCAGGTCGACCTAAAGCCGCTTTTGAATCCTCCGTTAGGCAACTGGAAGGAAACCTGGCAGGAATGTCTGGAAACGCTGCGACGCTGCGTCTACCTCGACAAGGACCTGGTACTTCCGCCCATGGGATCAACCGGCCCAGCGGAGACCTTCTTCGTAGTGGCCTCGACGGACATGCAGCGCTCCGGAATCATGACCACGCGCATCCGCGAACAACTGGAACGGATCGTCGACCTTAAGAAAAAAGCTACGCTGACGATCATTACCAAGCCAGTGGAGTTCTTGCGCGCTCCTGATGGCGCAAACCTGGAAGCACAGGTCGAGCACGTTGCCCAAAGAGTGACGGAGATGGTGATGAAAGCTCTCGGGAAGGAACAGGGCTGCGCTGCGAAAGCGCAGTGAAGAGATTCGACAGGAGCAACAACTACACGCAAAGGAGAACAACCATGCAAAAGCACAAGATTCTGGTGGTGGACGACGACGCTGACCTGGTGCGGGCCCTGCGGCTCCGCCTCCGTTCCAGGAACTACGACATTGTCACTGCGGGCGACGGGTATTCCGCGATTGCTGCGGCGCAGAAGGAGCGGCCCGATCTGATTGTCCTCGACCTGGGTCTGCCGGCTGGGGACGGCTTCGTGGTCCTCGAGCGGCTGCAGAAAAGCGACGCTCTGTCGGCAGTTCCAGTTATCGTGCTGAGTGCGCGCGATCCGCAGACCAACGAGGAACGCGCCCTCAAGGCTGGCGCGGCAGCATTCTTCCAGAAACCGGCTGACAATGACGAGTTGTTGAATGTTATTCGCGTGAGCCTGCCGGCAAACCGGCCATCGGCTGTTCGGCCGTCATGACCTACCCGTTTGGAGCAGTGCAACTCGACAGAGCCCAAGCTGGCATGCTCGACCTGTTTGGGCTCTGCCGCTCGTTTTTGCGCCTCCCGCACACCCTTCTCGATTCCCGGACCCGCCTACAAAGAACCGGGATGCCCGAGATGCCGTGATTTTGTCAACGCGCAATTCTTTGTAACTGCAAGACTCGCTTGGGAAAATCGCTACAAAATCCCACAGAGACATCCAAAAAGGCATAGTTGAGGGTCGAAACTGCATCTATAATCTCGGAAGTAGCTTTATCTGTGGGACTTAATTGCGACAGCCGGGCGCAGACATGGCAGCGAAGTTGCTCAAAGATGATCGGCCGGGTCTCGTTCCTACACGTGTGCAGCCCCAGGGGGGTTCGGGGCCGACGCCGCAACCCATGAATTGGGAGAGCCAAGCCCGTTTTGTCGCGGTTGTCCTGTTTCTGCTGACCGTGACGGCCGTCGTCTTCGCCGGCTTCAATTTCGAAAAGGAACGGACTTCTTCCATCCCAGATGACGGCGTCTGGTGGGTGGAGCGCGGCGGCCACTTGGTGGCTGAGCGGGTTGAGAGCGATGGGCCGGGTCAGAAGGCTGGCGTCAAGAAGGGCGACCAACTGGTCTCCGTCAACGACCAGGAGATTAACAGCACTCCGGGTCTGGAGCGCCAGCTTTACCGCACTGGGGTGTGGTCGAAGGCATCCTATTCGCTGATTCGCCAGTCGGTCTCGCTCGATTCACAAGTCATTCTGGTTCCTTTCGACCAGTCCCCGCATGATCCGAGATTCTGGTTGCGGCCGATCGCTCTGATTTATCTCGGAATCGGCTTGTACGTGCTCCTGCGCCGGTGGACCGCCGCCGGCTCTACTCATTTCTACATCTTCTGCCTGGTTTCGTTTATTGCCTATTCGTTCAAGTACACGGGAAAGCTGGACCCGTTTGACTGGGAGATTTACTGGAGCAACGTCGTCGCCTGGGTGTTGCAGCCAGCATTGTTCTTGCACTTCGTGCTGACTTTTCCCGAGAAGCGGGAATTTGTCTGTCGGCGGCCTTGGCTCTTGGCCGTGGCGTATGCGCCGGGTGCTGTGCTGCTGGTAAGGCACATTCTCGCATTGAGGCTAGCCCATCCGAGCGGACTGCTGCGTTGGGATATGGACCGGCAGGAAATGGCCTATGGCGCATTGCTGTTCATCATTGCAGCCGCGGTCCTGTGGGACAGCTACCGGCGCGCCAGCAGGACGATTCTGCGCCAGCAACTGAAATGGGTGACGCGCGGCACTGTGCTGGCTATCGTTCCCTTCACACTGTTTTACGTCATTCCCTACCTGATTGGATTGCCGGGTGTGAAGATTTCCGTGCTGTCGATGGGCTTGTTGCCTCTGACCTTCGGCTATGCGATCTTCCGCTACCGCTTAATGGACGTAGACCTGATTTTCAAGCGCGGCGTTGTCTACACGGTGGCCGCCGCAGCTGTCATAGGAATGTATTTTGCGCTGGTCGCCGGCGTCGCCGAACTGGTGCACATGCAGAAGCCCGGCACGGGTCCCTTGGGCCTGATTTTGGCTGTGGTCGTAACTGCACTGTTGTTCGACCCGGTCCGCAAATGGATTCAGGACCATGTCGATCAGTTCTTCTACCGCACCCGCTACGACTACCGGCGAACGCTGATCGAGTTCGGCCGCGAATTGAGTTCGGAAACCGATTTGAACACTTTGCTCTCCTCGGTCATCGACCGCCTCTCGCGCACCCTGGCCGTGGACCGGATCGGCATCTTTCTGAATTCCGGCGGTGAACCGGAGCAGTTTGTCCTGTCGAAATCCGTGGGCATGAATCCCATGGCCGGTCTCGATCTGAGTTTCCTGTCCGTCCCGCGCCCGGGACAAGCGGGACACCTGTTCTTCGAAAACACGCACCAGGTGCCGCGTGAGACGGCGGCCTCGCAGCAGGCGATCGCCCGACTCGATCTCAACTACTACATCCCATGCCACGCGCAGCAGAGAACGATTGCCGTGTTGGGCCTGGGCAAGACCAGCAAAGGCGATTTCCTGACCAGCGAAGACGTCGAGTTGCTTGAGACTCTCGGCGGATATCTTGGCATTGCGATTCAGAATGGACAGCTCTATGCGTCGCTGCAGCAAAAAGTCGCCCAGTACGAGCGCCTGAAAGACTTCAACGAGAACATTGTCGAATCCATCAACGTCGGTATTATGGCGCTCGACATGGAAGACCGCATCGAGAGCTGGAACGCACAGATGGAAGTGATGTACGCGGTGCCACGCTGGCAGACTCTGACCCAGCCGGTGCGCAACGTTTTCCCGCCGGAATTTGTGGAAGAGTTCTATCGCGCCCGTCAAAACCCCGGCATCAATAACCTCTACAAGTTCCGCCTCAAGACGCCGGCGGGCGAAACTCGCACCGTTAATGCGGCGATCGCCCCGTTAGTGACGCGCAAGTTCGAGGTGATTGGGCGCCTGATCATCATGGACGACATCACCGAGCGGGTGGAACTCGAAGGCCAGCTTTTCCAGGCCGACAAGCTTTCCTCCATCGGCCTTCTGGCCGCGGGTGTGGCGCACGAGGTCAACACGCCGCTCGCCGTGATTTCCTCCTACACCCAGATGCTGGCCAAGCAGTTGCAGGGCGACTCGCAGAAGTCGGGGCTGCTGGAGAAAATCACGCGGCAGACGTTTCGCGCTTCGGAGATTGTCAACAATCTGCTGAACTTCTCGCGTACCAGCGGCAGCGAGTTCAGCGATGTCGACGTGAACAAAGTCATCACCGACACGCTGGCTCTCTTGGAGCACCAGCTCAAAGTCGCAAAGATCCAAATCCATTCCGATCTGGCGGCGGCGATTCCACCCATCCAGGGCAATGCCGGAAGATTGCAGCAGGTCTTCCTGAATCTGTTCCTGAACGCCAAGGACGCCATGCCGGGCGGCGGCAGGCTCAGCGTGGCCACCAGCAATGGCGACATGGTGAGCGTGCGCGTATCCGACACGGGTTCGGGAATTGCGCCGGAGCATGTGCAGCGCATTTACGATCCTTTCTTCACGACCAAGACCACGACCAAAGAAGGCCAGCCGCGCGGCACCGGCCTCGGTCTGTCCGTGACCTACGGCATCATCCAGGAACACTCCGGCAAAATTCGTGTCGAGAGTCAGCCGGGGTCGGGAACGACGTTTGCTTTGGATTTTCCCCTGAGCAGAAGGGCCGTCCATGTCTGAAGCGGCCGTCATCTCGCGTCACGCGGGCTCTGGAGCGGCACCAACCGCCGGGTCGGTGCTCATCATCGACGATGAGGCCGAGATTCGCGAATCTTTGCAGACGCTGCTCGAGATGGAGAGCTTCGAAGTACAGACCGCGAGCAGCGGCGAGGAAGGCCTTGCACTGCTCGGAGAGCATCCCTTTGATCTCGTTTTGTTGGACCTGACGCTGCCCGGCCGCAATGGAATGGAGGTCCTCACCGAGATTCGTTCCCATGATGCCCGCATGCCTGTGATCATGATTACGGCGTACGGCACGGTGGAGAACGCGGTTCGCGCCATGCAGGCCGGGGCGGCTAATTTCATCCAGAAACCGTGGGACAACGAGAAGCTTCTCGCCGATGTGCGCGCCGCCGTGGGTTGGCGCCGTGCTGAAGAAGAAAACGTTCAGCTGAAGCGCGCACTCAAGCAGCGCTACAACTTCGAAAACATTGTCGGTAAAAGCGAGGCCATGCTGAAGATTTTCGACCTCGTCGGCCAGGTGGCAAACAGCCGTTCGACAGTGCTCCTGCAGGGCGAAAGCGGAACCGGCAAGGAAGTCATTGCCAAGGCAATTCACCTGAATTCTCCGCGGCGCGACAAGCCATTCGTTCCTGTCAACACCGGCTCCATGCCGACCGACCTTCTTGAGTCGACGTTGTTTGGCCACGTAAAGGGCGCCTTCACCAGCGCGATCGCTTCGAAAAAAGGGCTCTTCGAAGTCGCCGACAAGGGCACTCTCTTCCTCGACGAAATCGCAACCATGGGCCTGGAAACTCAGGCCAAAATTCTGCGCGTGCTGCAGGACCGGCGATTCATGCATCTGGGCGGAATTCAGGAAATGCAGGTCGATGTCCGCATCATTGCCGCCACCAACGTGGATCTGCGCCAACTGGTGCGGGAAGGCCGCTTCCGCGAAGATCTTTTCTACCGCCTGAACGTCATCACGGTGGAACTGCCGCCGCTGCGGCAGCGAAAAGAAGACATCCCGCTGCTGGTGGACTTCTTCCTGAAGCGCTATGCAGAAGAAAACGGCCGCCAGGCGCCCCGCATCACGCCCGAAGCTCTGCGGCCGCTGATGGCCTATTCCTGGCCGGGCAACGTTCGTGAACTGGAAAATGTGATTGAGCGCGCCGTTGTCCTGTCTTCCGGCCCGGAAATCAGTGTTGAACTTTTGCCTGACTCCATGCTGGGCCGCAACTCCTCGCTAACTATGCACGACCCGCCTTCAGACACGTCACTGTTTGAAATCGTGGAGGACTTCGAGGGCCGTGTGATCACTGACATGCTCGAACGCTGCAATTGGAACCAGACGGAAGCGGCCGAGCGTTTCCACGTTCCGCTCTCCACTCTGAACCAAAAAATCCGCCGCCTGAATATCGAGATCAAGAAAAAGGGGCGAGGATAGACGGCCGTCAGCCCTCAGCCTTCAGCTATCAGCAAAAGCCCACTCCCGGAACGAATACCACGCCAGTCTAATTCTCTGTAATGCAATGCCCCGCGAACTGAGATTCGGGTTTTGGCTGACGGCTGACGGCTGATGGCTGACGGCTTTCTCTGTTATATTTCGTTCAAGCCGGCTCTATCGCGGGATCGCACGCGAGCCGGACTCACCCGAACCGCATGGAACTGATCTCGCCCACGGAGTTCGCCAAGCAGAAGGTTCAGACGGTTCAGGAATACACCCTGCTCTCGGCGCAGTCGATCGCCAACATTTTTCGCCAGCCCCGTTATTTCGCCGACATGGTGCAGCAAGCCGATCTGATCGGCGTCGGATCGCTGCCCATCGTCGTCCTCACCGGCTTCTTCACCGGCGCTGTCCTGGCATTGCAAACCTCCAACACGCTGCAGCGTTTCGGCTCGCTCTCGCTGATCGGACAACTCGTGTCGACGTCGATGGTGCGCGAACTGGGACCGGTGTTAACCAGCCTGATGGTCGCGGGCCGCAATTCATCAGGGATGGCTAGCGAACTCGGTTCCATGATTGTGACCGAACAGATTGATGCCATGCGCGCGTTGGGCACCGATCCCATGAAGAAACTGGTTACGCCTCGGGTCACGGCGACGGTGTTCATGCTGTTCTTTCTGACCATACTCTCTGACCTGGTCGGACTCGCAGGCGGGCTCATGGTGGCCAAAGTCTTTCTGGGCCTCGACGCTCGCCAATACTGGAGCAGCGCCTGGCAAGCGCTGGTGTTTCAAGACGTCTTCATGGGACTGATCAAGCCCGTCTTGTTTGGCTTCATCATCGCCACCATCGGCTGCTTTTACGGCATTACAGCACGTGGCGGGACGCAGGGTGTCGGTCGTGCGACGACGCAGGCGGTGGTGGCTGCGTCCGTTCTGATTCTGGTAACCGATTTCTTTGTCACCAAGTTGTTGATCTCGGTTCTTTCGTACAAGTAAAGATCGCCGAATAACGCATGGCTCCGCCGACTGTGCCCACCGAAAATTCGCTTGTGCCCCCGCAGCCGCAAAGCGGACCGGCCATCGTCTTTGACGACGTCCACTTGGCGTTTGAAGAGAATCATGTCCTGCGCGGAGTTTCGTTCAGCCTTCCGCTAGGCGAAACCAAGGCGTTGTTCGGCGTGGCCGGCTCCGGCAAAAGCACGATCCTGAAACTCGCGCTCGGACTGCTGCGGCCCGATTCCGGGCAAATTACCGTGCTGGGCAACGATGTTGCTGAAATGCGCGAGGAGGATTTGTTTCCCCTGCGCGGCCGGCTGGGCATGGTTTTTCAGGAGAGCGCCCTGTTTGACTCGCTCACCGTACAGGAGAATGTGGGTTATCGTCTGATGGAAGAGCATGGCATTTACGACGAGGGAATCGACCGCCGTGTGCGCGAAGTGCTCCGCTTTGTGGAACTCGAACACACCCTCGAGCTATTTCCTTCCGAGCTCTCAGGTGGCATGCGCCGCCGTGTGGCCATTGCCCGCGCTATCATCACGCATCCGGAACTGTTGTTCTACGACTCGCCCACCGCCGGTCTCGATCCGGTCACTTCGAATACCATCGTTGATCTGATTATGAAGCAGCGCGACGTCTCCAAAACCAGCTCTCTGCTGGTGACGCATCGCCTGCAGGATGCGTTCACGCTGGCGACGCACCAATTCGATCCCGAAACAAACACAGTGCGCGCTTTGCCGCACGGGCAGTTCTGCGACGTGCCCATGAGCTTCCTGGTCTTGCGGGACGGGAAAGTCATCTTCGATGGGGACATCCAGCATTTAGCGCACACCAGTGACGAGTACATCCGGGAATATATTTCCTGATTTCCGGACGCCTCGAATCTTTTCCTACGCTTGTTTGGCGCGAGCCGCGCCCACTCGCATGGGATGAAATTCGAATCGGTTCAGGCCACCCTTCACCGAGGGGTCGTCCTCGGCGAATCGCTTGGCTTCTTCATCGCTGTCGACTTCGAGAATGGCAAGCCCGAAAGCTCCCTGGGGCGCCATGACGGGGCCGTAGACAAGAATTTTCCCGGCGGCAAACTGCTCCTGAAAGTAACGGAAATGCTCGTCCATCAGGCGTTGTTCTGCCTCCGTGATGTCATGCGGAAACGTCGCGCGTGGAGGGATCAGTTTGAAGAAGAAGTACTGTTTTGCCATGGCAGCCGCCATTCCTCTGATTTTCGCTTGCGATTAGCCACGCGCCACTAGACCGCCGAGCGGGCGTTTCACTTTCCCGCCATCGCCTTTTCGACATCTTCGGCCTTCGATGGCAGGGCTGCGCTCAGCTTGATCAGCTTGCCGTCCTGATCGACGAGGAAATCATCTTCGATGCGCACGCCAATGTTTTCTTCCGGGATGTAGATTCCGGGCTCGATGGTGAAAGCCATTCCCGGGCCAAGGGGAACGGAGTAGTCGCCAGCGTCGTGCACGTCCAATCCGATGTAATGTCCCAGCCCGTGGATAAAATACTGGCCCAACGGTTGCCCGTGCAGGTCTTTGCCGTGCGAGTTGATGTAGTCCCGGGCCACCTGGTCGAGAGATGCTTCGGTGTTGCGCCGCAGATGGGATTTGCCCGATTGGAAGGCCGCGATCGCCGCTTCTTGCGCCCCGAGCACAATGTCGTAGATTTCCCGCTGCCGCGGCGTGAAATGGCCGCCGATCGGCAGCGTGCGCGTGATGTCGGCAGCGTACATGGAATACTCGCCTGCGGCGTCGATCACCACAACGTCTCCGGCCTTCATGGTGTTCGCATCCGCCGAGTAATGCAGAACGGTTGAAGAGAATCCCGAGCCGACGATCGGCGCATACGCTGGACGCTCGCATCCGCGCCGGTTCCATTCGTATTGCATGAGCGCGGAAACTTCGCGCTCCGTGGCGTTGGGCTTCACAGCCTTGAACGCTGCCATATGCGCCGCGACCGAGGCATCCACAGCTTTGCGGATCAGGTCTTGCTCCCCTGCGTCTTTCACTGTCCGCAGCGAGGCAAGCGCGGGCTTCACGTCCTGAAAAGACAAGAGCGAATTCAAGCGCTTCAGAAATTCAAGAGGCGCTGTGCTGGCAGAAGTTTCGCCGCCGGATGCAACTTCAGTGAAAATTGCCGTCCGGTTGCCGCCGGCAAGCCGCACCACCTCTTCCGGCAACTTGCCCATTTCTTCGACGCGATCGAATCCGGTGATGAGAGAAGCATCCGGATTTTCGGGGCCTAGCTTGGGGCCGGTCCATTTTTCCTGAGTCAGATTGCGTACCGGCAAAAACAAGATTTCGGTGTAGGAACGCGCCGCCGTGTTTCCGTTCGCGCCTTCTTTCGCTGGAGTGGCGGGAGCGATCAGCAGCGCCGAACCCGGTTCGCTCATGCCGCTGAGGTAGTAGTACTTGTCGTCCTGGCGGAAACCGTAGATGGCGTTCGGACCCTCGTTCTCGACGCCCGCGAACAACACTACGATTCCGTCCACTTTTTTCGCTAACGCCTCGCGGCGCGCGTGGTAATCAGAATTGGCCTGGCGCTCGAGCGCGTTGCCTGCCGAAAAGTAAAAAACAACGACGAACAAAGACAGAAGCAGCTTCCGCATGAGTTTTCCCCAACCCACCTTCTCGCTTTATTACACTCCCACAGGAAATGGCTTTGTATGCGCGGTTGCGGTGAGCACCCGCCTGCTGAACCGCCCCTGCAGCAGCGACATCAGCCCCGTGTACCAGTAACCCACAACAAAGAGCAGGAGGAATGGAACCGTAATGTAGTTTTCGTTCTGCATGGCGTAGATTACCGTAAGCGCGAAGTACGCCCCGATCAGAAGCTCGACCCACGGAATCCATCCCAGGCGCTTGCGGTACTTAGTGGCTCCGACCTTGTCCTGTTTGGAAACGACGCGGTATTTGGGCGTGCGCGCGAAGGCTGACTGTTTGCCAATCAACGCTTCAATCACCGCTTTCGTGTTGGTGATGGTCAGCCCGATTCCGAGCGCCATCAGAAAGGGCAAATAGAGCAGCGCCCGCGGCCAACTACGCGGAAACAACTCGCGCTGCGAAACGAGATAAAAACTGGAAATGGAGAACGTGGAGGCCATGAACAGCGGAAGGTCGATGTACAGCATCTGGAACCAGCCTTGATAAAAGCGGATGATCATGGCCGGCAACAGCAACACCGACAGCATGATCATCAGCGGGTAACTGATGTTCGCCGTCAGGTGGTACCAGGCTTCAACTTTCGTATGGAACGGCGCGTCGCTCTCGAGCACGCGCGGCAGAATCTTTTTTCCCGTCTGAATCAGTCCCTTGGCCCACCGCGCCTGCTGCGTCTTGAACGCGGTCATCTCGACTGGCAGTTCCGCCGGACATTCCACGTCCTGCAGATAAATAAATTTCCAGCCTTTCAGCTGGGCACGGTAGGAGAGATCGGTATCCTCGGTGAGCGTGTCGTGTTGCCATCCGCCGGCTTCTTCAATCGCCTTGCGCCGCCACATGCCCGCGGTGCCGTTGAAGTTGAAGAACAAGCCCGTGCGCGCCCGGCCGGAATGCTCGAGCACGAAGTGCCCGTCGAGCAGGATGGCCTCCACCTCCGTCAGGAAGGAATAATTGCGGTTGATGTGCGTCCAGCGCGTTTGCACCATCCCGATCTTCGGATCGGTGAAGTGATGAATCACACGTAGCAGAAAATCCTCGGGTGGTGTGAAGTCGGCGTCGAAAATCGCAATGAATTCGCCCTTCGCGGTGTTCATCCCTTCCGCAAGCGCTCCCGCTTTGAAGCCGGCGCGATTCGTGCGGTGGTGATAGCTGACCGGATGGCCCAACGCGGCATATCGCTCCACCAAATCCCGCGCCACATCCACGGTCTCGTCTGTCGAGTCATCGAGCACCTGGATGTCCAACTTCTCCCGCGGATACTCCAGCTTGCAGACCGCCTCCAGCAGCCGCTCGACCACATACTGTTCGTTAAAAATAGGCAGCTGAACGGTAACCCGCGGCAGTTCTGAAAAACGTGCCGGCGGTTCGGTTGTGCGGTTCTCGCGGTGTTTGTAATAGAGATAAACCAGGATGTAGCGGTGCACGCCATACCCGGCGAGCAGGATCAGAACGACAAAATACGGGATCAGCAGGGCCAGGTCGAACCCGTTGACGCGATACAGGCCACGAAAGGTGGTGTCCAGAAAATGCTGGCGGATGTAGGGTCCAATGCCCTTGGAGGCAAGAATTGCCGCGTACAGGGGAACATCCGCTAGACGAATGAGATCTGGATTCAACGCAGGCTCCTGCCGAAACCTTACATTGTATCGAATTCGGCAAAGGAACCGCGCTGAATCAAAAACGTCATGCCGGCGGCCGCAGCAGTCCGACGCCCAACGTCAACACTGAAACGGCCAGCACCACCGCGCCGGCGTAGATGAAATCCACGAAGCCATTTGGTGCGGTCGCCGTCGGAGACGTCATGGACAGGAAGAATCCCAGCGGCAACAGAATCGCCGCTGCGGGAACGCCGATGCGCGCCAGCCATAACAGGGGCGTCGGGAGCGCGGCCGCATCTGCAAGCAGCTGACACACCAGCGACAGAATCACAAATACTCCCGCATGCGCATGACCGGCGCGAAAGAAATTCTGCCGCAGCGGATTGTCCATGTAATGGCTGGTTCGATCCATCAGCGACGTCGCCAGGAAGTAGCCGCCATACTGAATCGTCGGAACAGTAATAAGAATGATTCCGGCCATGGTTCGAGCTTCGCGCGTCATAGGATTCTCCTTCCCAACTGGGTGCGCATTCCGCCGGGTGCCCCACTCTAACATCGAGCGGTTGCCCCACCCTTCTCGCGTTTCCTGCGAGAGGGTGGGGAATTTCGTTTGGTCCGATCAGCGATGTGCCACTTCATCGGGCACAATGAATGCATCCACGCGCAATCCGTCAGGCAGTTGCACACCCGGATCAAGCTCCACCAAGGTTTCGAGAATCTTGGTGTCGACCTTCTCGGTTGGTTCATCGGTGCGCACGTTCTTCGGCCCTAGCTGCTGGCCCACACGTACCACATGGCCCCAGAACTTCTGCGCTCCGAACGCGTCGGCGGTCACATAAGCCTTCTGTCCCTCGCGCACCTTGCTCACGTCGGTCTCATCCACGTCCACACGCACGCGCAGCGTCTTGCGGTCGCCAATCGTCAAGACCGGATCCGGCACGGTGGACGAATTCGAAACGCTCTCTCCGCTGCGATGATGCTTGCGCAGCACTGTGCCATCAATCGGCGAACGTATGAAGGTCTTCTGATACCGCGCCTCGGCTTCGTCGAGTTGCCCTTGGGCCAGCTTCAGATCAGCTTCGGCGAACGACTGATCCTCTTCGCGGGCCTGATCGTCCACTAACGCATGCTGCTCCACGGCAGCGTCACACTTCGCCTTCGCGACATCGGCCTCGCGGGTGTAGCGCTCCAGTTCCTCGCGCGAAACGACGCCGGCAGAAAACAACTCCTGCCGTCGGTGCAACTCGGATTGAGCGTCCTCCATGACCGCTCTGGCCTCGTTCACCGACGACCAGGCCTCCGCGCGCTCCTGATGCCGGGCCCCGTTAATCACCTTTCGCAACGTCGCTTCCCTGGCGATGACATTGGCCTGCGCGGACTCAACCTGCGCGCGGTAATCGGCGTTCTCGAGTTCGGCCAGCACCTGCCCACGGTGGATCGCATCCCCTTCCTCCACATACACCGACTTCAGCCGCCCGCTCAGCTCCGACCCGATCTTGATGTCCTCCGAGTAGGGCTCAACTCGCCCCGGACCGGCAATCAGTTCCGGCTCATGGTTCAGGCGCGCAGCCGCCGCAGCTTGCGCCGATTCGTGAGAACGCCTGGAAGCAACCATCAGCGACGCCGTCAGCAGAAACCCACCCAGAAAAACCGTCACTGCTGCCCGACTCTTTGCGAGATTTGCAATCGAAAATTCCCTGCTCATAAAGACTCTCCACTTCTTCGGTTGATCCTGCTGGTTAAACTCGCCCGACTAAACGCGCCTGGTCAAATCAGGCTCATCGCGGCTTCGGGCATTTGGCACCCCGGCAGCGCCGATGGCACAGGTTCAGTTTCCGGCGCGGCAATCGCGCCGTCCTCGATCTTCACAATTCGATCGGCAAACGGGAGCACGCGCGAATCATGCGTCACAATCACGACCGCGCGACCACGCTCATGCGCCAACTCGGTCATCATCTCCATCACGTTGCGGCCGGTGTGGGAATCGAGGGCCGCCGTCGGTTCGTCCGCCAGAATAATTCCCGGATCACCCGCGAGCGCCCGCGCAATAGCGACGCGCTGCTTCTGCCCACCGCTCAGGTCCGCGGGAAAACTCGCGTATTTCTCTCCCAGCCCCACCTGCTCCAGCAACTCCCGCGACCGCTTCTTCGCCTTGGCCGCCGACACTCCCTTCAGGTCGAGCATCAGCTCCACGTTCTCGCCCGCAGTCAGCGTCGGGAAAAGATTGAATCCCTGAAACACGAATCCGATGTGTTCGAGCCGCAGCGCCGGCAGTTCTTTCTCGCGCAGCCCTACCACTTCCCTTCCCGCCAGGCGCACGCTGCCCGAGGTTGCCGTCAAAATACATCCCATGATCGAAAGCAGCGTCGTCTTGCCGCTGCCCGACGGGCCCACAAGCATCAGCAACTCTCCCGGCGCCACGTCGAGGTCAACCCCGCGCAGAGCCAGCGTTCCCACCGCACCTTCTTCGTATTGTTTTTTCAGATCACGAACTGCAATTGCCGCCTGCATTTCTACTTCTCCTTAACTCTTGTCATTCCGAGCCGTTTGCAGCCGCGATGCGGCGAGAACGTGTCGAGGAACCTGCTTTTTCTTGCGTCTCCCGGGACCTCACCCCTTGAATACCATCGCCGGATCGATCCGCGTAACTTTGTTGATCGACACCAGCGCCGCGCCCACGCACATCGTGAGCGTCAGAAAGAACATCCCGACCGCCATCGGCGTCGGCATCAGAATCGCCGCGCCGCCCTTCTCGCTGCCGTGCACCACGAACACGCTCACGATCATCCCCAGCACATAGCCGATCACCGCGCTGATCGCCGCCTGTTTCATAATGACTTTGTAAACGTAGCTGTTCGGCGCTCCCATCGCCTTCAGCGTGCCGAACTCGCGAATGTGATCCATCGTGGTCGCATAAATCGTCTGCGCCACCACCACGAATCCCACCACCAGTCCCAGCACGGCCGCAATCAGCACCGCAACGCCCGCTCCGGTCGTGAACATCCAGTAGAACGTCGTCATATGGCTGAACTCGGCATTGGTCAGCACGTCCACATCTTTCACTCGATCGAGAATCGTGCTCCGCACTTGCTTCACACTCGCTCCCGGCGCCAGCTTCACCAGAATGAACAGCGTCTGATCCTCGCGCATGTTGGTGAAATCCTGCGCGTTCTTGAAGCTGGTGAACACGTACGGCGACGTCGTGAACGACCGGATCCCGCGCGTAAACCCGACCACCCGCGCGCGATATCCTCCGATCTCGAACACTTCGCCCACGCTGGTCACGCCCAGCTTCTGCTTGTAAAGCTCGTCCATGATGACCGCGTCCGGCGCCTTCAAATCTTCCACGCGCCCTTCGACCAGATTCCACGGCCGCTCTAGCCGATCATCCACATTGATGCCCACGATCTGCACCGATTCCTGACCGCCGTCATGCCGCTTCCATTGCGTCCAGTGCGCAATGATCTTCTGCGCGTCGGCCACACCCGGAACTGCGCGCACCTGGTTCAGCTTGCGCTCGCTGAACGCGACTCCCTGCTCGACGTAGGGCACGTTCTTGGAGGTGATCCACAAATCCGCGCCCGAGTGGTCGATCAGGTTCGACGTCGCCGTCGTGAATCCCAGAAACAGTCCCAGCTGCACGACGATCAGCACCACCGAAAACACAATGCCCGTCAGCGTAACCGTGAGCCGCACTTTGTCATGAAACAGATTCCGTTGCGCCAGAGGAGGCATGTCACCGCACCTCCACTTTTGATGCCGCCCTGAACCATTTCAACGATCGCCAAAGTTGAATTGTGACCGCCAGATACCACAAATCTGTCCATGGTCCCGGGTCCCAGAGTGTGAAGCCGACATCTTTGGGCGGGTAGGGGAACGTATAGAACTTCAGTCCGACTAGAAACGCCACTGCGACCAGAAATCCCGTTATCCCAAACACTTTTCCGTATCGAGGATGTTTCAACATCAGCAGCGCAAAACAGAAGGTTCCAATCCCAAGGAATACGTCAAACGACACGTCGAGGCCGAGTACGACGTACCATGTCCAGTGAACAATGGTTTGGACGGTGGGATCCGCGCCGGATTTGGCAATGTGGTCGAGCTGCGGGAAGTTAATGGCAAGCTGCACAATGACCATTCCGGTCACGAAGGCAGCGCCGATAACGTTTGCGATTGCACCGATTTGAGCTGCAACCGTCTCTCGTTCGGCTTTCAGGAAATGATAGAGGCCTGCGCTGGCGATGGCGAGCGAGGGGCCAAAGGTAGCACCGAGAATGAGCGTGAGTATTCGCGGCACATGGCCCGCTGTCACTATCATGACCGGGTAGTCAACGCTAGCAATAAGCCCCGCTATGACCGCAACCTGTACCCACTTTTCTCCCAACGAGTAGGCTTCAGCGTTCATGTTCCTGGTCCTCCTTTTCTGAAGCGGGAGCCGCATTTCCCGCGTCGTTTGCGAAGAGTGGGGATCTCACCAATCCCCGCACCGTCAGATCGAGCATGAATTCGGCGCGATCCTTGATCGGACGCCAGTCCACCCATGCGTCGCAGCCCTTGGCAATGTGCAGCGAGACCACTCCATGGACCGATGCCCACAAGGTTTGCGAAATTAATTCCGCGTCACGCAGTTCCGGGAGGAAGCATCCCGCGTCGATCGCCTGCTGGACGGCCCACTTCAGGAAGGCATAGGCGTCCTTTTCGGGGTTGCCGTGCATTTCACGATCATCATCGCCAAGCTCTTGCGCCGGATGCGGCGTCATGAACATGAACTTGTAGTGATTCGGATTGCGCAGCCCGAACTCGATGTAGATCGCACCGATCTGCTTGAGCCGCTCGATCGGGTCGGTCGACATCACCGAACTCTGGAAGACTTCCGCCAGCCGCGCATAATCCTGATGGCAGAGTTCGTGGAACAGCTCATTCTTGTCGGCGAAGTGAACATAGATCGCAGTCGGCGAGTACTCGATCTTCTCAGCCACGCGCCGCATCGAGACGCCCTCGTACCCCTCGGTCACAAACAACTCGCGGGCCGCGTCCAGAATCTTGTCGCGCGTTTCCGACTTCTCCCGCTCGCGTCTTTCCTTGACTCCCATTGCCTTGGCTCTCCTCCGCTTCCTAACGCCGATCCCTTGGTTAACATTGTTCAGTTAACATCGTTAAGTTACTGCGCAGAAGTCATTCATGTCAAGGGTAATTTCTTGGCATGCAGTGGAAAACCGCTCAAGGCAATGAAAAGAAAGCGATTACTTTATACGTTACACACTCTAAGGCGTATACTTCTTGTTCGGAATAACGTGAGGCTGCCCATGTTCTGGGATATCGCCCTGCCGACGCTAGCTGCGCTCGCCCAAGTCGTCACAGGATTCTTGGGCTGGAGGGTAACAGTCGATGGCGTGCGTCAAGAGCGAAAAAAACTCTACGAGCGGCTGTTCGCCCTTTCGTCAATGGTTGGGGTGTTGGCGGTCGGAATAGCTGCGTACCGCGGCAGCCAAATTTCCGGTGACCTGTCCGAATTAAAGAAGGGGCAGCAAACGGCTAACTCCGGCATCCAGGCGATAAAGAACAATCCACCCATAGTGAATGTCACCCCACCAACAGTGAATGTCCCCGCTCCGCCAGTACCGATGCAAGCGGCGAGCATCGCACTAGACCACGTAACCTCGGGACACGTAGAGGCGGTCAACGGCATACAGACCGGGAGGCCGATTTGGTTGGTTCAAGACCAAGTCATTGACGTTAACCTCTTCTTTAGAAACTCTGGCCCCGTAATCGCAGACTGCAAAAAAGAGTGGGGAAGAATCTACTTGGTGCCAAGTGATCCAACCGTCGCAGACGTAACCAAAAACCAAGAAAAAGTTGAGCTCATGAAGGTTCTCGTGCCAAGAGTGAAGAAGGCTCTGCGTGCCGCGACCCAGCCGATGTCCGGTATCTTCCCAGCCAATGGACAGGGCGGATTATGGTTAACAGTGCATTCTGAGAACGTCATAACGCAAGACGACATTGCCAAGCTGCATTCAGGAGCGGAGTTGCTGTTCCTGTTTTACGATATCGAGTACACGGACCCCATAGGGCCGCACTACATTCACAGCTGCCAGATAGCGCAGACCCCGGCGTTCGACCCCGAGATATGGCAGGTGTGTCCAGGCTTTCAAGATCACAAGTAAAAAGGTCGGGTGGCCGAGGCTTTGAAGGACGGGTGGCCCATGCTTTGAAGCTCCGACACAAAATGGGAAGCGGGTGCCCCGTCCTTGCGTTTTTTGGACGGGTGGCCCGCCGTCGGCGACCTCCGTGCTTTGCCGACATCTATTCCTGCGGTGGGTGCCCCATCCTTTCGCGATTTGTGCGAAAGGGTGGGCAGCACGGACAAAATCAAGTCAGAGTTTACGGGGCCTTCGCGGCAACCGAGCCGATGTCGGCAATGTTGTCGCCTTTCTTAAGCGATGGGACCGCGTTGACGTGCAAGATAACACCCGAGACGGGAGCGCGGACTTCGAGTATGACTTTCCCGAAATAGTCGGTGACGAAGCCGATCTTCATGCCCTCCTGCACATATGTACCCCGCTTCACCAGCGGGTACCAGATGCCAGGACCATCAGACAAAACATCCGTGACCTTATCGAGCCAGACCGGATTCTCAATCGGCCGAGCGTCTCCGGAAAGCATTTTGAGAGCGCGCATCGTGCTGAGTGTTCCGTTGACCAGAAGAGCCACGTCGTCCGGTTCCACGACGCCGGCATATCCAGCTTCCACGACGATGGAAGGCTTTCCGCGCGCCGTAGAGGTGTTGTCGAGGTAGCGAGTGGTGGCTAAGTCGGTGGGACGGTCGCGCCAGATGATGATGTGGTCGAGTCCAAAGGCGAGGACCATTTTTTTGGATACTTCATCCTGGGTCTGCTTGCCCGTGGGTGCCCAGTATGCGTAAGGGCGGAGGCTCTCGTCGAGATCGCCGCCGTGGTAGTCGATTAGATAGTCACATCGATCGACCACCTGTTTCGTGATAAGAAACGACGCACGTTCCGTTTGCGTCCCATCGGCTTTCCCCGGATAGAAGCGGTTCATACTCTTGTTATCGATAGGGTTGACGTGGGGCACCTTTTGTTCGAAGGATTGAATGTTGACCAGCGGGACAAGGACGACGGTGCCAGCGATTTGAGAGGGATCCAGCAGGTTGATGAGCTTTTCAAGCGCGATGATGGAAGTGTATTCAGTACCGTGGGCGCCGGAGACCAAAGCTAGCACCGGACCGCGCTTTTCGCCGTTGATGACGACGACGGGAATATTGGTAGCGGCGTCGACCCCAGCCGGGACTTCTAAGTAGCCCGTTGATTTTTGCCCCGGAGCGGCGGTGGCAGTTCCGACAGAAAAAGACAAGGCCTGCGCCTGGGCGAACAATGGCGACAACAGAAAGATCCCGGACCAGGCAAACCTGCGACCAAAAGACCTGAGCATAGATCCTCCCTAGGGATGGGAATGGGGTGGATGAGGATACCGCGAGGGCGTGATTTGAGCAATTCGCGGGTGCCCCACATCTGGCCGATTTTGCCAGAAGTAGCAATTCTCCCCGACCAAAATTCTAGGTTGACTTACGCCGGCGGCGTGGCCCGCCCATCGGCGCTGTCGATGTTGCCGACGCCTACTCCAGCGGAGGGTGCCCCATCCCATTCGACTCCCCTCGCTTCACTCGGGTCGCTCAGGGCAGGCTCTTTCGCGATTTGTGCGAAAGGGTGGGCAGCACGGAACTCGACTGCAAGCCGTGAATTGCCGCGCTATGGGTCGGGTCCGAGGTTCCCACCCTTGCAAAGAACGCAAGGATGGGGCACCCTCGGTCGTGGCGGCATTTAGAAAACATAGCGGGGCCCCGCGCCGGTTTCGGGAAGGGCACGACTTTCAGTCGTGCCGCGTGAGCCGCTCAGAATGAATCCGCGCTTTAGCGCCTGAGGGACGATCTTGCTCTCGCTGAGGCACAGGGGCTTAAGTTGCTCCCACCGCTTCGCTCAGCTACAAATAGAACCATCCATGGCCAGACCGTTGGCGGCTTCTCAATCCGCGTCTGCAGGCTCGCCAGCGCCCGTCCACCCGCTGCCCGCATTCTGGTCCCGCATCCGCACCTCCACTTTCTGGATGGTCGCCATCGCTCTCTTCCTGCGCGTGGGATGGATCATCGTCGGCCACACCTACAAGTTCAAAGACCTGGAAAACAACTTCGGCTTCGGATGGGAAATGGGACGCATCGGCGCCGCCATCGCCACGGGACGCGGCTTCAGCGATCCCTTTGGCGTGCCCACCGGCCCCACGGCGTGGGAGCCTCCGCTTTATCCGTATCTTGTCGCTGCCGTATTCCGCCAGTTCGGCATCTATTCGCACGCCTCGGCGTTTGTGCTGCTCTCGATCAACAGCGTTTTCTCGGCGCTCACCTGCATTCCGATTTTTCTCATCGCGCGCCGCATCTTCTCCGAACGGGTGGCGGTCGGCTCTGCGTGGACCTGGGCCTTTCTGCCCTACGTCATGTTCTGGTGCACGCGCTGGGTTTGGGAGACGAGCCTGTCCGCGCTGCTGATGGCGATGATCTTCTGGCTCGCGCTGACCATGCAAGATCGAACTATGCAAGATCGAACTATCAAAGACCGCGAAGGCCTTCTCCCGTGGCTCGAGTTCGGCCTGCTCTGGGGCATCGCCGCACTGAACAGCACGGTGCTGCTCTCGTTCCTGCCAGCTTCAGGTCTATGGGCGTGGTTTCACCAAGCCAAGTCGGAGAGACGAGCGGGCGCCAAACACGCCTTCATCCGTTCCACCGCCGGCGCCCTTCTGGCCTCGGTCGTCCTCTTCGCGTGCCTCGCTCCCTGGCTGCTACACGAGTATCGAACGTTCGGCAAGTTCATCTTCATCCGCGACAATTTTGGCGCCGAGCTGCGCCTGGGCAATGGCAACGGCGCCGACGGCACGTGGATGCAGTACCTGCACCCCACGCAGGACGTCTACGCCATGCGCCAGTACACCGCCATGGGCGAGTTGGCGTACATCGCCCTGCGCAAAAAGCAGGCCGTGGACTACATCAAAGCCGATTATGGCCGCTTCGCCGTACTCTGCGTGAAGCGCTTCATTTATTTCTGGGCGGGCCCGCCGCGGTTGTCACAGATCTGGTGGCTGGCGCAAGTGAAGAATTCACTGTTCCTGGCTTCATCGGTCCTGATGGTGTGGGGACTGGCGCGCTCTCTGCGCCAGCGCAAACCCGGCGCCGGACTGCTGTTCTGGCTGATCCTGCTTTATCCGGCCATCTATTACGTCGTCTTTCCCAGCCAGCGCTATCGCCATCCGGTAGAGCCCGAGATGGCCATCCTCGGCGTCTACCTGTTGAACGAAGCCACCATCAAGGGCGTCAAAATAGGCGAGATGAAGATCGGCGAGATGAAAGCCGGCGACCGCGATCCTGAGTCAGCGTGAAATTAACCTCAATAAATCGTGTATCCCGGCGCGGGTGTGCGCAGGTCAGGTTTCGACGCCGTCAACAGCAACGCCCCCTCCCGCTTGAACGCACGCAGATCGTCGAGGCTGTGGAAGGATTTTGTCTGGTAGTCATCCGGAGTGGGCGTGTCGTCCGGAATTTGTCGCGCCTCGACATTGTCGAACGCGTGCTTCTTCAGCAGCTCCACGTACTCTGCCGCCGACCGCACGTGTACCGGAACTTTCAGCTTGTCGACCCACTGCAGCGAATACACGTTGTCGCGGTACAGATTGATCAGGATGAATAGCCTTCCTCGCGGCGCCATCACGCGAAACAACTCCATCAGCGCGCGATCCTGATCGGGATAGTAGTAAAACGATTCTACCGACAGCACCTTGTCGAAGAAGTTTTCTTCCCACGGAATCTGCTGCGCCGATCCCCATATGTACAAGATGTTGTCGAAGTCTCTCGACGACTCGCGCGCCAACCTTACCATTTCATCCGACACATCGAGTCCAACAACCTGACCGAATCCCTCCGGACCCTCTCCCACCAGCCGCGCCAGCAATCTCGTCGCCCATCCTGATCCGCAGCCGAGATCAAGCACGCGCTCACCCGGACGAAGATTCATCAGCCGCAAGGTTTTCTCGGTGATATTCAGATGGTGATTCTCCATCTTGGGGCCTTCACCGGCTGCGGCCCAGCGGTTGAATTCCTGTTGCAGCTTCTCGTCGGAAGTCTGGAATTTGTCAGACATGGTTCTTGCGCCCAAACCTAGGGCCCTGCCTCCCTTTTTACCACGACCGGCGGGCGCTCTTTCTTTATTGACTACCCAGCACAGCGGACCTACGATTTGCGTGTGGGGGAAGGAGACTTCCCCGTATGGGGCAGGCGGTCAACCACGGCTCGCTGATTGAACGCGAACTGGGTCACTACCGCATCGTCGAGAAGATCGGCGAAGGCGGCATGGGTACAGTATTTTTGGCCCACGATCAGCACCTCGGACACGACGTCGCCCTCAAGGTTTTGCCTCCCGGGACCGACGACAAAACGCGTCACCTCTTCCGCAAAGAAGCTCGTGCCCTCTCCAAGCTGAATCATCCCAACATCGTCACGGTCCTTGATTTTGACACTCAGGATAACGTGGATTTTCTGGTGATGGAGTACGTCCCTGGGCTGGCCCTGGACGAGAAGGTTCGCCAGGGAGCGCTGGCGGAAAAAGAAATTGTCCGCATTGGAGTGCAGTTGGCGGAAGGCCTGGCGGCGGCCCATGAGCAAGGAGTCATTCACCGTGATCTGAAGCCGGGAAATCTGAGGTTGACCAAGGACGATCGCTTAAAGATCCTCGATTTCGGGCTGGCTTGGTTCATGCTTCGCTCCAGTCCCCTGGCAACCACGGCGAGCCTTACCGGCCCGGAGGCATGCTCCGGCACGCTACCTTACATGGCGACAGAGCAACTCCTGGGGCAGGCCGTGGATGCGCGGACCGACATCTATTCGGCCGGAGCGGTCTTGTACGAACTCTATACTGGTCGCGCCCCCTTTGAGCATAAATTGTTCCCGGCCCTGGTGGATGAGATCCTGCACCGGCCGCCGGTTCCGCCAAGTCAGGTGCGGCCGGGAATCTCACCCGGTCTCGAAACCGTCATACTGAAGTGTCTGGAGAAGGACCCGGAAAGGCGCTACCAGTCTGCCGAAGACCTATTGCGCGCGTTGCGGGAATTGGCCATTGCTCCCGGCACGGCAACCACTTCCAGGGCCGGCAAAAAGCTCCGTTATTACCTGATTGTCGCTTGTGCCGCCTTCCTTGCTATCGCCTTCATCGTTGCCTGGCGCGGGAAAGACTGGGTGGACGCGCTGCTGAATCACAGCACACCCCGCATTGAATCGCTGGCCGTTCTTCCGTTTTCGAATTTATCGGGAGATCCGCAACAGGAATATCTGGCCGATGGGATGACCGACTCTCTGATCACCGATCTGGGCCAGATGCACCCGCTGCAACGCATCATTTCGCGCACGTCGGTTATGCGCTACAAGACCGAGCGCGTTCCGTTGCGTGAGGTGGCCCGCCAGTTGAACGTGGATGCCGTCATCGAAGGCTCAGTAGCGCACTCCGGCGGGGCCATGCAGGTTACGGCCCGCCTGGTGAGCACCGCTGACGATCGACAGCTCTGGTCCCACCGTTACGAGAGCGACTTCCGCGATCTGCTCACTCTGCAGCGCGAACTGGCACTGGCGATTGCCAGCGAGATACGGATCAACCTGACGCCAGGAGAGCGAGCGCGTCTTGCCGCAGCCCGAACTGTCGAACCGGCCGCCGTGGAGGCTTATCTTAAAGCGGAGTACCTGCGATTCGGGAATGCTGAGCAGCGCACGAAAGCCCGCCAATACTTTGAGCAGGCGATCCAGTTGGATCCGAACTACGCTTCAGCGTACGCAGGACTGGCCGACTCGTACTGGAACGACATCAGCTTGCCGCCGCACGAGGCGATGCCCAAGGCGCGGGACTACGCTCTTCGCGCCGTTGCTCTCGATGAAACTCTGGCCCATGCTCATACCGCCCTGGCCACCGTACGGTTCTATGGGGACTGGAATTGGGCCGACGCTGACCGCGAATACCAGCGCGCGCTCCAGCTCAACCCCGGTGATGCAGAGGCCCATCGCATGTACTCGGTTTTCCTGGCAGCCATGGGACGAGCCGACGAAGCCTGGACGCAGATTCTGGCTGCCCAGCAACTGGATCCTCTTTACAACGACAGCAACACCACAGCTGGATGGGATGCATATTGCGCCCGCCGTTACGATCAGGCGCTGGAACAGTGCCGGCGAGGCCTGGAACTGGCCCCGAACAGCGACACCGCTCACGCCTGTCTTAGCTATGCCTACCTGGGCAAAGGCCAATACCCCCAAGCCCTTGACGAGAGCATGAAGGCGTGGACCCTGTCGGGCAAGGAGACCGTCTGGAAGGCGTTGCTGGGGCGCATCTATGCGCAACAGGGAGACAAGGCCGAGGCGCAACGGATTCTCGCTCAACTACTCAAGCAATCGCACGAGAACTACGTTCCGCCCTATTTCATCACGGTGTCGTACGCGTCTCTCGGCGATCGTGATAACGCGTTCCGCTGGCTCGAGCGGACCTACACCGAGCGGGACCCCTATTTGGCGGGGATCAGAGTTGACCCAGCCGTGGATCCACTGCGGTCTGACGCCAGATTTGCGGACGTTGTGCGGCGGATGGGTCTGTCGCGATAGGCCGCCTGTTCTAGACCCTCACGCACAAAGAATACGACGTGCAGTCGAGACGGTGCCCGCACAGAAGCAGCCACGAGCTAGCCTTTTCGTCCCCGGGACACGGCGCAGGCTTGACGCTCTTCACATCCTTGCCAAACACTTTGTGGTCGTTCACAAACTTCAGCGGATTATCATGAAAGGCTTTGTGTTCTTCGTTGGAGATTTTCACAACCGCGACCTCGGGATCTGTCGGCGTTGGATGCAACAGTGCAATACAGTCCATGACGAACCTCCTGGGCTACAGCCCTCCGCGCGGAGTATGCTCCCGAAGCTGAATCCTTGTCTGTGCGGGAAGTCACGCCACGTCAGTACTGGTCCGTTCAAGCGCGTTATTTCAAATTGTGAGAAGCGCGCCGTTTCTGTGTTACAGTTTTCCTCCGCATGGCGACACGCCCAACTCCACCGCCCGACCCAAGCCCCGGCCTGCTCTACTGTCCTAATTGCGCTGAAGAAGTTGCCGATCCACTGACTTGCGGTGATTGTTCCGCCGTCATCTGCCGCCGGTGCGGCACACCACTCGAATCCCCCGACGAACTCGGAATCGGATGATGGAACCGGGCCTAGTCGTAGCTGCTTCCGAAGCCGCTCCTGCTGAAACAAAACCCACGTTGATCCGCGGTCTCGGCCTGCTCGATTCTGTTCTTCTGCTGGTCTCTGGCGTCATCGGTTCTTCGATTTTCCTCACCGCCAAAGACATTGCCGGTCCGCTGCCACAGCCTGTGTTGTTCTTCGGTGTCTGGTTGGGCGGTGCTCTCATCTCCCTTTGTGCCTGCTTTGCCTTCGCCGAACTAGGATCAATGTTTCCCGATTCCGGCGGCCAGTACGTCTACCTGCGCGAGGCCTTCGGCGACCTGGTCGCGTTTCTCTACGGCTGGATGCTCTTCGCCGTGGCCAACGGCGGCACGATCGCCGCTCTTTCCGTCGCTTCGGCCGCCTACGTCGGCCAGGTGCTCCCAGCGGTCTCCCAGCAACGCGTGGTCTTCGCAGTGGCAGGCATTACGGTCACTCGCGCCCATGTGCTTGGCCTTTTGCTGATTGCGGTGCTCACCATTGTCAACGTCTTCGGGCTGCGCTGGGGCGCGCTACTACAGAACGTGTCCACGTGGACCAAGTTCACGGCCATGTCGGCATTCGTCGTTCTGGGATTTGCCATCGGGAAAGGACACTGGACCAACTTTCAGACGCACGGCATAAGCCTCACGATGGGACTCGGCCCGGCACAGCTGATCTCGGCGCTCGGCGTAGGCCTGATCGCCGTTTTCTGGGCCTATGACGGGTGGGTTTACATCACGTGGGTCTCGGGAGAAGTGAAGAACCCGCGCCGCAATGTGCCTCTGGCAATGGTGGTCGGACTGCTGGTCGTGGCCGTGATTTACATCGCCATGAATGTGACCTATGTGTACGCTCTGCCGCTGCAGGAAGTCGCCAGGCACGAAACGATCGCGCACGCGGCGGCGGCCGCGCTCTTTTCGCCGCAGGCCGCCGTGTGGCTCTCGCTGATGATCGCGATTTCTTGCTTCAGTGCGGCGGCGACGTGTACGCTCTCGGGCGCGCGCGTGTATCTCGCCATGGCGCAGGATGGCGTGTTCTTCAAGCGCATGGCCGTCATCCATCCCAAGTGGCGGACGCCCACCTTCAGCCTGATCGGCCAGGGCATTTGGGCCTGCGTCCTGACGGTCAGCGGACGCTACGACCAGCTCTACACCTACGTCATCTTTGGGATGGTGCTCTCCTACGAACTAACCGTGATTGGCATGTTCTGGCTGCGCTGGAAGCGCCCGGATATTGCGCGTCCCTACCGCTGCACGGGATATCCCTGGCTGCCAGCGATCTATGTCATTGCCGGTGCTGCCTGGATCCTGAATACTATCTGGACTCGGCCGCTGGAAACTTTTGTCGGCATCGGAATCGTGCTGATCGCCGTTCCGGGGTATTTGTACTGGAAGCGGAGTTCAGCAGGAACCGCGTAGGGATGGCTGTCGTCTGCTTTCCGGCCGACAAGCCAGCCCCGCAGGGGCAGAATGTGAAAGCCCGGCACGGCAGTGCCGGGGTAGCTGGTGGAAAAACAGAGCCAGTCCCGTAGGGGCGTCACCCAAAAAAACTACACCGGCGTCGCCGTCTTCCTGGGCGGATTGAAGAACGGCAGCCCGGTCACCTTCACATTCGCCTTCATCCGCATCGCCTCGATCGTGATCTCCATCTGCAACGGCGTTCCCGGCTTGGAATATTCCGTCTCCAGACTGGCCATGGCGATCATCTTTTTCAGAGTAGGAGACCACGTTGTCGTCGTTGCCTTGCCGACTTGCTTCTCCCCCGAATACAGCGGGACCGCTACGCGCGAAGCCTGCGCCGGTGCTGCTGGGGTCAGCCCATAACGCTCGTACAGCCGCTCCACGTCGGTCCAATCCACTTCCAGTCCGGCGAGTTGCCGCGGCACGCCATTTTTCGCGGCGCGTTCCAGCGCGCGCTTGCCAATGAAGTTTTCCTTTTCGAGATGCACCATCTTGGCGAAACCCAACTCATACGGAGAAAACTTCTGCGACGGAATCAGCGCTTTCTTCGAACTCGTGTAGTCCACCTCAATCAGCAGCAGCCCGGCCTCAACTCGCGCCACGTCTAGCGCCAACATTCCGGCAGCATGCAGATCGAATTGCCTGCCTTTTTCTGCCAGCGCGTCCCAGACCCTGACTGCGTCATCCCACGGAATCCATACCTCATATCCGAGATCGCCGGTGTAGCCGGTGCGTGAAATGTCCACCGGAACTCCGGCAATCTTCCCGTGAGTCACGCGAAAATATTTCAGATTCGCAATATCCGCCTCGGCCACGGCCTTGAGCAGCTTGGCCGAAGTCGGCCCCTGCAGCGCCAGCGCCGCAGTCTTCTCGGAAATGTCTTCAATCTGCACATCCATGTTCAGGCCATTTTGCCGGAACCAGCGCAGGCTGGGATCGGCCGCGGTCCAGCGATAGACGTTCTCCTCCAGCCGAGAGATCGTGCCGTCGTCAATGACCTTGCCCTCTTCATCGCACCAGCAGCAGTAAATCACCTGTCCGACTTTGACCTTATTGATGTCGCGTGTAATGACGCGGTTCACCAGCTTGGTCGCGTCTTTGCCGGTGACCAGGTACTTGTACAGCGGCGTGATGTCGATGAGCGCGCACGCGTTGCGAATGGCGTTGTACTCGTGCTCGTGATGTACCTCGTAGACGCTGACCGTGTAATAACCCGACCACTCGCGGTAATTCAGGCTGTGGCAAAGGGGAAAGGTACGCTCGTGAAACGCGGTTCCGATGGGCAAGGTGCACCTCGTTGCAAAATGAAAGCACGCCTGCAATGCTCGATTACAAGGTACCATAACAAGAAATGGCGTCCGGTCAACCTTCGGCCGAGTGGCTGCACCGCATGAAGAGCGCAATTGAAGCCGTCACGGCGTCGTATCGCGCGGGCGACTACGCGACTGCGTTGGTAAGAACAGAAGAGTTAAAGGATGGCTCCGAGGCTACAGCGCCGTACTACTTTTTTCGCGGGTCCATGCTGCATTATCTGGGGCGGTTCAGCGAGGCAGAAACCAGTCTGCGGGAAGGCTTATTTCTGGAGAAAGAGCCTCGTCGGATGGCATTGGCGCTCAACACCCTGGCCTCGGTTTTGATGGACCAGGAACGATACGCTGAGGCCATTGAATTCTTTGAAAACGCCAGCCGAGCCTGGCCCGACCGGGGATCAAGCCGACGTGGAATTGCGGAAGTCTGGCTGCGCCAAGGTCGCGAGTTTCCGGAGGCCTTGAAGCAGGCGCAACAGGCAGTCGCAATCGACAAGCGCGCCCGGGGGCTTCCCAGGGAAGCCCTGGAACATCGGTTAGGGGAAGATCTGGGGGTGCTGGCATGGGCGCTTGCCGCGAACTCGGCGGGAGTCGGGACGGTCGAGTTTCTGGTGGCTGAGTCACTTCGACTGTGCGGAAGCGGCGCTCGGGCGATTGTGGCTCAAGCCCACTTCCACGCCGGCCAAGCCTATTTGTCACTGCAAAACGCGGAAAAGAGCCGAGTACATTTTTGCAGCGCCGCGGAGACCGATCCCCAAGGAATATTCGCCGCGATGGCGCACTCGACTATGGCTAAGTCCTGCATGTAGAATCGTTCTTCCGTGATGCGTCGTCTCCTCCGATGGACTGTCCTGCCCAGCGGGCTCTGATCCCGCTACCGCCGCACTTCCGACGCGCGTATCATTGCGTTTCCAAAGACCTAACACCCAAGACCTGAGCTAGGAGCCAAGAGCGAATGGCTGGTTCCAATTCTTACGATGTCATCGTGATCGGCGGCGGGCATAACGGCTTGATCAACGCCGCGTACCTGCAGCGCGCGGGGAAGAAAGTGCTCGTGCTCGAACGCCGCCACGTACTCGGCGGCGCGGCCTGCACGGAAGAAGTCGTTCCCGGCTTCAAGTTTTCCGTCTGCTCCTACGTAGTTTCCTTGCTGCGCCCGGAGATCATCCGCGATCTCGACCTTCCCCGCCACGGCCTCGAAATTCTCCCGCTCGACGGCACTTTCACTCCCATGCCAAGTGGTGACTATCTGTGGCGCGTGAACGACCACGGCAAGACGCATCGCGAAATTGCCCGCCACTCGCGTGTGGACGCCGAGGCCTACGACGAATTTGGCAAAGCCATGCAGGCTATGTGCCGCTTCGTGAAACCGATCCTGAGCATGGTCCCGCCCGACCCCACTACGCTCAATCCGCGCGAACTGATGAAGCTGGTTTTTCTCGGCCGCCGCTTCCAGGACATGTCGAGCTATGACAAATACAACCAGGTGCAGCTCATGACCATGTCCGCCATTGATTTCCTCGATCAATGGTTCGAAACGGACGTGCTTAAGGCGACGATGTCGGCGTCCGGCATCATCGGGACATTTCTAGGCGTGCGCTCTCCGGGAACGGCGTACGTATTGCTTCATCATTACATGGGAGAGATTGACGGCGCCTTCCGCGCGTGGGGATTCGCGCGCGGCGGCACAGGAGCGATTTCCAACGCGATTGCCGACGCTGCCCGTGAGGCTGGCGTCGAAATCCGCACCAAGTCGGCGATCGCGCAGATCATCGTGAAGAATGGCAAAGCAAAGGGAGTCGTGCTCCCCAATGGCGACGAGATTTACGCCGATGTGATTTCTTCCAGCGTCGATCCGCGCCTGACGTTCACTAAGTTCATCGAAGCCCAGCATCTGCCTGGCGACTTCCTGGAAGAAGTCAACCGCTATAAATTTCGAGGCTCTTCCGGCAAGGTCAACATGGCGCTTGACGCGCTGCCAAATTTCAAATGCATGCCCGGTCCCGGCGCACATCTGCGCGGCGCGATCTCGATTTCTCCCGCAGTCGAATACATGGAGCGTGCCTACGACGATGCCAAGTACGGCAACTTCTCGCGCCGCCCATACATTGACATGGTGATCCCGTCGCTGACCGATCCTTCTGTCGCTCCGCCCGGCAAGCACGTGCTCTCCTGCTTCGTGCAATACGCGCCCTACAAGCTGCGCCCCGGCTTGAACTGGGACACAGAAAAAGAAGCCTTCGGCAACACCGTCGTCGACACCATCGCTGAGTACGCGCCGAATCTGAAGGACATCATCATCCAAAAGCAGGTGGTCACACCGCTCGACCTGGAACGCGAATGGGGACTGAGCGAGGGCAACATTTTTCAGGGCGAGCTTTCGCTCGAGCAACTCTTCTTCCTGCGCCCCGTGCCGGGGTGGGCGCAGTACCGCACGCCGATCAAGAACCTTTACATGTGCGGCTCCGCCACGCACCCCGGGGGCGGCATCATGGGGGCCAACGGCCGCCTGGCAGCGCTCGAAATCCTGAAAGACATCAAGGGAGCGGCCTAATGCCCGGCACTCAGCGCGATATCGTGATCATCGGCGGCGGCCACAACGGGCTGATCACTGCGTTCTATTTGGCGAAGGCAGGATTCAAGCCGCTCGTACTCGAGCGCAACGCGCAGGTCGGCGGTGCGGCGGTCACTGATGAGTTTCACCCCGGATTCCGCTGCTCGACCTTGGCACACTCGGCTGGGCCGCTGCGGACCGAAGTTGTTCGCGACATGCAGCTCGAACGCCATGGTCTGCGGACGATCACACCTGACGCCTGCGTCACGGCACTTTCCCCTGACGGCCGCGCGCTGACGCTCTATCAGGACGCTGCCAAGTCCGCGCAGCAAATCGCGGCGTTTTCCCAGAAGGACGCGGCGAAGTATCCGGAGTTCGAAGTATCGCTGGGCAAGATCAGCAGGGTCATCAGTGAAGCATTAGCGACGACGCCCCCTGACATCGACGATCCTTCCAGCGGCGATCTGTGGAGCATGCTGAAGACCGGCCGCGCCATCCGCAACCTGGGCAAGAAAGATATGTTCCGCCTGTTGCGCTGGGGACCGATGGCCGTCGCCGATCTCGCCGCGGAATACTTCGAGACCGAACTCTTGCGCGCGGTGGTTGCAGCACGCGGCGTCTTCGGGACATTCCTTGGACCGTGGTCCGCCGGAAGCGCCCTTGTGCTGTTGATTCGTGCGGCGGGAGATTCTCATCCCGCGGGTGCGCCGACTTTTGCCGCTGGCGGCATGGGGGCGGTCACGCAAGCGATGGCTTCGGCGGCGAAGGCTGCAGGAGCCGAAATCCGCACTGGCGCCGAAGTCATCGAGATTCGCGTGCAGAACGGCGCTGCGACCGGCGTGCTGCTTTCCACTGGGGAAGAAATTCCTGCCCGCGCCGTGATCTCCAACGCTGATCCCAGGCGCACACTGCTCAAGCTGACTGACCCGATGCACCTTTCGCCCGATTTCGTGCAGAAACTTCAGCACTATCGCGGAAATGGAACAGTGGCGAAAGTTAATCTCGCTCTCTCTAGTCTGCCTAGGTTCACAGCGCTGAAAAACGGTGACGCCAGCGCCCTCAAGGGCCGAATCCACATTGGCCACGAAATCGACTATCTCGAGCGTGCGTTCGATGAAGCGAAGTATGGCAACTTTTCTCGCCAGCCGTATCTCGAAGCGACGATTCCGTCCCTCACCGATCCCACGCTCGCTCCCGACGGCAAACATGTGATGTCGATTTACATGCAGTACGCACCGTACAAGCTCAAAGGCGACTGGGAGCAGCAGCGCAAGGCGCTCGGCCAGACCGTCGTGCAGACTCTCGCGCAATACGCGCCGAATCTGCCGGAGCTGATCCTTACGCACCAGATCATCACGCCACACGATCTCGAAGAAAAATACGGCCTGACCGGCGGACAGATCTTCCACGGGGAACTCGCGCTGGATCAGTTCTTCACTATGCGCCCGCTCCTCGACTGGGCGCGCTACCGTACGCCGATCGAGAATCTATATTTGTGCGGCAGTGGCACGCATCCCGGGGCAGGGTTGACGGGAGGGTCGGGCGCGAATGCGGCGAGAGAAATCTTGAAAGCGTTGAAGCGTTGACGGCTCCTCCCTTCACGAATTTGTCATCCTGAGCGAAGCGAAGGACCCATGCAACCTGCCGGCAGCGCCGATGCCACCGACGACTCCATAGATCCTTCGCGGCAAAGAACGCCGCTCAGGATGACAATGCAAGAATGAATCGTATCGACCATGAAACCCTCCGCCATCCTGCTCATCTCCTGCCCTGACCAGAAGGGTGAAGTTGCCGCCATTGCCGACTTCGTCTATCGCCACGGCGGCAACATCCTGCACGCCGACGAGCATGCCGACGAAGAATCCGGTCTCTTCCTGATGCGCGTCGAGTTCGATCCCAAAGATTTCGACATCGAACTTTTTCAGTTCAACCCCGCTCAACCTGCCCAGCCCAACCCCGCCCAATCTGGCCTCTCTGAATTCTCCCGCCACTTCGAACCAGTTGCCGCGAAGTTTCAGATGAAGTGGCGCCTTGCGCTATCGTCTTATCGCCCGCGAGCGATCATTTTCGTCTCGAAATACGACCACTGCTTGGTGGATCTGCTCTATCGCCAGAAAAGCGGCGAACTCGCCTGCGACATTGCGCTGATCATCTCCAACCACCCCGACAATCAGCCGATCGCCGAGTTCTACAGAATTCCATACGAGATCGTGCCCATCACGAAAGAAAACAAGGCCGCGGCCGAAGTGAAAATTCAATCTCTGATCGACCAGCACCGTCCCGACTTCATGGTGCTGGCGCGCTACATGCAGATTCTCTCCAACGAGTTCGTTAACCGATACCCTCGGCGCATCATCAACATTCACCACTCATTCCTGCCGGCGTTTCTCGGCGCCCGCCCCTACCATCAAGCCTTCGAGCGGGGAGTCAAGTTGATCGGCGCCACCAGCCACTACGTCACCGAAGTCCTCGACGACGGACCAATCATCGAACAGGACGTCGTCCGCGTCTCTCACCGCGACACGGTCGAAGACCTCATCCGCAAAGGCCGCGACCTTGAAAAAGTTGTCCTGTCGCGCGCGGTGCGCTGGCACGTCGAGAACCGTGTCCTGGTCTACGGCAACAAGACCGTAGTTTTCTGACCTTTCTTGCTCGGAAGGGCACGGCTTCAGCCGTGCTGCAATATTCGTTAAATGTTGTGGGCTTTAGCCCCTGAGGCCCTGAACCTGGAAGTTCATGTACTTCTGCGCACCCCTCCCGCAGTGGGACAGTCCCAATCCGGAGGTAACTTGCACCATCGGTAACATTTCGTTTTTACTTGAACGTTAGTAAAGAATTAATCGTAATCTCGCTCTCGGGGGCATTTTTGGCCGAAGATCTTCGGTTTGAACTAGCCATTCTGGCGACGGTGCAGGGCTTCTACCAGAGGCTGATGACTGGTCCGCTAGGAGGGGATATCCCCGTCCCGAGCGGGCTGGACGAAGATGCGCTGCGCCATTCCGAGCGCGAACTGCCCGGCACCTTGACCCGGATGTATCGCTGGCTGCACCTGCTCGACATGGCGATCACGCCCGCCATGCTGCGCCAGGCGCTGACTCCCGAGACGGATTCCGAAGTGGCGGAAGCCCTGTTGCGCTATTTCGTGCGGCGCCGCGAGGCCAGCGACGTGAACCGCGACAAAACGGACTTGGTCGCAACATTTCTTTATCGCCATCCTCGCGTGCCCGGCCAGTGGGAGCAGAGCGGCTACGGACTCGATGGCGCTCTGCCGCTGTCTCCCTTCGAAATTGCTTTGATTGAAATTCTGGCCGACACCGATGTACCGTCGCTGCCCGAAGAGCACGTGCAGTTGCTGCGTCGCTTTGATCCGCTGCGCGAAGAGGTTTCCCGCTTTCGCGATTTCAATGCGCTCATGGACTCGGGAATCATCGCCCGCGTGCGCGAGCTGAAACAGTGGCTGGATTCCTCGTTTTATCATCCGGGCGTGCTGGCCACGGTTTCCGCCTACAACTGTTCTTTCGGCAATAAATTCGATGAACTGTTTGCTAAAGCGCTAACGGAAATCAAGAGCTTTGGACAGGCGCTGGAAGAGATGGGCGGCACGATCCTCAGCACCGTGGATGGAGTGGAAGTCACCGTCGAGCACGTGGCGGCGATCGAAGGCAAGCAGATGCTGCAGGCCGATTACAGCACGACGCTGGAAAAATTCCGCCGCGTGTCGAAGCTGAAGAAAGAACTCGACCGCCGGCCTCCGATCCGCCGCTCTCTGTTAACTCCGGCGGGAAGCGCGTCGAAATCCAACGGCGGGGCTGCGGCCGCGCCCAAGGCTGCCAAAGCCGCAGCAGCTGCCAAGGCTCCTGCTGCGCCGGCGGTTTTTCAGCCACCGGCCATCACTCCGCAACAGATCGCCGCAGAAGAAGGCAAGCTGCGCCGCGTCGAGGAATCCATCCGCGTATTCGTGCGCGTAGCCGACCCCAAGTATCGCCAGGTCGTGCCCATGCGCTTCTTCAACCTGACGTTGACGCCGGCGGAAGCCGACGCCTATAGCGCCGCTTACCTCGAAGAAAAAAGCCTGCGCGCCGAAGTGGCCCGCACGCTGATTCGCCTGGTTTCGATTTCCGCTCGCATCAGCACCGAACTCGAAGAACTGAAGCGCAGCCAGAAAATGTCTTCCGTGTGGAAGCTGCACGCTGACGCCGTAGTCGTGCTGATTGATATGGCCAGCACCTGCACTGAAGAATCCGGCAGCGTGGCGAAACAGGCCGAACAGGACGGCTCAGAGAGCGCAAAAGCGATTCACGAATCGGTACAGAAGCTGCGACTACGATCTGACACCGCGGTGAAAACCCTGGCCAACGTTGGCTAAAGCACCGTGACCGAGAGCCGCACGACTATTGCGGGAAACACGTTTTATCGAGAATGGCTGTATGTCGCGGGTCAAGGCCGTTTGGAGCGCCTTCTACATCGATAACTGCTTGCCTTTAACAGTGGAATTATTTCATCAGCTTGCCCTTTTCATTCTGAGCTGCAAGCCCATATCGTATTGCCCCTTCAAGCGTGTCGATGTTTACATCCTTGAGAGCTTTAAACCGGATGCAATATCCGGTCACGCTCGCCTTGCCCAGTTTTTTTCCATACGATTTGGCTAAGTGGTTCTTATCTTTGAGACCAAGAATATAGACAGAGATGCCGGTTTTGTTTCCGCTTACACCAATTTGAAAAGGCTCTCTACTTTTTCCATTGGCATATTTTATTGCGTGAAATCCATATCCAATCGTGGGGTTGGAAACAGTATGATTTTTGCTGTCTTTACCATCGAAGAACCACAATTTGCATTCTGGTGACACTTGAAGTGTTAGCCGATGCAACTCTCGCATGTCGCTGCGTTTTGGCTCCGGTTGGCTGGTAATATACTTCTCGATTTGTTCTTGTACGTTCATATGTTCTGCTCCCCAGTTGCGCGCACGAGATTATACGACGTTTGATCTTTCTCCCCCTTGCAAGGGCGGGTGGCGCAAGAAAAAGACGGGCGATTTCTCGCCCGTCTTTTTCGTAGCTCACAACTCGCGGCTAATTGATATCGAACTGCTCCTGGTGCACGCTGGGATCGCTCTTCACGATGATGGTGCGCTTGGTCAGTTCTTCCATCTCGTTCAGCAGCTTGGCGTTGTTCGCTTTCAACTCCTTGGCCACTTCCGGATGCACGCGCAGCATTACGTCTTCGTGCTCGAGGTGCCTGGCGATCTTGCGCATCTCCACGTAAATTTCGTTGCACACCGTACTCACCGACTTCACGTAACCCGTCGCCTGACAATAAGGGCAAGGCGCGCCGATGGTGCGCTCCAGCGATTGCTTTACGCGCTTGCGGGTGATCGCCACCAGGCCAAAGTCATTGAACTGCAGGGTCTTTGATGGCGCCCGGTCGTGGCGCAGTTCTTCTTCCAGCGCCTGCATCACGCGCTGGCGGTTGCGCCGTTCATCCATGTCAATGAAATCGATGATGATGATGCCGCCCAGATCGCGCAGCCGCACCTGCCGCACGATTTCTTTGATCGCATCGATGTTCGTCTTGACAATCGTGTCTTCCAGACGCTGCGTCTTGCCCACGTACTTTCCGGTGTTGATGTCAATCGCCACCAGCGCTTCGGTCTGATTGATCACGATATAGCCGCCGCTCTTCAGCCACACTTTCGACTTGAGCGCCTTGTTCATTTCCTCGGTCAGACCGAACTGCTCGAATAGCGGCGTCTCTTTCGTGTAGAGCTTGACGCGTTTGACCAGCGCAGGCTGGAAGCGATTGAAGAAGCGCAGCACGCGCTCGTATTCGGCTTCCGTATCGACCCAGATCACGTTGAAGTCCGATGTGACCTGATCGCGGAGCACGCGCTCGACCACGTTCAAATCGTGATAAATCAGCGCCGGCGGCTTGGAGTTCTCCGCACGGTTCTTGATGTCGTTCCACAATCCCTTGAGGAAGCGGATGTCGGCGCGCAATTCGTCTTCGTTCGCGTTCTGCGCGGCGGTGCGCACGATGAACCCACCGTGGCCGTTCTCGCGTTCGCTCTGGATGATGCGCTTCAATCGCTGCCGTTCTTCTTCCGACGCGATCTTGCGCGACACGCCCGTGTGATTCACCGTCGGCATGTAAACCAGGAATCTGCCCGGCAGCGCGATGTGGCTGGTGATGCGGGCGCCTTTCTTCCCGATCGGTTCCTTCGCGATCTGCACCAGGATTTCCTGACCTTCCTTGAGCAGGTCGCTGATTAGCGGCACAGGAGCTGACTCGCGTCGCCGGAAACGTCGTCCTCCACCCCCGCCGCGCCGTCCGCGATCGCGCCCGCGGCGTTCCCACGCCGGACGCGGCGCCCGCTGCGTGTAGCCGGCGGTCGGCGACGGAGCCCTGACTTCTGCCCGGGCATCGACCGTCCCGTTGCCGCGCGCTTCGGCCTCCAGCATGGCCTCGGCTTCCGCCTGGGCTTCTTCCAGTTCCAGTTCTTCACTATCCTCTTCGCTCTCCGGACTCTCGCCGACCTGCACTGGCACCGATTGAGGTCCACCCTCGGTCAAAGACGACTGGTGAATTTCGGAAACGGCTTCGCGCGCGTCGCCGTTCAGGTGCTCGGGCCCGGCGGCGGTGGTTTCCTCCTCAAACTCGTCGAAACCCTCGTCCGAGGACGATTCGTAACGGATCGCATCGGCTTCCTCTTCGTCGATGGTCTCTTCTTCCATCGTGCCCGGAGCGGCAAAGATAGGCGCCTGTTCCTCGCGCCGGACATACGCCGCCTCAGCGGCACTGCGACCGGCATCTTCGACAGCTTCCGCCGCCGACCGGCCTTCTTCCACTTCGGCGATTTCTTCTGGCTCCAACGCCGCTCTCGTCTCTCCCGGCCAGCCGAGTGCGGGAGTCGAAGCTTCCGCACGCCGGAAATCCCGGTTCCACTCGGTCGTAGTCGAGGCCGACTCCGCCGGTTCTTCCTGCACAGCCGCCACGTCATCGTGTTCTTCGTGCAAAGGCTCAGCCACAGCTTCGGCAGAGGCGAAGACCGGCTCGTCCTCAGGAAAGGCTCGCGCCACCGGAGCCGACCAAGCAACCGACGGTTCGGTTGCGACAGAAGCAGTCGATTCCTCGGTCTGCGCCGATGGCGCAGGCGGCGTCCAGCGCTGGTATTTCGAAATGGATTCTCCCGGCAAAAGGATCGGCGTGTAACCCGGCGGAGGGCCTGCGCTCCTCGACTCGGCGGAGTGCGATTCACTCGACCGCGTAAAGCGTGATTCCGACGCGCGGTCCGAGCTTCGCTCGGACCCGCGATCACGATCGAATCCGCGTCCATCACCCCTTCCATCACGACGCCCGCCACGGCCGCGCCGGCGGCGTCCACGCCAGCCTCCGCGGTCGCGATTCTCGCTGCCGTTGGCGGACTCTTGTTCCGCGCCAACTGGCTCCTCGGGCCGCATTTCTTCCGCACTTCTCGATTCCGTCCGATCGAAGGCCTCTCCGGGTTCCGTAAGGCGGTCGGCTTCCACGGTGCCTTCGGTGACAGAGCCCTCTGCAACCGCGGTCGCCTCTGCCGCTTGCGGCCGCATATCCGGCACGCCGCGGGCGACTGGAACCGTGTCGGTCAAGTCGTCGTCGTGCTCTTCCAACTCCATAAAGTCGGAAACGTAGAGGAAGGCATCCCGCTCCAGGCCGATATCCACGAATGCGGACTGCATGCCGGGCAGCACACGGGTCACGCGGCCTTTGTAAATAGACCCTGCTAAGGTGTACTCGTTTTCCCGCTCCATGTAAATTTCTGCGAGCAGGTCGTCTTCCACCAGCCCCACTTTGGTTTCATGAGGCGTGGAGGAAACATACAATTCTTTGTTCATTGAACACTCCGGTCCGGCCGACTATTCAAGAAGTCGGACGGGCTTCACCGGCACGTGGAGTCAGAAAAACCGCGGGAGGATTGAACAGAACCTGGAAGACGGTCGCGACGCTGCCCGCATAGGGGGACGGCTGAGGGCCCGGAATTCTCCGGGCCGAGTCCGTTGCACAAGCTTGGGAAGCTTTTGCACTTATCGCTTTGACTTCTGCCGGGTTTGTGACCGCACTCTCAGACCGATCCTCGGTCGGGGGGCCGTTCCCTGCCCGGCTGCCTTCTAGCTTCAATCCTGCCCGGCCTTTCACTAACTCCTGGCCGGCGAAATGCCCTCTTTACGCGAGGGCGATCGATATTTTGGGCTGCGCCCTCGGACTTTACCGAGCAATACGCAGCAACCTGCATCCTGCCGTTCCGTCTTTAAACCCGCGTTCCTGAACCCGTTGCCTCGGATCTGCTTCGCTGACTGGCTCACCTGCTAGTTAACGAAGCGGCGCATACGGACATTCATCACCATCCCCAGCGCCAGGAACATGAACAACACGGAAGACCCACCGTAACTCATCAGCGGCAGGGGTATTCCGGTGACCGGCATAAAGCCGACCACCATGCCGACATTGACCAGGATATGGAAGCTCAACACGGCCACCACACCCATCACCACGAACGTGCCAGCGCGGTCGGGCGCTGTTTGCGCGTTCTGGGTCAAACGCATCAGCACTATGAAGTATAGCAGCAGAACCCCGAGAGCGCCTACGAACCCATGTTCCTCGGCAAAGGCCGCGAAAATGAAGTCCGTCTGTGGAACCGGCAGGAAATTCCCGTGTGTTTGCGAGCCTTTCCCGCCCCAGATACCTCCAGAACCCACGGCAATCTTCGATTGCTCAACTTGGTACCCCGAGCCCTGCGGATCCA
>Ga0187770_10000034_pt1 | contig 60434 bp, 43 predicted proteins | sample 0116_SJ02_MP02_2_FD_133154 | JGI IMG/M metagenome (GOLD analysis project Ga0187770, IMG submission 133154) | Tropical peat soil microbial communities from peatlands in Department of Meta, Colombia - 0116_SJ02_MP02_20_MG | ecosystem: Environmental > Terrestrial > Soil > Wetlands > Peat | place...
AACTTCCTGAGGAACGCCCCGAGCGTCCGGAAGAAGGCTTCGTCTCCGAGGACGAAGCGGAGCATCTGGAGGACGGCGGCGCCCTTTTGATAGGAATGGGCGTCCATGATGTCCCAGGGGAGGTTGTAATGGTCGAAGACGATGGGCCGGACGTACCGGCCCCGGGCTTCGTTGAGATACTGGTCCTTCTTGATCTCGAGATTCAGGGCGCCCTCGTCCTCGCCCCGGTCAAAACGGCAAAAGAGGTATTCCGAATAGGTCGCGAAGCTCTCGCTCAGCCAGACGTCCGGCCAGGCGCGCTCGGTGACGAGGTCTCCCCACCACATGTGGGCGAGCTCGTGGGCCACGAGGGAGTCGCTCGCGAAGTCCTGGTCGGCCCGCGCGTCGTGGATCGTGCCGTCGTCGAGGATCGTGGCCGTCGTCGCTTCCATGCCTCCCCCCCGGCCGGCCACGCACACCTGGTCGTACTTGGCCCAAGGATACGGGTACCTGAACGTCCGGCTGTAAAAATCGATCATCTTCGGCGTTTTCCCGAAGGAACGGGGGGCATCGGCGACATCCTTGGGGTAGACCCACGCTTCGACCGGAAGGGCGCCCTGCGAGTCCCTGACGATTTCGTAGGGCCCGGCCGCCAGCATGATGCAATAGACCGGGTGCGGTTTGTCCTGGGACCAATGCCAGGTCTTCGTCCCCGCGGCTTTGTCCTCGGTGACTCCCTCCAGCCGCCCGTTGGACAGGACTTTGTAATCGCTCCTGACCGTTGCAAAAACTTCGTCCGTCACTTTGCCGATCGGATCGTCGAAGCAGGGAAACCAGTGATGGGCGTCCTCGGGCCAGGAATACGTATTGACCTGGGCCGGATGGCCCGGCGCGGCGTCGAAGAACTTGAGGCCCGTTTTCGGCTCCTGCTGGAAGAAGCGGACAACGATCGACGCCTTCTCCCCGTACCCCAGAGGCCGGGGCAGGCGGACGGCCAGGTGTCCGTCCTGATAAGAATACGGAAGGGCCGTTCCCTCTGCGGTTGCGGCCCCGGCCACCGAGAGGTCTTCGGCGTCCAGCACGCACGTGTCGAGCCGGTCCCTGAGCGAGGCCAGGGTGACGGTGTTCTCGCCCCGATAGGATTTGGCGGCGGTATCGAGGACGAAGACGAGGCGGTAGTTGAGGGGGACATAGTCCCGGCTCCTCTCGAAGTGTTCGGGCCTGCGGAGAAGCTCCGTTGGCTGCGATCTGAGAAGCGCCGGGGAGAAAAGGACGCTGAACGCGAGGAGGGCCGCGGACCATCCCCGGAGCCTTCGGGCTCTCATCGAGTCCCCCGTTTGACGACGTCGCCAAGTGCCTCGAGCAAGAGGTCGGCGGTCCCGACCGCGTCGTAATGGGCGAAGCTTGCCCGGCAAACGGCCGGCTTCTGAAGGTGGCGCGTGACGGCGGCGGAGTAATGGTTGCCGTCGCCGATTTGGATCGCGTGCCGCTCCCAGAGCGCCTTCTTAGTTTCGATAGGAGTCTGGCCGACGACTTCGAAAGCGAACGTCGGATCGCGTTCGAAGCAATCCGCGGCGTCCGTGATGCCGTACGCGGCGAAGCGAGCCGGGGGCAGAGCCTGGAGGCCTTCGAGGACGCGCCGGGAAATTCTCCTTTCGTAGTCGGCAATCGCCGTCATGGCGTAAGTGAAGGCCTCGCGGCGGCCAGGAAAGGACCGGCCCGGGCCGGCCGCCTCGCGGGCGACCCAGAGGATATATTCGAGGGCGGCCTCGAGCGAGGCCAAGGCGGCGTTGTTGAGCATGCCCTGCTCGAATTTCCCGGGCGGCTGGTTCGTGTTCGTCTCGACCCGGTAGGGGCGGACTTTTTCAAGGAGCCTCTCCCGGCCCCAGAGGACGCCGAGCATGGGTCCGAAAACTTTATAGCCCGAGAAAGCCAGAAAATCGCAACCGATGGTCTGGACGTCGATCGGGCCGTGGAGGGCGTGATGGACGGCGTCGATGACGACGAAGCATTCCGGGGATTTCGCGCGGACGGCGGAGACAATCCGGGGTAGGGGAGGAACGGTTCCCAATCCGTTCGAGGCCATGGTGACCGCCAGGAGCTTCGTCCGGCCGTCCGCAAGCGCCGCGAGGTGGTCGATGTCGAGGCGCCCGTTCCGAGTGACATGGGCGTGCCGGATCTCGAGGCCGGAGCCCTCTCCAAGGACCGTCTCCCATGGAGAGATGTTGGCCATGTGATCGAGGTCCGTGACGACGGCGTTGGCCGGCTTCGAGAACATGTCCCGCACGGAGAACGCGAGGTTGAAGAGGGCCGCCGTCGACGAGGCATGAAAACTGACCTCCCGCCCGCTGGCCGCGTGCAGGAAATCGGCCGCGAGGGCGCGGACCCGGTCGTGGAGACCGGCCGTCTGGATCTCTCCGGGAGTGATGGCCCCCGGCATCGGGTTGAGCGTCCGGCCGGCCCGGGCCGCGGCCTCCGCGGCCGTGTCGACGATCAGGCTCCCCGCGCCGCTGTTGAGGTAGAGCCTGCGGCGGCCTTCCGCATCGCGGTCGAGGAGCGGAAAGCGGGCCCGGATCCGGGCGTGGATCTTTTCGATCGGTTCGGATGTCGGACTATCCGGCATGTGGCCTCGCGTGCCAATGACAGAACAATTTATTAAATCGGGCCGGAAAATTCAATCCACGATGTCTTCGGCCGGCCGGGCGCCGCCCGTCGCGGCCCAGCCTTTCCGGGCGTGACGGAAGTCGTTCCCGGAGAGAGCGACATCGCGCGTTCCGGAGCCTGAGAGTAGCAGGAACGTGCCGGTGCCCCCAGCGGCGCGGCAATTCCGGACGACGGCGTCCTCGACGTCCCTGAAGAGAACCGCCGGCGCGTCTCCCCCGTCTTGGGCCTGGCGGGCGGACAATCCGTCGAGCACGAGGCTGCGGATATGGTCGAACGAGAGAGCGCTCCGCCAGCGCTTGTACAAAGGCTTCTCCCAGACGACCTCGAAGTCCCTGAGCCGGAGGCTGCGGGCGAGCTCGAAGCGGACGGCGTCGACGGCCTTGTCGTAGGGGGCCTTGGGGTCATGAGCGATCGTGAGTTTGATGTTTTCGAACGAGACGCCGTCCAGCCACGAATCGGGGTGGCCGTTGCAGATGCTCATTCCCCGACCGTGGGCAATGACGTTTTGGATCTTGATGTTGCGGATGACCCCCGCCGGCCTGTCCTTCTCCCTGGGCCAGTTCGCATGGACCTCGCTCCGCTTGCGGATGTTGAAGTGGAAGGGCTCGCCGTCGCCCCACCAGAACCAGTCATAGCGGACAGTTTCGATCGTCAGGTTCGAGAGGACGATGTTCTCGACCGGACCGCCGTCGAAAGTCATGAAGGCGATGCCGCGGTTCGAATTCGTGATGACGCAGTTATCGATCGTCACGTTCCGGATGCCGGCGATGTTGCCGTCGCAGAACTTAACGGCGCTCGAGGCCGAGCTGAGCCGGCAGTTCGTGACGGTGATGTTCTCGCACGGCCGGGCCGGGCCGAACGCATCCATGGAATAAAAGACGAGGGCATCGTCTCCCGTTTCGATGTTCGAATTCGAGATCCTGAGGTCCTTGCAGCCGTCCGGGTCGATGCCGTCGGCCCAGACGCCGTCCTTGAGGCTCGTCCGGATGCTGACGCCGTCGATGACTGTTCGCTGGCATTGCACGAGGTGCATCGTCCAGGAGGGCGAGTCGACGAACGAGAGGCCGGCGATCCGGACGTCGGCGCACCGGACGAGAAGGACGAGGTGGCCGGTCTGGTCCGGCTTGGGGAAGGAGCGGAGCAGGGGCAGGCCGAGCCTCTCCATCTCGATCTGGTTCGACCGGATGAAGTCGTCCCGGAAATCTCCGGACGGGCGCCAATCATAGCGGGCCTCGCCGTCGAACACGCCGCGGCCCTCGATGGTCACGTCGACGAGATCCTCTCCAAAAAGCAGGGAGTCCTTGTCGAAGAGCTTCTTGTCGTGGATCGAGAAGATCGTTGCCCCGCCCTCGACGAAAAGCCGGACATGACTCCGGAGGTGGATCGTCCCCGAGCTGTAATCCCCGGGGGGAACGTAGACGACGCCGCCTCCGGCCGCCCCGCAGGCGTCGACGGCCTTTTGGATCGCGGACCGGGCATTGTCGGCCTTGCGCCCGGTTGCGCCGAAATCCCTGACGTTGAAGACGCAGAGACCGGGCGCGAACCCCTGAGGCGGCGCGGCGGCGCCGGCGGTGGTCGCCGCTACGAGAACCAGAACCAAGGTCAGTGTGGAGCGCGTTCCGTTCACAGACAGCCTCCTCGCGACGGATATTCGAGCCGCCCTCGTCAGTCGGCGAGGGCCGTTTTCTCTCCCCTCCTTCTGCGGACCGCACGGAGAAAGAAGACCAGGCTGGCGAACGGGGAAACGATGCCCTGACAGACCCAGGCCGGAAGGAAGACAAGCCCCGCCTGCAGAGGCGTATTGCTTAGAGAGTTCTGGAGATAGACGGGCCGCAGGGAATTGCTGCCGGATACGCCCAGGCCTAGGAAGCATGACGCTGAAAATGAGGAGGCAGGCGGTCAGGGCCCATTCCACGTGGTCGACCGATGCTCCGAAAGAGGCCATCAACTTGGGCAGGGCGACGTTGGCAACGGTCGCGTCCAGGACAGACATGAAGGTGGCCATCATCACCGTGCAGAGCACCATCGAGCGATAGGACTCGTGTCGGGGATTTACGCGGGGAAGAGAGGCCGCGGTCCGCCGGCGGGAGATCGGCGGGGAACCCGTCTCGCTCATTTTGCCCTCTCCCGGGCGCGCGCTTCGGCTCGGGGTCGCTTTTCGGCTTCGAGCGCGGCGCAGCGTATGCCGCGCAGGTTCATGCACTTGTTGCAGGATATACAGTCCGACAGCGTGATCCGCCCCTCATGGAAGTCTCTGATGAGGAAGGGATTACGGATAAGCGGCCGGCTCATCGAGACGAGATCGACCCGCCCAGCCTGGACGAAGCCCTCGGCGACGCCGAGCGAACGGATTCCGCCCAGCCCGAAGACGGGGACCCGGACGGCGGCCTTGACGCGGGCCGCCACGGCCACAAAATAGCCCTCGTCGGCTGGCTTCCGAACTCCCGGCCACATCGAGCCCCGCCCGGCCTCGGCCATGCCGCCGCTGACCTCGACCCCGTCGACTCCCGCGGCTTCGAGAATCACGGCCGTCTCGACGCTCTCGTCGACGGTCAAGCCCCCCTCAAGGAAATCCGACGAATTGAGCTTGGCGATGACCGGGAAGCCGGAACCCAGGAGGTTTCGGATCTCGCCGAGGATCTCGACGATCACGCGGGCCCTGTTTTCGAGCCGCCCGCCCCACTCGTCGCGCCGCCGGTTGGTATGGGGCGAGAGGAAGCTGCTCAGGAGGTACCCGTGCGCGGCGTGCAGCTGGACGCCGTCGAAACCAGCCTCGCGCGCCCGCCACGCGGCCTGTACGAAATCCTGTATGAGGCTTCTAATCTCCGCCGGCTTGAGCTCCCGCGGCATGACCCTGGTTACCGGGTCGTAGACTGCGGAGGGAGAGACCGGCGTCGTGCCGGCGAGTTTCTCCTTGGTCTGCCGGCCGGCGTGCGCGATCTGGAGAAAGACGCGCGACGGAAAACGGTGGACGGCCGCGGCCATGCGCGCCAGCCCGGAAACAAAACGGTCGTCGGAAACGGCGAGCTGGCGGGGGCTGGCCTTGCCTTCGGGCCTGACGAAGGCGTGCCCCGTGATGATCAGCCCGACCTCTCCCTCTGCCAGGCGGGCGAAGAGTTCCACCTGCCGGTCCGTCGCCTCGCCCGCGTCGGTGGCCAGAAAATCCTGCGTCGCCGAGCGAACGAAGCGGTTGGGGACGGTGACGGCCCCGAGAGCAACGGGCGTGAAAAGGATCGAAGCGGTCGTCATGGGGCGTCGTTTTCTAAAATATCGAGCGATCCTCCGACCATTGTAGAGGAATCCGGAACGAAATCAACCCCCGGCGCCGGGCTTGCGCCCGGCCCGCCTTTTGGTCTAATGTAATCGTTGCCCGGAGGCCCGAGGCGCCGCATCATGCCGATCACAGAAACGGAGCGGGAGGTTCTGGACATCCTGGACCGTCTTGGAGTGTCGTATGTCCGCCACGAGCACCCTCCGGTCTTCACGGTCGAGGACGCCGACCAGTACTGGACGGAGCTCCGGGGAACCCACTGCAAGAACCTTTTCCTCCGGAACAAGAAGGGCAATCACCATTATCTCGTGATCACTCCGACGTCCAAGGCCGTGGATCTCCGGGAGCTGAACCGCGCCCTCCATGAAGACCGTCTCAGCTTCGGCTCGCCCGAGCGTCTCCGGAGGTACCTGGGCGTTGAGCCGGGCTCCGTTTCGCCCTTCGGGCTGATCCACGACGCCGGCCGGGAGGTTTGCGTTATCGTGGACAAGGATCTCAAGGCGAGCCGCTCGGCGGGCTTTCACCCGAACATCAACACGGCGACTCTGGACATTTCCGTCGCCGATTTCGAGAGGTTCCTGGCTTGGTGCGGCAACGAGGTGCGCATCGTAAAGCTCTGAGTTCCGGAGGATCGCATGAAACACTTTTCGAGCCTGGCCCGGGCCTCCGTCCTGGCCGGAGCGCTGGCCGTTCTCCTGTCCGGCACGGCCTTTTCCCATGACTCCCTCGAAAAGGTCCCCGAGCCGGCCATCCCCTTCGCTCCGTTGAAATACGTCGTTCAGCGGGCCGCCGGACCCATCCGGATCGACGGGAAGCTCGACGAGGACTCGTGGATGAAAGCCGAATGGACGGAGGTCTTCGGGGACATCGAGGGCCCGGCCAAGCCGGAGCCGCGCTACCGGACCAGGGTCCAGATGCTCTGGGACGACAACTATCTGTACGTCGGAGCTTATCTCGAGGAGCCGAACGTCTGGGCCACCCTCACCGCGAGGGACTCCGTGATCTTCGAGGACAACGATTTCGAAGTCTTCATCGACCCGGACGGCGACACGCACGATTATTACGAGCTCGAAATGAACGCCCTCAACACCGTCTGGGACCTCCTGCTCGTCAAGCCGTATCGCGACGGCGGCCCAGCGGTCAACGCCTGGGACATCAAGGGCCTCAAGACAGCCGTGTGCGTCATGGGGACCCTCAACGATCCCTCGGACCGCGACAAGGCCTGGACGGTGGAGATTGCCATTCCCTTCGAAGTCCTCAGAGAATGCATCCCGGGGAAGCCCGAGCGGCCGTCCCCGGGCGATCAGTGGCGGATGAACTTCTCGAGAGTGGAATACCACTTGAAGGCCGAGAACGGCCGCTATGTCAAGGCCAAGGACCCGGTCTCTGGACAGGACCTTCCGGAGGACAACTGGACCTGGTCTCCGCAGGGCCTCATCAACATCCACTACCCCGAGATGTGGGGATATGTTCAGTTTTCAGGGAGAGCGGCCGGCGAGCGGGTCGACAAGTTCAGGGAGAAGCCGGAAGAGAAGGTCAAATGGGCCTTGCGCAAGATCTATTACAAGGAAAGGGCGCTCTATGCCGCGCAGGGACGGTTTTCGACCGACCTCGGGGAACTCGGTGTGAAGAATGCCAAGGAGATGAAGATCAAGGATTGGGATTATCCGCCCGTCATCCAGACGACGCAGAGCCTCTTCGAGGCCGTCTACAGCCCGAAGGGGAGGGGCGCCCGGTGGCACATCCGGCAAGACGGTTTGGTCTGGGGCGACGAGGCCGGCAAGCCGGGGAGCCGTTAGCTCCGATCCGAATCCGGACCCGGGAAAGAGAGGGCAAGATGAAAAGCATTCGAGGATTCCTGGCCGCGGCCTTGCTCATCGTCGGGACGCTGGCTTCCGTCTTCGGCCAATCCGTTCCCCCGGCCAGGCCTGAAGATGTCGGCATGTCGTCGCCGCGGCTTGCGGAGCTCGACCGGATCATCGGCGAGGCCATCCAGCGGAAGGATTTCCCCGGCGCGGTCCTCCTCGTGACCCGCAAGGGGAAGACGGTCTACCGGAAGGCGTTCGGCGAGAGCCAGTGGGTGCCCTCGCGAGAATCGATGACCGTCGGCATGATCTTCGACCTGGCTTCCGTCACCAAGCCCGTGGCTACGGCGACATCCGTGATGATCCTCGTCGAGCGGGGCCGGATCCGCCTGTGGGACCAGGTCAAGGAGTTCGTCCCGGATTTCGTGCCCTTCATCGAGGACTCGGGCCGTCCGGCCGAGAACGCCCGCCTGTATCATCTGTTGACGCACACTTCGGGGCTGCCGCCGTACACCGACCCTCAGGAAATCGCGCAGCGGTTCGGTAATCCGTGCTCAACCGATGATCTCGTCAACAAGGTCATCGCCCGTATCCCCAAAGAAGCGGCGCCGGGACAGCGGTTCACGTACAGCTGCCTCAATTACATCACCCTGGCTTATATCGTGAAGAAAGTGACTGGGCAGACGATCGCCCAGTTCGCGGCCGGGAACATCTTCAGCCCCCTGGGCATGTCGCGGACGTTTTATAATCCGCCGGCCGAGTTCCTGCCGCTCTGTGTCCCGACCCAGGTCATCGACGGCCGTCCATTACGGGGCGTCGTCCACGATCCTCTGGCGCGGCTCCAGGGAGGCGTTTCGGGGAACGCGGGGCTCTTCTCGACGGCCGACGATCTGGCCGTCTTCGCCCAGATGATGCTGGGGCGGGGCGAGTGGAACGGCGTTCGCATCCTGAGCCCGCTCGCCGTTGAACGGATGACCGAGATCTTTCCCAAAACAGAGGCCTCGGGACGCGGCCTGGGCTGGGACCTGACCTCCGACTACGGCACGGTTCGCGGCGACCTCTTTGAGTACGGGTCCTACGGTCATTCGGGCTACACAGGGACGTCGATCTGGATCGATCCCGAGACGCAGACGGCGGTCGTCTTCCTGACCAACCGCGTTCATCCCGACGATACAGGCAAGATCATCTCCTTACGGAGCGAAGTTTCGAACGTCGTTGCCGCCTCGATCCTGCGGGAACAGCCTTGAAAGCTCCCTTTGACAAGGCCTTGCGGCTATGGTAGAGTCACCGCCGAGGTTCATAGGGAAGGTGCAGGTCCAGATCGAGCGGGATATTTACATCCGGGCCGGGCGGTGCTTCGAGCTTCTCACCCAGGCGATGCGGGCCTTTGCGGATTTTCTCGAGGCCCGGAGGGCCTCCGACGATCCCGAATACTACCGGGCCAGGAATCTCCTCAAGGAAGGAAAGGCCTTTTTCGACCAGACGCTGGCCGACGCCAAGAAACTCCTGGGGCCCATCCCCGTTTACGCTCCGAAGGATTTCGAGCAGCTGAGGGCCCGGCTCCTGATCGAGAACAAGATCGTGGTCCAGGGCGAGACGATCGAAGAGCTGACCGCCGAGCTCGAAGCGGACGAATTCGTCAAGACGATCATGAGCGCTTCGGAGATTGAGGCCTACCTCCAGGTCCATTTCGCCACCCAGAGCTCTGGCAAGCGAAAGCTCCAGAACATCAAGATCCGGATGACCCTCGACAGGCTGGCCGCCCTCCACGCGGACGCCCAGGAGCTCCAGAAAAAAGCGCAGCGCAAACAACAGGGCCTTCCGGTCTGACGGCCGTCATTTTCCCAAAACGGCCTCTCCCCGCCAGTAGCGCAGTTTCCCCGTCTCCGCCTGGCCGGGGCTCCCGTCGAAGGCCAGCCCGTACAGGGCAGGCCGGGCTTCGACTAGGGGCTTGCCCCTAAAGAAGGCTTTGGTCAGGTTGACGATCGTGTACGCCAGCCGGTTCTCCTCGGCCCTCGCGAAAAGAAAATCTCCGTTGGTTTCGATATCTCCGACCGTGATCCGGCCGGCCTCGTATGTATAGCGGGGACGCCGGTAATCGCGGGCAATGTCCATCCGCAGGTCGGCCTTGACGCCGACCCAGACGTCGCGTCCCCCGTCTCTGATCTTCACCCCGGCGGCTCTGCCGTCCGGCCCGGCCGGCGCCGCGGCGATTCTCTCGAACCACGGCCGTGTCTCCTCGCCGCTCCCGTGAGGGACGAGCACCGTCACGACAACCTCCGTTCCGCCGAGCTCGAAATGCTCAGAAGCGGACTGGTGGATGAGCCACTCGTCCTGGGCGTGGCGCTTTTGGGGCTCGGCCCCCTCGATCCTGTTGTGCGGGGAAGGAAAAACGACGAGCAGCCGCCTGGCCTGCGGGAGCTCGTCCGACTCGATGCTCTCGTATCCGACGTCGTATTCGTGTTCGCCCTGAGAAAAAATCTTTTGGGCGTGCCAGATGTCCGCCAGCGTGAAATAGCCCTCGCGCAGGGCCTTGAAGATATCGAAGACGACAAAGCACTCCGGCTGCTTGATGTAGACGACGACCCGGTCGGCCTGATATCCCCAGTCCGTGTCGATCGTCCGCGTCCGGCTGTAGTCGAAATCCGGGAAAGTCAGAAAGTCGATCTTGCGTGTCGACACGGACCGGTAGGATCCGGCATCGTGCAGGAAGTCGAGGAGCGCTTGGCCGGGGACGGTCCCGCGCAGGCTGTAGCGGAATTCCCCGTCTTTCTGGCCTCTCCAGATCCTCTCGGGCCGGACGCAGAGGCGGTTGTGAAAATAGTCCTGCCGGTAGGCGCCATAGGGGCCCGAGGGCATGTAATCGCGGTAGCCGGCATCATGGAGCAGGACCGACCCTCCCGACATAAGCAGGACAATGCTGTTTTCGTCGGCATGGCCGTGGGTCGTTTTTTCCTCCTCGATAGGAATGGTGTCCCTCAGGTAGTCGCGGAAATAGGAGGCGCCGTCGCCCTCGTCGCGGTAATCGAGGAGCATGTAGGTCGATGCGGGGGACCAGCCGTTCCGGAAGACGATCTTCTTGCCGACGACGTCCTCCATCACTTCCTCCGAGAGGGCCTCCGGCCGGGCGGGCAGGACGTCGTCCGTGCCCCAGCGGTAGGCGTCGAGGAGCATGGCGCCGAGCCCGACATTGGTCGGGTTCGCGAAATCGATGAACTTCGCCGCGATCGTGTCCGCGGCCCATTGGCAAGCCGGGTCCTTGAGCTGGGCCGCCGCGGCCTCGAAGAAAACGAGGAAATGCGCCCCGTTCGACTTCCATTGGGAATCGCCGAAGTCCGGGATCATCCCGGCCGGGCACATGAGGTGAGCATAGTAGCGGGCATAATAGAGCATTTCGGGAGTTTTGAACAGCTCCGGGAGTCTCCCCAAAGCGTCGGCGTAGCCGAGGAGCGAATAGAGCCAGACGCCGTTATAGAGCGTCGCGTCTTCGATCTCCCAGTGCCCCCAGTTGTCGTCTCCCAGGGCCCGGCGCTGCATCTCCCACTCGGGCTCCCGGGGATCGTCCGGGAGGGCCCGCACGGCCCAGGCGAGGGATTCGGCTCGGAGAGCGGCGCGGTTCATGGGGCCCCACTCCTGGGTCCTCAGAAGGTAGCCCATGCTGGCCGCGATCATGCCCCTGGCCTTGACGCTCTCGGACGCCGTCAGGCTCCCGAGACGGTGGAGCGTGTCGTAGGCCTTGATATAGCGCATGGCGGTGAAGAAGTCGGGGAGCGCGGGCACGCCGTCGGCGTATTCCGGCCGGAGCCGGGCGGACGATTCGGGATAAGCGGAGCGAAAGTCCCCGTAGGCGAGAAGGATTTGCTTGGCCCGCGCGGCGTACTCGGGTTTCTTTTCTTTTTCGTAGAGATACGAATAGATTGCGGCGGTTTCGAGGAGACCTCCCGGGGGGCGGTAGCCGAAAACGTTCTCGGGGTCAAAATTCTTCTTCCACTGGGAAACGATGTCGGCGGTGTGGCGGAACGCCCAATCGGCGGACGCGCGCGCATAGTCGAGATAGCTGATCCGGCGCCGGGGTTCGCGGCCCCGCGCCGGGAGCGGCCCGGTCAGAGCGGCCGCAAGAATAACGGCGACGATTTTCACGGCGGCTTTGTGAAACATGATGGATATCCTCCCCGGCTCTGAACTCTTATCACAATTCCCAGCCGGGCGCAAAGAAGCCGCTCTCCGAGGCCTCGATGAATCCCCGCGTTCCCGACCGGACCGGGCGACGGCCGGCGTTCCGGCGGACCGGCCCGGATTCTAGAGCAGGACCTGTTTGACGATATCCACAAGGCCGAGCGCGTAATCGATCTCGGTCAGGGGGATCGTCCGGGCTTGGGCGATCTTCGTGAATCGGCCGTCCTTATTGCTGTCCTTGGTGACGACGAGATAGTCGGCGAAAGGGGCGACGGCATCGATCATCCGCTCGTTGTCGCTGCCGGGGGCGCCGCGCTTGGATTCGCCGCCGATATGGACGGCCATGATGAAGATCTTCTTCTGCCGGCAATAGTCGATGAGGGACTTGAGGCGGGCCTCCTCGCTCTCGAGAGTCAGGCCGGAGGCGCCCATGCCTTTCAGGCTGGCTCCGATGGCGAAGATGACGGCTTTGAAGGGAGTCCCCTTCGGAAATTTCGTCGTGTCGGTGTTGATCTCGACGTGGAACCCCGGCCCTGATTCCTTCCCGCCGAGCCCGACTCCGGCGGCCAGCATATCGACCGTCGGAACGTCGCAATAATCGTATTTCACGCCGGCTTCCTCGAGGACGATGTTGAGCGTCGTCACGTCGGCGCTCTGGCCGGCCGAGGTCGTCAGCACCGGGAGCCCCGCTTTGGGCATGGGCGTCTGTCCGGCCGCCAAAGCTCCGGCAAAGAGGAGCATACAGGACATTGAAATCCACGCCCTCGGATCATTTCTCATCGTTGTCTCCTTCCAAAGAATCCTTCCCGGGCCGTTCTGCGACCGCTCGAGCGGTTCATCTCTTGTCCGGCTCCATCAGGATGTCGAAGGCCCGGACCGCCCTTTTCCACCACTCCGGCTCCTCCGGCCGGTTGCGCGCGTAACTGCGCTTCTGCGTATCATATAGATAGAGGTGATCGTATTTGACGAGGAGGTCGTCGCCGAGCTTCCACCAGGCGTCGATGACCGTGCGCGCATTGTTCAGGCAGAACCCGGTCAGGAACCGGGCCGCTTCAGCCGGCTTTTTCTTATAGAGCTCGACGGCCTGCCGGTCGATCTCGGGGATACGGGCGATCGCCCCGGCTTCGTACTTTGCCTGGGCGGCCTGGACATCCCTGATGGCCTCGGAATAGGCCGGCTGAACGTGGAAATCGACGGTATCGAAGGCCCAGCGGGCCGAGTCGCGGTTGAGCGTCCAGTGGTCGCCGACGGCGAACGATTTCGGCAGCTCCGTGGCGCCCGCGTAGAACGGCATGTAGCAATCGGTGTCCTGCGAGCCGAAGGAGATCCAAACGATGCCTCCGACGGGGTCGGGGAGGCCGCGGCGGCACTGGGTGACGGTCGTATATTCGGCCCGGCCGTCGTCGATGACCCGGGTCTGCCGATAATAATTGGGGTTTCGGAACGGGCCGCCCCGGATCCCCATGACGGGATCAAAGGGTGTGCCGTAGCTCCGGTCCCGGGTCATGTCGATGACGTCCTGGAGCGAGAGCGTGCGGTCCGGCTTCACCGAGAACGGGAGGTCCATGTTGGGCGTCTCGGGCCGGAACTTCTTCGAGGGGGCAACCAAGTCGAAGAAACGCCACAGGCGCTGGATCCGGCCGTTGGTGCTCACCGCGCTTCCCTCGGTCGGGGAATAAGCCCTCTTCCAGCTGAAGGACCGGCCGCTCTTCGGGTCGTAGTAGCCCATCTCGACGGCGAAGGAGACGACGTTCGGCGAGGCCATAAAGAAATCCTTGTTCGCAAGGTCGATCTCACCGATCCTCGATTCGTTGGGACAGACGCTGACTTCATCGTCGGGGACCCTCTCGGCGCACCAGACCGCGCCCGGCTTGCCGCTCTTGGGCGTCCAGAGCGGGCCCACCGGCATGATCTCGAAGATCCAGGCTTCATTCGGGTCGGAGACGGCCAGCGTCTCGCCTTCGTCGTTGAAGCCGTACCCGTATTTCTCGGCCAGGCCGCCCATGACCTGGATCGCCTCACGCGCCGTCCGCGCCCTTTCCAGGGCCAACAGGGTCAGCATCGTCAGATCCAGTCCCGCCGAGGGGGTCGGGTTGGACATTTTCCGCTGGTTCCCGATGGACGACTCGCCGATGGCCACCTGCCTCTCGTTCATATAGCCGAACATGCCGTGGTGATAAGCGAACGTATGCGCCACCTCGGGGATCTCGATCCCGGCCAGGTCCTTTTTATAAAGGTCCCATTTCAGGCCCGCCGCCGGCGGCCAGGTCCGGTATTGCGAGATGTGATAAATCGTGCGCATCGAGCCCGGCTTGTGGTCGGCGGCGGGCACGTGGCGCCAGGTCCAGTCGCAGATGCCGCAATCGCACGTATGCGTCGTCATGACCGAGCCGTCCGCGGAGGCATCCCGGCCCACGAGAATCGAGGTGCAGGAAGCTCGCGGCGGGCTCGCCGCGTCCGTGTCCGCCTGGGGCGCCCCCGATCGGGAAGTGACGGCGCCGGGGGCAAGGAAGAGGGCCGCGAGGCACATGCCGGCGAATGCGATCAACCTTTGTCTTGTCATTAGGCTCCTCCTTCGCGCTGCGGGGCGATGAGAGCGCGCCCGCGTGCGCGCCGGGGTTACTTTCGTCCCCCGGCTTCCGACAGAACGTCGAACGCCCGGACCGCGCGGCTCCACCAATCGGGATTGGCCGCCGGGATCCGGCCGCTCTGGCGCTTCTCCGTGTTGTACAGCATGAGGTGGTTGTATTTCACCCAGAGGTCGTCGCCCAGTTTCCACCAGGCGTCAATGACGCTCTGCGCGTTGTTCAAGCAGTATCCGGTCAGGAAACGGACCGCTTCTTTGGGGCTTTTCCGGAAGAGTTCCTCGGCGCGGCGATCGATCTCGGACGTCCGGGATACGGCCCCGTCCTCCCATGTCCTTTGAGCCTCCTCGACGTCCGCGATGGCCGCGTCGTAAGCGACCTGTGTGTGGAAGTCGACGTAGTCGAATGCCCATCGGGCGGCGGCCCGGTTAAGAACCCAATGATCGCCGACCGAAAAGGACTTCGGAATGTCGGTGACCCCCGCGTAGAAGGGGATGTAGCAGGACGTGTCCTGAGACCCGAGGGCCACCCAGACGATTCCGCCGATGACGTCCGGGAGCCAGGCGCGCGACTGGGTGACCGTCGTGTATTCGGCGTTCGGGATGCTAATCAGCCGGGCGCCCTTATAATAATTCGGGTTCCGGAAGGGGCCTCCCCGCAAGCCCTGGACCGGGTCAAACTCCGTGCCCAGGGACTTATCCCGGGTCAGGGCCATGACGTCCCGGACTGAGAGCTTCCGGTCCGGTTTGACCGAAAACGGGAAGTCCATGTTGAGTGTGTCGGGGCTGAACTTGCCCGAGGGGGCGACAAGGTCGAAGAGCCGCCAGAGCCGGGCGCGCCGGGGTTCGCTCGCCGCGCTCGCCTCGACCGGGTTATAAACCCGTTTCCAGCTGAAGGGCCGCCCGCTCTTCGGATCATAAAGCCCGGCCTCGACGGCATAGGAAACGACATTCGGCGAGGCCATGAAATAGTCGGTGCGGCCGAGGTCGATCTCGCCGATCCGAGATTCGTTGGGACAGACCGAGACCTCGTCGTCCGGCACGCGCTCGGCCGCCCACACGGCCCCGGGCCTGCCGCTCGTCGGCGTCCAGAGCGGCCCGACGGGCATGATCTCGAAGACCCAGACCTCCTTGGGATCTGCCACGGCCAGCATCTCGCCGCCGTCGTGGAAGCCGTATCCGTAGCGCTCGGCCAGGCCTCCCATGAGCCGGATGGCCTCCCGGGCCGTCTGGCAGCGCTCCATGGCCAGGAGCGTGAGCATCGTGATGTCCATGATGCCCGACGGCGTGGGGTTTGACATCTTACGCAGGTTGCCGACCGTCGATTCGCCGATGGCCAGCTGCTGATCGTTCAGGTAGCCGAAGACGGCGTGATGGTAGCCGTAGGTGTGGGAGACTTCGGGGATCTCGACGCCCGTCGTATCCTTCTTAACAAGGTCCCACTTCAAGCCTTGCGCGGGCGGCCATGTCCGGATCTGGCTGATGTGATAGATCTTCCGCATCTCGCCCGGCCTGTGATCGGCGGCCGGCACGTGGCGCCACGTGAAATCGCAGATGCCGCAGTCGGCGGCGTGGGTCGTCATCACCGAACCATCGGTCGAAGCGTCCCTCCCCACCATGATGACCGTACAGCCGTCCGGTCCGGCCGCGACGGGGCCGGAAATTCGCCCCGGGCTTCTCAGGACGAAGACCGCGCCGCACAGCGCGAGGACCGTCAGCACGAGGATCGTCATGCCGGCTCGCTTTTTTGAGTCCATCGGTCTCACCTCCGGCATTCTCGTGCCCGCGCCTCAGTCCCAAACGATGTCTTTCGGGGCGGCGGTCTTGGGATTCAGGAAATAATGGCCCAGCGTGTTTTTGACGATATCGGAATAACGGGGGACGTTCTCGATGACGATGGCGCGCTCGGGAGTCTTCTTCGAGAACTGGCGCAGGATCTCCAGGCTGACGGAACAGTGCTGGCCCACGCGCCTGTCCATGGACCAGCCCGATTCGTCGTAGGGCACGAAGAGCTTTTTCTTCTTGGCCAGGCTCAGGAGGAAGGGGTCCTTCCCGTCGAGGAGGAGCTTCTCCGTTTTTGGCCCCGTCGGCTGGTCCAGGAACGGGATGGGCACCTCGAGCAGGAACGGGAGCGTCGCGGAGTAGTCTCCGATCTCCCGGTGCGAAAGACCCCGGAAGCCGACGGGAGACGGCTCGACATGGCTTTCGAAGCCCTCGCGGGCCTTGACGGTCAGGGCCGCCAGAGTGGCAATCCGGAGCGATTTCTCGGGCGCCACGATGCAGTTCGTCACCGGGAACATCGTTTCGGCCCCATGCAGGTCGATGGCCACGTCGACATGCTCTTTGCGCAGGATCTCCATGCCGCCGAAAGTCACCTGTTCCATCAATGGCCCTTTGGGTCGGCCGGGCCAAGCCCGGTTGACGTTCCGGGCGTCGACAAAGGACAGGAGTTGCCTTTCGGGGTAATGGACGTAGACGTCCGGGTCCGGCCACTGGTCCAGGGGCGAGGCATCGCGGTTGCCGAAGCGAAGCTTGACCGCGCCCCAGTCCGTGGGGATCTCAAAATAGAGCGGATATCCGTCCCCGGGCCGGGTGTTCCGGCTGCCGCTGTTATTGAAGAAGGGAATGACGTACAGCGTGCCGGACTCGACGACGGCGTTCTCGATGAAAACGAGAGTCGCCAGCAGGCCTTCGGGCTCGTTCGAGTGGGTTTCGCCGAGCAGGAGGGCTTTCCCTCCCGGTTTCTTCCCGCGCAGGACGAAGACGGCCGTGTCGGCAGCCGTCCCTTTGAGGCGGGGCGAAAAGTCGCTCAGGCGCAGGACGTCCGTCACGCCCGGCCCCTTCACAACCGGCAGGTCGAAATGCCGGTGCACGAACAGGGGTATGCCGCCCCAAGCCAGGAGGCCGGCGAGGCCGGCCGCCAAGGCGATCTTCCAGAGCGTCTCGCATTTCATGGTCTTCGCCTATTTCACCCGGAGGAGCCTCAGGATGAGCGGGATCATGACGAGGATGTAGAGGACGAGATTGTCGCGGCTCTTTTTCTCGAGGACCAAGTTCCAGACCAGCAGGACGAGAAGGAAAGTAGTGATGACGTAGTATGCGATCATGACCAGGTTCATCGCAGCCTCCGAGTGAACGGAATCATCGCCTGTCTCACATGCTCCACCGGACCAGGAAGGCGAGCTTGGAGCTGAAAATGACCATCAGGAGCCCCACCGCCGTGATGACCAGCCAGGGCAGCCAGGTCGATTTGAGGAAGGCCCAGTACGAATCGCGGTATCCGGAAACCATATGGCTCAGCCGGCCGATAAGAGCGGTCGGCGGCAGGCCGTCGCCCAGAGGCCAGAGGAGACTGAGGCCGGCGATGACGACCGTCGCGTGAAAGCCGCGGGAATCCAGAAACCAGATCAGTGGGATGCCGATGATCGCCGCCCCGCCGTACGTGAGCACCCCCTCCGAAACAGGGATGACGATGGTGAGCAGGACGAAGAGCAGGACAAGCGGCGTCGAGATGACGATGAAAGACAGGAACCCCCGCACACCCGTGGCCGTCATCACCTGCTGCAGCATGCCGACGACGACCATCGTCGAGAGGAGGGGCAACAGACGACGGACGGTCTCGAGGGAGACCTTGAAGAAGGGGATCTTCCTCGGGCTGAACAGCAGGACCGTCAGGGCGGCAGCCGCGAATTCCAGGGACAGGCCGAGGATCGGGAGGCTGAAGGGCCAGATCCGCCCGGCGACGACGAGTCCGAAAAAAACGGCGAACGGGGCGAGGACCCGCCACCAGCTCATGCCGGCCGGAACTTCCGGCATTCGACCGGCGGACCCGGCCTCTGTCGGGTCCGGCTTCCAGGCGAGGACGAGCACGGTGAAAGCGCCCAGGATCAGGCAGGGAAGCCCGAGGACAAGCTCGAAGCCGACGTACGGGATAGCCGTCCCGGCGCAGAGGATCATGGCCCAGATGTTCACGGGCGGCGCCGCCGCACTGAGGCCGGCCAGGACGAACAGGATGGCCGCGGTCTTCTTTTTCGAAACCCCGAAATGTCCCAGGGCCAGAGCCGCGGGAGCCCCGACCACCAACAAGGAGATGCTTCCGGCCCCCGTCAGCGCTCCCGGGATGAGGACGATGATCATCAGGACGAGAAGGCCGAGGATTCTGCGGCGGGCGAAAACTGTGACGGTCGCCCGGACGACGTAGTCGATTCCTCCCGATTCGTTGACCAAGGCCATGAACAGCGTCGCCGTGAAGAAAACGAGGATGATGTCGATATAGGTGAAAGCACCTTCAACGAGGTGCCGCCCGAGCTCGCCCGCGGGCGGCGTCTTGGCGATCGCCCCCGCGAGCCCGCCGGCCACGGCCGCGGCGAATATGCTCAATTCGACCGACAGGCCCTTGACCTTGGCCAGAGCATAGGCCCCGACCATGACGCCCAGGATAATGAGAATCGTCGCCGTCATGTTGCGCCCAACGCATCTTACTGTATTTGAAGCGGCGCGGTCAACGGGGAGACGGCGAATAGCGGGAAGGGCTGGACAATTCGAAGCCGGGCGGATAAAATATTTATGGGAAAGGGTCGGAAGGAGTTTTCGGCCCATGGACACGCCTTCGCTCCCTCCCGGGGAGAATTTCCCATCGCCTCACGAATCCGGTAGAATAATAAGCGGCAAAGGAGCACGCCTATGCGGATGACCTTGGCTTCGAGAGCCCTCGCGCTTTCCGTCCTCGTTATCTTTGCGGCCGGCGCCCTGGCACCGGACCTGAACGCCCAATATTGGGGCCGGAACAAGGTGCAGTACCAGACGTTCAACTTCAAAGTCATGAAGACCCGGCACTTCGACATTTATTTTTATCTGGAGGACGAGCAGACGGTCAAGATTGCCGCGCAGATGGCCGAGCGCTGGTACGCGCGGTATGCCCGGCTCTTCAACTACGAGCTGAAGAGCCGCCAGCCCCTCATCCTCTACGGCAGCGGCCCCCAATTCCAGCAGACCACCGTGATTCCGGGGCTGATGGGGGAGGGCACGGGGGGCGTCACGGAATCGTTCAAGCGCAGGATCGTCCTTCCCTATGGTCCGTCTCTCGCCGAAACCGACCACGTCATCGGCCACGAGCTCGTTCACGCCTTCCAGTACGACATCATGGCCCAGGGCCATTCGGACGCGGCCCGGATCAACGACGAGACCCTCCGCCTGCCCCTCTGGTTCATCGAGGGCATGGCCGAGTACTTTTCCATCGGCTCTGTCGACGCCAACACGGCCATGTGGATGCGGGACGCAGTCCGGCGCAAGGACCTGCCGACGATCAATAAGCTCGAGGACATCTATAAATACTTTCCCTACCGCTGGGGGCAAGCCCTCTGGGCGTATATCTCGGGGCGCTGGGGCGATGAGGTCATCGGCAAGATCATGAAATCCATCGGCCGGACAGGCGATTACGAGATCATCCTCCAGGGTTTGCTGGGGATCAGGAACAAACAGCTCGCGGCCGATTGGCACAAGTCCCTGCAGCAGGCCTACACACCCCTCATCGACAGGACGCTGACGCCGGACAAGTACGGCCGCGTGCTGCTGAAAGGGACCGAGGACAGCATCTACAACGTCTCGCCTTCGATCAGTCCCGACGGGAAGGAAGTCGTGTTTTTCTCGAGCCGGGACCTGTTCTCGATGGACATGTTCCTCGCCGATGCGGAGACGGGCAAGGTCCAACGGAAGCTGATCTCGACGGCGCTGGACCCCCATTTCGAAAGCATCCAGTTCATCCGGTCCGCGGGGTCGTGGAACCTGAAGGGCGATAAGTTCGTCTTCGGCGTGATCGTCAAGGGGCGGCCCGAGCTGACCATCATCGACATGAAGAGGGACAGGGTCGTGAAGGAGATCCCCTTCGGCGAGCTCGGCGAGATCCTGAGCCCGTGCTGGTCGCCGGACGACCGGTATATCGCCTTTTCGGCGCTCGTGGGGGGCGTCACCGACTTGTTCATCTACGACCTCGAGCACAACGTCCTCAAACAGATGACTCGCGACGCCTACGGAGATCTCCAGCCGGTCTGGTCGCCCGACGGGAAGAAGATTGCCTTCGTGACAGAGAGATTTTCGGCCAACCTGGATTGGGCCGACCCGGGGCACTACGAGCTGGCCCTCCTCGACGTCGAATCCGGGCAGATCCAGAAGGTCCTCGCCTTCCCCAACGGGAAGAATATCGACCCGCAGTGGACGGCGGACTCTCAGGGCCTCTATTTTCTTTCGGACCAGAGCGGCAAGACCGATCTCTACCGGATCGACCTCGGGACGGGGAAGATCTTCGAGGTGACGAACCTGTACGCCGGCATCAGCGGGATCACGGACCTGAGCCCCGCCATCTCTTTGGCTTCGCAAACGGGCAGGATCGTCTACAGTGCCTATGAGGGCGGGTACTATTCCATATATTCCATCAGCGACAAGACCGTGCTCGAAGGCCAGTCCTTCCTGGCCAAGTTCGAGCGGGACCCGGCGATCCTGCCTCCGAGGAACGAGCCCGAGGGAGCCTTGCTGGCGCTGCAAAGAAACCCTCTCTTCGGGCTTCCCCGAGAGACCAATTACGCCGTCACAGACTACAAGCCGAGGCTCTCCCTGGACTATCTCCAGCCGCCCACGCTGGCCGTCGCCGTTGACAGGTACGGGACATACGGGGCCGGAGGGATCTCCGCCTTCTGGAGCGACATGCTGGGCTACCGCACGATCATCACCACGGCCATCACCGGACCGGAGATCATCGACACTTCCGGCGCGGTGGCCTATCTGAACACGAGGACCCGGCTGAACTGGGGGCTCGCCGTCCAGCGCATCGTCTATCCGTTCCCGTACTATTCAGTCGCTGAAGACGACACGACGTTCAGCGTCCCCGCCCTCGTCGAGCAGGAGCTCATTCAGAGGATTATCAACAACGATGTTTCCGTCTTCGCCTCATACCCCTTCAATTCCGTTCTGCGCGTGGAGTTGACCGCCGGCTTCCGGAACATCGGCTTCAGCAACACGCTCTATACCTGGGCTTACTCCATGGAGACCGGGACCGAGATCTTTTACTCCGAGGAGCACCCGGCGGCCCCTCCGAGCCTCAACTACGGATACGTGACGGGCGGTCTCTATTACGACACGGGGATTTTCGGGGCGACGAGCCCGATCCTCGGCCAGAGCTTCGGCCTGGAAATCTCTCCCGCGATCGGCAACATCTCGTTCGAGTCGGTGTACGCCGATTTGCGCAAGTACATCATCCCGATCAAGCCGTTCACCCTGGCCTTCCGGGCCATGCATATCGGCCGCTACGGGCCGGACGCCGAGGACGAACGCTTTTACCCTCTCTATATCGGCTATTGGGATCTCGTCCGTGGATACGACGAATACACGAGCACGTCGACGTTTGACTACGGACGGCTCTTCGGCAGCAAAATGCTCGTGGGCAATGTCGAGCTCCGTTTCCCCCTGCTCCGGGTTCTCCACCTCGGCAAGGGTTATTTCGGGGCCTGGCCCCTCGAATTTTACGCCTTCTACGACTGGGGGATCGCTTGGGCGAACGAACCGGGATATTGGTGGGGAGGGTACGATGCCAATGGAAATCCCGACCCGAAGCTTGTCCGGCCTTGGTTCCTGGGAGGCGATCGCAAGCCTCTGACGAGCACGGGCATCGGGATCCGGACAAACCTGTTCGGGATGCTCGTCATGGGCCTGAACTACGTCTACCCGTTCGCCGACCCGGCGACGGGGTGGCATTTCCAGTTCTACATCAGCCCCGGATTCTAGCCTGGATCGCCGGGGCGTCGTCGAGACGGCCCGGGCAGCCCGCCCGGAGCGCTACTCGAACATCAGGCAGATACCCACGACGCCGATGCCGTTGTGTACGCCGATGACCGGCGAGATATCCATGATGAAAGCCGGTTCTTTGCCGATGACGGGCCCGAGCTCCTCGGCGTAGCGCAAGGCGCGAAACGGGTTTTGGGCGTGGACAACAGCGTAGTTCCAGACCCGCCGGCCCGCCGCCGCTCGCCCGATGAGGCGAATGATCTTCCGCATGTTCCGGCGGCGGCTGAAAGACCTGCCGCAGGCCACGGCCTTGCCCTCGGTATCGAGAGAGATGATCGGCTTGACGTTCATGAGAGACGCCAGAAAACCCTTGAGCGGGCTGACCCGGCCGCCGCGCACCATATATTTCAGCGTCCGGACGTCCACCCAGAGTCTCGTCTTGGCGATCCACTCTTCGGCCAGTGCGGCCACTTCGCCGGCGCCGCGGCCGGCCTGAATGGCCTCGGCCGCTCGGAGAAGGATGAGTCCCTGGCCGGCGGAGAGCTGCTTCGAGTCGAGGACCCAGATCCTGTCCGGAGCGACGCACTCGCGCGCGGCCAGGGCCTGCCGGTAGAAGCCGCTGAGTCCGCCCGAGATGGCCACCATCAGAACTTGTTCGTAGTGGGACATCAGAAATTCGAAAAGCCGTCTCACGGTCCCCTGTGCCGGTTGCGTACTTTTGGGCACTTCGCGGCTCGAACGGAGGAGCCAGTAGAACTCCTCCGGCGTGATTGTCACCTTGTCCAGGAAGAGGCTATCGCCGAAGGAGAGGGAAAAGGGGACGAGGTGGATCTGGTAATCGTCGAAGATCTTGGCCGGGAGGTCGCACGCCGAGTCCGTCACGATGGCGACGGGAAATTTCCGCATGTGCGCCGCCTGGTACTGGCGGAGCATGTCGTCCGCCTTGATTTCGGCGATCGTGCCGAATTCCCGGATCTTCAGGAACAAGTTGGCGGGGGCGTCGGTATGAACGTGGAGGCGGACCTTGGCCGGGGACCCGGCCACGATGGCCGATTCTCCGGCGGCCCGGACGGCGGCGCGGATGGCGTCGACGTCCAGGGCGGGGCCCGTGATCAGGGCTTCAGAACAGAAGCGGCGGGTTACGGAGCTGCGCGCTGCGTGCGCGTCCGTCGGGATGGCGGCCGGGGCCGACACCGCCCGGATGACGTCCTTGATGTCTCCCCGGCGGATGAAATTGACGATGCCCTCCAGGAAATCAAAGAACCCCTTGGCTCCGGCGTCGACGACGCCGGCTTTGGCCAGGATCTCGAGCTTCCGGGGCGTCTCCTTCAGGGAATTTTCGGCGATCGGGAGCGAATAGGACAGCAGCTCGACGAAATCGTTCATCTTCAGGCGCTGCTCGTAGAGGGATTCGGCCCAGTCGTGAAGGAGGGTGATCATCGTGCCTTCGACGGGGCACAGGATGGACTCGCGGGCGCGCTGGACGGCCCGCCGGACCGACTCGGCGAAGTGGCGCGTGGAGAGGCGGACGTGGCTCTTGACCTCCTGGCTGAGGCCGGAAAGGAACTGGGCGAAGATGATCCCCGAATTCCCCCTCGCCCCGGCCAGGGCGGCGTCGGCGATAGAATCCAGCGTCAGCTCGGCGCTCGGGAAGGCCCGGGCCCGCTCGGCGATGGCGCGCATCGTGGCCGCCAGATTGGTTCCCGTATCGGAATCGGGAATCGGGAAGACGTTGATCCTGTCGAGATCCTGCTGGTCCTCGATCACGGCTCGGCCGCCGGCCAAAAAGGCGTAATACAGCCGGTTGCCGTCCAGATACCTGATCTTCATCGCCCTGAACTCCGTCACGACCCTATCTTATCATAAAACCGGAGCGGAGCCCGGGCGTCGGGAGGCGCTCACAGCTCCTTGATGAATATGTTCCTTATATAGACTGGAGACCCGCTGTCGTGGTTCTGGAGGCCGATGTAGCCCTCGGCGGCGAAATCGCGGACCTTGCCCCGTGGCTCGGCCTGCCAGTCCAGGACGAGCTTTCCGTTGAGCTCGACCTCGAGGTGCCGGCCCTGGAACGTGATCTTGAAGTGGTTCCATTCTCCGGTGGGACGGGCGGCCCCGGGCTTGGCGGCTTCGGCGTCATAGGCGGCGGCGGTGCCGTGGATCCCCTGGTCCGCGTCATAGATCTGAATCTCGAAAGAGTGGTGGATATAGTCGTCGCTCGTCGGCACGTCCGGGACGCGGAGGAAGACGCCCGAGTTCGTGTCTTTCCGGGAACACTTGTAGTCGAGCTCGAGGACGAAATTCCCGAATTTCTTCACGCTGTACCAAAGCAGCCCCATGCCGCCGTGGGATTTCAGAATGCCCGTCCGGCCGTCCAGTTCGAAATATCCCGGGCCGTAGTGGTTCCAGCCGTTCTTTTCGTACTCGAACCCGTACCTCCTGAGGAGCTGCTGGTAGCCCTCGTAATACGTGACCTTTTTCACGAATTCCAGGCTCTTATGGATGGCCGGCTCGGGGGTCGCGGCCTCCTTTTCGTTTTCGTACTCCATCGTCAGGTATCCCGCGTAGTCCTGGAGGGTCAGCTCGGCCAGGATGTCCCGAACGTCTGCCCGGCCGGATCCCCAGGCGACGTCCTCGGCCGTCTTGCCGGTGCCGAAATCAGTCCGGTCCTTGAAATGGACGTCCAGGATTCTTCCCCGGAGAAGCCTGAGGCATTCCAGGGGCTTCAGGCCTTCCCGCATCCAATGGCCGATATCGGCGCAAACGCCGATCCGGAGGTCCCGGCCCCTGAGATGTTCGAACGTCGTCATGGGGAGGGCATACTTGGCGGGCTGGGGATGGTTGTGGATGGCGATCCGCAGGTCGTATTCCTTGACCAGCCTCTCGAGCAGGCCGAAATCATCATCCTGAGGCTCGCATACGACGGTCGCGATGTCCATCTTGCGGGCGAAGTCAAAGACCTTCCGCATGCTTGCCTCGGTCCTCCCGATATCGACGACACCGTAGGCGACAAGCTTCGCTCCGGCGTCGCGGAGCTTGGCCTGGACGGTCTGGATCTGGGCCTCGGACATGTTGTCGTCGAAGACGGCCTTCGGATCCCCGTTGCCCAGCGGCTGGCCGGGGTAGGCTTCGATGTTGACGATCTCCAGTTCCTTGGCTTTGTCGACGGCTTCAAAAAAAGTGTATTTCCGGAACGTCCAGCATTGAACGGCCACTGGGAAAGGCACGATCCGGACGTCCCGGTAATCGGTCGCCGCGACTTGCTTCACGATGTCCTGGGGAATGAGGGCCGACGGGGCTATCTTGTTCGGGGGCTGTTGGCCTGCCGCGAGGAGCCTCCAAAGGACGATCGGGACGAAAAATGCAGCTGACTTACGCATGGCGTCTTCTCCTCATCTCTTTTTTCTCGGGTTCCATTTGCCCTGGGCGACCGCCGGAATGAACGTCTCCAGCCCCGGAGGAGGAAAGGGGACCGTGCGGTCCTGCTCGGCGCTCATATAGGCGGCCATAAGAAGCTCGGTGACGTTAAGCCCGTCGTCGAAGTTCTCTTCGGGTCGCCGTCCATCGCGGAAGGCTTGGACCATGTGGCGGTCTTCGGCCGTGTAGCCGTACTCGGTTTCCTCGGAGCTCACGACGGGCATCAGCCCGACCTCCGCGTTCTGCTTCTCCACGAGGTCCTCGCCGGCCTCGCCCCGGACGTTGCGGCTGAAGAAAACCTTCAAGCCGGAGTCCAGCGTATTGATGGAGAGGGAATATTCCGGTCCGAGAAGTTCCATGCTCAGGCGGAGGCCCGCGCCGATGTAACACCAGGATGTGGTCGTTTCGACGACGAGGATCTTCCCGTCCCGGCTTCTGTACTCGACGAGGGACCGGGCGAAATCCTCGGCCGGGCGCTTGAGGTAATCGGTTTTGCCGCCGCTCTGCCCGGCGAGGACCCTAGCGTATTTCGGCTCCTGCCATTTCAGGCAGGAGGCATAAGCGGTGACCTTGAGGGGTTTGAGCACGTCCCGAGGCGCGCCCGGCGGCGTGAGCATGAACCGGGCCTCTTCGACCGAATGGCACATCATGTCGTTGAGCACGCCGCCCCCCTGCAGGGTCCCGTCCCAGAACCAGGGCATGTGAGGGCCGCTGTGCTCCTCGGCGGCGCGGGCGAGGTAGGGCGGCCCGCAGAGGCTGGCGCCGCGGGCCCAGATGATCTCCTTCCCCCGCGTCACGGCCGGCGAAAAGACCTGGTTTTCGAGGTAGCCGTCCAGCAGCTTCGCTTTCCTGGCCAGGGTCAGCATGGCCTTGGCCTCTCCGACGTTCCGCCCCAGCGGCTTTTCGCAGGTGACGCCGATAAGCTCGCCGTGGCCCTTGAGAACGGCCGCGGCGATCTCGTCCATGACCTCGAGCCGCGTGTAATTCGGCGAACAAATCCAGACGGCATCGATTCCGGGGTCAGCGACCATGGCCGTCAGGGACTTGTAGACCTTGGGCCGGCCGACACCGAGCCTCGCGGCCAAGGCCGCCGATTCCCGAGCCCGCCCGTCATCGGGATCGACGATGCCGAGGATATCGGCGTCGCGGACCCCCGCCCAGGCGCGGATGTGAAAGCGGGTGATGAACCCCCCGCCGACAAACCCTACGCCCAACGTCTTCTTTGTTTTCATGATCTCTCCTCCTCATGGAAGCCGGCGTCGAACCGCCGTCGGGGACGCACGGCCCCGATCGCTCAGGCCGGAGTCGCGGCCTCCGGCGCCTGTTTCCTTTCACGGAAAAACGCGAGGAAGCCGACGAGGCATAACAGGGTCAGGACCGTCGGCACGACGAAAGTGCCCCTCCAGTCGACGCTGCGCACGGCCGCGCCGGCGGGGCTCACGGTCGAAACCGTGAAGAGGTTCTGGATCCAGCCGCAGAACAGGCTCCCGGCGAAGCTACCGAGGCCCAGGATGATGATGGCGATCAGGCCCTGGGCCGAGTGACGGATGTCCTTGGGCGCGATGCTGTCCACATAGATGTAGGCCGCCGTGAAGAAAAAAACGTAGCAGAACCCGTGGAGGGCCAGAGAGGCAATGACCAGCCAAGCGGGCGTCCCGATGACGAAGATGACGTAGCGGATCGGCCAGGCCAGGATCCCCAGGGTCAGAGTTCTCCGCATGCCGAACTTCCCCAGGGCCCAGGAGAGAAGAAAAGCCATGACCAGGATCTCCGCCATTTGGGCAATCGTCATGACTGCGGAAACGTATTTCTGGCTGATGCCGACCCGGTCCGAGGTGAGGAACGGGGCCGTCAGGACGTAATAGAACTGGAGCTCGGTCGCCACTACGAATGAGATGGCGGCGAAGACGGCGAAGCTCCGGTCCTTGAACATCTTAAGAGCCTCAAGGAAAGCCCACGGACTGGCGCTTTCCTTCCGGGGGGGCGTGTGGGGAAGGGCGAAGGAATGGAGGCCCATGAGAAACGAGAACGCTCCGGCCAGGATGAGCGTGTCGCCTCTCATGGCGATCCCCTCCGGCGATCCGGCCAGGGCTCTCCATCCGGCCAGAGCCCAGCCGGCGGCGATCCAGCCGATCGTCCCCCAGACGCGGATGGCTCCGAACTCCTTCTCCGAGTTCTGGAGATTGATGAAGGAGATGGAGTTCGTCAGGGCGAGCGTCGGGGCATAGACGAGGCAGTAAAGAAGCATCAGCCACATCATCGGCCCGAAGTCTTTCACGCCCGCGATGAGGATGAGGATCGCTCCGCCGGCCAGCTGGAGCACGCCCATGACCTTCTCGGTGGCGAACCAGCGGTCGGCGAACTGGCCGCCGATGAAGGGCGAGATGATGGTCGCGAGAGGAAGCAGGCTGAAGATGGCGCCGAGCTCGACGCCGTTGAAGCCTAGGGTGTTCTGGAGATAGGCCGAGAGCACCGGCGCCCATGAGCCCCAGATGGCGTACTGGAGAAACATCATGACGCCGAGGCGGAACTTGACGCTCATGCGACTTCTTGCGAGGCCCCTACATACCTTAATTCCGGGCGGCTTGTCAACCGACGCGGGAGCCTCATTCCCAGCGGCTGACGATGGTCCGGTTTTGGCTGTTGCAGATCTCCCGGCCCTCTAGCGTGAAGAGGAAATCGAGCCGGTTCCGGTAAACGTCCGCGATCTTTCCCCGAACCATTTTCAGCGTCGAGTTGAGGAGTCCGTTCTGTTCCGTAAACCCCTCGCCGAGAATGGCTACGGCGGAGGGAAGCCAGCGTCCGGGAAACTCTCCGGCGAAGCGGCCGCCCTCGCGATATGCGGCGATTTCGGCGTCCAAGAGGCGGAGCACGGCCTCCCGGCCTTCCGGTGTTTTCGGAGAAAGTCCCTTCTGCCGGAGCCAGCGGAGGACGGCCTCCCGGTTGGGCACAACGAGCGCGACGGTGTAGGGCGACTGGTTGTTGTAGAGTATGAACTGCTCGATGAAGCGCGAATGGTCCGTGACGGCTTCTTCAATGACCTCCGGGCTGTACTTCTCTCCGTCGCCTGCAATCAGGAGACTCTTAACCCGCCCCAGGACATACAGAAAACCGTCCGCGTCCAGGTAGCCGATGTCCCCCGTAAAGAGCCAACCGTCGCGGAGCGCCTCCCGCGTCGCCCTCTCGTTTTTCCAGTAGCCGGCCATGACGTTTTCGCCGCGGACGACGATCTCGCCTTTGGTCCCTACGGGCAGGGGATTCCCGGCCTCGTCGGCGATCCGGATTTCGAGGCCTGGGACGACGCGCCCCGAAGAGCCGAGCTTGTGGAAATGGGGACTGTTGGCAGAAATGACCGGGGCGGCTTCGGTCAGGCCATAGCCTTGATACATGGGGATGCCGATCGCGTAGAAAAAGCGCTGGAGATCGAGGTCGAGGAGAGCTCCGCCGCCGATGAAGAATTCGAGACGGCCGCCGAAGTTCTGGCGGATCTTCCGGAACAGCATCCGGTCGTAAAAAAAGAGGAGCGGCTTGAGCAGCGTCCGGAAACCCGAGCCCCGGTTCCAGCCGTCGGCGTTGTATCGATAGGCCGTTTTCAGGCCCCTCCTGAAGAGAGCCTCGGCCGCCGACCCCTTGTCCCGGACGCCCTTCTCGATATTCTTCCGGAAGCTCTTGGCCAGCGCCGGGACGCTCATCAGGATCGTCGGACGTATGTCCCGGATGTTCCCGGGGATGTTCTTGAGCGTTTCGATGCCCGTCCGGCCGGCCTCAACGGAGGCCACGGCGCTGCCGTTCCGAATGAACGCGTAGATGCAGACAGTATGGGCGAAGGCGTGGTCCCAGGGGAGGATAGCGAGGGTGACGCTGTCTTCGCGCACCGGGCAAAGAGCGAGGCCCTGCTCCACGTTGACCGCATAATTGCGATGGGTCAGGATGATCCCTTTGGGATCGGCAGTCGTCCCGGATGTATAGCAGATATTGGCATAGTCGTCTTCGCGGACCGATTGCCAGGCAGCCTCGCACTCGGCAGCGCGGCTTCTGAGATACTCGTCGCCCCTGGCCAGGACCTCGCCCGCGGTGAGCTCATCAGCTTCGTAGGACGGCATCTCATCCAGGAGGATCGTCCATTCAAGATCCGGGAGGTCCCCTTTGACCATCCGGAGCTTGGAAACCTGGGACTTCGAAATGACCGCCATCCGGCAGCCCGAGTGGGCGAGCCGGAACTTGAGGTCCGAAAGCTCATCCACCCTGACGGAGATGGGCACGTTCACGGCCCCGTTGTACAGGATCGCGAGCTCGCTCATGACCCAGTCGTTCCGCCCCTCGGAGATGAGGGCCGCGCGGTCGCCCTTTCCGAGGCCGAGGCTCCTCAGGCCGGCGGCGAACCTGCGGACGAGGGCGCGCATCTCTCGGTAGCTCGTCCCCGCGTAACGCGCGCCGCGCTTTTCCCACATCATGACATTATCGGGGAAGGCCCTGACGCTCGTCTCGAATAGCCGGGGGATCGTCCTTTCCGTCATCTCGCGGCCTCCGACTCCAATGGATACGAGCATACTAATTCGGGGCTCCGGCAAAGTCAAAAATGCTTATGATCGCGGCCAGCGCGTCAATTTCCGCAGTTGCCGGCCGACCCAAAAATGAGGGACGCTGCCTCCGTCCCGGCGGCAGATGCTTGCCGGGGTCGAGTTTGACCTTTATCTGGGGCTTTGATATGATTTTTTATTCCGAAGTTCGGGGCCCGGCCCGGAGCTCCAAGGGTTCGGGGCACGCGCCGGAGCAGACGGGTTGGAAAAGATGAAGGAACGGCGCCGCGATCCCAGAGTCAACGAGGAAAACAAAGTCACCCTCAACCTGCTGGCCAACGGGAGCCCCCAGGGACCGAAATCGGTGTATCATTCGCTGACCAAGGACATCTCGCTGGGCGGGATCCGGGTCATGACGGACGCGCCTCTGGCCGTCGATTCGCGCATTAAGGTCGAGCTCACCCTGGCCAAGTCGCGGAAACGCATCCGGGCCGTCGCCCGTGTCCGATGGGTCAAGGAGCTTTTCGGGCAGGACGTCTTCGACATGGGGCTCGAGTTCGTCGACATCGATCCCGAGGCCGAACTGGCGCTGATCGATCACATCTACGGGAAAAAAGGGTTCCGAACCTGAGCCCGCGGTCTTGCTTTTTCCCCCCTCCTGAGCTACAAAGAACGGGACGGGTGCCGCCCGGGGAGTTCGCATGCCGGATCCAACGCCGAAGAAAGCCGTTCAGGCTTTGACAGACGACGGGGCCTCGGCCGCGCTCGGGGACAGGATGAAGTGGTGGCTGGAGGCGCGCTTCGGCATGTTCATCCACTGGGGTCTCTACGCCCTTCCGGCGCGGCACGAATGGGTCGCGAGCCGCGAGCATCTCACGAACGCAGCCTACCAGCGGTATTTCGAACATTTCGACCCCGACCTCTACGACCCGGCCGAGTGGGCCCGGACGGCCAAGACCGCGGGCATGAGATATGTCGTCGTGACGGCTAAGCACCATGACGGCTTCTGCCTGTGGGACTCGGCCTATACGGACTACAAAGCCACCCGAACGCTCGCGGGGAGAGACCTGCTCGCTCCCCTTGCGGCGGCCGTGCGGGCGGAAGGACTCCGTTTCGGCTTTTATTACTCCCTCCTGGACTGGCACCATCCCGACTACACGGTCGACGCTTTCCACCCGCGGCGCGACGACGTCGCCTTTGTGGAAGGAGCGAAGGGCCGCGACATCGGCAGATACGCGGATTATCTGTCGAACCAGGTCCGGGAGCTCCTGACCGGCTTCGGGGCCGTCGACGTCCTCTTCCTGGATTATTCGTTCCCCGGTCCGGGCGGGAAAGGGCGGGCCGAGTGGCGCTCGGAGAGGCTGCTGCGGATGATCCGGGACCTGCGGCCTGACATCATCGTCAACGACCGGCTCGACCTCCTCGACGTTCCTGGGGGATGGGACTACCGGACGCCCGAGCAATTCATGCCGCGCGAGGGGATCCGCGAGGGCGGGCGGCCCGTTCCCTGGGAGACATGCCAGACATTTTCCGGCTCATGGGGATATCATCGGGACGAATCGACCTGGAAATCGGTCCGCCAGCTGCTCGTCCTGCTCATCGAGACGGTGAGCAAGGGCGGGAACCTGCTTCTTAACGTCGGGCCGACGGCTCGCGGGACATTCGACGGGCGAGCCGTCGAACGGCTCCGGGGCATCGGCGAATGGATGAGGACGAACGGCCGGTCGGTATACGGATGCAGCGGGGCCCCGCCGCAATTTCCCGCGCCCGCCAACTGCCTCCTGACCTATCATCCGGCCGCGCGCCGGCTTTACGTCCACGTCCTCGAGTGGCCCGCAGGAACCCTCCGCCTGGACGGCTTTGCCGGACGGGCCGCCTATGCCCAGCTCCTTCACGACGGCTCCGAGGTGCCATTCGCGGACAAAGGCACGGAGATCGGCTTTTTCCCAGGGACGCGGCCCGATTCGGGAACAGACTCCTTGGTATTGCGCCTGCCGGTGCCCAAGCCGGACATCGAAATTCCCACGATCGAGATCTACCTCGAGTGAGAGGACGCCGATGAAAAGAGCGGCCGGACTCATCCTGATGGTTTCGACGCTCTTGGGGCCGGCCCAGGCGGCCCCCTTAGGTTCCCTCGAGGCCAAGAGCGTATGGGCCTGGAACGTCTTCCTGGCCGTTTCCTGGCCGATCGCGGTCCTGACCGCGAGCCCCGTCATCGCCGTCCTGTGCGCCGTAATCATCCCCACGCTCAAGCGGCGAACGCAGGCTTGGGCCCGCGAGAACGATCGCTGGAGGGCTTTCAAGCGCTTTCTGGACGATTTTTCCGACTTCCGGGAGCTGCCCCCGGAAGCTCTGACGCTCTGGGAATCCTATCTCGTTTTCGGCATCCTGTTCGGCAACGCCAAGAAGATCCTCAAAGCCTTGCCCGTCATCCTCGGCGAACGGGGAGGAACCGTTCCCGCATGGTATTCGGCAGCGGGCCGGGCAGGGTTCGTCTCTTCCGCGGACAGCATCGCCTCGATGGCCGGCAGCATCGGGCACATAGCCGCCACCGTCAGCCAGGTGAGCCTGTCGGCCGCACATTATTCGTCGGGAGCGGGAGGAGGCTTCAGCGGCGGGGGAGGGGGCGCCGGATGATCCTCGGCTGTCGGGCCCATACGCGCCGGAACCGCTTGACAACCTGGCTGGCGCTGGCGGCGGCCGCGGCCGCGGGCTTCGGCTGCCGCCCTCCGTCCGAGGAAAGCCGGATCCGCGAGTTCGTCAAAGAAACGACCGCTCAGGCCGAAAAGGGACATCTGGACGCCGTGATGGACTGCCTGGCCGAGGATTACCGGGATTTCGAAGGGCGGGACAAGGCCGCCACAGAATCTCTCATCCGCGACTATCTCGGCCGGGGAGGGATCGTGATCCATCTGCTCGGCGTCAGGATTGAAACCATCGATTCCGAAGGGAAGGCGTCCGTGCGGGCCGAGGCCATGCTGAGCGCGGGAGCGGCGGAGATGTTCCGCAGGCTGATCCGGTACGCGGGGGAGTGTTATCGCTTTGATATCGGGCTGAGAAAGGGGCCGCAGGGGAACTGGCTGGTCGAGTCCGCGGCGTGGGAAGAGGTTGCTCTGACCGATCTCTTTCCGGAGTCCCTGAAGATTCTGAAGCAGCTCTTTCCGGACCTTTAGAGTAGAATAAGTGCGGAGCGGCGTTCCGGAGCCTGGCGCCGGGCCCCCCGAATCAATTTTGAAGGAGATGAGGATGGCGGAGAAAAAAACAGAGCAGAGGACATGGACCGAGGAATTTCGCGTCACAGGAGGAGAGATCCTCAACAAGATCAAGGAAATTCTCCATGAGGGAAATGCCCGGAGGATCATCCTCAAGGACGAAAACGGCAAGGTTTTCATGGAGCTCCCGTTGACCGTGGGGGTCGTCGGCGCGCTGGTCGCCCCGATCCTGGCCGCGGTGGGGGCCGTCGCCGCCCTGGCCTCGAACCTGACGATCGTGGTCGAAAGAATTGAAGGCTGAACGCGGGACGGACGCCGGCACCCCCGGGTCTGAACGCTTTGAAAAGCACACGCCCTATTTTCCACTGGAGGGCGTCTGTGATATATAAAATTTCTATCCGATTATCTGAACTCAGCCGGGCGGCGCAAGGAGGAGCCATGTTCGACGCCAAGACTCTGTCCCGGGCGGCCGGGCTCATCGGGGCCGCAGCCTGTCTCCTGGCGCTGCCGCCCGGTCTCCAGGCCTCGGGCCGCGGCGTGATCGGTCTCATGCCGGTCCCCGCTGAGGTCACGATCCAGCCCGGCCGCTTTCGTATCGGCGAGGACTTAACGATCGCCGGACAGGGCCCGGCGAGCCCGCGGGCGTTCCGGGCCGCGGCCCGGTTCATGGCGCGGCTCTCGGGACGGACCGGGCTCTTCCTGAAACAGGATTACCTGGCCGGCCAGTCCCCGGCGGGCAAAGCCAATGTCGTCTATCGTTATCAGGCCGTGGGCCGGCTTCTCCCCGGCGAGGACGAATCCTACACTCTGTCCGTCGCCGCCGACGGCGCGGTCATCGCCGCGCCCAACGACCTTGGCGTCCTGCACGGCCTCGAAACGCTGCTGCAACTGCTCGACGCCGACGAGACCGGGTATTATTTCCCTTGCGTCGAGATCCGGGACAGGCCGCGCTTCACGTGGCGCGGACTGCTCATCGACGTCAGCCGGCATTTCGAACCCGTCGACGTCATCCTCAGAAACCTGGACGGCATGGCCGCCCTCAAGATGAACGTCCTCCATTGGCACCTTACCGATGACCAGGGATTCCGCGTCGAGTCCAAGGTCTTTCCGAAGCTCCAGGAGCTCGGCTCCGACGGACTGTATTACACCCAGGACGAGGTCCGGGAGGTCGTGGCCTACGCCGCCGACAGGGGGATCCGCGTGATGCCGGAGTTCGATATTCCGGGACACTCGACGAGCTGGCTAGTCGCCTATCCCGAGTACGCCAGTTCGCCCGGGCCCTATGTGATCGAACGGCATTTCGGAGTCTTCGGACCGGCATTCGACCCCACGAACGACAGGGTCTATTCCTTCTTCGACAAGTTCTTCAAGGAGATGGCCGGGCTCTTCCCCGATCCATACATCCACATCGGCGGCGACGAAGTCAACCCGGACCAGTGGAACACCAGCCGCCGGATCCGGGCCTTCATGAAGAAGAAGGGCCTGGCCGACAATCCGGCTCTCCAGGCGTATTTCAACGAGAGAATCCTGAAGATCCTGAAAAAGTGCGGAAAAAAGATGGTCGGGTGGGATGAGATATACAGGCCCGGCGTGCCGAAGGACATCGTCATCCAATCGTGGCGCGGTCCCGACGCCCTCGTCGATGCGGCGCGGAACGGCTATCAGGGCATCCTCTCCAACGGGTATTACGTCGATCTCTGCGAACCGGCCGCGAGCCATTACCTGAACGACCCGATCCCCACCGGCTCGCCCCTGACCGACGCCCAAAGGGCGCTCATCTTCGGCGGCGAGGCGAGCATGTGGGGAGAGCTCATCACGCCGGAGACCATCGATTCCCGGATCTGGCCGCGGACGGCGGCGATCGCCGAGCGCCTCTGGTCGCCGCAATCCGTCGCCAATGTCGAGGACATGTACCGGAGGCTCGGTCTCGTCTCCGTCGACCTCGAGGAGCTGGGCTTGACGCATCTCAAGAACAGGGACATGATGTTGCGGCGTCTGGCCCGGACGGAAAATATAGAACCCCTGAGGGTCCTGTCGGACGCCGTCGAGCCCCTGAAAGGGTATAAGCGCCATGATCAGGGCATCACGTACACGTCGCTTTCCCCTCTCACGCGGTTCGTCGACGCCTGCCTCCCCGAGTCCCTGCCGGTCCGCGCCTTCCGCGTCCGGGTCGATGAGTACCTGAAAGAGAGGGATCAGGCCGTGGCGGAGGAGCTGAGAGCGACACTCCGGCAGTGGGAAAACAATCATCCGCTCGTCCTGCCCCTCGTCGCCGCGTCTCCAGCCCTCCGCGAGATCGAGGCGCTCTCCCAAGCCCTCGCGGACGTTTCCGCCTCGGGCCTGGAAGCCCTGGATATTCTGACGTCCGGCCGTCCCCCGGAGGCGGGCTGGCTGTCAGCGAAAGGCCGGATTCTGGCAGAAGCCGAAAAGCCCAAGGCGCATGCCGAGCTCGCAGTGACGAGCGCCGTCGAGGAGCTGGTGAACGCCTGCGCCGGGGCCGAAAAATAGATGCCCATGAGCCGGCGGAGGGGATCGACCCTGCTCCTTCTCGCGGCCCTTCTTCTTCTTCTCTGCCAGGAACCCGCCGGGCTCAGGGCCCGGGAAATCCCGCGGCTCGCCGTCAGGGACAGCTTGGGCCGGAGGGTCGAAGTCCCGGCCACCGTCAGACGGGTGATCTCTCTCGAGCCCGAGATCACCCGGATCATCGTGGCCCTGGGGGGCGGGGACAAGCTCGTCAGCGTCGATTTTTTCCTGCGCCATTTCGACCATCTGTTTTCCGTCGTCTTTCCGCAGGGGCGGGACCTTCCGGTCGTTTCAAACCAGGCTCAGGACCTGAACTTCGAGCTGGCCCTCCGGCTCCGGCCGGACGTTTTGTTCTCCTCGCCTTCGGAGTTTCAATCGGCCGAGAGGATCGAACGTAAGCTCAGGATCCCCGTGGCGGCTTTGGCCTCGACGGGCAGATTCGAAAACCTTCTGCAGGAGATCGGGACCGTCGGCCGGCTCATCGGGAGAGAGAATCGGGCCCGGGAGCTCGCCGAATTTTTCAGAGCGAAGATCTCGGACATCGAGCTCCGGATCGGGCGCGTGCCGGCGGCGGCTCGGCCGCGGGTCTACCTGGCCTTCTGGGGATCGCTCCTGAGGACGCCGGTGGCCTACGACCCCGTTGACGCAGCCGGGGCCGTGAATTGCGCTGCCGGCCTCCTGCCCTCCTATCTCGGCACGGCGGGGACGACGGTCCGGCTCGAGGACATCATCCGCTGGGACCCCGATATGATCCTTATCCAGGGGAACTACCTGCCCGAAGAACGGGCCGTCACGGCGGCCGGCATCCTGTCAGACGCGCGCCTGGCTTCTTTGCGGGCCGTCAGGGGCAGGCGGGTCCATTATACGTTCGGCTTCTGGTACTGGTGGGACCCGGCCCTCGTCCTCGTCGAAACGCTCTATCTGGCCCGGCTCCTCCATCCCGACCGGTTCCCGCGCTTCGACCTGCGCCAAGAGGGGGACGCCGTCTTCAGGGAATTCTACGGCCTCGACGGCGCCTTCACCAAGCTTTGGAGGCTTCTCGACTGTGATGATTGGCTCCCCAAGTAGGAAGACCGGCTGGCTGGCCGCGGCGGCGTTCGTTCTCCCCGTCGTGCTGCTGCTCGTATCGCTGAACATCGGTTCATATCATATTCCACTCAAGTCCGTCTGGACAACCGTCGTTGGGGCGCTGTCGTCCGGACGCGCGGGGGCCGGCTCGCCCGAGGCCGACATCCTCTTCCGCATCCGCCTGCCGCGCCTCCTCCTCGCCCTGTTCGCCGGAGCGGCGCTGGCGGTGTCCGGGGCGTCTCTCCAGGCGCTGTTCAAGAATCCCCTGGTCTTCGAGTTCAGCCTCGGCATATCGTACGGGGCGGCCTTCGGCGCCGCTCTGTCCCTGGTCTTCCTCGGCCGCGGCTTTCCCCCGCAGCTCGCCGCTTTCGCCTTCGCCGTCCTGGCGGTGGTGCTTGTTCTCTTGATCGCCGGGAAATCGGCCTCGCAGATCGTCACCATCCTCCTCGCAGGGATCATCGTCTCGGCCCTCTTCCAGGCCTTCCTCTCGTTTGTCGAGTTCTTCGCCAATCCCTATGCCCTCCAATCCCTCATTTTCTGGCTCATGGGCAGCCTCGCCCAGGCCGTCTGGAAAGACCTCGCCCTGACGCTGCCGCTCATAGCGTTGGGCGTCATCGTCCTCGTCCTCCTCCGGTGGCGGATGAACGTCCTTTCCCTCGGAGACGAGGAGGCCCGTACGCTCGGCGTCAACGTCAAGTGGGAGAAGATCCTCGTCATCGCCGTGGCCACCCTCACGACCGCCGCCGCAACGTCGGTGACGGGCGTCATCAACTGGATGGGGCTGATCGTCCCCCATCTCGTCCGGATGATGGTCGGCGCGGACAACCGCAAGGTCATCCCGCTGTCCGCCGCCTTCGGCGCGAGCCTTCTCCTCGTCGCCGACGACATCGCCCGGAGCGCGGCCCCCTTCGAGATCCCCATCGGCATCCTGACGAGCGCCGTCGGCGTCCCGTTCTTCATCGTCCTCCTCAAGAAATCGGGAAGAGTCTGGCAATGAAGATCCTCGTGCAGAGGCTCGATTACGCTTACGACGGGTTCCGCCTAGACATCGATTCTCTGGGCTTCGCCGGCGGCCGGGTGACGTCGATTGTCGGTCCCAACGGGGCGGGCAAATCGACGTTCCTCAAGTGCGCCGCGTCGGTCCTCCCCTTGGATCGCGGCTGCCTTTTCGTTGACGAGCGCGACTTGGCCGCGCTCGGGGGGCGGGAACGGGCCAGGCTCATCGGCTATGTCCCTCAGGAACCGGCCTTCAGCTTCAACTACGAGGTTCGGGACTACGTGGTGATGGGGCGGGCCGCGTTCCTTTCGGTATTCTCCTCACCGTCGCCGCATGATGTCCGCATGGCCGAGGAGGCTCTCCACTATGTCGGGCTCGAGGGCTGCTCGCGCCGGCCCTTTCTCGAGCTCAGTTCGGGAGAACGGCGGCTCGTGCTCATCGCGCGGGCCCTGGCCCAGGAGCCCGAGATTCTCCTGCTCGACGAGCCGACCTCCTTCCTCGACCCCCGTCACGAGGTGAGGATCATGAGGCTCTGCCGCCGGCTGGCGGGGGAAATGGGGAAGACCCTCATCGTCACCCTCCACAGCCTGGAAATGGCTGCGAAGTACTCGGATGCCATAGTGTTCATGAAGGCGGGGCGCGTCGTGGCTTTCGGGCCCCCGGGCGAAATCCTGACCGAGGGGTTGCTCCGGGACGTCTACGATCTGGAGATGCGGATTGTGGACTGCGCGGGGCAGAAGTTTTTCGTAAAATAGGAAAGGCCGGCTGAGTCCGAGAGGCTCGTTCAGGGCTTCTTGAAGGGGGCCGATACGTCGTCGAGTTCTTCGCGGTCTTCCTCGGACAAGCGGAAGGACAGCGCCGCGCCGAAATCCCGGACCTGTGCCGCCTCACTCGCGCCCGGGATGGCCACGACCGTTTCCCCCCCGAACGTGATCAGCCAATTGAGCGCGGCTTGAGACGGGGTCGCGCCGTACCTGGGGGCGATCCGGCGCAGAGTGTCGATCACGGGACGGCTCTTTTCAAGGCCTTTATGCTTGAACGCAGCCATGTACTTACGGAAGCCCCCCCGCCTCTTAATCAGGGTCGGGTCATCGTGGAAGAGCCCGGTAACCAGGCCTTGGGCGAGGGGTGAATAAGCGATGATCGAGACCCCAAGCTCCCGGGCCGCCTCAAGCACTCCGTTGGTTTCGACCCTCCTGTCGAGCAGGCTGTAGCGGACCTGGTTGGAGACCAAGGGGAGGCCGGCCTTGCGGAGCCCGGCGTGGGCCCGCTCCATCTGCTTCCGGTTGAAGTTGCTAACGCCGACAAAGCGGATTTTTTTCTCCGCGACGAGCCCGGCCATGGCCTGAATCTGCGAGTCTATGGACGATACGGAATAGGGATTGTGGATCTGGTGAAGGTCGACAGGGAAAGGAGCCAAGTTCTGCAGGCGGACTTCGATCGTTCCAGCAATGGAGGATGCCCGCCGCAGAACGGGGCTCCACTTGGTGGCAATGACGATCTGGCCGGGCGATTTTCCGAGGCTCTGGAGCCCTTTCGCCAGGGCCTTCTCCGACTCGCCCGCTCCGTAGCCCTCGGCCGTGTCGAACCAATTCACGCCCGCGTCCAGCGCCGCCGCCAGGATCCGCTGGATCTCGGCGTCGTCCAGAACTTTCCAGTATCGGCCCGCCAAGCCACGGCCTTTGCTGAACTGCCAGCAGCCCAGGCCGAGCGGGGTCACCATGAGGTCGGATGCCCCCAGCCGGCGGAGAGGGAAGAGAGTCGCCATGGGACCTCCTGTCACTTCAGCTTCTCCTGGCCTTTGAAATCCCTGTAGGGACTGAAGTACGCCAGCGTCTCCCTGTCCGCGCCGTCGAGCTTACCCTGCGCCAGCCGGAGAAGGAGCTCGCCGAGGCCGGGCCCGATCATGAAGCCCTGTCCGCACATGCCGACGGCCAGCACAAAACCCGGGACCTCTCGAGTTTCGCCCACGATCGGGAGCCCGTCCGGAGTCATCGGGTAGAGGCCCCGCCAAGTCCGGCGGACCCGGATGTTCCTGAGGCGGGGAATGATATCGACCATGCGCTTGGCTACCATCGGCAGGAAGGCGCTCGTTTCCCGGATATCGAACCCCCAGATGGAGGGGTCCGGGGTGATGCAGAAAATGACCTGGCCCGTGTCGTGCTGGTAAAAGTAGTAATTGGCCGAGCCCTTGACCGGACGGATGTCGACAATCATCGGTTCGAGGAAACGGGTTACCGGCTCAGTGACGGCGGCCTCATGGGAATCCGGTCGGACCGCGACCTCGAGGCCGGCCATCCTCGCGACCTCGGCCGCCCGCGGGCCCGCCGCGTTGATGACGATGTCCGCTCCGTATTCCGCCCGGTCCGTCCGGACGCCCGAGATCCGCCCTCCGCGGATGATCAACCCCGTGACCCTCTCTCCGAACCGGAAAACGGCCCCGAGGTCCAGCGCGCGGCGATAAAACGCGTGCGCGGCGAGGAGGGGAGAGGCATGGCCGTCGTCGGGCGAGAGGGTCCCTCCCCTGAGTCCCCGGGGATTGAGGTCGGGAACGGCCCGCAGGATATCGTTTTCCCCGAGCCAGTCGATGTTCAGGCCGTGCTGTTTTTGAAAGGCAAGGAGCTCCTTCAGATCCGCTTCCTCTTCTTCCCGGTAGGCCACGAACGCGTAACCGCCTTTGCGCCACTCCAGCTTGCCCCCGAAACGGCGCTCCCAAGTGGCCAGGATCTCGAGGCTGCGGAGGCAGACGCGGATCTTGGCGGGATCCGAGTGGGTCGCCCGTAGGCCCCCGATGGCCCGCTTGTTCGACCCCTGCCCGACGCTCGGAAGTTCATCCACGACCAGGGTCCGCAACCCGGCCTCGGCCATGGCCATGGCCGCCGGGGTTCCGACGCTGCCGGAGCCGATGATGATGACGTCGAAGACGCTAGCCGGTCCCACGATCCTCTCCCTCGTCTGCAGCGCCTGTGAAGATCCCCAAGGGGACCTCCATGAAGAGCGGCCTTTTCGGCTGGTCGACGATCTCGGATTCAGGGACCCCCTCTTCGCGGAACAGGTGGTGGAGCAGTGGCGTGCACGTTTTGGCCCCGCAGGAGCCCATCCCGGCCCTCGTCACGGCCTTGATCTCGTTGATGTCGCGCGACCCTTCGCGGATGAGCTTCCGGATCTCCCCGGCGGTGACCCGCTCGCAGCGGCAGACGACCGTGTCGTCGGCCGTCCTTTGGACATACTGCGGCAACGGCCGGCTCGCCTCCTCGGGCTGCAGCCGGAGGCCGGCGATTTTCTTCGCGTACTCCCTGGGCGCACGGACTTTGACAATCACCGTCCGGTCGTTGGCCTTGATCGCCTTGAGCGCGGCCACCTCGACCCGGCCGAGGGGCTCGCCGACCGTGTCTTCGGCCATGACGCTGTCGCCGACGCGGAGCGTTTCCTTGGGGAACTCGAGAGGAATGGCGACCGTCGGGAAATCGCGGTCCTTGCGGTAATCGACGAGCGTGATGGCGAGCCCGGGGCAGACGACGACGCACTTCTCGCAGCCTGAGCACCCCGGACCGTCGCCGCCGGTCCGGAACGTCGGGAGTTTCCGGATGTCCGTCCTGTCGATCTCGATGAGCCGGTTCGGGCAGACGGCGGTGCACGGGTCGCACGGAATCTCCTGGTTGCAGTGAAGGACAGGGAAGACGCCGGTCTCGCCTTCCGGAACCGACTCGGCCGCCGTTTTCCCCGGCTTGGATTTCAGGATCTCGGCAGTCTCGTACCAGTCCGGAGAGATCTGGCCGACGTTCCTGCCGAGGGCCCGGGCGATCTCGAGGCCCCGGATCCGGCCGGAGAAGATGCCCGCCGACGCTTCGGCAATCTCCTCCGCATCGCCCGCGGCAAAGGCCGTCATCCCGAACTCTCGGGCTTTCTCGTAGAATTCGCTGATGGGGTCCAGTCCCACGGCGATCAGGACCGTGTCGCAGGAGAACGACTTCTCGGTTCCCGGCATGGGCCGGAAATTTTCGTCGACGCGGGCCACGGTCACGGATTCAACGGCGTCGCTCCCGTTGGCGCTGAGGATGGTGTGAGACGTAAGGATGGCGACGCCTAGGCGGGCGAGCTTATCCCGGTGGACATTGTAGCCCCCGCATTCCGGCATGACCTCGACGAGACCGGCGACGGGGATTCCAGCCTGGAGGGCATGGTAGGCGGCGATCAGGCCGACGTTGCCCCCGCCCACGATGAACAGTCGGTTCGAGGGCTTGACGAGGTCGCGGTTGGCCAGCGTCTGGAAGGCTCCGGCGCCGTAGACCCCGGGGAGCGTGTTCCCCGGGAAAGCGAGGTTCTTCTCCCTCGCTCCGGCGGCGACGAGCAGGACTTCGGGGACGACGAGGACATAGGTGCGGCCCTCGGCGAGAAGGCCGATTTTTCCATCGCTGAAGACGGCCAGGGCGGTCGTCCGGAGCCAGACCTGGAGGCTCGGGAAGGACCGGACGTCGTTTTCGAGCCGGGTGGCGATGTCGATGCCCCGCGTCCCCGCGTAAACGGCTTCGATCGAACCGAAGAAGCGGTGCGTCTGCAGGACGAGCTTTCCTCCCAGCCGGTGCTTGTCGTCGATGATCAAGGCCTCGACCCCGAGCCTGCCGAGCTCGATCGCCGCCGACAGGCCCGCGGGACCCCCTCCGATGATCAGCACGGGCACCCGGACCTCCTCGATCTGCCGGAACGCAGCAGCGGGATCGGCGGCCGCGTCGACGGACGGAAGGACCGGAAGGCCGTCCACGGGTTCCACCTTCATTCCCGGCCGCACCAACTCCATGCAGGACTTGACCGGGAAGCCGTCCGCCAGGACGAGACACTGGGAGCATTGGCCGTTGGCACAGAACATGCCCTGCGGGGCTCCGTCCTTGGCGTGATGGCCGAAAATCCGCACGCCGCCGGCGAAGAGAGCGGAAGCGATCGTCTCCCCCTCCAGAGCTTTGAATGTCCGGCCTCGCCAGATGAAGGGAATCTCGGTCCGCGCCGGGACGGGGAGGATCGGATGGCGGTCGATACGCGCCACGGGGTCAGGCTCCTTGGGTTCCTGACGCGCCCGATGTGAATGAGTCCATAGCGCTCGTGACCGGCCTCGGAAAGGCGTTCATTATAACACAGAGAACGGGGCAAGAGAAACGAATTTCGAAAGATGTCCCGGCTTCGGCCGCCGTTTGACCGCTGGGCGCACTTGTGGTAAAAGCGGGAGACGGGCGGACGGAAACTCTTCGTGCTCCGGCCGCGCCGAGAAGCAGGAAAATGGCTCCGCGCCATGACGGGAGGAGAGGAGGGGACGGTGAACCCTGGACGGTTGACGATCGGCATCCTGGCGGTGATCATCGTGTCGGCGGCATCGGCCTCTGAGAGGACGGAGAAACCGGTCCTTCACGGACGGAACTGGGTGGCCATCACGGGCAAGCCCCTGGCCGCGACGGCGGGGGCCATGATCTTCATGAAGGGCGGAAATGCCGTGGATGCCGCGTGCGCCATGCTGGGCGCCGTCTGCACGATGCACGCCGTCCTGACGTGGGGAGGGGAGACACAGGCCCTCATCTACAACCCGAAAACGGGCAAGGTCATCGCACTCAACGCCCTCGGCGTCGCCCCGTCGGGCGCCACGGCCGCTTTCTATAAATCCAAAGGCTACGAATACCCGCCGCCCGACGGGCCCCTCTCGGCGGTGACGCCCGGCACTCCGGGGGGCCTGTGCATTATGCTGGCCGAGTTCGGGACGATGAGCCTTCGGGAGGTCCTCGGGCCGGCTATGCAGATGGCCGAAGGGTATCCCATCGAAAAAGACCTTTGCAACAGAATCGAACGGAACAAGGCCAAGATCAAGCAGTGGCCGTATGCCGAAAAAATCTTCCTTCCCCATCTCGGGGAAGCCTGGGAGGCCCCGAAGCCGGGCGAGGTCTTCCGCCAGACCGACCTCCTCGAAACCCTCAGGAAGCTCGTCGAAGCCGAGGCCCAGGCACTGGCCGCCGGCAAGCCGCGAAAAGAAGCCATCTACGCGGCCTACGACAGGTTTTACCGAGGCGATATCGCTCGCGAGTTCGTCCGCAGCTCGAGCGAGCAGGGCGGGCTTATCACCATGGACGACCTGGCCAAATGGAAGGTTCACATCGAGGACCCGGTCGTAACGAACTATAAGGGCATCGATGTCTATAAGCTCACCACATGGGTGCAAGGACCAGTCATGCTCCAGGCCCTGAACATGCTGGAGACCCTCGACCTCAAGTTCGTCGGCTACAACAGCGCGGAGTACATCCACGCTCTGTACCAGGTCATGAACCTGGCCTTCGCCGACCGCGATTTCTACTACGGGGACCCGTATTTCCCTCCTGCCGAACCCATCAAAGGCCTCCTCTCCAAAGACTACGCGCATCAGAGAGTCAAGCTCATCGACTGGAGCCGGAACGACCCAGACGTCAAACCGGGCGATCCGTACCCCTTCGAGAACAGGACGAACCCCTATCTCCGAGAACTCGCAACCTGGCTCGATTGGGGGAGGAAGCGTACGGAGTCCCTGAGCCGCGAGGAATCGACCGCCTACGAGGAGAGCTTCCGCTCCGGGACGACGTCCATCCAGGCGGCCGACAAGGAAGGCTGGGTGGTTTCCGTGACCCCGAGCGGCGGATGGATCCCGTGCGTCATCGCGGGAAAGACGGGCGTCGGCATGAGCCAGCGCGCCCAGAGCTTCGTCCTCGACACCTTCAAAGACCCATTCAATGTCATTGAGCCCGGCAAGAGGCCGCGGTCGACCCTGACCCCGGGGCTGGCCCTCCGCGACGGGCACCCATTCCTGTCGTTCGCCGTGCAAGGCGGGGACACCCAGGACCAGAACCTGCTCCAGTTCTTCCTCGACATCGTCGAGTTCGGCATGACCGTGCAGGAGGCCTGCGAGGCCCCGAACATCACGAGCTACGAGATGCACGACTCCTTCAACGACCACATGGCCCTGCCGGGCAAGATCGACATCAACGAAAAGGTGCCCGAGGCGGTGCGTGAGAAGCTCAGGTCCATGGGCTATATCATCACCGTCAAGAAATACACTTCGGGCCCCATCAACGCCATCTTCTTCGACCGGGCCCATGGCACCTTCTGGGGCGGAAGCAGCAACTACGGAGATGACTACGGGATCGCCTGGTAAAGGCGGCCGAGAATGGCCCCGTGAGAAATCTCCCCGTGTCCGCCCTCCCTCTTTGCTTTCTGCTCCTGTCGGCTCTCGCGGGAGACGGGTCGGGCGCGAAGGCCTCGCCCGAGGCCGTGACTGTCAGGCTTCCTCCCGATAGGCGGCCGAACGCCCTTTACATTTCCAATCGGAGCCCTCTTGCTGTGAGCCCTCTTGTGAAGCTGCCGATAGGGGCCGTCGAGCCGCGGGGCTGGCTCCTCGGCCAGTTGTGTCTCATGAGGGACGGATTCACCGGGCATCTGGCGGAGATCAGCCCGTTCCTGAGCCGGGACAGCGGCTGGCTCACACCCCGGGGCAAGGGTTGGGAAGAGGTGCCCTACTGGCTCCGAGGATACGGCGACCTCGGCTATATCCTGAAGGACGCCCGGATCGAGGCGGCGACCCGGAAATGGCTCGACGCCGTGTTCGGGTCCCAACAACCTGATGGCTACTTCGGCCCCGCCGCAAACAAGGCCGGGCCCGACCTCTGGCCGAACATGGTCATGCTCCGTTCGCTCGAGAGCGCGTACGAGGCTACGGGCGACCCCCGGGTTATCCCTCTGATGAGCCGCTACTTCCGGTATGAGGAGGGCCTTCCCCTCCGGGACCTCCTCCCGGGAAGCTGGCAGAAGCTCCGCGGGGGGGACAATCTCGAGAGCATCTACTGGCTGTACAACCGGACCGGCGAGGCCTTTCTGCTGGAGCTGGGCGCGCGTGTTTTCGAGAAGACATCCGACTGGACGTCCCCGATCCTCACCCCCGAGCGCGACAGGAACACGACCGCCAGCTCCTTCTACCATGGCGTCAACATCGCCATGGGGCTCCGGGAGCCGGCCGTATATTACGAGCAAACCCATGAGCGCGAACTCCTGGCCGCGGTCGAACGTAACTATCGCCAGCTCATGGACGCATACGGGCAGCAACCCGGCGGGATGTTCGCCGCGGACGAGAACATCCGGCCCGGCAAAAAAGACCCGCGTCAAGGCGCAGAGACGTGCACCATGGTCGAGCTCATGGCCAGCTTTAAATCTCTCCTCAAGATCAGCGGGGACACGGTGTGGGCCGACCGGTGCGAGGAGGTGGCCTTCAACTCCCTTCCGGCCTCCATGACGCCGGACCTCAAGGGCCTCCACTATCTCACGGCCCCCAATCTGATATCCTGCGACAGCTCGGGCGAGCACGATTTTGAGAACAGCGGCACGCTTCTGTCCTACGACCCCTGGAGTTACAGGTGCTGCCAACACAACGTGGCCTTCGGCTGGCCCTGCTTCGCCGAGCATCTGTGGATGGCCACGGCCGACAACGGTTTGGCGGCGGTGCTCTATGCGCCCTCGGCCGTCGAAGCTTCTGTGGCGGGGGGAGCGCTTGTGCGGATCTCGGAGGAGACGGCTTATCCGTTCGGCGAGCACATCGATCTCACCGTTTCCGTCAGAACGCCCGTCTCCTTCCCGTTATATCTGCGCATCCCAGGCTGGGCCGCCCGGGCGGGAATCCGTCTCAACGGCCGGGAGGTCGCGGGCGACTTCCGCGGCGGCCGATACGCCATCCTAAGCCGTATTTGGCGGCCGGGCGACCGGGTGCAGATCACTTTCCCGATGGAGATCCGGATCACCGTCTGGCCGGGGGTCGGTAATGCCGTCTCCGTGCGCCGCGGCCCGCTCTGGTACTCCCTGAAGATCGGCGAGCGATGGTCCCGCTGCGGAGGAACGGACGCGTGGCCGGCTCTCGAGGTTCTGCCGACGACGCCATGGAACTACGGGCTGGTCGTGGATGCGGCCCGGCCGGAAGCCTCGATCCGCGTCGCCCAAATCCGCCCTCCCGCCGCCCAGCCGTTCGCGCTCGAGGCGGCTCCGAACGTCCTGACGGCCGAGGCCAGGAGAATCCCCGCCTGGCGCCCCCAAGGGCGGATGGCGGGTCTCGTCCCTCCGAGCCCCGCGCAAGGTGAGGGGGCGGTCGAGGAGGTCGAGCTCGTTCCCATGGGATGTGCCCGGCTCAGGATCGCCGTGTTTCCGAGGGTCGTGAAATAACGCCACGGGGCTTCCCCGATATCAGCGTCTCGTGAGGAGGTCAATATGATCAAGGAATTCAAGGAGTTCGCTCTCCGCGGGTCAGTCCTGGACATGGCCGTGGGCATCATCATCGGCGCAGCGTTCGGAGCCATCGTCTCCTCGCTCGTTGCCGACGTCCTCATGCCTCCCTTCGGCCTGATCCTCGGCCGCGTGGACTTTTCCAACCTCTATGTCGTCCTCGCGGCGGGCAAGGCCGCCGGCCCCTACGCGTCGCTCTCCGCGGCCCAGCAGGGGGGCGCCGTCACCGTCAACTATGGCGTGTTCATCAACAAGATCATCAGCTTCCTGATCGTCGCTTTCGCCCTCTTTCTCGTCATCCGGAGCGTGAACCGGCTGAAGAGAAAAGAAGCCGTTGTCCCGGCCCAGCCGACGGCCAAGGAGTGCCCGTTCTGTTTCACCCAGATCCCGATCCAGGCCGTTCGTTGCCCGAACTGCACTTCGGAGCTCCGCAAATAAACGGATCGCGCGGCGAGCCTGGCGCCCGGCGGGATACGGGTCGCCGGAAGCCCCCGGCGCTGGAAGCCCGCGCCGGTTGAAATCCGGTTGAAAAACGACGGAAGGGAGGAACGCATGAAGGGCATTCGCAGGAACAAAGGATCCATTTTTCTATATGCCGTTTTCTTGTTCGCGTCCAGAGCGCTCTCGGCGCAGGAGCCGAAAAAAGCCCAGCCGCCGCCTCTCCGGAATCCGCGCAGCTACACGGCCTATCTCGTCGGCCACGCCCATATCGACCTGAGCTGGCTCTGGCGATGGGAGGAGACGGTCGACGACGTCGCGCTCCACACCTTCGAGGGGACTCTGGCTGAGATGGAGAAGACGCCCGGCCTGACCTATGCCCAGAGCCAGGCGGCGCTCTACGAGGCGGTGGAGAAGCGCTTTCCGGATCTATTTGAGAAGATCCGCCGCAAGGTCCGGGAGGGGGCCTGGATTCCCGTCGGCGGCATGTGGGTGGAGCCCGACCTCAACATGCCGGACGGCGAATCCCTCGCCCGCCAGCTCCTCTACGGCAAGCGCTATTTCCTGGATAAGTTCGGGGTGGACATCACGGTCGGTTGGAACCCCGATTCTTTCGGACATAACTGGCAGCTGCCGCAGATTTTGGCGAAAGCCGGCGTCGCGGACTATGTCTTTGAACGGTGTGCTCCGGACAAAACTCCCTTTTTCCGGTGGGAAGGGCGGGACGGATCAAAGATCCTCGCCTGCGCGCCTCCGGGTTGGTATGATGTCGGCCTGAAGGACGGTCTGGCCACGGTCCTCAAAGACGCCGCCGAGGAAACGCCCATCAAGGACTTCATGATTCTTTACGGCGAGGGCGACCACGGCGGGGGCCCGCGCGACTCGGACGCGGCGGCCTACCGGAAGCTCAAGGGATCACCCCTGGAGCCGCGGATGCTCTTCGCCACTCCGGCAGGATTCTTCAGAAAGATCGAGTCGCTGCGTGCCGACATCCCGGTCGTGGCCCGGGAGCTCAATTTCACCTTCCCCGCCTGCTACACGACGCAGGCTGAAACCAAAAAATGGAACCGGTCATCGGAAAGCCTCCTCCTTGAGGCCGAACGCCTGTCTGCGCTGGCCGTGGCCTCCGGCTTCCGGGACTATTATCCGGCCAGAGACCTCGACGAGGCCTGGAAGATCGTCCTCCGGAACCAATTCCACGACATTCTCGCAGGCTCGGCCATCGGGCCCGTCTACGACGAGGCCTCGGGATACTACAGGGAGGTTCGTTCCCGCGGCCGGAGGGCCCTGGATTTTTCGCTCGAAACCATCCTCGGGGCCGTCGACACGAGAGGGGAGGGCGTCCCCGTGGCGGTCATCAATTCTCTTTTCTGGCCGAGGACCGAAACGGTGACCGCCGAGATCGCCTTGCCGTTCGCCCCGGCATCGCTGAAGATTCTCAATGCCCTGGGCGAGAGCGTCCCGGTTCAAGTCCTGGAACGGACTCCCGGGGACGACCAAACGCGATTCCGGGCCGTTTTTCTTGCCGAGAACGTGCCGTCCTTCGGATACAGAATCTATCGGGCCGTCCCATTCGGCGGGACGCTGGAGCCGGCGCGGACCCGCTTGGTCGTCGACGCCGGGAGCCTCGAGAACGAATACCTGAAGGTGGACATCGACACGAAGACGGGCTGGATCAAGAGCCTCTACGACAAACGGGGCCATAGGGAAGTTTTCTCCGGCCCGGGAAACGTCCTCCAGTCGATCGTCGACGAGCCGGAATCCATGTCGGCCTGGAATCTCGGCCTCAGGGGCAACGCCCTGAACACCGGCGAAACGGGGGCCGCTGTCCAGGTCATCGAGGCCGGACCGGTCAGGGGAGTCATCCGGATCACGACGCCCTTCGCGAATTCGACCTTCACGCAAGATATTATCCTGGCCGCAGGTATGCCGCGGCTTGATTGCCGGATGGCCATGAACTGGCAGGAGCGGAATCTAATGATCAAGGCCGCTTTCCCCGTGAACATGAAGAGCGGCCGGGCCGACTTCGAGATCCCGTTCGGCTCCATCACACGACCCGCCGACGGGACCGAGGTCCCGGCGTTGCGCTGGATCGATCTCTCGGACCCCGATTCGGGGTGGGGTCTGAGCCTTCTCAATGACGGCAAGTACGGATTCGACGTCAAAGGATCGGTGATGCGGATGTCCGTCATCCATGGGGCCACTTATCCCGACCCCGAGGCCGACCACGGCCGCCACGAATTTCTCTACTCCCTTTATCCTCACGCTGGGACCTGGCGGGAGGCCGACACGGTGCGCCACGGCTACGAGCTCAACGTCGCCTTGATCGTCCGGACGGAAATGTGCCACAAGGGGACTCTTCCGGCGGAGGACTCGTTCATCGAGGTCTCGCCCTCCGACGTCATCCTCTCCACGCTGAAGATGGCCGCGGGATATAATGACCGGAGCCTCATCGTCAGGCTGTACGAAAGCCAGGGCCGCAAGACGACGGCCCGGATCTCGTTCCCATGGCCCGTCACGGCCGAGGAGCGCGACCTCATCGAGAGGCCCGTTACGAATCCCGCCCTTTTCGAATCGGCGGCGAAGTCGAATGAAATCGCCGTGCCGCTCGGGCCTTGGGAGATCAAGACGATCCGGGTCGTCCGGAAGCAGTAGGGGATTTCAGAAGGCTTCTAGGATCGTGAAATAAAAGGCGTTCGAACCGCCGTTGGCGACGGCGTAGTCCAGCCGGATGTTCGAGTTCTCCCGCTTGTCGATCAGAAAGCGTATGCCGCCGCCCAACGAATACTTGAAGGGATTGAAGGTGAAGGACGTGAGCGTCGGGGCGACGTCGCCCGTGCCCGCGAAGACCGCGGCGCCGAACCTCCACCAGACATGGATGCGCAGCTCGCTCTGAAGAACGACCATCGACTTGTCCGAGTATTGGCCGGCAAAAAGTCCCCGCATAATATTGGAGCCGCCGAGGCTAGAGAGATCATAGAAAGGCGCGGTGCCGGCCACCGTCCTGACGAGCGCCTGGAAAGCCAGGACGTTTTTCCCGAACACCGGGAGATAGGCGCGCATGTCGAGCCGGAAAGCCGAATACCTATAATCGCTGCCGAAAAGACCGCCCAGGAAATCGGCGCTGAATATGATGAGGCGGCCCCTATGGGGGAAAAAGATGTTGTCCCTGGTGTCCGAGGTGAGGTTGAAGCCGATTCCGGACATGATCCCCCCCTGGCTGCCGGGGATCGTTCCGGAGCTGAGCAGGCTGCCGGGTTCGACTGCCTCGATGGTCGTTTTCCGGAACTGATACTCGATCCCGGCGAAGAAGCTCTCGCGGAGCTTCCGCTTGAGGGACAGCAGGAAGTTGACAGTCTTCGGCGTAAACGACTCCGCGGCGGAGGCCGGATTATTGTTGCCGATGCCGAAGAAGACCGTCGGCCAATAGCTGTAACTCAGGTTGCCGTTCAGGATGTACGTGTTGCCTGGGAAATAGACTTCCGGCCTGAGGCCGATGCGCATCTGATTGTTCATCGTGTAGGCGAAGGTCAGCCCGAGGGAGGAGGGCCGGGTTCTTTCCTTGTTCTTGCCCAGCCTGTATCGGGCGAACCCGCCGAGGACGAAGCCCAGCTTCGTTTCCGGCCGGTACGAAACATCCGGAAGAAAGATGAAAAAAGGCTTGTATTTCTTGTCCTTGCCATCTTTTGCAGCGTCCTCGGGAGGTTTTGTCGTGGTTTCCTGCGGAGGCGCGGCGGTCTGGCCCGGAAGCATCCGAGGCCAGAACAGGACGGCGAGGAGAAGCGCCAGGAGGAGCGCCCCCTCGGAGGCGGCTCGGGGCCCGGACTCCTTGGGGAATAGCACACGTCGCCCGGATAGCATCATGATCAAGCTCCTCAAACGACTACCATAATAGTGGCCCGATAACCAAAAGTAAAGTTGCGTCCTCCGCGGCCGGCCTTTCGGGCCAGTCCTCAGCCCCGGCTATTCAGTTTCTTCGTCTGTTCCGGCTCACATTGAGGCCGTTTCGCTGCGGAAATTCTTGAAGGGCAAAACGGCACGGTATATAGTGGTTCAATCGCCACTCCAGAATCCTTCGGCGACACAGAGGATTGAGTCGAAATCGAGGAGGATTTGTGAGCAAAATCGTCGTTCTCGGCTCCGGAATGGTCGGCCGCGTCATGGCGGTCGACCTTGCCAACGGTCATGACGTGACATCCGTGGATGTCAGCCCCGCGAATCTCGACCTCTTGCGGAAGGCCCCTGTGAAGCGGGTCGCCGCCGACCTCTCGGAGGCGCGGGCCGTACGTCGCCTGGCCGGAGAGGCGGACCTGGTGGTCGGAGCCGTGCCGGGCTTCATGGGCTTCGAGACGCTGCGCGCCGTGATCGAGGCGGGGACACCTTCGGTCGACATATCCTTTTTCCCCGAGGACGCCTTCCTTCTGGACGGGCTGGCCCGGGAAAAGGGCGTCACGGCCGTCGTCGACTGCGGCGTCGCCCCCGGAATGAGCAATATGATCCTCGGCTATCACGCCGCCCGGATGGTCGTGCGCGAGTTCAGGTGCTATGTCGGGGGCCTGCCCGTCAAGAGGGAGTTCCCGTTCGAATATAAGGCCCCGTTTTCTCCGGCCGATGTCATCGAGGAATATATCCGTCCGGCCCGTTTCGTCGCGAACGGGCAGCTCGTCGTCAAGCCGTCCCTGTCGGACGCTGAACTGCTGGATTTCGCGCCCGTCGGCACTCTTGAAGCGTTCAATTCGGACGGCCTTCGGTCTTTGCTGAAGACCATGTCCGTGCCGAACATGATCGAGAAAACCCTCCGCTACCCAGGCCACGCGAACGCCGTCAAGGTCCTCCGCGAGAGCGGCTTTTTCGGCCGGGAGGACATGGATGTCCGCGGCTGTATCGTGAGGCCTATCGACGTCACGTCCGCGATCCTGTTCGAGCGGTGGCGGCTGCGGGAGGAGGATGACGAATTCACGATCATGCGGATCGTCATCGAAGGCGAGGAGGACGGCCGGAGCCGCGCGTATCGATACGACCTGTTCGATCGCAAGGATCCGAAGACGGGCTTCTCGTCCATGGCCCGGACGACCGGCTTTGCGGCGACGGCCGTGGCCCGCCTCGTTCTGGCAAAGAAATTCGTCCGCAAAGGGATCTGCCCGCCGGAGTTCATAGGCGCCGAGGAAGAGCCCTTTCGCTCGGTAATGGAAGCCCTCGAAGCGAGAGGCGTCCATTACGAGATGTGGAGCTGACCGCCCGGTCCGCGGTGTCCGGTGTCTTTCGGACCCTGATCGGGATATAATAGAGATTTCCGGCCCGGCGAGATCCAATGCGCAAGACGTTGCCATCCCTGATTCCGCCGGGCTCTCCCGGCGTTCGGCAATTCCATCCGTTCTCAGGAGGCTTCATGCACAAGCGCAAGACGCTACCCGTTTTTCTGACCGCGGCATTCCTGGTTCTCGGGACCGCAGGACTGCGGGCCCATGATGAGGTTCGCGCCAAAGAGAAGCCCAAGGCCGCGGCCCCTGTATCCGTTGAGAGCTTCGTGAAAAGCATCTCCTACCGGGCCATCGGCCCGACGCGCCAGAGCGGACGGTTCGTCGATCTCGCTGTTCCCCTGCAGCAGCCGGGGACGTTTTACGCCGCCGCCGCGTCCGGAGGACTGTGGAAGACGGTCAACAACGGCCAGACCTTCGAACCCGTCTTCGACAACGAGAAGGTCATCTCCATCGGGGGCATCGCCGTGGCCCCGTCGGATCCGAACATCGTCTGGGTGGGTACGGGAGAAGCCAACAATTCGCGGTCCACGTACTGGGGGGACGGCGTCTACAAATCCACGGACGCGGGCCGGACCTGGACGAACATGGGTCTCTGGGACACCCATCACATCGGCCGGATCGTCATTCACCCCGCCGACCCGGACATCGTCTATGTCGCGGCCCTCGGCCATCTCTACACCGAGAACCCCGAGCGGGGCGTCTTCAAGACGACCGACGGCGGAAAGACCTGGACCAAGTCCCTGGATGTCGTCGACCGCGGGCGGACGATCGGGTGCATCGATCTCGTCATGGACCCCCGGAACCCGGACGTTCTCTACGCGTCGGCCTACGACAGGCTGCGCAAGCCCTGGACCTATCAGATCGGCGGCCCCGGCTCCGGCATTTATAAGACGACGGACGCGGGGAAGACCTGGACGAAACTCTCCGGCGGGCTTCCGGGCGGCATCCTCGGCCGCATCGGCCTGGCCGTCTACCCCAAGAATCCGAACATCCTCTACGGGTCGATCGAAAACGCCAACAAGCCAGGCCTGTCCGAGGCGGACCGTTGGCAGGAGATTCTCGAGGGCAAGTCGAGCGAGGGCATGATCGACGGCGAGATCTACCGCTCCGACGACGCCGGCGCGACCTGGCGGAAAGTCAGCCCCGAGAAAATGAGTATCGGCGGCGCGCCGGGCTACTATTACGGCCAGATCGTCGTCGACCCTGCAGACGACAAGACCGTCTATGTCCTCAGCGTGGGCGTGCTGGCCAGTCATGACGGCGGGCGGACCTGGATGTCCGCCTTCCCGTTCGGGGGCGACAACCATGCCCTCTGGATCGACCCCAAGGACTCCAATCATATGCTCCTCGGCTTCGATCACGGCATGGGCCTCACGTGGGACGGGGGCAAGAACTGGTATCATCCGGACTTCCTCCCGCTGGCCCAGTTCTACGCCATCGACTACGACATGTCCTTCCCGTACCGCGTCGCAGGCGGCACGCAGGACAACGGCTCGCTCATGGGGCCGAGTACGAAAAGAGCAGAAGCCCGCGGACGGATGTTCGATTTCGGGGGGACAGGAGGCCGGGGCGGGCCGCCGATCCGGCTCGAAGACTGGTTCATGGTTGGCGGCGGAGACGGCCAGTACAACGTCTTCGACCGGAACACGAACTGCTACCTCTACAACGAGTACCAGTTCGGCCCGCTGATACGGACAGACCTCGTCACTGGGGAGACGAAGAATATCGGTTACCAGAACCAGAAGCCCGAGACGCGCTGGAACTGGTGCGCGCCCATCCTCGTTTCCGCCCACAACAGCGACACCATCTACCACTGCGGCAACATCGTCGTCATGTCGACGAACCGCGGCGATTCCTGGACGGAGATCAGCCCCGACCTGACGACGAATGACAAGACCAAGATGCTGGCCGACGGCAAGGGCGGAGACGGCGGCATCCAGTACTGCACGATCACGACCTTCGACGAATCTCCCCTCGTCCCCGGCCTTCTCTGGGTCGGGACGGACGACGGAAATGTCTGGGTCACGCGGGACAACGGCATGAACTGGACGAAGCTCAACGAGAAGATCGCGGGGCATCCGGGGTATTGGGTCAGCCGTGTCGCGGCCTCGGCGATTGATCCCGGCACGGCCTATGTCGCCTATTCCGGCTTCCGCAGCGACGACTTCCGGCCTTTCATCTACAAGACGACGGACTACGGCCAAACCTGGACTTCGATCGTGGGCGACCTTTCGGTCGGGCCGGTCAACGTCGTCCGTGAGGACGTCAAGAACCCCAACCTCGTCTTCGCCGGCGCAGATTTCGGGGTCTTCGTCTCGATCGACGGCGGGCAGCACTGGGTCCGGATGAAGAACAACATGCCGACCCAGCCGGTGCACGACCTGAAGATCCAAGCCCGGGAAAGCGAGCTCATCGTCGCGACTCACGGCCGCGGCATGTTCATCGCCGACATCTCGCCCCTGGAGGAGCTGACACCCGCGCTCCTGGCCGAGGACGTCCATCTGTTCCCGATCAAGTCCAAGATCCGCTGGCAGGGCTTCGACAACCGGAACTCGAGCTCCTCGAACTTCAACGGCGAGAGCGAACCTTCGGGGATCGTCATCAATTACCTCCTCAAGGCCAGGCCGAAGGAGGTCAGGGTTCAGGTCTATCAAGGGAACATGCTGCTCGATGAGATCTCGGGTTCCGCCGCCCCCGGGCTGAACACGGCCCTCTGGAACATGACGGGACGGAGGGAGCGCACGGCTGAGGAGAAGAAGGCCATTCAGGAACAGATGAGACGGGCCCGTGAGATGGGCTACATGCGAATGGGCATGGACATCAACTACGTCCATTTCCCCGCCCAGGAGGGCGAATACAGGTTTGTCCTGGTGGTCGACGGCAAATCCTTCGCCGGGCAGGCGTCGATCCTCAAGGATTACTGGTACCGGTGACCGGCGGGGCAAGCACATTATGAAACGGCCCCTTTCGGCCTGAAAGTCGCCGCATACAGGGGCCCATAATCCCCGTCCACTGTGATCACGACCGCACCGCGCTTTGCGGCCCGTATTGGAAGCAACGAAGAGCGGCTCTCCGCAATCCGAGAAGAGGAAGGGAAACGTTCCGGGGACCATAGTCTTCCGGCTGGAGAGGCATTCAAAACGATCCATCGGGGCTATCTCGGCTCAACACGCATTACAACCCGAAACAGGGGCCGCTCAAAGGACGCGTGGAGGCGCTGAGGGCGGAGGTTGTCAAACCCGTGCGGCCGGTGTACAATCGGCGCCGCCATGGAGAGGCGGACGGTCCACGACGACGAGCTTTTCATGCGCGCCGCCGTGCGCGAAGCGCGCCGGGCGGCGGCCCGCGGCGAAGTCCCGGTCGGCGCGGTCGTCGTCCGGGACGGGCTCATCCTCTCGCGGGGCTCCAACCGGCCGGTCCGGTCCTCGGACCCGACGGCGCACGCGGAGATCGTGGCGCTGAGGAGTGCGGCCCGGAAATCGGGCAACTATCGCCTGCCGGGATGCGACCTGTATGTGACCATGGAGCCCTGCGCGATGTGCGTGGGAGCCGTGGTCCAGGCGAGGATCCGGCGTCTGGTCTACGGCGCCGCGGACCCCAAAGCGGGCGCAATCCGGTCTCTGTTCGTTTTCCCTTTCGAAAAGGCCAACCACCATCCGGCCGTCCGGGCGGGAGTTTTGGCAGAGGAATGCGGCGCTCTCGTCCGGGAGTTCTTTCACCGTCGAAGGCGCTCGGGACCTATCCAGGCCCCATGATTTCGGCTATAATCTCTGGTCTGATATGAATCCTTGAAGAAGAGGAGAGGTGGCCGAGTGGTTGAAGGCGTCGGTCTCGAAAACCGATATATCGAGCAATCGGTATCGCGGGTTCGAATCCCGCCCTCTCCGCCATCTTCCGGAACCCCCTCCCGGCCGGCTTCGGAACGCCGCTGAGACGCGGATGAGGACAGTTCCCATCGCCCTCACGGGGTTCGGCAACGTCAGCCGGGCTTTTTCGACCCTGCTCGGCGAGAAGCGCGCCGGCGTCGAGCGCCGCTACGGGCTGCGCTTCGAGATCATGGCCGTCGTCATGGCGGACGGATGCCTGTTCTCGAATGAGCCGCTGGAGATCGGGCCTGCGCCCGAGAAGGCGAGCCGGCAGATCGAAAAAGACCCCGCCTGGCGGCCCGGCATGAGGATTTCGGACATCTTCAAGCCGGCGGGACGGGGAGGATGCCTGGTCGAGTGCACGCCGTCCGACCTGAAGACGGGAGAGCCGGGCCTTTCCTATATCGTTATCGCCCTGGAAAGCGGCTGGAATGTCGTCACCGCCAGCAAAGGGGCGCTAGTCGCGGCGTTCAGGAAGCTCAAGACGCTCGCCGCCGGCCAGGGAATGTCGCTGAAGTTCAGCGGGGCCACGGCCGCCGCCCTGCCGACATTGGACGTCGCCCTCGTCTCGCTGGCCGGAGCGGACATCGAGGGCATCCAGGGCATCCTCAACGGGACGTCCAACTACATCTTGACCAAGATGGCCGAAGGGCTCAGCTACAGGCAGGCTCTCCAGGAGGCCCAGGGATGGGGCATTGCCGAGCCTGATCCGTCCGACGACGTCGGAGGCTGGGACTCCGCGGCCAAGCTCCTTCTTATCGCCAATGCCTGCCTGGACACGGACTTCGGCCTCTCGGACGTCCGCGTTTCAGGGATCACCGGACTGCCCGCCGACTACGCCGCCAAGGCCGCGGCGGCGGGGAAATCCGTCAAGCTCCTCGCCAGCGCGTTCCCGAAGAAAAGCGGAAGAGGATGGGGGCTCGAGGTCGGGCCCTCGCTGCTCGACGACTCCCATCCGCTCTTCCATGTCAACGGAACGGAAAAAGGGATCACCTTCATCACGGACACGATGGGGTCCGTGACTCTGACCGGAGGACGGTCGAATCCTCGGGGTGCCGCCGCCACTCTCCTCAAGGATCTGATCAACATCTACCGCGACCCCTTCTGAGCGGCCGGCTTCAGTCCCGCCCGGATATCGTGCCGGTTTCGTTGACCTGATGTACCTTTTTTGATAACTTAGGGCTCTCGCGGGCACGGTTTTCGGCTGATCTGATATGGAGAGGTGTCCGAGTGGCTTAAGGAGCACGCTTGGAAAGCGTGTGTGCGTCGCAAGGCGTACCGCGGGTTCGAATCCCGCCCTCTCCGCCATCACGAAAGCCGGCCGGAAAGGAGCCTCATGATGGACAGCAAAGACCTCATTCTCACGGAAGACCTCTACGGAGCCCACAATTACCATCCCTTGGACGTCGTCGTCCAGAAGGCCAAGGGGATTTGGATGTACGATGTCGAGGGCCGAAAATACCTGGATTTCCTGAGCTCGTATTCCGCCGTCAACCAGGGCCACCGTCATCCCCGGATCATCAAGGCCCTCGTGGACCAGGCCAAGAGGCTGACGCTGACCTCGAGGGCCTTCCGAAACGACCAGTGGCCGCTCCTCGCCAAGGAGCTGTGCGAGATGACGGGCTACGAAATGGTGCTGCCCATGAACTCCGGGGCTGAGGCCGTCGAGACGGCGATCAAGACGGCCCGGAAGTGGGCCTATCAGAAGAAGGGCGTCTCCCCGGACAGGGCCGAGATCATCGCCTGCGCCAACAATTTCCACGGCCGGACCGTGACCGCCATCAGCTTCTCGACGGAGCCGCTCTACCGCCAAGACTTCGGTCCCTTCACCCCCGGGTTCGTCGTCATCCCCTTCGGCGAAGCCGCGGCCCTCGAGAACGTCATAACGCCGAACACGGCCGCGTTCCTGTTCGAGCCCATTCAGGCCGAGGCCGGGATCCTCATCCCGCCGGACGGGTTCCTGAAGAAAGCCCGGGAGACCTGCTCGAAGAACAACGTCCTCTTCATCGCCGACGAGATCCAGACCGGGCTCGGACGCGTGGGCAAGCTGTTCGCCTGCGAGTACGAAGACGTCCGCCCCGATATGGTCGTCGTCGGCAAGTCGCTCGGGGGAGGCTGCTATCCGATCTCAGCGGTCCTCGCCGACCGGGAGGTCCTCGGGGTGTTCAAGCCCGGCGAACACGGGTCGACCTTTGGGGGCAATCCCCTGGCCTGCGCCGTGGCTCGGGAGAGCCTGCGGGTCATCCGTGAAGAGCGGCTGGTCGAAAATGCGGCCGCTCGCGGCGCTTATTTCCTGGAAAAGCTCAGGAAGATCCGAAGCCGGAAGATCAAGGAGATTCGGGGACGGGGCCTGCTCGTCGGCGTCGAGTTGAAGCCCGAAGCGGGGGGGGCGCGCCGGTACTGCGAAGAGCTGATGAAGGAAGGGCTGTTGTGCAAGGAGACCCACGAGAATGTGATCCGCTTCGCCCCGCCGCTCATCATCCGCGACAAGGACATCAACTGGGCGCTCCGGCGCATCAAAGCGGTCTTCCGGAGGCTTGAGAAGCCCTGACGGCGGGCCGGCCCTTCCCCTGAACGTCAGTTTGTCGTATACTTCGTTCGACTAAACCCGCGAATGGAGGTTAGGGCATGAGAAAAAGCATCGGACTGTTCTTCCTGTTGGTCACTCTTATCGCGGGTTGCATGATCTATGTTCCTGCGGAAAGCATGGCCCCTTCCCCCCAGTCGGGCCCCCAAGACCAAGGCTATGCGCCCGACCAATGGAACTACAACAACCAGGACACTTCAGATTTCTACGGCTACCTGGGTCCCTACGGCCTCTGGGTTTCTTTTTCGCCTTATGGTTATGTCTGGGTCCCGCGCGGCATCGAATATGGATGGCGGCCCTACACCCTCGGGCATTGGGTCCTTTCGGACTGCGGCTGGACCTGGCTGTCCACGGAACACTGGGGCTGGCTGGTCTACCACTACGGCCGCTGGAGCTGGGATGCGAACCTCGGTTGGTTCTGGGTCCCCGGCACCGTCTGGGGACCCGCCTGGGTCGCGTGGCGCTGGAGCGATGCCTACATCGGCTGGGCCCCCCTTCCCCCGGATGGTGAATTCGTCGCCGGGTTCGGGTTCAGGCGGTGGGACGTCCCGATCCCGGGCCTGTATTGGAATTTCGTCGGCGGGCCGCATTTCATGGAAGTCTCGCTCGGCGGCTGGATCCTGCCGGTCGAACGCAATGTGACAATCATCAACTACACGCGCCTGAACGTCAACATCATGGTCCGCGGGACCCGTGTGGTCAACGAAGGGCTCAACGTCGACTTCGTGCACCGCGTGACGAACCAAGTCATCGAGAGGCGCCAGCTGGTGGATGCCCGCCAGCCCGGCGAGGCCAGGCTCGGGGCGCAGGACGTCGTCCTCTTCCGCCCGGCCGTCCGCGAGAATCCGGCCGCCAGGCCGAGAGTGATACTCAATCAGAGCCAGGCGGTGAACCGGATCAAAGCGGAGAGGATGGGGCCCGTCCATCGGACTCCCGAGGAAACGCAGTCGGTCCTGCAGCAAAACCATGAGAGGGAATCGAGGCTGCTCGAACAGAGCCAAGCGAACGAGATCCAAGATATCC